>WBZN01000082.1_pt1 | contig 150245 bp, 131 predicted proteins | sample 5204281 | NCBI WGS metagenome assembly WBZN01 (sample SAMN12344347, study PRJNA552823) | activated sludge metagenome | biome: Activated sludge suspended growth; feature: Nitrification reactor; material: Wastewater; isolation source: activated sludge from nitrification reactor of wastewater...
ACTTCGGCCGCTTTGCCGAAGAAGTCGCCCGAGAAGGGACCGTCGAAGCCGATGATGTTGCCCGCGCAGCGAATGCGACTGCCGACCGTTTCGCCGTGTTCGATCCGATCGCGTACCGTGATGAGCGCGCGGCGCGGACCCCAGGTGTCGAACACCGTGGTCATGCCCGCTTTCAGCGCGATCTGTGCTGCTTCGGTGATCAATTCCTCATACCGTCCGTCGAAGCGCAGCAGCGTCTCGAGGGTCGCATTGACGAGAAGATGGACATTCGCGTTCATCAGCCCGGGGATGACGAACTTGCCGGCCAGATCGAGGGTGCGGACGTCGCGTGGGACATCCAACGTTTCGCGCCGGCCGATCGCGCCGATGCGGCCGCGCTCGACGAGGATGGCGCTGCCGCTGAGCGGCTCGCCCGCAACGCCGTCGATGATCGTTGCTCCAGTGATTAGAAGGGTCATGTCACTACCTTCTTAAAGCCGGTTGAGTTTGCGAGTCAGAACTTGCCCGAGGCCGAAACGCCGAAAGTGCGCGGCTGGATGACTGAGACGCTGGTCAGGCCCGTCCCCGGCAGAGTGACGTCGGCGCTTTCGCCGCGACCATCGCCCACATTCTTGGCATAGACCGTGAAGGACCAGCGATCGTTGTAGACCCCGGCGCGCAGGTCGACTGTATCGTAGTGGGCCATTTGAAAGCGCGGCCCCGCATTGGGGAACGCACCGGCCCTCTCTCCGACGTACCGCCAGTCGACGCCCAGATTGCCGTTCCAGTCGCCGAACAGCGCCGCCGTGTAGGTGGCGCCGGCCGCTGCCGCCCGGCGAGGGGTGAGCGCCAAGCGATCACCCGTCTCGCCCAACGCCGATCCGGTGGGAAGATCCTTGGTCAGGTGGGCGTCGGTATAGGCGAGGTTGCCATAAAACTCGATGCCGCGTACCGGGCGCCAGACAGCCGAAGCCTCGAAGCCGCGGCTGACCGCCGAGGGACCATTGTCCACATAGGAGCCGATTGCGACCCGCTGAATCTGAATGTTGCGCCAGTCGATCCAGAAGCCGGACACCTCCAGGCTCAATGCGCGCTCGAGCAGATCGCTCTTCAGGCCCAGCTCGTAATCGGTAACCTTATCGGACCCATAAGTCTCCGGCACGCCCGGGTACGTGGCATTCGGCCCGCCCGGACGATAGCCGCTGGCGACCCGCGCAAAGATCATGGTGTCCTGGTTGAGATGCAAGCTCGAGCTGACGAGAAACGTCAGGTCATCGTCCTTGGATGGCGTCTCGAATGTGGAGTCCCCGAAAAGCAGTCCCGCATTGGTGTTGCGGACGCGCTGCTTGTTCTTGCTGTAACGCAGGCCGGCGGTGATGTCGAAGGCAGGGTTGAAACGATAGGTGGCGTCGCCGAACACCGCCACCTCCTCGAACTTGAAGGCGCCTGTGGCAGCCCCGATCAGCGGGAGTCCATTGATCGGCGCGCCGGTCAGGCGGTCAATGTTGACGATTTCCGAAAACGCATTTTGCTTCTCGTGCGTGTAGAAGGTGCCCAGCTGCCATGACAGGCGGTCGGTCGTCGGCGAAGCGAGGCGGAACTCCTGGGAATATTTGCTCAGCGAAACCGGCGAGGCGTTCTTGAAGCCCAGCGTGGGAATGCCGAAAAGGGGCGCCAGGACCGGCGACAGGACAGGCGAGAAATCGATATGGAAGAGCATGGTCTGGCGATTGTAGGTGCTGGCCGACGTGAAGGTGGCGAAGCCGAGGTCGCCCTCGACGAGCAGGCTGTAGGCGCCGACGTTCTGATGGACATTGGTCGTGCCGGGTGCGCGCGACTGCTTCAAATCGCCAAAGGCCGTCTGGAATGTCGTCGAGGAGTAGTCGACGATCGGCGCACTGCCGCTATAGTGCTGATAGAGCGCGGATGCGCGCAGCTTCCAGCTGCCATTGAGCTGCCAGGCCAGCGCCGCGCGGCCGCCATCGAAGCGCGTCGCGTTGATGTCGTTGTCACCTGTCAGGACATTATCGATATAGCCGGGGTCGCGGCGATCGTAGCCGCTGACCCGCAGCGCCACTGTTTCGCCGAGCGGTACATTGGCCGCGGCGCGTATGCCATAGCCGCTGCCGCCGCCGTCGACCATCGATCCGTCCATCTGAACGCGACCAAAGAAGCGGGTCGGATCGGGATCGGCCGTGACGTATTTGAGCAAGCCCCCGAGCGACCCGGCGCCGTAGAGCGTGCCCTGCGGACCGCGCAGCACCTCGACGCGCGCAAGATCCTGCGGATCGAGATCGGGCACGGTATAAGCGCCATAGCCGGTCGATCCGCCAAACGGAGACTCGTCGATATAGACGCCGACGGTCGGATTGCCGCCCGTTCCGGTGGTGATGCCGCGGATGGCGAGCTGGGTCGCGCCACTGGCGCCGCCCGCCTGCGCGACGAGCAGGCCCGGAACGTGCGCAACGTAATCGTCGAGCTTCGCCGCGTTGCGCTCCTGCAGGCTCGCTGCCGTCACAGCGGTGACTGCGGCGGGCACATCTTTGAGCCGCTCGGTCCGTTTCTGCGCGGTGACGACAATCTCATCCAGCGAGTCCGGCGCCTCTCTCTCGGACGCCGGGGGTGGCGGATCGTTTGCAGGAACGGTCTGCCCCAAAACCGGCACGGCCCAAAGTGCCATGCTTGCGGCCAAAGCCATCCAACATCTATTCATAGCAATCTCCCCGTTCTTATCGATGTGAATCGCCACTCGAAGGCTGCTGAAGCACCGATGGCGTTGATGCACCAAAAACCTAAGAAATACAGGATCTTAAGATCGACCCTGACTGCGGAAGAGTTCGAGGACGGTCCACCCCGCTGATTGATCCTCTTCGGTACAATCCCGCGATTTCTGGTGGACTCGACATGAAGCCTCCCGCGCTCTAGAATTTTTTCCCACTTACTGATAAATATTTTTTTACCAATTACCTGAAATTGTCAAGAGGGGTGCAATGGAGAGAGCGGGTATCAAGCGCCGGGGACGTCCGCCCAAACTCTCGCGAGATGGAATTTTGGCCGAGGCGGCCCGGTGGGAAGCCGAAAAACTGCAGCTCACCGCGCTCGCGCGGCATCTCGATATCTCGGCGAAATCGCTCTATTACTACTTTCCGACGCGACAGGCGTTGCTCCATGCGCTCACTGAAGCCGCTGTGGAGAAAATCGCGCTTCCATCGGTTGCGGACGCCCCCACATGGCGCGACGTACTGCGTGAGACCGCCCGCTGGTTTTACAGTCTGGGGCAATCCCACCCCGGCTTGTTTCCCCAGCCTTCGATGACCGTTTCCGGAAACCGCGTCGTACTACGAGTGATGTCGATCGTCTGTGATCGGCTGGTTGAACTGCGGTGGACGACGCGCGATGCGGTTCGCGCGCACCTGATAGTCAGCGGCTGGGCGTTCCTGCAGGGGGAGCGTGCGGCATCGGAGCCTGAATTATTGTTCCCGTCCGGCAACGTTCAGAAGAGTTTGGAAGACTATCTCCCACCCGAGGCCATCGATGCCCTCAGCTCGGCTCTCGAAGTGTTTCAGACTCGTGGCGATCTGTTCGAAAGTGGCCTTCAGATCATATTCAGCGGCATTGAGAGAGATATCGTGAATGCTGGGGTCTGAGGCGTAGGCGCATTGCGTTCCGAGCCTCATTGACCGCGCCGCCTTCGGATCTGCCGCGGCGACGCTCCGAAGTGCGCCAGGAACGTGGATGAGAAGGTACTTTGATGGCGATAGCCCACGGCGCGCGCAATCAAGGCAATGCTGTGGCTCTCCTTGAGAAGTTCCAGTGAATGTTCCATTCGAAGCCTGCGGGACATTTCGGCCACCGACTCGCCGAATTCCTCTCTGAACCCTCGCTTCAGCAGGGTTGCGCACATACCCACTCGCCGGGCCAGTTCGTCGATCGACGGAGGTGCCGACAATTCGGACTCGATGACCTTGCGCGCTTGGTGCAATCGAGCCATCTGCCGCGGAGAACCCGCTCGCCCTCCCCGCTCAAAACCCTCGTGCATTGTTCGAAACGCAACACAAAGCAATTGCATTGCCATTGATTCCACATGCAACAACGCCAAGGAATCAGTGATCCGGATGTCGAGCATACCCTTGGCGAGCGCGAACAGTTGCGGACTCAGGGGAAATGAAAGTGCAGCGGCCGAACGTGCATCCGCCGAGTCAAGCAGGCGACGCAAGGCTTGTGGAATCTCGCCCCCTGAGCCCAGTAACTGCGTCAGGCTTTGGAGGGGCAGATTCAGGGAAATGATTCGTTCACCTGCGCACGCCGGCGTCCATTGTTGAATACTGACCCCGTGAGGATGCACGTACACCAGAACCGATGGCTCATGCAATCGTATCCTCGGCTCCCCCGGGATTTCCAGCCGCATGTCCCCCGCCAGATTGAAACAGAACTGTACCAGTCCATCCCCGCCCGCCAGTTCAGATCGAGCATCGCGATAAGCGTACTGGCCTAGCGTGATGAACATGTCATCCCGTACTCTTACGAGATTAAAGAAACCTTCCCCTTCGTTCTCTCGTAGATCCAGGCGAAAGCCGAATAGGTCTCGCGCTACGTGCCGGATATGGGGAATACGAACCCCGGCCGACTCTGCACAGGCAAATGCTTCCGTCAGCGTACTCCCTGGCCCTGCCAGAGCCGTACGAAACCAGCCCTGAGCCGACGACGCCGGCCGCTCCAAGTCACGACCAAGTGTTTTCATTGCATTTCATCCTTCGCCGGCAGCGTATCCCCTTAAGTGATCGTCCTCAACCGCGACTGGACGGAATGTTCGGACTTGCTGCGCAGAGTCGCCCTCAGCGTGATTGACGCACTTGTTTTTTCAGCCGCATCGTTTCGGCCTCGACATTTCGCCGGACCAGCGGCAACGGTAAAGCGCCGGGCTTGAGCACGGCATCGTGGAAGTCGCGAATGTCGAAGTGACTGCCGAGCGCAGCCCGCATGGCCTCGCGTGCCTCGATCAGCGCGGTGTCGCCCAGCTTGTAGGCGAGCGCCTGTCCAGGAATGTCGCACGAGTAGCGGACCGTCTCGGACCGCACTTCCTTTTCGGGCATGAAGCCGTTGGCGCGGACGTAATCGCGCGCCCGATCGAGGCTCCAGCCGAACGCGTTCATACCTGTATCGACGACCAGCCGGCAGGTGAGAAAGGCATCCATCATCATCCGGCCGAAGCGCTCTTCGGGTTCGATATACATGCCCAATTCGCCGGCCAGGGTCGCAGCATATTCGGCCCAGCCCTCGTTGAACGCATTGATCATCATCGCGCGGCGCCGCAGCGGGTGTAACGTGTCGTTCTCAAACTGGCTGGCGATGTGAAAATGGTGGCCGGGAACCAGTTCGTGATACGTGAGCGGCCCCAGATTGTTCAGTGGCCCCTGCGACAGATTGGCAGTGTTGAACACGAACAATCCGCGCTGCTCGGTAGCGGTCGGCGGGGTGTAGTAGCCGAAGGTCATCGACAATTCGAGCGCCTCGGGCAACGGCGCGATGCTGTGCACGGCCTTGGGCTTGAAGTTGAAGGCGGTCTCGATCCGCGGCGCGATGCGATCGATGTAGCGCTGGAATACCGCGGCGATGGCCTCGGCGCCGGACGCGCGCCAGCGCGGATCGGCTTGGGTCTGCTCGAGATACTCTTGCGGATTGCCGGCGAAGCCGGCACCGTCCAGCAAGGCGCGCATCTGCGCCTGGATATCGGCCATGCGCCGCAGCCCAGTCGCATGGACCTGTTCGGGGGACAGCTCCAGCGTCGTGTGCCACCGAACCAGCGCTGCATACACCTCGCTGCCACCGGGATATTGCGACAGGCCGACCGTCTCCGGCGCGGCGGCCGCGGTAGCCGGATCCTCGAGGAAGGCGACGAAAGCATCGAATGCCGGCAGCACTTCATCAGCAACGATCACCGACACCGCGGCAATCAGCCGTTCGCCGTCGACCGCGGCCAACCGCGCCGATTCGGGGATCAGCGCCTTCTCGACAGCGCCACGCAGCCCCTTGATCAGCAGAATCGCCTGGGCGAGCTGGGCCTGGGGCATATGGATGCCTCGCTCGGCTTGCCCCCGGCTCCGTTCCAGCATCTGGCGGGCTAGCCGGCCATAATCGTGAACCAGTCCGACATAGCGATCGCCATCGCCGGCCGATTCGAATGGATAGCCGCGAAACCAGGGCGTCAGCATCTGAAAGCAGAAACCGCCGCAATACGCCGTCGGTGCGAACATGCCGTAGAAGCCGCACCCGGTCGGATCGAATACCAGCCAATACCATTGCGCCTCCCGCGACCATTGCTCGGCGATGCGCCGCGCGATTTCCAGAGTGCAGGGCAAGTCGTAGGGCAGGCCGGGAACATTGATCGCGGCGATCCGGTCGAGCAGGTCGCGGCCCAGCTCGGCGCGTTTCACCGCCGCATCGAAGCTGAGGTCGGGCAATCGCTGCAGCGGCGCCGTCGGATCGCGGAACTCGGGATAGTCGGCAATTTTCGCCCATACGCTGTCGATGATCTGCAGCGCGGCATTGAAATTTTCATTCGGAGACAGATGCATCACTTATCCTTTCGAGAACTCGGAAAACGGAACGTTGGGGTGTTGCGAACAGGATCACGACCGTCGGGCGAAACAGTTCCGCCTCAATTGGGGCGGCTCGGCATATGTTCCTGGAACCATCCGATCGTGCGCGCGAGATAGTCGAACGAAGCCGGCATGTTGCGGATGCCATGACCTTCGCCGGGATAGATGAGCAAGACACTTTTCGTTCCGGTTTCGCGCACGGCGCGATGGAATTCGAGCGCTTGGCCCGGCGGAGTGATCTTGTCGAGCGCGCCCGCGACGTGAAGCGTGGGCGTAACGACGCGGTGGGCATGGTGTACCGGACTGCGATGGAAATATTTGCCCTGCGGATTGCTGATCTCGTCATTCAGGAAGGTTTGGCAAAAGCTGGGGACGTTGCAGGTGAGGTGCTCGCTGACCCAGTCGGTCACGGGAGCCACGGGCACGGATGCGGCGAAGCGCTGGTCCTGCGTGATGAGCCAGGAACTGATATAGCCGCCATAGCTGGTGCCTGTCACACCGATGCGCTTGGGATCGACCAGCCCAGCCTTCTCCAGCGCATCGAGACCGGAAAGATAGTCATGGGTGTCACCGCCGCCCATGTCACCGAAGATGAGCCGTGCGAAGTCCTGCCCTCGCCCACTCGATCCGCGCGGATTGGGCAGGAACACCGCATAGCCTGCGGCCAATGCCATCTGGAGGAGCGGCAAGCGGCCGACATAGAGGGGACGGTAGTACCAGACGGGCCCACCATGAACGAGCATGATCAGCGGACGTGGTCCCGGGCCGGACGGGGTGAGAAGCCAGCCATGAATGGTAAGGCCGTCTGGGGCGGTCCACCTGAAGTCACGTGCCGAACCCAGCGTTTGGACGGCGGCATCGGTTTCGGGTGTCCCGAGCCTGCGGATCACACGTTCCTTGCCGCTTTCCAGCGCAATCAGGACGGGGCCGTCAAAAAATGATTCGCACAAGAACAGCAGGTCTTCGGGTTTGGAGCCGAGCGGCGCGATCTCGGGGAAGATAAAGCCCGAGGGTGTCCGCTCGCACCCGCGCCACAGTTCCTCGGCGGATTCACTCTGCCGATCGAGCAGGCCGACCACCGTTTCCGGACCATGTGCCGCGGCGAACAGAAGCTTGTCCTCATTCCGCCAGGAAAGCTGGATCACGTCCGAGTCCAGCGTAGAGGGACGCGCCACAGTTCCGCTCTCCACGTCGATCAGGCGCACGTTGCCGGCCACGATGTTGCGGTCGCTGCAAACGGCTTCGACGACGGCGATGGTTTCTCCCGAAGGCGTGGCCGACAGACAGCTCAGCTGATCTTGCGGCTTGAAGAGGATGCGGGTAGCGCCATTTGCAACATCGATGAGACGAACATCGGCGGAATACCACCGGGTCTCTTGCGGCTGATCCGAGCAGATGGCGGCGATGCGGTCCGGGCCGCACCAAGTGGCCTGCCAGACGTTGACGCCCTGGGGGGTGGCTCTGCGGACGGTGTCGGAAACAACGTCATAGAGCCAGACGCTGCGCCAGGGTGTCGCCTCAGGCGGCCCTTCGATCTCGGGTGCCCAAGCCGGACGGTCTCCCGCAGCACTCGCCAGGCTGACCGAGATAGCGCCCTGTACGCCGGCAAGGTCAGAGCCATAGCCTGCCACTCCGAGTAGCAGAAACTTACCGTCCGCGGACCATCGCAGATATTCGACGAAGCCATCGACATTCGGCGTCGCCCGGTCGGTGCGGCTCTCGAGATCGAGAATGCGCAGGCGATTGACATACGTCTGCTCACGATCCGACAGGTAGGCGACGGAACGGCCATCGGGTGACCATTGGGGTGCGCTGTCCGAACGGGGGCCATGAGTAAGGATATCAATGTCACCGGAATCGAGATCGACCAGCGCTATGCGCGTGGACGGCATGCCCTCCAACGCTTCGCAGACGGAAGCAGCGCCCACGGCTTTGCGACCGTCCGGGCTGGTCATCAACTGGCTGAGAGTTGAAGCCTGGGCTGTTCCGGGGCGAAGCCATGCCTGCGAGAACTCTTCAGCTTGCTTGAACAGCTCGAGATAGCGGGAGTCGTTCTGCACGATTTGAATTCCTTCCTGATGTGTAATTGACCATCCGCGTCGCCAGCTCTCGACCACCGATTTCAACCGTTGCATCCCCTCGTCCATGACCTTCTGCGCGGTTGCCAGCAGTGCGGGTGCGGGCTGGCCGGGTGGCAGCATGGCGCCGCGACAGTAAACGTCGTAGGCGACCACCGTCCCGGTGTCGGCAGGTGTCAGCTCCCAGCTCGCGAAGCCGATGAAGCGGCCGTCGAGCTCGTCAAGCCGGATCGTGCGTCGCGTGTTCTCGACCATTTCGACGTTCTCGACGTTGAACAGCGGCACGCCCGGCGCTTCGACGGAGACCGCATGGAACCGGCCACCGACGCCATTGGCATCGCCGTCCACGTGCACCAGGGACTGAGTCGTACGCCATTGGCTGACGTCGACGATGAACGGCCAGACGGTCGCGGCACCGGCGCGAATGAGCACCTTGCTGTGGGTCAGGAAGTCGATGATGCCGAGCGTCGGGGATTCGGTCATGCGTCGGTCCCGGAATGCGTGTGCGCGAGGTAACGCAGGCCCACCTGATCCATCACGAATGACAGCCATTCGGATACGTAGGCGGCCGCCTGGATGGGTTCGGTCACCATGTGACCGGTGTTGCGCCAAACGCGCAGGTGGATCGGCCGCCCGCTCGTGTCCGCGGCACGCAGGCGCGCGGTGAACTTTCGGCCATGGAAGGGCCGGCAGGCGGGATCGTTTTCGCCGAATGTCTGGTATACGGCGGGGTACGCCAAACCTTCGACGATGTTGTGATACGGCGACCAGGCATAGATGACCTTCGCCTGCTCCGGATCACTCGGGTCACCATAGTCGTCGTACAGGACGGCCCGCGCGGCCGCCGTTTCGGGGGTGGGTGCAAACGCCTCCATGATGTCGAGAAGCGGCACGTCCGGCGCCACAGCGCGCCACAGGTACGGCTGCTGCACGATGGCGACGCCAGCGAGCAGACCGCCGTTGCTGGTACCTTGAAACGCCATCTGCGCCGGCGTGGATATGCCCTCATCGATCAGCGCCCGCGCCACCGCCGCCAGATCATCGAAGGTGTTCTGTTTGTGCTTGAGGCGCCCCGCATCGTGCCAGTCGCGCCCGTACTCACCGCCTCCGCGGAGCGAGGCATGGACGAACACGCCGCCCGCTTCGATGAAGGGAACAAAAAGGCTCGGGAAATCCGGCAGCAGGGAGACATTGAATCCGCCATAGGCGTGGACCAGCGTCGGCTGCGGCCGGGTCGCATCGACATCACCACGACGCACGACGAAATAGGGAATGCGCGCGCCGTCACGGCTGGTCGCGAAGCGGCGCTCGACATCGACAGCGTCCAGGTTGATCTCGGCTGCGCGAACACACTTGAGCACACCGCTCTTCGGATCATGCATCATCAGCGCCGCTGATTGGGTGAAGGTTGTGTGCAGAAAGGCGAAGCCTTCCGTCGGCCGAATGGATCGGCTGACCATCATGGACGGAATGGCGCAGGGTGCCTTCAGGGGCAGGGTCTCGAGTGGCCTGCCATCCAGATCAAATACGCGAATCCGCATGGAGACATCGACCATGTCGGCGACGTAGAGACGTCCTGCGACCAGGCCGGCCCATGCCACGAACCCTTCGCCGGCGGGCACGAGTTCGCGCCAGGTCGAGGCATCCTGCGAGCTTGCGATCGGGATCGCGACGATTCGCCCGCGAGCCGCGTCCCCGTTGACGCGCGCGATGTACGTCGCATCATCCGCCCACGTTCCGTCACACTCACCCTGCCACCCTTCCGGCAGGAAGGTCCGCATCTTTCGGGTATCAAAATCGAGCAAGGCCACCGCGATGTGTTCGTGCGGTTCGCTCACCAGGATCGCGCGCCGTCCGTCCGGCGACATCTGGGCTGTCAGCGTTGGGTACATGGCGCCCGCCAGTGACTCGGGCACGACGATCTCCGGACGTTCGGCCGCGCCGGGCGCGACCGGATGGAAGCGCTGGCGATGCAGGCCGTCTTTGGTGTGTCCACCCAGCCAGAAGCCACTTTCGTCCGGAAGCCAGGCCGGTTGCGAGTGCAAATGTACCTGAGGGGGTGTTGCGAACAGCGGGCGTCCGGAGGCGACCTCATACACGCCCCAGGGACTGATGGTGGCACCGTCGAGCAGGTACGCCACGGCCAGGTAGGTTCCGTGCGGCGACGGCGCTACGCCAAACAGTAAAGCGTTGTTCACGCCACTTCGGGCCGCAATCGCGGCGGCCGTATCGATTATCCGCGCGCTCGCCGTGAGGTCGTTCTGCACCAGCACAGCCAGCTCACCTTCATGTTTACCGATGGAGAACCACCGGCCGCCGGCCATGACGGGCGCCAACGCAAAGCGGTCACCCGGTCGCACCGACAACAGGCGCTTGCGCACCGATTCGTAGTTCGGCGATGCCTGGGCTGCTTGGCGCGCCATCTCGTCCTGCTCCCACTGCCAGGCGAGGGCCTCGGCCGTGTCCTCGTGCAGGTGCGCGTAGGGATCATCGAAAGTGATGTCGCCGATGGTCTTGGTGACCGATTTGGGGATCATGCTGAATTTCCAAGCTGCTTTCGCACCGATGCTAGCTTGAGGGGAGGCGAGCGCGCTTCGGCGCGCCGCCAAGAGATTTCCGTGGGCCTCCGAGTCGCGGCTGGGAAATCAGTCGCCCGTCGAACGGCTGGACCGGCGCAGTTCGCTCGGATTCATGCCGAAGCGGCGTTGCACCGCGACGGTGAAGCTCGACAGGTGGCGAAAGCCGGTGGCGTAGGCGATCTCCGTGACGGGATCTTGGCTTTCGGTGAGCAGTTGCAGCGCCCGCACCATCCGAAGCTGATGGATGTAACCGTAGATCGACTGGCCGTGGATCTGGCGGAAGCCGGCGCACAGGCTGCTGCGGCTGACGCCGACCTCGCGCGCCAGGTCTTCCAACGAGGGCGGCGCGGCGAAGCGTTCGGTCAGGATCCGTTGGGCGCGCAGAACCCCACGGGCGGTGGCGGCGGAGGACTCCTGGGCGCCGAAACCTTCGTCGTGCTCCAATGCCTTCAGCGTGTGACAAAGTATTTCGACGGCTTTCGAGCGCATGAACAGCGTACGCGTCAGACTGTCGAAATCGCACTGAAGCAGGTCGTCGAGGCAGCGCAGAAGCTGCGGCCGGATCGATGCGCGGCGCGCCACGGTCCGCGTCAGTTCGCCCTTGATGAATGCCTGGAGCAGTACCGGAAGTTCGTGTTCGCGTCCACGGTAAAAGCTCTGCAGCGTGCCGCGATCGAGGCAGACGTAAGCGGCTTTCTGAGAGCCCGAAAACGCGGCCTCGCTGGCGGCTTGGCCGGCGGGCTCGACGGTGATCATGACGGACGGACCTTCGACCAGCACGGGACTGTCGCCCGGCGGCGCGCAACCCTCGAGGCCCGCGCGACCGATCCGGATGCGCACACTGTCGGGCCAGGCGTACCGCCGTATCATCGGGTTGCGAAGTTCGGCCTCGAACACGTTGATGTAGAGTCCGTCCGAGACGGCGCAGAACTCCGCGTGACCTGTCGCCAGCGTATCGGCGAAATCCATTCGGAAATGGCGCTCGCCGCCAATTTGCTCAAATGCGGCGATCTCAGGGTCGTTCTCCAGGAGCTGGGCGATGTCGCCCATCAAGTTCGCCATCGCGATGTTCTTCGTCGCCGGAGCGTTGACCGCGAAGCGGCGCTCCAACGCACTGGTTTGGCTCCGGGACCCACCCATATAAATCACCTCGAGGCGCCCGGGATTGGCATGCAATCCGCCCCCCGGGAGCATCCAAACGAATTGTGTAGATCCACATAGTGTAATTCGGACGAGTTCCTAAATCTTCCGGCGGCAGCCCGAAGCGCCCGTACGACGCCATCCGTAGGCTGGTCCGGTCAGATTGGGGCGGTCGGGCGCACAGCCTGCATCCAAGCTGTTCCAGTATTCAAGGGGAGCCGAGCGCCGCGCGCGCCGAAAACGGGGGAATTTGCAATGAAGTTGAGCCCGAAGATCGCCTTGCTGGCCGGCAGCGCCCTTTTTGCTGCCCAACACACCTACGCCGTCGATGCGCCGTCGACCGCGACCCTGGAAGAGATCGTGGTTACCGCCCAGAAGCGCACTGAATTGGCCAAGGATGTGCCCGCGTCCATCAGCGCGGTGACGGCCACCAAGTTGCAGGATATCTCGGCGGCGAAGCTCGATGACTATGTGCAGTTGCTCCCCGCCGTCACCATCTCAAACGTCTCGGCAGCCCAGGCGGGGACGCAGATCACCATCCGCGGCGTGACGACCGGAGCGGGCGGTAACCCGACCGTTGGCATTTATGTCGATGACTCGCCGTTCGGCACTTCGACAAACTTCGGCGGTTACACCATGCCCGACCTCGACCCGCAGGACTTGGCGCGCGTCGAAGTGCTGCGCGGACCGCAAGGCACGCTCTACGGAGCGGGCTCCATGGGCGGCCTGCTGAAGTACGTCACCGCCGATCCGGATCCTTCGCACCTTTTCGGCCGCGTGTCGGTCGATGGTTCGACCACCGCGCACGGCGGGACCGGCTGGGGCGTGCGCGGCGGCGTCAACCTGCCGCTCGGCGATAAGTTCGCGCTGCGCGTCAGCGGCTACGACCGCCGGGATCCGGGCTACATCGACAACGTCACCACGGGCTCAAACGACGTGAATGAGACCGACGTGTATGGCGGCCGGGTCGCGCTCGGTTGGTTCATCAATGAAGACTGGAAGGCGAAACTGTCGGGCGTCCATCAGTACCAGGACGGGGCAGGCCCCATCGTCGAATACAACGTCCAAACCTTCAAGCCGCTCTACGGCGAATTGCAGACTGATGAGGCTTACAACAGTAACGGCAACACCCAAAAACTTCAGGTCTATAGCCTCGACGTCGAAGGCAAACTCGGCGACTTCGCCACCTTCACCTCGGCGACCGCGTACGATCGCCAGGACATGCACCTGGCAATCGACTATACCGCGCTGCTTACCGGGGTGGTCGAAGCGTTTTTCGGCATACCGAACGCCGGCGTGTCGCTCGCCGACCGCCTGGGCATCGATAAATTCACCCAGGAATTTCGCCTCACATCGCCTGAGCAAAACACTTTGTCCTGGCTAGTCGGCGCCTTCTATACGCACGAACAGACGCGCGTCGTGGTTGAGGATCCGGTCTTCAACAAGTTCACCGGTGACCCCATCACCGGCCTGCCGAGTTTCCTCACCGGTGGATTTAACGCGAAGTTCAAGGAGCAGGCCGTGTTCGGCGACCTCACTTATCACATTACCCCTACTTTTGATATCACGGGCGGCATCCGCTACAGCCGCAACGACCAACGCACCCTTACCAACACCGGCGGCATCCTGGTCCCGCCCGTCAACACGAACATCAAGTCCAGCGACAGCTCGACCACGTATCTGATCACGCCCCGTTGGCGGCCTACCGAGCGAACCATGATCTACGCCCGGGTTGCCACGGGATACCGGCCCGGGGGGCCTAACACGGGAATCGGCGGGACGCCGTTGAGCTACGCGCCCGACAAGGTGACCAACTACGAGATCGGCATCAAGACCGACCTGCTCGACCGAACGCTCAGTCTCGACGCCGCTGCCTACTGGATCAAGTGGAAGGACATCCAAGTGCAACAAGTCGGCGTCTACGGTTCCTTCATCGGTAACGGCTCCGCCGCCGTCAGCCGTGGCGCCGAAGCCTCCATCCAGTGGCGCCCGATCGCGCCGCTGACGCTGTTCGGCAATCTCGCCTACCAGGACGCCTACGTCACCCAGGACTTCCCGGCCGGCGGCGCGCTGGCGAGCAACGGCGACCGGCTGCCGCTGACGCCTGAATGGAGTGGAACGGTGGGCGGCGAATACGTGCTGCCATTGTTCTCGATGTGGAAAGGCCGAATCGGCGGCGACTGGCACTACACAGGCCACACCGAGGGCGCCTTCTCGAACGCAGGGGTCCCCCGCTTCCAGCGCCCGTCTTATGACATCGTCAATTTGCATGTGGGCGTGTCCAGCGACCGGTGGACCTTTCTGGTGTACGGCAAGAACCTGGGCGATGCGCGCGCTCAGGGAGCGGACTTGAACTTGGGCCCCATCACCCGGGTCACGATCCAACAGCCGCGCACTATCGGCGTATCTCTGTCCGCAAACTTCTGATCCTGATGCGACGGCGGCCGTAGCTCCCACCGAGCGCAGCCGCCGCGTGCTCCACCCCCACAGAGGGAATCTGGTCATGATCGCGATCGATGACGCCCTGGACGCACTTCCGCCGTTCGGCAAATTTGCTTCCGTCGCCGAGATACAGGCGTTCGTGGAATCATTGCGCGACGATTCGGGATTCGCCGTCGAGATCGTCGGCACCAGCAGCGGCGGGGAACCGATCCACCACGTCCGTTTCGGGCGCGGGTCGGTCAAGGCCCTGTACGTGGGCCTGCTCCACTGCAGCGAGCCGATCGGCGGTCTCACCTGCCTCGGCCTTTTGTCACTGCTCAGGGCGCGCCACCCGGCCATCGTGAATGCCGACGTCGAATGGCACGTGCTGCCCTGCGCCGACCCGGACGGCGCAATCCTGAACGAAGCCTGGAGCCAGCGACCGTTCACGATCGAGGGATTCTTACGGGGTTTTCACAACCAGGAGTACAGCGAGCAGATCGACGGCTCGTTTCCGATCCATCACAAGAACCTGCACTTCGACCAGCCGTCGAAGGAAGCCTCGATCCTGAAGGTCGTGATCGACCGAGTGCGCCCGGACTTCTATGCGCCGCTTCACAACGCGCTCATCGGCGGCGCCTTCTTCCTGGTCACCCACGACGTCGGCGCCGGTCGCTACCAGGCCATCTACGATCTGCTGAAGGGTAGCGGCATCCCGGTGCAGGAGCGCATCTATCACGCGGCGTTCAGCAAAACGCTGGGTGTCGGCGTACTCAAGATGCCGTCGATGCGCGACATCTATGACCTCATCGAGAAGTCGGGCGTGGCGCCGGAATTGCTGCTCAAGAACGGTACCGTGAGTTCGGACCATCTGGCCGCTATCAAGCCCGACGCGCAAACCTTCGTCATCGAGCTGCCCTACGCCGTTCGCGCTGACGTCGCGAACAATGGCGATACTCACGAGAACCTGCGCCGCTTGAAATTGCGCCTCGAAGCTGACCGAAAGTACGTCGTGACCGCCGCGCTCGAGGAATGGGACAAGGTGGGGAGCGACCTCGATTCCGGGAGCCCGTTCTACCACAAGTTCGTCAAGGGCGTGGTCTCGGCCCGCGGCGAGCTCCACGAAGGATTGCCCACCTGGGGAGAGCGGACGCGCGACCTACTGTTCAATCCCGCCTACAGCCGCACCATGACGGTTGCCGAGCGGTTCGATCAGTGGTTGATGCAGGTCTATTCGCTCTGCCACATCTACGAGTTCGTGCGCCTGTTGAAGGCATCGAAGCAGACGGATGGCGTAAAAGCCGCGATCGCACGCCTCGACGTGATCTTCGATGACGCGCTGGTGGATTTCCGGGCGGCAGTGGGCGCCGAAAAGATTATCCCTGTGGACGTGCGCAGGCTGGCACAGATCCAGCTCGGCTCGAGCCTCGTCGTGCTGAGCGACCGGCTCGACGACCGCGCCCGGCTCGACGACCGCGCCCGCATCGCCGGCTGAGAGCGTAACCATGCCTTGGTGACTCCCTCAACCTGCTTGAACAACGGGTGATCTCGAAAGTCACCCTGCATGGTGCGGCTCCCGCTTTGCGATCTCTTGCGCCAATTCATCCATCGCAGCAACCATCGAGCGGGTATCATCCGCCGAGGTGTTCGGGTTGATCGTGCATGCCCTCAACACCACGGCTCCATCCAGCTTCGTCGTCAACGTCCCACCCAGATTGTCCTCGACCATGCGCCGCGCAATGACGGTATTCAACCGGTCCAGACTCTCCGCGTCTCGACCGGCCGGCGCGTAGCGGAAGGTCACGATACCGAGTTGCGCCGGAGAAACCACTTGCCAGTTTGGTAGAGATTTCAACTGCGCTTCCAGCGCTTCGGCCAGCGTGAAACCATGATCGATCGCATCGCCCAAAGCCTTCCCGCCCATCACCTGCAGCGTGAACCACAATTTCATGGCGCGTGCGGGCCGGGTCAATTCGATGCCGTAATCCCAGAAATTCGGCGTCTCCATGCCGGCAATGGCATCCTGAAGATACTCGGCATTGTTCGCAAAGCTCTGGATCAAATGGGCGCCGTCACGTACGAGCACGATCCCGCATCCATAGGTTTGAAACAGCCATTTGTGGGCATCCCAGGACAGGCTGTCGGCGCGCCCGAGCCCGTCGATCAGGGCCCGGTGACGATTGGAAAGCGCGACAGTCGCGCCATACGCACCATCGACGTGCATCCAAAGTCGTTCGCGAGCCGCGAGGTCTGCAATGGCATGAAGGGGATCGATGCTGCCGGTGTTGGTCGTTCCGCAAGTTGCCACGACGACGAAGGGAACAAGGCCAGCTGCCCGATCGGCGGTGATGGCGACCCCCAGGGAGCGCGGATCGAGCTGGCGGTTGAGATCGACGTCGATCTTTCGTATCTGGTTGGGAAGAAAACCCAAGATGCCCAATCCCTTGACAACCGACGAATGCGTTTGCGCGGAAACATACGCGACGCCGCGCCGACGATCATCCGGCGGCAGCATCCGATCACGCGCGACCATCAACCCGGTCAGGTTCGCCATCGATCCGCCAGAAACAAACAGCCCGCGCGCTTCAGCCGGCAATCCCGCCCGTCTTGCCAGCCACGCAATCAATCCCTGTTCGATCGCCGACGGACCTGAACTCTGCATCCAGCTTCCAGCGTGGGTATTGAAGCTCGAAGTCAGCAGATCTCCAATTTGCGAAAGAGGCGAAGCCGGTGAAGGAATGAACCCAAAGAAGCGCGGGTGGTCCATGCGCACCCGATACGAGAGTATTTGAATCGCTTCGTCGATCACTTCCGACAAGGCCCTGGGCTCGCCCGGGACGGCCTTTCTCCTGAATTCGGTAGCTACTTCCGGTGAGACAATCGATACGATCTGCTGTTGCGGGGAACTGTGATCATGGCGGACCCGTTCGATCACGTCATGTGCAGCGTCCCACATGATGTCGTTTGTCTGCGGCACCGGCCGACCCCCAGGATTTTCGCTACAGGTAACGCTCAAACCAGTCGAGCAACGCCTCGTTCTGTCCCACGCGGGCCGAGAGCGGGCCCATCGAATCTCCCATATGATCGCAACCCTTCAACAGCACCATCTCGCTGATGCAGCCGTTGTCCAGGAGCGCACGATAGAACTGCTCGGCCTCGGCCAGCGTGCAACGCAGATCATCCATGCCATGCAGCATCAATGTAGGCGTTCGGCATCGGTGCGCATAGGTGATGGGTGAACGCGAGCGGTAAACATCCGGAATCTCCTGAGGCTTGCCACCGAGATCGACCGTGAATCCGTCGGGGGCGTCGGCCAGATAATAGATCGTTTCGAAGTTGCTGACTGCGGCTTCCGCAACAGCGGCCTTGAAGCGCTGCGTGTGGCCCACAATCCAGCACGTGGCGAATCCACCATGGGACGCGCCCCAGACACCGAGCCGATCAGCGTCAGCCAGTCCCCTGCCGATGGCCGTATCAACCGTGCTCATGTGATCCGGGAAGCCGCGTGCCCCCCAGTCACCGCTGACGGCGCGGGTATGCTCCGGCCCATAACCCACGGATCCGCGGAAGTTCGAGAAGAGTACCCCGTATCCATTGGCAGCGAGCATGACCAGGTCGAAGCGAAACATATAGCCGACGGCGAGGAAAGGCCCTCCATGGATGTACATGACCGTCGGCTGTGGCCCGCGGGCACCCGCGCGAGCCATGAACCAGCCCTCGATGGCCAGACCATCCTGAGAGCGGAACTTCAGATGCTCGACGCGGAAATCCGGCCAGCGGCAGACGATGTCGTCGTTCAAATGCGTGAGTCGCTGCTCCCGTGACGGCTCGTCCCAGCGTGCGAAGAAGAGTTCGCTGGGATCAAACATGCTGCTGGTCATGTACAGCAGGCCCCGATTGCGCGGGCACGCGCTCAGCAGCAGACAGGCGCGATCTCCTCCAATGACACGCTCGCAGGCAAGGCTGCCGCTCAGCCCGACCCGCCAGATTTCCACCCGACCCCCGACCTGCGCGGTCACGTACGCAGCTTCGTGACCCGGTACAAAGGCGGAAACACCCAGCGTCAAGTCCCACATGGGCATGTCATGATGGGCCCGGACTCCGACGCATGGAACGTCATGGGTGGTCCGAAGCTCGCGATTTGTGTCGTCCGCATCCGCGATCCAGAGAGTTGGCGTGGGAACGGCATCGGCAGTATTGAAGACTCCGGCGATCACCACTCGGCCGTTCGCTGACCAGCAGGCCTCCTGCGCGAACCACTTCTCGGAGAACTCGAAGACCTCTTTGGTGGCGACATTGATTATCCTCGGCCGCGGCGAGCCACCTGATCCCGCCGCCGCTTCAGCACCCGCCGCCAACACCAGGATTCGATCGCCAGCCGGTGACCACTTGGGATAGAGATAGCGCTCACCGGACATCAATTGGACCGGTTCTCCGCCAGCGGCGTCGAACACACAGAGCTTCTGTTCGAGCTCGCTGAGCAATCCGATGCCCTCACTGCGGAAAACGCGCTTGGTAATGCGCAGGACCGGGCCCGACGGCTTGAATACGGCTACGACCGCGACGAAGCGCGCGCCATCGGGCGACCACGATATCGGGCCTGCAATGGACATGTTGGCCGGCGTCAGTGGAAGGCTCTCTCCTGAGTCGAGTAAATAGGCGAATACTCGCGTGCCCTCCTTGCCTCGGACAGCGTACGCCAGGTGGCGGCCATCGGGAGCCCACCGAGGGGCTGATGCGTAGATCGCGCCGGTCGCCACTTCAAGACGCTTTCCGCTGGCGATGTCCTGGATCCACACCTCGCAGTATTCAGCATCTGCCTGCTGGTCGGTTCGCGAAACCGAGATCGCGGCCATGCTTCCATCCGGCGAGAGTTGCGCGTCGCGCACGAATCGCAGTGACAGAACATCTTCGGGCTTAATCGTTCTTGTGGTCATGAAGCACCTCGAGTTTGTAGCAGATCGCCGCGCCTATTTGAACTTGAGGCTCAAGGTCGCGCCGATCGTACGCGGCGTATAGATGTTCGCCTCCTGCAGCCCATTCCCGCCGGCAAGCGTTTCAGGTTGCACAAAGATGATTGCGCGCTCGTCGCCCACATTTCTGGCGTACAACGCGAAAGTCCAGCGCTCAGTCTCCACACCTGCACGGACGTCGAAGATGTTGTAGCTCGGCATGTCGATTCGAGGACTCCCTGCCACGAAGTCCGAGAGACGATGGCCACTGTAGCGCCAGTTGGCACCGGCGAAGCCGTCGTAGTTGCCGAACAACGGCCACGAGTAGGTCGCGCTCGCCGAACCCTGCCACTTCGGGACTCCGGGGAGAGGGTCACCATTGACTCCGCCGACGCTGGCCGGTGTGGCTTCGGTCAGGTGAGCGTCGGTATAGGAGCCATTGAAGTTCAGCGTAAGGCCACGGACAGGAGCATAGTTGACGTTCCACTCCATTCCGCGGCTGCGCGCCGTGCCACCGTTCGCGACCACGCCGAAGCCGTTGATTACGGCCAGCAACTGGATATCGTTCCAGTCGATGTTGAACACCGAGGCCTCAATCGTGAGACGTTTCTCCAGCAAGTTGCTCTTGAGGCCCACCTCATAGTTGCGCGTAGTGGATGACTTGAAGGCGGTTGGCAGGGTCGAGCCGGCGAAGATCAAATTCGGACCGCCGGGAGCGAACCCGGATGCAATTCGTGCATACAGCATGTTGTCGGGCGTAACGTGCCAGCGCAGGTCGCTTGAGTAGGTAGTAACGCTTTCAGAGGACTTGCTGTCGAGCTCGGGGCCACCAAACAGGCCCAACTGAGTCTCATGAAAGGTCTGACGATTGCTGCTATACCGGCCACCAATACCCACATCGAGCGTCGGTGTAAAGTGGTAGTCAAGATTCAGGAATCCAGCGTATTCCTTGTAGTGCACCGGGATATGGAAGTCGCCGATGACCGTCGGGAATCCGAACGCGATCTCATGCTTGGTCGTATCGATCGGCAGCAAAGTCTGGCGCTCGTCTGCGCCTTCATTGATGAAGTAGCCGCCTACCTGCCACTCGAACGGCCCGCTGCCCGAAGATGACAAGCGGACCTCCTGGGTCACGGCCTTCACCGGCTGGTTGAGGTCCACGGCGGCGGCTGCGAACTGCGGGCCGAGGATCAGGCCCATCACCGCGTTCAATGTGGGAAACTCATAGTTGGCATGCGGCTTCAGCGCGAAATAGCTGGTGGCGGAGACCAGCTTCGCCAGACCGAAGTCCCAGTTGACCGTGCCATTGAATATCTGAGTGGTTGCCAGTCCGTGATTGTTGATGTGCTTCTGGCGTACGAGGTCCCCATTCACTTCGGAGAGTGTCGCGGGATCGATATCCACGTTCGCGTAGTCGTCCCATTGGCGCTCCTGATGGAGTGCGCTGAAATGAAACGACAGATCCGGAGTCGCCTGGTAGAGAAAGGTCGCACGACCTCCACGGAATTGCGAGTCGTTGGTATTCCGCAGGCCCCGCGAAGGATCGTCGATGAACCCTGGATAGTGATTGTCGTATCCCATGACGCGCAGCGCGGCCTTGTCGGAAAATGGAATGTTCACCATCCCCCGCAACTCGTACCCGGTGCCTCCACCCTTCACAGAACTCAGGCCCATTTCTGCGGCACCGGACAGTTCTGTTGGATCCGGAGGATTGGTGACGTATTTCATGAGCCCGGAGAGTGCGTTCGCCCCATACAGAGTGCCCTGAGGACCGCGTAGCACTTCAATGCGTTGAATGTCGAACGTGTCCAGGTTCGGCGCTGCCAGGTAGGATCCTGCGAAGGGACCTTGGATGGCGAAGGGGGTTTCATCAATGTACGTCGCGACACCGCTGTTGACCGCAACGGATCCAGAGGAGAGGCCGCGGATCACGAGCTGACTGCCGAGCCCGTTGAAGCCTATCAAGGTCAGGCCGGGGACCTTGCCGACGTAATCTTCGAGTCGCCGTGACTGAGACTGCACCAGATCTTCTGCTGTCAACGCCGTGATGGACATCGGCACGTCCTGAAGGCGCTCGTTGCGCTTTTGCGCCGTAACCACGATCTCCTGAAGGACCCCGCCTTCGTCCTGCCGCCATTCTGGTGAATTGCGGCGTTCTTCGGTTTGGCGCTGCCCATCATCCTGAGCTTGTTCCGCCGCGCTGCCCGTAATCGGGAATCCGAGAGCCATCGTGACCGTGATAAGCAGGCGAGCACTGGTTCGCGCGGCTGTAAGAGAACTCATATTCGACCTCTTGGTTGCGCTTGTTTGCGACGATTACCCCAACTACGTGCTTCAGGACGGCGGATCGTCCACCCCTATACGATCGTATAGGAGTTTGTGCTGTTGTACTATACTGTCGTATAGTAGGCAAGCGATTTTATGAACCCAGGGAATTCCAGCACTCGGCGCACTTCGCGCCGTGACCACAACACGCCTCAAAGGGAGGTCACGCCGCTGCGGAGCGGTGATCAGGATGGACGAGCACGCCTGCTTGCTGCCGGTCTCAAGCTATTCGGCGAGCGAGGCTATGCCGCCACCTCCATCACCGATCTGGCGGACGAGGCGGGAGTGACCCGAGGCCTGATCCGGTTTCACTTCGGATCAAAAGAAGGCCTGAGTGACGCGGTGGCACAACACGTCGTCGACTGGCTCGCCAGCATCGTCGACAGAATTACGACGCGGATGTCGCCAGCCACATTCGTTGAGGCCTTCACTGCGCGACGGGAGCAGATTGAACAGGAACAGGATATGCGGAATTACTTGAGGCGCTCATTTCTCGAAGCCAGCCCGCGCAACATCGATCTGTTCAAAAAGGTCTTTCTCGAACAGAAGCGAGTGGTCGACAGCATCGCAGCAGCGGGAGCAAAGCAGCTTCCGATCGGCCACACATGGCTCGCCCTGGTAAGTACCTTCGTGCAGTTCGGAGTAATCGCATTCCAGCCTCAGGTCGCCGCCGTACTCGGCTACGACCCTCTGTCGCGAGGTGGGGTTCAACAGTTCAGCGACGTCTACGCGAAGCTCTTCGAGCACTTATTCAATCTGGATTCCATTCCGCCCGAGGAAAGACGACAGGAGATTGGCCGATGACTCTCTATGTTCATCGTCTTTTTGGCGAAGTCATTTGCAAAAAATAACTTGGTATTGCCACTCCAATTGGTCGACCTACCCGTCGCAAAGGGCCGACTTCAATCGAAGGTCAAGATACCGGGACTCGTTGTGGAGTTAAGTCCGTTCCTTGGGTCATCTCGCGCCATGACGATCCTTGCCGCATGACCTCGAGCCGCGCCCGCTGGCAGGTCCTGTGCGCAGGGCTGTGCAGCCTGATTCTCTGCTTAGGTATAGCGCGATTCGCGTACACGCCGCTCCTGCCCGTGATGCGTGCCCAGGCGAACTTGAGCGTGGTGGGCGCCGGCTGGCTGGCCACTATCAACTATTCGGGCTACCTGCTCGGCGCGCTGCTCTGCTCGCTGGTCACGGACCTGAACCTCAAGGATCGCCTCTATCGCCTGGGCATGGTGGTCGCGGTGCTGAGCACGGCGGTCATGGCACTCGCCAGCGATTTCAATCTCTGGGCGGCCTCGCGCTTCATCGCGGGTCTTTCCAGCGCCGCGGGCATGCTGTTGGGCAGTGGCCTCACCTTCGGCTGGCTGATGCGCAACGGGCATCGACCGGAACTGGGTGTTCATTTCGGCGGAGTGGGCATCGGCATCGTCGTGTGCGCGCTGGCGGCTGAGGCGATGCGCGGCTGGCTCGACTGGCGCGAGCAGTGGCTGGTGCTTGCCGTGCTTGGCCTGGTGCTGCTCCTGCCCACCCTGGGGTGGCTGCCACGCCCGCCGCGCGGCCGGGTGTACGCCACCGGTACAGGCCCGGTCGACCGGCCCTTGTCGCGACCATTCTTCTCGCTGCTGCTGCTCATGTACTTCTTCGCAGGCGTAGGCTTCGTGGTCAGCGCCACCTTCATCGTCGCCATCGTCAACAAGCTGCCGGGCCTGGAAGGCCGCGGCATCCTGATGTTCCTGTGGATCGGGCTCGCCGCAGCTCCCTGCTGCGTGTTCTGGGAACGCGTGGCGCGCCGCATCGGTGATCTCAATGCCCTGGCAGCCGCCTCCGCGCTGCAAGTGGTGGGCATCCTGCTGCCGGTATGGCCCGGCGGCCTCCTCAGCGTAATCTTTGGCAGCATTCTGTTCGGCGGCACATTTCCAGGGATCGTGACCCGGGTGTTGACCATGGTGGGCCATTACTATCCGAGCCGTCCCGGCGCCATGATGAGTCGCATGACCGTAGCCTATGGCATTGCGCAGATCCTGGCCCCGGCGGGGACAGCCTGGATCGCGGCGCGATCCGGCACCTACGCCACGGGCCTGTACATCGGGGCGGGCAGCATGCTGGCCTGCACGGCTACGCTCGTGGTTCTCAAGCAACTCAATGCACACGCGGATCGAGGTCGCATCCCCGCCGCTCCGAACCAACTCCAGAACGACCCTGAGGCTACGCTGATACGTGTGGCGCAGACGCATCGCCAATCGATCGACTGATGGCTCCTTAACATCTTTGGGGTTGCCAGTCGCTTTTCCATCGACGTCAGGCCGGGCGCCCTCGGCTGAAGCGGACTCGTGAGTCGGATCCTTTTCGACCTCGCGGATCACTAGGCGCGTGCGCCGGGGGCATTCGCTCAGGCAGTCGCGGCGCGCACAGACTTTGACGCCCACATTCAGCTCTTCCATCAGTCGCGTCTTGAGAGACTCGTTCGAGCCACGAGCCACATCGTGGCCTGTTCGCCGTCGCGAGACTATCCGGCGTTTCATACCAAAATGGCAGGCAAACTCACATCTCAACGTCCCATCAAGCGCGCAACCCGCCCGCTCGCCAATCAAAACTGCCTGCCCACCATGAACGAACCCAACCACTAAGCGAGACAGCCACCCCGCCAAGGCATTCACCTCCCGACGAGTATCACCCCCCAACTCTGTGCAAACTGGGGGTACTGAATCTGCGTCAATTGATCGATAGTAAGGTCATCGGAAATCTCCCGAGCAGCCCGCCCGCAATCAAGGAGCCACGACCATGACCCACAAAGACTCAGCATCGATCCTGTTGCAGAATCCCCACCCCCGCATCCTGCGTCTCCCCCAGGTCTGCGCGATCACCGGACTGGGCCGGTCGATCATCTACCAGATGCAGGCCGAGCGACGATTCCCCCAGCGCATCAAACTCACCGAGCGGGCCGTGGGCTGGATAGAAGATGAAGTGATCGAATGGCTGGACAACAGGGCCGCCGGGAGACAGCAAGCGAGCCGAGGAACGAAGTGAGGGAGAAGAGCCACGGCTTCCTGGCAACGACCAGGGTCATCCTATGCCGCTCACTCATCCGCCAACGTCCGACAGAAGGCGACACCGGTGCCCTGCCTCGCGCACAAATTCCTACGAAGTCGCTACGCTCTTGCGTGCCCGCGAAGTCTTTACTCAGAATCCGATTCTGGGAGCCTCGTCAGCATATTGCGCAGCGCGTCCTCCAGTTCCTTCGTCTTGTTGGTCGCAGCGTCATAAACGCGCCGATGATCCAAGGTTGCGTAGCCATGAGCGAGGACGTTTCGGAATGCAACGATCAACGCGCCCTCGGGCACCTGTGCAAATAGCCCTGGATCGACCTTCCGAAGCTGCCCGAGTGCGTCTCCTGCGATCTCGAGCTGGCGCTCCACTGCCGACTGACACTGGTCATCGTTCAAATACTCGTCAAGGGTCCGATTGGCCAGGTATCGCGACACCCGCTGCACCGCTCCAAGCGCAATCTCGATATAGACGTCAGGCCGCTTTGCCATAGATACGAACCTGCGTCCGCTCAATGATCCGCTTCAGGCGTGAATCCGGCATGGCTTCCAATTCGACGAGGTCGACGGACCGTCGCAGAAGCGCCTCGATGGCCGACTTGAATTCGAAGTACTGTTCCGCCGGGGCGTACCGGGTGCTCTTGCCGAAAGTCACAACAAGGTCGACGTCACTTGTCTGGTCGAAGTCGCTTCGGACAACCGAACCGAATGCCGCCAGGTACTGCACTGAAAACCGACGACAGAGCAAACCAATTTCCTTCCGACGGCCAGCCAAAAGCGGGGGAACGGGCATTTCACCAGCAGGTGGCGTTGCCTTGATCGTTACCTCCACCTTCTCACCCAGCCGCACCGCGATCTCCATCAGCCGATCGATCGTGAACCGATCCAATTTGCCAGTTCTCAAGCGGGAAAAGTCTGCCGCGGCGATCCGGGTGCGGGCATGGGCCTCGCGAACGCTGAGACCATCCCGGTCAAGCGCGCCAACGATTGCGGCGGCCAAAGCCGTCCTCAACTCTTTCGCCGGATGATCCACTTGCCTCGCAGGGCTTCCACGGGTCGCGCGCATCCTGGGATGTTGTCACATATGACAACATACGTCAAACGACGGCAAAAGGATGGCTCTACGGCTTCCTGGCAACGACCCTGCCCTTCTCCACGACGTAGATGGGCGTGCCGTACATGCGGGCTGTCTTGCGTGCATCCTTGGCTGCCAACCGCAAAGCGCGCTCGACACCGGCAGCAAAACTGCTGACCTTGACCCGGCGTGACTTGGATTTCATGCGCTCTCTTCCACCAACTGCGGCAACGGTCCCGAATTATCGTACACCGCCCACTCGTCCGCCAATGTCCGATAGACAGACTGGAAGTTCTGCCAGCCGCGTTCAAATCGCCGCTCGAGGTCAACGCGCGGCACATCATGCCCACCCTGCCTCACCCGTGCCCTCACCCGCCGCAACGCCACTCGAGCCGAGCTAAGGCGCAGAAACACGATCTTGACTCGGTATCCGGCCCGTCGCCAGGACCTCAGCCGCCTCACATAGGTCAACCCGCTCAAGGTGCTCTCGAACGCGAAGTCCTCTCGAAGCTCAGCCAGGCGGTCGATCTCCTTCAATACCAGGCGTGCCGCGGCAATGGCGGCCAGCTCGGGTTTGATGGGCGACAAGCCCGCAGCGATGAGATCCGCATTCACGAAGTGAACGATGCCCGCGGTCTCGGACAGGTAGCGGCGCGCGAATGTCGTCTTGCCCGCCCCATTGGGACCGGCGATGACCACCACCAAGGGCTTTCGACGACGCTCAGCCACTCAGGCGGCCCGCTTTGGAGGCAGCGCTGGAACCACCGTCGCTCCGTTTCGCAACGAATCGAGCGTATCTGCCCAGCTTTGCATCATCTTGCGACGCTCTGGCAAATGCTCGGCGTAGTTGTAGGCTGCGCGCACGGCATCGCGCTCGCCGTGCGAGAGCTGCCGCTCGACGGCATCGCGGTTCCATCCCTGCTCGTTCAACAACGTCGAGGCCGTGGAGCGAAATCCGTGCACGGTCAGCTCACCCTGCTCGAAACCCATCCGGCGCAGCGCAGCCAGCAGCGCGACATCCGACATCGGGCGCTTGTTACTCCTGGCGCTTGGGAACACGAACCTTCCTTCACCCGTCAGCGGCTCGATCTCGCGCAGAATGGAGATCGCCTGGTCGGAGAGCGGCACGACGTGCTGCTGTCGCATCTTCATGCGCGCTGCGGCGATGCGCCATTCCCGGGCCTCGAAATTGATCTCGGCCCATTCTGCCGCACGCAGCTCGCCCGGCCGCACGAACACCAGCGGAGCCAGCCGCAGGGCCGATCTGACCACCTGCGAGCCCGTGTAGGCGTCGATGGCCCGCAGCAGTTCACCAATCTTCCCAGGATCGGTATAGGACGCGAGGTGCTTTTCCGCCGCGGGCGGAATGGCCCCGCGCAGATCCCAGGCGGGATCGCGAGCGGCTCGCCCGGTGGCCACGGCATACCGGAATATGCGGCTGCAGTACTGCAAGGCGCGGTGCGCCGTCTCGAGGTGTCCGGCGCGTTCCACGCGCCGCAGGCAGGAGAGAATCTCGAGCGCTTCGATCCTGGCGATGGGCCTGCTGCCGATCCACGGGAACAGGTACAGCTCCAACCGCCGGATCACGTTGCTCTTGTGGCTCGATGCCCAGTTACGCGAGAACCTCTCGAACCACTCCCGCGCAACAGCCTCAAAGCTATCCGCGCCGACTGCCAGCTCAGCCCGGCGCTTTGCCGCTGGATCGACGCCGTCCGCGATGAGCCGGCGAGCCGCCTCCCGGCGCTCGCGCGCCTGCTTCAGTGAGATATCCGGGTAGACGCCCAGCGACAGGAGCTTTTCCTTGCCGTCGATCCGGTACTTCAGTCGCCACCAGCGCCCACCGGCCGCAGACACCAGCAGGTACAGCCCGCGCTCGTCGAACAGCTTGTAGGGCTTGGTGCGGGCCTTGGCGGCCTTTATCGCAGTATCCGAGAGCATCTAAGGGGTAACTCCGTGTTGCCCACCCGTTACCCCCTGATACTTACCCCCGCGACCTCGTGGCTGTCAATGGAAACCGGCGGCGCGCCAGTGGCTGGAAACAAGCCAATTTCGTGCAATTTCCGGAGCTTGTGGATGCCGGCGGAAACCGGCGGAACGTGAAATGGTGGTGAGGGAGGGAGTTGAACCCTCGACCCCGGCGTTATGAATGCCGTGCTCTAACCAACTGAGCTACCTCACCCCGGTGGACCCGCGATTTTTCCGAAAGGGCCTCTCCGTGTCAATGAAAATCGCACCGGTCTCCTTGCATTTCAAAGAGTTACGCACCCGTTCGGGCGCCCGGGCGCTGCTCTCGCGGCCGGCCGACCCGGCGATCGCCGGCCACCCAGTACGCAGTGCCGAGACAAGCCAAAAACCTTAAAGTTTTCGCAGACTTGGACGACAACCCGGTCGCGGGCTTTTCACCCGCGTCGACTGCGGATGCCGTGCGCCATGTGGAAGTTCGCGAAAGGATTCACCCTCATCGAGCTGGTCGTGGTCATCACCCTGCTCGGCATCCTCGCCGCCTTCGCCGTGCCGCGCTTCATTGCAGTCAGCGACCATGCCGAGAAATCCACCATCGAAGCCTTCGTCGGCTCCGTGCGCAGCGCGCGCCTGCTGTCCTTCGCCGATTTCAAGATCCGCAACCAGATGCCCTCGGGCTATGTTGGTCCGGGCGACTTCACGCTGTGGAACCTGACCCGCTGTGATTCCGGTGAGCCCACCGAGCGCGACCCGGCTTCCGCGGGCGGTCACTACGTCGGTCTCGCCGGCATGCGCGGCGCCATCTTCAAGGATCCCGATCAGAATGCCTGCTCGGGCAACACCATCCAGTTCGTCACCAAGTCGGGCCGCACCATCACCATCGACGGCAGCGGTGGCTCGGTGAACTGGAATGCAAGCCCGATCTACTGATCGCCTCGCTCACCGCGCCCGCCTCGTTGCCCTGGCCGCGGCGATCGCCGCCGCAGGCGTCATCGCCTCCCCCACGCTGCGCGTGGTCGCGAAACAGGTCTGCGACCCGCTGGCCCATGCGACCTCGAGCGGCGCGGCGCTGGCCGCACTCCTGTTCGTGGCCGGCAGCGCCCTGGTGCTGATGCAGCGTGCACCGCCCGCGGATGTCGCACGCGAACGCAAGGCGGGATTCCTGCTGCTGCTGGCCCTGGCCATCGGCAATACCGCCAACACGCTCGGTCATCTCGCGATCGCGCGCGCGCTGGGCCTGCCGGCGCTGGTGCCGCTGTATCAATGGCAGGGTGCGGACAACACCTATTCCTACCTGTTCCACAGCCATGCGGGCAAGGCGGCCTTCACCTCGCTCCTGGCGCCGCTGGCCAATCGCTTGTCGCTCGACATCGGCCAGGGTTGGGGCCCTGTCGTTCCCGCCTGGGTGGGCCTGGTGTGCGGCGGGTGCCTGTCCATCGCCTTGATCGCGTATGGCTGGATCCTTCCCCGCCTCGCGGGCCGATTCGCCTCCAGCCGCTGGCTGCTGCTGCTCGCGGGCCTTGCCACACTGAACGCCCTGAAGGGCATCATCGATGGCGGCCTGCTGACCTATCGTGCGCTGCCATCGCTGCTCGTGCTGGCCGCGCTGGTGACATCACCGGACATCAGCGTGCTCGCCCGGCGTGCGCCGCGCTGGATCGGCTATGGGTGCCTGGGCCTGTTGGCATATGCACTGGCATGGACCGCCCTGGCGCCAGTGGATGCGCAGGAACCCGTCACCGCGTTCACGGATTTCCTCGCCTTGCTCGCGATACCCGCGCTCTTCGCCTGGCGCGCTTCCGCGCCCACCGCGCCCGCCGTCCCCGCCGTACCCGCCGCGCGTGCCGTGGGTGCCGTCAGGCTCGCGGCGCTGCTGATCGCGGGCCTGTTCGTGGCGGGTCAGTACCGCGATGATGCTGTGCAGGGCACGGGCCTGCTGTGGCGACCGCTGCCATCGGACTATCGCGCCTGGCTCATCGACCCGCGCTCGCGGCAGCCGCGCGAATTGCCCGCCGCCGGCCGGCGGCCTTTCGATGTGTATCGGGCCGCGGGGGATGACCCCCTCAAGCCTCGGCACGTGATGATCACGCGGACGCCGCAGGCTCCCGTCCAGTCCCGGTTCGCGTTCGCGGTGCTCGTTGAGGAGGACCTGCGCGTCCTCAGCGTCGATGCAGGACGTGCGCCGCTCGAGGGCGCCTTCGCCGCGGAAGGTCAGCTCGCGCGCAACAACTATTACTGCCTGTTGCACGGGCTCTCGCTGCAGCTGCGCACCGCGGGGCTTGCCAGCTTCACGCTGATGCCCCTGCGGGATCGCGTGGACCTCACGCGCCTGCTGGCGCGGCGCGCCGCGCGCGACCGGAGGCCCGATGCTTGACCGCATCTTCATCGGCCGCCAGCCCATCCTCGATGTCCAGGGCCGGCTGTTCGGCTACGAGCTGCTGTGCCGGGATGCCGATGGACGGCCCGCGATCATCGACAACGGGGATCGTGAATCCACCCGGATGCTGCTGGATGCCATCTTCAATGTCGGCATCGAACGGCTGACGCATTCGCACCATGCCTTCATCAACATGACGCGCACGCTGATCATGAGCGAGCTGATCGAGTCGCTGCCGCCGCAGAACATCGTGCTCGAGGTGCTCGAATCGGTCGAGGTGGATGATGCCCTGCTGCACAGGCTCGCGCGCCTGCGGGAGCAGCGCTTCACGATCGCGCTGGATGACTACATCATCAACGAGTCGACGGAGCCCCTGCTCGACTTCGCCGACATCGTCAAGCTGGACGTGCGTGCCCTGGATGCGGCCGGCCTGCGCGCACATGTCCTCGCGATCAAGTCACGCAACATCACGCTGCTGGCGGAGAAGGTCGAGACCCGCGAGGAACATGCGCAGTTCCTCGCGATGGGGTTCGACCTGTTCCAGGGTTACTACTTCGCGCGGCCCGAGCTCTACAGCGCGCAGGCGCTGCAGCCCAACCGGCTGAACGTCCTGGAACTGCTGGCGAGGCTGGCCGAGCCCGATGTTTCCATCACCGACCTCGCTCCCCTGATCCGCAACGATGTGGCCATGAGCATCGCCATCCTGCGCTCGGCGAACTCGGCGGGCACGGGCCTGCGGGCCCGGGTGGAGTCCATCGAGCGGGCGGTGATTGCGCTGGGCCTGCGGACCATCCAGAACTGGGCGGCCCTCATCGCACTGTCGCGCCTGAACTCCCGGCCTTCGGAGCTGCTGACGATGGTGCTGGTCCGCGCCCGCACCTGCGAGCTGCTGGCCGCGGCGGCGGGCCGGAAGAACCCCGCAGCCTACTTCACCGTCGGCTTGTTCTCGCTGCTGGATGTGATGATGGAGACGCCGATGAACGAACTGCTCGACAAGCTGCCGCTGGCCGAGGAGATCAAGGCGGCCCTGCGCGAGCATGCGGGCGATCTCGGCAGGGCGCTGGACTGCGTGATTTCGATGGAACTCGGCGACGGGAAGGACCTGAAGTTCGACGCGCTGGAACCGTCCCACGCCAATGATTGTTTCCAGCAGGCGATCGAATGGGCGGATGGCCTGCAGCTTCTCACCGCCTGAGCGCCGCCGACGCAAACCTCACGCCGGCCTTCATCACGCCGGCCTTCATCACGCCGGCCTTCATCACGCCGGCCTTCAGTAGACCTCGCGCTGGTAGATCCGCGATGCGGATCCGGGAAACAGGCCGAAGGCGGCGATCGCCGATGGCCCTGTCAAGGTGCCCGTCGCGGCGTTCCAGGGATACTGCAGCCAGGAGGACGGCGTTGCGGTGATGGTGAGCGCCCCGTTGTTGCCCGATCCCGGGGCAGCGAGGTTGAGGTTGAAGTCCCCGCCCAGGGCAGCGCTGCGATAGCGTGAGCCCATCGCGGCCGCGGCGCTGCAGCCGGCCCCAGAGGCGCCGGGCGAGCCGGAGTCGCGTACGCAGGTCTCCCCGGCCGACAGGTTCGACTGGTAATTGCTGAAGCTGATCGCCGGGGCCACGCTGCACACATCATCGGTGTTGGTGATGAAGCCCGCGCCGCCCGACAAGTAATACTGCGTGATGAGCGAGACCGGCAGGTCCAGGAGCTCCGAGCCCACGGCGTTACGCATCGCCAGGCGTCCATAGCGCTGTGCAGCGCCCGTGCTGAAGGCTATCCCGGTGCCGCTGCCGAAGCTCACCGGGTTCGCGGCACTTGCCGCATCCAGGTCGATGACGTTGATCGACAGGGCGATGTTGGCGTTGAAGGGCGCCACGACGCTGCCGCGGCTGTAGGCGAGACCTGAGCCGGCGCTGAAGGTGAGCGTGCCCGCGCCGGCCCCCTGGTCCACGATGGCGGGGTCTGCGCTGGTGGCGGGGAGCCCCGAGGTGTCGAGCGCGGGACTGGCCGGAGTGGGGGTGTAGCTGCGCCCGGTGAGCGAGGCGTTGGTGAGCCGGAACAGCGAGCCGGTGTAGTTCTGGGTGGTGCTGCCGGAGGCGGACTTCGCCGTCACGGTGATCACCGGGGCCACGGTATAGGTGAAGGGCTGGCCCACGTAGCCGAACCCGCCCGCGCTGCAGGCCGTGCCGAAGATGGGCGTGTTGAGACTGACCGCGAGACTGGCGGGCACGAAACGCCCGACGTTGCCGGTCTGGGTGCCGTTGACCGCACCCGAGCCCAGGTAACTCGACACCGTCGGCGTGATGCGCACGATGCCCACTTCCGGCCAGGCAAAGGCCGTACCCGTGGCCGCGCCGCTCGCGTAGCTCCCGAAGCTGCCGCTGATGGCCGGGTTCTGGCCGCTGGCGGGGAGCACCAGCGCGGGCCTGAGCGCGACCGTGGCGGGCGTGCTCTCGCGGCCGAAATTGGGCGTGGCATTGCCCTGTGCATTGCTCGCGGTGACGGTGGCGGTGAAGGCCTGCCCTGCCCCGATGAACACCGTGCCGCTGGCGGTGGAGGCGCCGGGGTTTGCGAAAGAGTCGGCGCTGCGCTTGATGTTTGACAGCGTGAGCGTGTAGGGCTGCACCACGAAGCTGCCACTGCCGGTCATGGTATTCCCTGAGGCCGCACCACTGCCCAGCGGGATGTTGTAGCGCGCCGCCAGGGTCACCTGGCCTGCATCGGTGTAGTTGATCTGGATCGGCGCCTCGGCATTCGCCGTACTGAACTTCAGCGCGACGTTCGTGTAGCTGGTGATGCCGGTGGCGGGGTTCGAGGCAAGACTGGTCGTGGTGCCGTTGTTGGTCACCGTGAACGATTGGCCGGCGATGCAGGTGGTGGGGTTGTTGCACTGGAAGCCCAGTCCCACGGTCACCGTGGCGCCGCTGGGAAAGGCGGTGGTGCAGGCGCCGGTGTTGGTGTCGGTGCGCACAGCCTGCAGCGCCAGGCTCTGGGTGGAGGCCACGCCCGCCACCTGCGTGCCGATCGTCGTGGCCACGTTCGCGCCATTGGTGAAGCGAAAGCCCGTGTTCGTGAAGGTGATGGCGCTGCGTTCGGAGGCCAGTGCCGAGCCCGAGGTGGTGCTGATCGATCCATCCACCACACCAACCGTGAGCGTCTCGGCATAGGTATCACGCAGGTTCAACTGCACGACGCCGGCATCCGTGGCCGTGTAGGTATAGGTCGCGGTTCCCGAGTTGGACGCGCCCGGCGTGAGCGTCCCGGTGCCACTGGCCAGCGACCAGTCCCCATGTCCCGTGCTGGTGCTGAGCGAGATGGTATCGGTGGTCGACAACGCGGCGTGGGCACTCGTATGCGCGGTGACGGTCAGCGACAGGGGCTCGCAGGTCAGCGCCGAACCGCTGGTGCTGATGGCATAGTGATCCGGCGCCGAGATGAGCGGGCGGAACGTCGCGATGGCCGCCGCCCAGCCCTGGAAATTGATCCCGCCCGTCCAGGTGATGCTCTGCGTGCCGGCGCTGGCGGCGATCATGCTGGCCGCGTTGCCGGCCGTGTAGTTCAGGTTGTCCACCTGCACCGCCTCGGTGGAATACGCCGCGCTGGGCTTGATCGACCCGAAGTTCTGCGACCACGGGTACAGCACGCCCATCGATGCCACCACGAGTTCATTGCTGGTGGCGGTGGCGGCCGAGGTGGTGACCTTGGCGGTCGCGCTCGTGCCGGTGGCCGTGCGGACCTGGTCCACGGCGCCGAGATTGGCGTATTCGATGGCGACCGCATTGATCTGCGAACTGCTGTAGCCCACGTTCGCCTTCACCGACAGGTTCCCGCTGGTGAACTTGACGGGTGCGGTGAAGATGGCCGCGCCCTCGAACCCCTGGTTGTAGCCCGTCGCTGTCGTCTGTGCGATGGCTGTGTAGGTGTTGCCGGCGGAATCCGAAATGGTGACCGTGGGAGTGTTGTTGCCGTTCCAGGACCAGGTCAGCACCACCAGCGTGTTGCCGACGGTCGGCGCCTTGGCAAAGGAGGACGAGGCCACCGAGGTGCCCGAGCCGGTCTGGAACAGGCCGGTGGACTGCACCTCGACGATCTGCGCGCGCAAGGCCGGGGATCCCAGCAACAGCAACAGCAGCCCGGTGATCGCCTGTCGAAGGAGGTTGCGCAGGATCATGTGGCGTCCGTGAACGTCGCACTGACCACCCGCCGCACGTAGCTGGGCTGGCCATAGACGCCTGCCGTCGATGTCGAGCGGATGATGTAGGAATTGTTCGTCGACGCACCATTGGCGAAGCTGGTGGCGCTACAGGTCACGACCACCGCGAAACCATTGGCTGCGGTTTCCGTGAGATTCAGCGTGGTGCTGGCGACGCAGCTGCCGTTCAACGCACGATAGGCGCCCCACTCCACCCCGGTGCGCGCCGCGGCCAGCGCACGCGCCTGCTGCAGGCCCATGATCACGGCATGCTCCTGTCCGTTCCCCACGCGCACCGCGATGAGCGCCAGCGCACCCAGCACCACGATGAGGAACAGTGCGGGAACCAGCGCAAACCCCCGCGCCTTCGAATCGGTGCGGCGAGCACGATTCACGGCGCGTTCGCAAGCTGCACTTCGTGCAGCAGTTGCACCGTCTCGCCGGCGCGGGCGAGCTGGAGCATGACCGTCACGAGCGCGTTTCGCTGCGCGGTGCCGTTGGTGAAGCTGAACTGGCAGGCGCCGACGTCGGCGGAGATCTTCGAGGCGCTCGCGCCGGCCGCGAGCAGGGCCGCCGCGCCCACGGACTGGGTGGCGCCGATCGCATAGCCTGCGTATCGCATCAACGTGCCGCTGCTGGTGTCGCACAGGTAGGTGATCGGCCCGCCCACGAGGTACACGCGCTTGCCGGGCGATCCATAGGCGAACTTGAAGGCCGGGCTCAGGGTCACGAGGTTCTCGTTGGGCGTCGCGCCCGCGGAGATGCTGATGGTCGTGCCCGCCGGCGTGATGACGTTGCTCATCGAGTACGCATCCGCGCCCGGCACGCCGACGTTGTAGATCGCGAGGTAGTTCGAGCTCGAACTCCAGGGCAACGACAGTTGCGTGAACGGCACGGTGGTCGCAAAGGCCCCATCCGCCGCAGTGAAGTCCAGTTCCTGCGCCGGGTTCGTCAGCGGCCCTGCATCGCGATAGCGGGCCCCGTCCACGGTCGAGAGCAGCTCGAGCGCGGTGACCGACCCGCTGACCGTCACCCGCACGCTGCCGGGCAAGGCGCTGCGCAGGTCGCGGGCCATGAATCGCAGCGCGCTGTCGGCATCGTCCACGAGCTCGGCCCGCCGCGCCTGCGCGCTGTAGGCATTCATGGGACCGACGATGAACATGGCCATGAACCCGACCACGGCCGCGCTCACCGCGATCGTGACGACCAGCTCCACCAGGGTGACGCCGCGCTGACGCATCATCAGTAGCTCGTCCGGTAGCCGGTGAGCTTCACGGTCAGGTTCGGCGAGCGGGTCACGGTGACGTCCACGCGACGCGCCGCACTGGCGGGCACGCCGGTCAGGGCGCTGGTCTGCGCGACGCTGACGCTCACGGTGTACGCGGACAGCGCCGCGATGGCATTGCCGAACTGATCCTTCGCGCCGGCATCCACCAGCCCATCGTATTGATCCACCAGATCCCAGCTCGCACGGCCGGTGTTCAGCGGCGTGCCGTTCGGGTCCACCACCCATCGCTGCAGGATCTCATCGAGGTAGGCCTGTGCGATGGACACGGCCTGCTGCTGCACCATGGAGTCGGCGCTGCGGCTCGCCACCGCGGAGAGCGCGGCCAGGATGCTGGTGGCGGCGATGGCGATGACGGTGATCGCGACCACCAGCTCGATCAGCGTGACGCCGCGTTGCGGATGACGCGGCATCATTGCACGGTCACGAAGCCGCTACCCGCATCGATGCCGATGCTGCGCGCGCCGAGGATGAGCGTGGTGCCGGGACTGGCGCTCAGGCGTCCCTGGGTATCGAACTGGAAGGTGCCGGTGGGCGTGGCGCTGATCCCGGCGGGCGCGCTGCCGGAGATGGCTGCGCCGTCGGGTCCCAGCAGCGCAGTGCCCCAGGTGGTGTCGGCCGTGTTGCAGGTGTTGCCCGATGCGGCCTGCTGTGCGCCCGCGTAGCCGCCGGCGCTCACCGTGATGCGGGCCGGGCAGCCGGTGATCACCGCCGCCTTCTGCGCGAATCGTAGCGCCGAGGCGAGCTCATCGGCATAACCGCGTTGCGAGAAGGCCGATTGATCGAACATCCTCGGCCCCAGCGTCGCCGCCAGGATGCCGAGGATGGAGATCACCACGATGACTTCGACCAGCGTGTACCCAGCTCCTCCGGGACTCCGCCGGCCATTCCATGCCGGTCGCCTCATGCCAACCTCATCAGATCAGGCCGGGTACTCCCGGCCTGGAACCAAGGCCGGACTGCTTCAGCAGCCAGACGTATCGACAAGGATGTTCGGCGCCGCACCGGCCGAGGCCGCCGGGGTGTAGGACACGTAGCAGGTTGCGGTGTTGGCCGCGCCCACCTTGGTCCACTTCGCCGTGCCCGACGCAGCCGGCGATCCAGCGGCGAAGGTGAAGTCCGAGCTGGAGACCGGCGACAGCGCATAGGGGATGCCGGTAAGACCCGCATCCGGATAGCTGTTGGCCAGCGTCACGGTGTTGCCTTCCATCGGAACGGAGGCCGTCGCCGCCGTGGCCATGGCCATGCCGCGCGCCAGCGAGGCGGCGCTGCGCACGCTGCCGGCGAGGCTGTTGACCGTGGCGGCGCGCGCCTGGGTCTCGAGCGAGATGAAACGGGGCACCGCGAAGGCCGCGAGGATGCCGAGGATGGTGATCACGACCACCAGCTCGATCAGCGTGAAACCACGCGCGAAAGACGTCTTCATTTACGAACTCCACGGCGCGTCAGGCGCCACTGCGATTTGACACATGCGTGCATCTGCACGCTCTCTCCAGATAGGGAATCGGCAGCGTCGCCCGCGGTCTTGAGATTAGCTTCCCGGAGCTGAGACTCATGTCTCATTCAGGGAGTCCCTCAACCGACATGCCCCACCTTGCCGATCATGTTCCACATCGGCAGGAACACGCCCAGGGCCAGGATCAGCACCATGGCGCCCACGCCGATGATCAAGATCGGCTCGATGAGCTGGGTGAGGTTGCGCAGGCGGTAGTCCACCTCGCGCTGGTAGAAGCCCGAGACCTCCTCCAGCAGGTGGGTGAGTTCGCCCGTCTCCTCGCCCACGGCGATCATCTGCAGGACCAGCGGCGGGAAGATGCCGACGCCGCCGGCGGCGCGGCTCAGCGTATCGCCCCGCTCCACCGCATCGCGCAGGCGCAACAGCCGGTCAGCCAGGTATGCGTTGCCCGCCGAGCGCGCCAGGAGCGTGAGCGCCTGGATCATCGGCAGCCCCGCATCCAGCGAGATCGCCAGCGAGCGCATCACGCGCGACAGCACTGCCTGGTGCAGCAGCTCGCCCAGCACCGGCAGCCGCAGCTTGAAGTGGTCCCAGCGGTAGCGGCCTTCCTCGGTCGCCGCCCAGCGCCGGAACAGGATGATTCCCACGATGAGGGCGACGATCAGCTCGAGGCCGTGGTGGCGGGCGAACTCCGAGGTGCCCATGATGATGCGCGTGGGCATCGGGATGTCGTTGCCGAGCACGCGGAACAGCGGCGCGAACTTCGGGATGACAAACACCGTGATGACGGCGACGGCGAGTCCGATCACCCCCATCACGATCAGCGGATAGCGCAGTGCCGCCTTGACGCGGTCCTGCACGTCCTGGTCCTGGCCGAGGTACTCGGACAGGCGAAGGAAGGAGTTGTCGAGCGTGCCGGTGGACTCGCCCACGCGCACCATGCTGATGAACAGCGGCGGGAACACGTCCGGGTGCCGCGCGAGCGAGGTGGCGAAGTCGCGCCCCGATTCCAGGCTCTGCAGGACATCGTGCAGCGCGTCGCGAAGCTGCACGTTGTGGGTGGACTGGGCCAGCCCTTTCAGTCCCCGCAGCAGCGGCAGCCCCGCCTTGGTGATCGAATACATCTGCCGGGAGAACAGCACCAGGTCGACCACGGTGACGCGACGCGCGCGCAGCTTCTGCCAAACTTCCGACAGCTCGATGCTCGAGCCATCGTCGTCGGAGATCTCGAGCGGCGTGATGCCGAGGTTCAGCAGGCGCGCCGCCACCGCCTCGATGTTGTCGGCGTCGAGCCGGCCGGTGATCAGATCACCCCGTCCCGATCGCCCGCGGTAGCGGAAGTTCGACATGTCCTTATGCCTGCTGCGCGAGCAGCCGGTCGACGCTCTCGGCCGGCATCGGGCCATCATCGGCGTCGAGGATTTCCTCCAGGCCACTGCCCACCGCCATGGCCTCGGTGAGCGAGGTCACCCCGGCGAGCGCCAGGTCGATGGCGCCCTGCGCCAGCGGCACGTACCCGGCCTTGGCCCGCGCGGCCCGCGAGAAGGCATCGAGGTCTCCCTGGCGAATCGAGTCCGCCAGCGTGCGGTCGATCTCCAGCAATTCGTACACGGCCACGCGGCCGCGATAACCCGACAGATTGCAGTAGGTGCAACCCGCACCGGTCTTGAAGCCCTGTCGCTCGGGCACGAGGTTCGGGCGGCAGCTCGCGAGCCAGGCCAGCTCGTTCGGCGTGGGCTGGGCGGGCTGCGCGCAGTCGGTGCACACCCGCCGCACCAGCCGCTGCGCCAGCACGCCGTGGACGGCGGCCGCGATCATGTAGCCGGGAGCGCCCATGTCGAGCAGCCGGTTGACCGTGGCGATGGCATTGATGGTATGCAGCGTGGAGAACACCGTGTGACCGGTCATCGCCCCACGCATCGCGATCTCCACGGTCTCGCGATCACGGATCTCGCCGACCAGGATGATGTCCGGGTCCTGGCGCAACGCCGTGCGCAGCACCCGCGCGAAATCCAGGCCGATCTTCGCCTGCACCTGCACCTGCGTGATGCGCTCGAGCCGGTACTCGACCGGATCCTCGGCGGTGATCACCTTCACGCCGGGCCGGTTGATGTGGTTGAGCGCGGCGTAGAGCGTGGTGGTCTTGCCGCTGCCGGTGGGTCCCGTGACCAGCACCATGCCGGCGCTGCGCTCGATCATGCGCCGGAAGCGCTCCTCGGACTGTGCCGGCATGCCGAGCTGCTCCAGGCTCAGCTTGGCCGAGGACTGGTTCAGCAGGCGCATCACCACGGACTCGCCATGCGTCGTGGGCATGGTGGCCAGGCGCACATCGACGCCGGCCTCGCGCACCCGCACCGAGAAGCGGCCATCCTGCGGCAGCCGCTTCTCCGCGATGTCCAGGCCGCACATGAGCTTCAGCCGCGTGACCAGCGCGCCCGCGACGCGCTTGCCCTCGATCACCTGTTCCTGCAGCACACCGTCCACGCGCAGCCGGATCCGCAGCTTGTCCTCGCCGGGCTCGATGTGGATGTCGGAGGCACGCGCCTGCACGGCATCCTGGAACATGGTCTGCAGGAGCCGCAGCACCGGCGCATCGGGCGACCCCTCGTCCGCCGTCAGGCTCTCCAGGTCGACATCGCCATCCTTGAGCTCATCGCGCACGGCCTCCGCCAGCGAGGCGATCTCGTCGGTCTGGCGGTAGACCAGGTCGACGGTGCGCAGGAATTCCGCCTCGCCCACCAGCGCAAGGCGCAGCGGCTGCTTCAGGCGCGCCTGCAGCTCGTCATAGGCGTGCAGGTCGGAAGGATCCGCCATGCCCACCAGCAGGCCGCGCGGGTCCTGCTGCAGCACGAGCGCGCGATAGCGGCGCGCGAGCGGTTCGGGCAGGAGCTTGACCGCCTCCCGGTCGATGCGCACCTGCTTCAGGTCGACGAAGGGCACCTGCAGGTGGCGCGCCAGGAACTCGTGCAGCGAGCCTTCGTTCAGGAAGCCGAGGTCCGCGAGCACGCGGCCGAGCTTCCTGCCGGTGCGTTTCTGCTCGGCCAGCGCCTGGGTGAGCTGTGCCTCGGTGATGACGTTCTGCTGGACCAGCAGTTCGCCGAGGCGGATCTTGCGTCGGATGGTCATGATGCGCTCAGCGCACGCCGCTGGCGGCCTTCGGGTCGATGGCGACGGCGCGATCCAGGGGCTCCGCCGCGATCGTGCTCCACTGCGCATCGTCCTCGACCACCACCGGGCGCAGAAGGATGACAAGCTCGGTGCGCGCTTCGCGCCGGCGCTGGCTCTTGAAGAGGTTGCCCACGCCGGGGATGTCCCCCAGCAGCGGCGTGCGATAGTCCTGGTAAGTGCGTGAGGTGCGCATCAGGCCGCCGATGACGATGAGCTGGCCGCTGCCGGCCTTCACCACGCTGTCGGACTCGCGCACCTGGCTGTAGGCCAGCGGCAGCGCATCGGTGACGCCCGCCACGGTGAGCTGCTTCACCTTCTCGCTGACATCGCTCACGGTGGGATGGATGTGCATGATCACCTCGCCGTCGGCGCCGATCTGCGGCGTCACATCCAGCGCGATGCCGCTGAAGAAGGGCGCGAGATCGACATCGCGATTGGTGGCCGAGGCCGTTCCCACCACGGTGTTGCTCGACACGCCGGTGACGAAGTACTCGTCCGACCCCGCCTTGATCACCGCCTTCTGGTTGTTCAACGTGGACACCCGCGGACTCGACAGGACGCGGGTCTTGCCCTGGGTGCTGAGCAGCTCGATGAAGGCGTTGAAGTCCGCCGCCTTGACGGCCATGGTGAACGCGCCGCCCAGCGTGTTGGTGACGGTGTTGCCGATGGCGCCGCCCAGGGTCAGGGCCTTGCTGGGCTGGTTGAACATGTCCGCGCTGCCGAAGCCGTTCTGCGGCCCCGTCTGTCCACCACCGAACAGGGTCGCGCCGTCGTGGCCGATCAGGTTCCAGTTGATGCCGGCCTGGAAGCCATCCGACAGCTCGACCTCGAGGATCTTGGTCTCGAGGATCACCTGCCGGGTGGCGATGCTCTGGATCTGCTTCAGGTACTGATCAACGTCGCGCAGCTCGCGGGGCGTCGCGCGCACGGCGATCACGCCCGACTGCGCATTGACGATGATGGCGCGGCCGCCTTCGCCCGGCACCAGCGCGTGCAGGCTGTCCTCCAGCTCGTGCCAGAAATCGGACGAGGTGCGGGTCGAGATGCTGGTGCCGGTGATCTCGCGCACGCGGTCGCCGCCCTGCCCGTTGGCGGCAGCACGGCCGGTGAACACCTCGCCCGGCGGCTCGCTCAGCCCGTTGCTGGATTCACCGCTGCCGTTGTTGCCGCCGGCCTGGCCATTGGCGCCATTGGCGCGCGAGTTCTGGCCCATCTGGCCCGAAGACACCCGCGTGCGCGAGGTGCCGCGACGCTCGAGGTCGATGTAGTTCACCTGGAACAGCCGCGTCTGCATGGCGGGTGGCGTGATCACGAAGCCGCTGGGCAGCCGCCGGTAGTCGTAGCCATAGGCCTCGCGCACGGCCTCGAGCACCTCGGGCACCGTGACGTTGCGCATGGTCAGGGTGATGCTGCCGCTGACACCCGGTTCGAGCACGATGTTGTAGGGCGTACCCTCGGCCAGCCCTTCGAAGAACGGACGCGCGCGCGCGTCGGTGACGGCGACGTCGAAGCGCGCGTCCTCGGCGTGCGCGGGCGCGGGCGCGGTGAACGCGAGGACCGCGAGCCACGGCAGCAGATGCTTGGAAAGGTGCATGATCAGGAGGCTCCCTTGCTTTGCGTCGGTGCGACCGCCGGCTTCTTGATGGGGTTCTCGGGTGCGGTGAGCCGCAGCTCGTGCGTCCTGCCGGCGCGCTCCCAGCGGACGGCGCCGGCATCGATGGCGAGGATGCGGCCGCCGCCCACGCTGTCACCGGCGCGGAGCCAGCGGCCATCGACCAGCGCGCGACGCGACGCGGGCGAGTTTTCGCCATCGAGCCGCGACAGGATCGCGCTGACCACGGGCATGGACGGCGCGGCCGCCGCCTGCATGCGCGCGGCCGGCTGCGGCGGCCGCGTCGGATCGCGCAGCGCAGCCGCGCGGGCGCCACCCGCCGCGGCGATGAAGGACATCGTGACCATCAGCATCACGGGCAACGCATGAGCCCGCGGCATCGAGGCGCGCAGGCGGCGTATCCAGGGATTGGCGGCTTGCGGGTTCATACGGTGAGCCACTCCCGGGACAGGCTGAGCGCGCCGACCACGATGCGCACGCGGTTGCGCGGATATTCGCGGGCCTCGAGCTCGACTCGCTCCCAGTGCACCTGGTAGGGCAATCGTTCCAGCGCGTGCAGGTAGGCGACGATCGAGGCATAGTCGCCCTCGACGACGAGCTCGACGGGATGCACGAAGGGCCCGGGGTCGGCGCGATGATCCGCAGGCTCAGCGGCATTCGCTGCCGGTGTTACCGCGGCGGCCGCACCCGCGCCGGCGGCATTCGCGCCGGGGGCGCGCTCCGGATGCGAGAGGCTCCGGGGCGGCAGGTTCGACAGGCTCACCAGGGACAGGCCTTGCTGCGCCTTCAGCATCTCGCGCAGCAGGTCGGTCATTTTCGCCGGCGACACGTAGCCCTTGGCGATGCCCGACAGCTGCTGGTTGAGTTCCTCGAGCCGGCGCTGCAGCACCTTGTTGCGCACGGCGGCCGCCACGGCCGGGTCCTGCACGATGGCATCACCGGCGCGGTCCACGGCCAGGATCTTCTGCCGGGCGCCATCGAGACGCTGCTGCACCATGCGCGTGCGGGCGGCGATCGGGTCCATGACCGCCCATTGCCACAGGCAGTAGATCAGCACGACGCCGACGCCGAAGATCAGGCCCCGCTCGCGCAGCGAGCGCTGGTCGAGGCGCTCGACCATGGGCTTGATGCGGGCATTGAGTGTACCGAGCGCCATCATGGCCGATGCTCCTCGCGCGGGAAGTCCAGTCCCGGGGCCGCCACTTCGAAGATCGCCACGGCCGGTGCGTCCTCGGCGGCGGCGCGCTGCATCGAGAGGCGGTCCAGGCGCACACCGCGGAAGGCAGGTCCGGCCGACAGCGCCGCAAGGTATGCTGGCACCAGGTGCGTGTCCACCGTCGCGCCCTGGAAGGCGAGCTGGCCATCACCGGCCGCGAGCAAGATGCGCCGCAGCCACAGCCCTTCGGCCTGCGCCTGCGCAAGCGCCTCCATGCGGGCGGCGAAGCCGCTGTTCGGATCGACGACGCCCTGCTTCACCACGTCCAGCGCCCGCTCGCGTTCGGCGATCTCCGCGGCCAGGCGCCGGGCGTCGGACTCGAGTTCGGCGATGCTGCGGGTCGGCCGCAGCGAGTCGTTCGCCCGCTGCGCCATCGCGAGCTCCGCCGCCTGCTGCTGCTCGAGCGAACTGAGCGAGTGCTCCAGGCGGGCGTTTCGCCATCCGGCGTACGCGGCCAGCGACCCCAGGCTCACCATCAGCGCGGCCAGGGCGATGCCGATGGCGCGTGCCGAGAACAGGTGCTTCTCGGCGCCCATGATCGGTTGATAGAGATTGACCTGCTGTTCCATGGCGTTCACCGCTACAGGGAGCGATGCTCCCGACGCAGGGCGGCGCCCACGGCCAGCAGGCAGGCCGACTGTTCCTCCGGCTCGATGTGCCGGGCACAGGGCAAGGCGTCGTTCAGGTCGAGCACGCTGACCTCGAAGCTGCTCTCCTGGCTGAGATCGGCGGCCAGCGTCAGCGCGCGCGGACCCGTGGGCGCGAGCGTGATGCGCGTGATCGGCGGCTGGTCGAAATGACGTTCGTAGTAGTCGAGCGAGCGCTGCAGCTCGAGCATCACGCTCTCACCGTTCACGCGTCCGCCGTCACCCGTCTCCAGCGCGGCATTGAGGCTCTGCTGCAGGCTCATCTGCCGCGCGAAATAGAACGTGGCGCCGCGGACCAGGACGACACTGGCCGAGGACTCGCCCAGGTGCAGCATCGCGACGCCCGCATTGGCGGCCGGCAGGAGACCGGCCAGGTTGCGCAGGCACAGTTCGGGCACGTCGATCACATCGAAGCCACCGAGCGATGCCAGTGCGGCGGAATGCTGATCCACTGCAGAGCGGCGCGCCGCGACGGCGTACAGCATGCGGCCCTGGCTGCCACGGCTCTGCGGCGGGATGTCGAAGACGTCGATCACCGCGTCCTCGACGCGGAAATCGATGCTGTCGCGCAGCCGCCAGCGCATCGCGGCGCGCAGTTCCGCCGGTGGTACATCGGGGGATTCCACCAGCGCGAGCTGGTAGTCCTGGGCGCGCAGCACGCCGCTGACGGGCATCGACGGCAGGCCAAGTTCCCGCAGTGCCGCGGTCACGGCCTCGGCGCGCTCACGCGCCGGCACGGGGACGGATTCACATCGCTCCAGACGGGCGGTGCCGTCGGCGTCGCGCCGCACCACGGCCACGGCGAGGCGATCCTCACCGAGTGCGATGCCGATCCGGCCCTTGGCCGCCGCGTGACGTTTGAGCAATCCGAGCACACAACCTCCATGCTGAACCGGCCGTGTCTTTCGGCCCGCCATTCGGTGGAGGTATCGGTGAACGGGAATCGATCTTTAACTTAGCGTGTCGGATGCGGGAGCGGCGCACGCATCGACAGGTGAGAGTGTGAGCCGCATCACGAATCGACGCCGGCGATCCTCCCGGCGGGCGACCCGCGGACCCGTCTAGTTCAGGGTTGCCAGCCAGGAGATGAGATCGGCGCGCGCGGCAGGATCTGCAATGCCGGAGAACGGCATGACGTTGCCGGGGACCAGCCCTTGCGGATCGGTGAGGTACCGGTCGAGGAGCGATGCGTCCCAGCTGAAGCTGGCCGCCCGCATGCCGCGGCTGTAGCGAAAGCCCGGGAAGCTGCCGGCGCGCCGGCCGAGGATGCCCTTGAGGCTGGGACCCACGCCATTGCTGCCGTCGGTCGAATGGCAGACGGCGCAGGGTTCGAAGGCAGGCGGAGGCGGCGTGGCTGCCGCGGCGAACACCGGCCACACCGGCAGCAGCAGGCACAGGACACATCGCCACCAGGCTCCACGGCTCATCCCAGCATCCTCGGCCGGCGCACGTAGTCGACGAGGTCATCCCCGAGGCGCAGCGCCAGCGCGGCCAGCGGCCCCGTCGGGTTGAACCCCGAGTTGTGCGGATACACCGAGGCGCCCACCACGAACAGGTTCGCCGCATCCCAGTGCTGCAGGTGAGGCGAGACCACGCTGTGCCCGGGATCAGGGCCCATCGGTGTTCCGCCGGTGAGATGGGTGGTCTGATAGATGCGCGTGTCGAACGGCGGTTTCAATCCCTGCCCGCCACTCATGTGATCGGGCTGCATCGCCCGCGCGATGGCGGTGACCTTCTGCGTGACCCAACTGGACATGCGCACTTCGTTTTCGCGGAAATCGAAGGTGAGCCGCAGCAGCGGCTGCCCGAAGGCGTCGGTGTAATGCGGCTCGAGGTCGAAGAAATTCTCGCGGTGTGGATAGCAGCTGCCCTGCACCCACAGCCCGAAGGAATGCGCATACCACTGCGCATTCGCCGCCTTCCAGGCCGTGCCCCAGCGCGGCGTGCCATCGGGGAGCATGCGCGAGGCGATGGGCCTGCCGTTCGAGACGCCCGCCGCGACGCTGCCGCCGCCGAGGAATCCGAGGCCCGCATGATCGAAGTTGTCGTTGTTGAGATCATCGATGATGGTGCCGGTGCAGCCGCTGGCGAGGAACGGGTTGATCCAGCGGTCCTTGAAGAACAGCTCCACGCCCGACAGGGTCTGATAGCACAGGTGGCTGCCCACGCCACCTTTGCCAGCGCGTGGGTCGTACGCCGCGCCGATGCGATCCAGCAGCAGCAGGCGCGTGTTGGTCAGCGTGAAGGCGCCCAGCACCACGACATCCGCGGGCTGCTCGTACTCGCGCCCGGTGTTCAGATCGACGTATCGCACGCCCTTGACGCGCTTCGCGGCGGCATCGTACCGGACACCCAGCACGTGCGCGTGCAGCCGGACCTCGAAATGTGCGCGCCGCTCGAGCACGGGATACAGCAGCACCTCGGGTGTTCCCTTCGCCTGCGCCTCGCAGATGAAGCGCTCGCAATGACCGCAATACTGGCAGGCGCCGAGCCTCTGGCCGTCGGGGTTCACGTACGGTGCGGGAGAATTCGCGCCGGGCTGGATGAACGGGTGATGACCCATCGAGGCCGCGGCCTCGCCGAACATGAGGCCGGCCTCGATGGCCTGGAGCGGTGCCTGCGGGTACTCGTTCTGCCGCGGCGCCTCGAACGGGTTGCCGCCCGCCTGGCGCTGGCCGCGCAGGTTGCCGGCCTTGCCGGCGATCCCGAACAGCTTCTCGAACAGGTCGTGATACGGCTCCATCTGCGCATAGGTCACACCCCAGTCGGCCAGCGGCATGTCCGCCGGGATGGCGGCCTGGCCGTAACGCGAGACGAGGTGCGAGCGCAGGACGGGGTCGTACTCGGACCATCGCCACGCCTGGCCATTCCAGTGGCTGGCCGCGCCCCCCAGGCCATCGCCCGGCAGGAACGCGGACATCCAGCGGATCGGCCAGGAGGGCTTGGTGCGATCGTGCCGCAGCGAGACCGGCGACACCGACCAGTCCTGCACCAGCCCCTGCCGGATGGACCAGCGCAGCTCGTCGCGCTGCGAAGGCAGGCGCGCCGCCGCGGAATTGCGCCGATCCGGGCCGCGCTCCAGCACCAGCGTGTCGATCCCCGCCGCGGTCAACTGGCGTGCCACGAGGCCTGCGGTCAGGCCGCCACCGACGATGACGACGGTGCGTCGCGCCAGCCGCGTCGGCGTCACGAGAAATCCCCGATCGAGCGTGGCGTGGCCGCACCGGGATAGGGCTTGCCGCGATAGCGCACCATGTCGAGGGCATGCGTGGCGGGAAGCCCCGGATAACCCACCAGCTTCCAGAATACCTTGTCGTGATTGCCGCCATACAGCGGGTCCGCGAAGCAGGCCTGCACGAACAGCGGATACACCAGCGAGTTGAACCAGCCGGCAAGCGGAATCGTGCCCTCCTGCGGCGGCGCGGATTCGATCAGGTGCAGGAAGGCCTCGCCCTGTGCCGGCTCAAGCTGGTCGAAGGATTTGCCATGCAGGCGATGGCTCTCGAGATTCGCCGCGCGCAGGCCCTCGAGGAAGTACTGCGCCGGCGTCAACGGAAGCTGGGGCCCCATCTGCGGCGGCCCCTCGTTCCAGGGGCCACGCAGGTAGCGGCCCTTGCCCTGGCCGAAGGGACCTGCGAGCTGGCGGTCGAAGAACACGGCCAGGCCGCAGTCCACGCCGCTGGGCGTGTAGGTGTCGGCGGGACACATGATGTTCACCAGCGCCTCGACGAACGCCGCCTCCTCGGGGCCGAAGAATTCATATCCCGGGAACGCGACGGTTGGTTCGGCGACCGACGGCGCATTCGTCCCGGGCGCCACGGGCGCGCCCGGGACGCTGGGTGCGCTGGGTGTGCCGGGTGTCCCGGGTGTGCAGATCCCGGTGTCCGCGCCCAGGGCGGCCGCCTCTGTTTCCGCCGGCGCTGCAACGCCGCCCGCAACGACCGCCCCCGCCAGCGCGGCCGCCTGGCGCAGGAATGCGCGGCGTTCGGCCGCCGCCTGCTCTTCATCCTTCATGTCGGCACCTGGGACGCCTGGCGGCGCGCAGTGACTTCGATCTCGATCTTCATGCGCGGATCCGCAAGGCCTGCCGAGATCATCGTGGCCGCGGGACGCGCGCTGCCGAACCAGCGGCGCAGCACCGGCCAGCAGGGCTCGAAGTCGGCCACCGCCGGCAGGATGTAATGCACGCGCACGACATCATCGATGCTGCTGCCCGCCTGCCGCAGCGCCGCGTCGATGTTGCACAGCGCCTGTTCCGCCTGCGCCACGACGTCCTCGCTGATGCGCATCGAGGCATAGTCGAAGCCGGTGGTGCCGGCGAGGAAGATCCAGTCGCCGTCGACCACGGCCCGCGAGTAACCGATCAGTTCCTCGAAGCTCGAGCCCGAGCCGATGCGTGTGCGGCTCATACGCGTGTGAATTCGGATCGCAACGGTCCCCCCGGTGGCATGCGCTCCCACTATAGCGCGTCCTGCGCGCCCCGGAATCCGTCAGCCTGGCATCAGGGACTGCAACACCTCGGCCGCCGGCCGGTTGCGGCATCCTGTCGTGTTCTGCCCGGCCCACAGCGGCGAGAAATCGCCGCTCCCGCGTGCCTCCGCGCCGGCACGGATCGGGGCGAGCGCCGGCGCCGCACGCGGAAAATGCGGCACATCCGCGCGCAGGCACCCCAGTTCCCTCATCAACCGGTTCACGATGCCACGGGCGGGCCGTCCACTGAACAGGTTGGTGATCGCCGTGTGTTCCGCCGCAGGACTCGCGAGCGCGGCCCGATGCACGGCGCTGGTGGTCGCTTCCGGGCAGAGCAGGAAGCTGGTACCCACCTGCACGCCATCGGCGCCCAGCGCGAGCGCGGCGGCAACGCCACGTTGGTCCGCGATGCCGCCAGCGGCGATCACGGGAACACGCACCGCGGCACGCACGCGCGGCAACAGCGCGAAGAGTCCCATCTGCAGGTCCTCGGACTCCGGCAGGAAGCTGCCGCGATGACCGCCGGCTTCCAGGCCCTGGACCATCAGCGCATCGACACCCTGCTCTTCCAGCCAGCGCGCCTCGGCGACCGTGGTGGCGGTGGAGATCACGCGCGCACCGGCGGCGCGAACGCGCGCGAGCAGCCCGGGCCGCGGCAGCCCGAAGTGGAAGCTCACCACCGCCGGCTTGCACTCCTCGACGATGCCGGCCATCTCCTCATCGAACGGACGTCGCGCCGCGGCCGGCACGGCGGATTCCTGCACGCCGAGTTCGGCCGCGAACGGCGCGAGCAGCGAGCGCCACGCCGCCTCGCGCGGCGGATCCGCCGGTGGATCGGGGTGGCAGAAGAAGTTGACGTTGAAGGGGCGATCGGTGCCCGTGCGGATCGCCGCGAGTTCCCGTCGCTGCGCATCCGGCGAGAGCATGGCGGCCGGCAGCGAGCCCAGGCCGCCGGCCCGTGACACCGCGATGGCGAGCGCACTGCCCTGCGACCCTGCCATGGGCGCCTGCACGATGGGCAGCGTGATGCCGAACAGCTCGCGGATATCCGGCCGCGAGGCCATGTTCAGACGTTGAACCGGAAATGCATGACATCGCCTTCCCGGACGATGTACTCCTTGCCTTCCAGCCGGAGCTTCCCGGCTTCCTTGGCGCCGGCCTCGCCCTTGCACGCGATGAAATCCTGGTAGGCGATGACCTCGGCGCGGATGAAGCCCTTCTCGAAGTCCGTGTGGATCACCCCGGCGGCCTGCGGCGCCGTGGCGCCGGCCCTCACCGTCCAGGCCCGCACTTCCTTGACCCCCGCGGTGAAATAAGTCTGCAGTCCCAGCAGGGCGTAGGCACCCCGGATCACGCGGTTGAGCCCGGGCTCATCGAGCTTCAGTTCCTTGAGGAAATCCGCCCGGTCGGCCTCCTCGAGCTGCGAGATCTCCGCCTCGATGGCGGCACACACCGGCACCACCACCGAGCCTTCCGCCTTCGCGAGCTCACGCACGCGATCCAGCCGCGGATTGGCGGTGAATCCATTCTCGTCGACGTTGGCGACGTACATCACCGGCTTGTCGGTGAGCAGATGGAGCTCGCGCAGCAGGAGCTTCTCGTTCGGGTCGAGGGCCAGCGCGCGCACGGGCTTGCCCGCATCGAGCTGCGCACGCACGCGTTCGAGCACGTCGCGCGCGCGCAGCGCTTCCTTGTCCGCCGTCTTGGCAGCCTTGGACGCCTTCTGCAGTGCCCGTTCCACGCTGTCGAGGTCGGCCAGCGCGAGCTCGGTGTTGATCACCTCGATGTCGCTGGCCGGGTCGATGCGCCCGGCGACGTGCACGATGTCATCGTTCTCGAAGCAGCGCACCACGTGCGCGATGGCATCGACCTCGCGGATGTGGGCCAGGAACTTGTTGCCCAGGCCCTCGCCCTTCGATGCGCCGGCCACGAGCCCAGCGATATCGACGAATTCCACGGTGGTGGGCAGGATGCGCTCCGGACGCACGATGTCAGCCAGCGCCTGCAGGCGCGGATCGGGCACGGGCACGACACCGACGTTCGGGTCGATGGTGCAGAACGGATAGTTCTCGGCCGCGATCTGCGCCCGCGTCAGGGCGTTGAACAGCGTCGACTTGCCGACGTTCGGCAACCCGACGATTCCACAGCGGATGGGCATCAGCTCTTGCCTCCCCGGCTGTGCAGCCGGGTCATGGCGCGCTCGGCGCCCTGTTCGAGCAGCAGCGGCAGGCAATCGGCCGCGAAGGCCACGGTTTCCAGGATCATGTCTTCCTCGATGCGGGGGGCGCGGCTGAGCACGTAATCGAGCACCTCGGCCTTGTTGCCGGGATGGCCGATGCCGATGCGCAGCCGCCAGAAATCCTCGCCGATGTGCGTCAGGCAGTCGCGCAGGCCGTTGTGGCCGCCGTGACCGCCGCCGAGCTTGAGCCGCACCGTGCCCACCTGCAGGTCGAGCTCATCGTGCGCCACCAGGATCTGCGCGGCGGGGATCTTGAAGAAATCGGAGAGCTGGCGGATCGATACACCGCTCCGGTTCATGTACGTGGTGGGTTTCAGCAGCAGGAGTTCCTGGCCCGCCACGCTGATGCGGGCGGTTTCACCGGAGTACTTGCGGTAGTCGCGAAACTCCCCGCCATGGCGCTGTGCGAGCAGGTCCACGAACCAGAAGCCCGCATTGTGGCGCGTCAGTTGGTGCTCGGGCCCGGGATTGCCGAGTCCGGCGATGATGCGCAGGGGCAGACCGCTCGAGTTCATGACGCCTCCACCGCAAGCGACGAGGGCCGCCCACGGGAGCGGCCCTCGTACGACGCACGGCTTTCGAGCTTACTTCTTCGCGTCCTTCTTCGCAGGCTCGGCCTTCTTCGCCTCGTCCTTCTTGGCAGGCTCCGCCTTCTTCGCCGCATCCGCGCCGGCCGCTGCCGCCGGAGCTGCTGCCGCGCCTTCCGCGGGCGCCGCACCTTCTGCCGCCGCCGCAGTGGGCTCGGGCTCCTCGGCACGCGGGCTGTGGATGGCGACCACCACCGCATCCCCCTTGGCGAGATCCAGCAACTGCACGGTATCGGGCAGCTTGAGCTGCGAGAGATGGATGCTCTGGTTCAGATGGAGCCCGGAGATGTCGACCTCGATGAACTCGGGCAGGTCACGCGGCAGGCACGTGACCTCGAGCTCGGAGCGCATGTGCGAGACGATGCCACCCTGCGACTTCACGCCCGGCGCGATGGCCTCGCCCTTGAAGTGCAGCGGGATGTTGATGCGGATCTTCTCGTTCTCCTCCACCCGCTGGAAGTCGATGTGCAGCACCGCGTTCTTGAACGGATGGCGCTGGATGTCCTTGAGGATGGCCGCCTGGCGCTCCTCGCCGACCTTCAGGCTGATGATCGTGGAATAGAACCGCTCGTTCTCCAGCATCAGCATGAGCTTCTGGTGGTTGAGCGTGAGGGCGCGCGCATCGCGGTGCCCGCCGTAGAGGATCGCCGGAACCTTTCCCGCGTGACGCAGGCGGCGGCTCGCACCCTTGCCTTGGCGTTCGCGGAACTCGGCATCGAGTTCAAAAGCAGTTTTCATGGACATCTCCAATGTAAGAAAAGAACCAGGATTGCGCGCGAATCGCGACCAACCGCGCGCCTCCCTTCCATCGACTTCAACCTTGGTTCCCGAAGTGCCCGCCCTAGTCGATGTAGAGCGAACTCACCGATTCTTCGTCGCTGATGCGGCGCACGGTCTCGGCCAGGAGGCCGGCGACGCTGAGCTGGCGGATCTTGCTGCAGGCCCTGCCGCCTTCCGACAAGGGGATGGTGTCGGTCACCACCAGCTCATCGAGCACCGACTGGTTGATTCGCTCGATCGCCTTGCCCGACAGCACCGGATGGGTGATGTAGGCCACCACCTTGATCGCACCCTCGTCCTTCAGCGCCTGCGCCGCCTGGCACAAGGTGCCCGCGGTGTCGACCATGTCATCGATGAGCACGCAGGACTTGCCCGACACCTCGCCGATGATGTTCATCACCTTCGACTCGTTCGGCCGCGGCCGGCGCTTGTCGATGATGGCAAGGTCAGCATCGTCCAGCCGCTTCGCCAGCGCTCGTGCGCGCACCACGCCACCCACGTCGGGTGACACCACGATCATGTTCGGGTACTTCTGCTTCCACGCATCGCCCAGCAGCACGGGCGAGGCGTACACGTTATCCACCGGGATGTCGAAGAACCCCTGGATCTGGTCCGCATGCAGGTCCACGGTCAGCAGCCGGTCGACGCCGGCGCTCGCGATCATGTTCGCCACCAGCTTCGCGGTGATGGCGACGCGCGTCGCGCGCGGCCGCCGGTCCTGGCGCGCATAGCCGAAGTAAGGCATCACCGCCGTGATGCGCGCGGCCGAGGCGCGCCGGCACGCATCGGTCATCACCAGGAGCTCCATGAGGTTGTCGTTGGCTGGTGGACTGGTGGGCTGCACGATGAACACATCGCGACCGCGCACGTTCTCCATGAGCTCGGCGTTCACCTCGCCGTCGCTGAACCGCCCGACATGCGCGCGGCCCATCGGCACCCTCAGGTGACGGGTGATTTCCTGCGCCAGCGCCGGATTCGCGTTGCCCGCGAACACCGCCATGGAGGAGCGATCGAATTCATTTCCGCGCGTCATTGTCCCACCCGGTGTCTGCTGTAGCGAAACTGGCTGGGGTGGAAGGATTCGAACCTCCGAATGGCGGGATCAAAACCCGCTGCCTTACCGCTTGGCGACACCCCAACACTCCCTACCTTCAAGCCTGATCGCCTCGCGCCTGCAATTGGGTCCGCAACGGGGACTCGTTCAGTCCCCGGGCGATGAACCCGGTCCACCCGAGCGGCAGCTGTTGCAGGATGGCTTCGCCTGCCGCGGCCTCCGGCAGCGCCAGGAACACGCAGGCGCCGGTGCCGGTCAGACGGGGCTCACCGAACCGCGACAGCCAATCCAGGGCGCTCGCCACAGGCGGAAACCGACTGCGCACCGTCGCGGTGCAGTCATTGTGCCCACCAGTCTCAAGGAAGCCGCGAATTGTGATCGGCGGCGTATTCCTTGTCAATTCAGGGGCATTGAACACCTCGGCGGTGCTGACGGCGCAATTCGGATTGATAATCAGGTAGTTATGCTCGGCTGGCCGGTCGCTGCCGGTGAGCGCGGTGAGCCTTTCCCCCACCCCTCCGGCGAAGGCGGCGCGGCCTTCCAGGAAGACGGGCACGTCGGCCCCCAGGGACAGGCCCAGTTCGGCCAGGCGCGCATCCGGAAGCCGGGTGTTCCAGAGCCGATCGAGCACGCGCAGCACGGTGGCGGCATCCGAGCTGCCGCCGCCCAGCCCCCCGCCGTGGGGGATGCGCTTGTGGACGAGAAGGTCGACCCCGAGGGCGCTGCGACTGCTCCGCTGCAACAGGCGGGCGGCGCGCACCACGAGATCGGCCTCCGGCTCGATGTCGAGTCCCCCCAGGCGACGGACCTGGCCGTCGGTGCGCACGCGCAGGTCGATGAGGTCACAGCGATCCAGGAACTGGAAGCAGGTCTGCAGCTCGTGGTACCCATCGGGCCGGCGCCCCAGCACGTGCAGGAACAGGTTGAGCTTCGCAGGCGCAAGCCAGCGGGTGAATCCTTCCGCCAGCTCAAGGTGGCTCACCGCGGCGCGGTCCAGCGGTCCACCGCCACCCGCACCCTGACCGCCTCGTGCCGCAAGGTCAGGCGCCGCGGCAGCACGTCGGCGCCAACGCGCATGTACTCGGTGTAGTCGATCTCCCAGCCATCCTGGCCGATGTGCGCGGCGCGCTCCTCCGCATTGCGCGTGAGGTCGAAGGGCGACCCCGGTGCGGGAACGCCGAGCAGCCAGTAACGCAGGCGGGCAAAGGGAGGCGAGAAACCCAGGCGCTGCTCGAGCAGGTCCGCCGGTGGCGGCGATGCGGCGCCGTCGGCCGGAGCATCGATGGTGAGGCCCGAGGGCCCCAGGCTCAGGGCCAGCGCGCCCGCTCCCAGTGGACCGGACAGGCGCACGTGTGCAAGTTCGCCGGCCTGCTGCCAGTTCAGGTTGGCCTGCCAGCCCTGGCTTCCCACGGCCCCCGCCGCACGGCCGGCGAGGTCCCAGGCCTGCGCGGCCTGGAGCTGTTGCAGCCGCAACGGCCATGCATCGGGGGCCGCCGGCGGCGGCCTTGCCGCACAACCCGCGAGCAGCAGTGCCGCGGCGATGAGCGAACCGATCGCACGCGTCGTGCGCACCTCAACGGCCCCCGGTGAGGCGCGCTACGGTGGACCTGAGCACCCGATCCCGCGGGTCGTCCAGGCTCGCCTGCTCCCAGACCCGATGCGCCTCCTCGTGCTGGTCCAGCGCCCACAGCACCTCACCCAGGTGTGCGCCGGTCTCCGCGCCCCGGTCCACCGCAAATGCGGCCACCAGGTGCGGCAACGCCTCGCGAGCCTGTCCCTGCCGGTACAGGACCCAGCCCAGGCTGTCGCGGATGGCGGCGCTCTGCGGCGCCTGCAGCAGCGCCGCCTCGATGAGCCGGCGTGCACGCGGCAATTGCTGCGCGTGATCGGCCAGCGTGTAGCCCAGCGCATTCATCGCGGTGGGATCGCCGGGACGCCGCCGCTCCAGCGTGCCGAGTTCGCGCAGCGCCGCGCGAAGATCATCGCTGCGCTCGAGCATCTCGGCGCGCTTCAGATGCAGCTCGAAGTTGTCCGGGTAACGCACGAGTGCGGCTTCCACCAGCGCCAGCGCGCGGCGCGCCTCCTCGTCATCGGCATGGATCTGCGCGCGCGCCGCGATGATCTGCGGCGCGCGCGAGGGCGCATCGAGCAGCAATCCGTCGAGCAGCCGGTCCGAATCGGGCACCGAGCCGCCGCGACGCAGAACCGCGGCCGCGTGCAGCATCGCCGCCAGCACGTTGTCGCCCTCCTCGACCCGTGCGTACAGTCGCAGCGCGGTCTCGTCATCGCCGCGCCGCTCGGCGATGCGGCCCAGGAAGTAGAACGCATCGGAAGGGTAATGGCCTTGCTTCACGAGGCGCTCGAAGCACGTTGCGGCCGCCTCGAGATCCCCGCGCTGCAGTTGCAGGCGGCCCATGAGCCGCAGCGCGTCCGCGCCACGTTCGGGTGAATCGAGCAGTCCTTCCAGTTCCGCCTGCGCAGCCGGCGTCCGGTCTAGCAGGATCAGCAGGCTCGCGTGCTGCAACCGGTCCGCCGCCTCGCCCTTCGCCGCGAGATCGTTCGCGAGCGCGAGCGCCTCGTGCTGCTGGCCGCTCGCGCCCAGCGCACGGGCCAGGGCCCAGCCGGTTTCCGCCGCTGGCGCGAGCTGCCAGCTTCGCCGCAGGTTGGCAACGGCCGATGCATCATCATCGGCCGCCGCCTGTGCGAGGCCGCGCAAGCGCAACGCCGCCGCCGAGTCCGGATAAGGCGCGGCCAGAAGATCCGCCACGCGACGCGCCGCATAGGCATCCTCGGCCTCCGACAGCAACTCCGAAAGACGGGCGAAGCCGGCGTCCTCTGCCTTCGTCTGCAGCGACAGCAGGCGGGCGAAATGGCGGCTGGAGGCGGCGATCTCGTACAGCTCCAGGGCGGCGCGGCCGGCGAGTTCGTGCGCGCGTGCCTCCGCCGGTGCCAGTGTGCTCCAGCGCTCCGCCGCCGCGAGCGCCTGCCGGGGCTGCTGCGCTTCGAGCGCGAGCGATGCGGCCCGCTCGAGCAACGCGGGCGAGCCGCTGTGCGCGGCGATCGACGCATACTGGTGTGCGGCGGCGGGGAGATCGTTCCGGGCGGCAGCGATCTCGGCGAGCAGGACCGCGGCGAGATCCGGCTGTGCCGGCGGAACGGCGCGCGGTGGAGCGCCGGCGCAACCGGCGAGCGCGAGCGATGCGGTGCACATCGCGATTCGTGCGAAGATAGGCGCCGGGAACACGGTCGTACAATGCCATTTCGCATCCTCGGCATCAATCACAGAACCGCGCCTGTCGCGATCCGCGAGCAGGTGGCGTTCGACGAACAGCACCTGCCGCAGGCGCTGCGCGCGCTCACCCGCGAGGCGGGCATCGCCGAGGCGGTGATCCTGTCCACCTGCAACCGCACCGAGGTGTACTGGTCGGGCACGGCGGGCGGCGATGAGCTCATCCGCTGGCTGGGGCAATCGCGCCCCAGCGAGCACGATCTCTCCACCAGCCTCTACCTGCACGAGGAACAGGCGGCGGTGGAGCACGTGTTCCGGGTGGCCTCGGGACTCGATTCGATGATGCTGGGCGAGTCGCAGATCCTCGGCCAGCTCAAGGATGCGTACCGCGCCGCGCAGGAGGCGGGCAGCACGGGGCCTTCGCTCCACAAGCTGTTCCAGGCGAGCTTCTCCACCGCGAAGCGTATCCGCACCGAGACGCGGATCGGCGCGAACGCCGTCTCCATCGCCTCGGCGAGCGTCAGCCTCGCGCGTCGCGTGTTCGCCGACCTGGGCGCGCACACTGCGCTGCTGATCGGTGCGGGCGAGATGATCGCGCTCACCGCCCGGCACATCGCGACACAGGGGGTGAACCGACTGCTCATCGCGAACCGCACGCTGGCGCGGGCGCAGGAGCTCGCCGGCGAGGTGCATGGCGTGGCCGTGCCCCTGTCGGACCTGGGCACGCACCTGCCGCTGGCCGACATCATCATCAGCTGCACCGCGAGCCCCGTGCCCATCATCACCCAGGACATGGCGCGCAACGCCCTGCGCGCGCGGCGGCGGCGCCCGGTGTTCATGGTGGATCTCGCCGTGCCGCGCGACATCGAGCCCGACGTCGCGGACCTCGAGGACATCTACCTGTTCACCATCGACGACCTGCAGCAGGTGGTGGCGGAGAACCGGCAGCAACGCGCCTCCGAGGCCGACGCCGCGCATGCGCTGATCGCCGAGGAAGTGGCGCGCTTCCTTGCCGATGCGCGCACCCAGGATGCGGGCCCCGCCATCCGCGCGCTGCGGGCCCAGTCGGAGGCGGTGAAGGCGCAGACCCTCGAGCAGGCCCGGCGCCTGCTCGCCAATGGCAAGAGCCCCCAGGAGGTGATGGACTTCCTCGCCAACACCCTCACCAACCGGCTGCTGCACGGCCCGACCCAGGCGCTGCGCGATGCGGCCGAGCTCGGCGATGCGCAGCTCGGCCAGGTCATCACCCGGCTGCTCGTCAAGGACAGCGGCCTGTAGCTCACGACGACGGCCCGGCCGCCGCGCCCCGCTATAATCTCCCCATGAAGGACAGCATCCGGCGCAAGCTGGAAAAACTCGCCGATCGATTCGAGGAGGTCGGCCACCTGCTGGCGGATCCGGCGGTGATCTCGCACCAGTCGCAGTTCCGTGAGCTTTCCATGGAGTACTCGCGACTGAATCCGCTGGTGGATCGCTACCAGCGCTTCGTGGGACTGGAGCGCGACGTCGGCACCGCGCAGGAGCTGCTCGCGGAGGCCGATCCCGCCTCGCGCGAACTCGGCCAGCAGGAACTGCAGGACCTCGCGCCGCGGGTGGCGGCCGAGGAGATCGAGCTGCAGAAGCTGCTCATCCCCAAGGACCCGCACGATGACAGCAACATCTTCCTCGAGGTGCGCGCGGGCACGGGGGGCGATGAGGCGGCGCTGTTCGCCGGCGACCTGTTCCGCATGTACGCGCGCTATGCGCAGCTGCGCGGCTGGTCGGTGGAAGTGCTGAGCGAGAGTGCGGGCGAGCATGGCGGATTCAAGGAGATCATCAGCCGCGTGATCGGCCGGGGCGCCTTTTCCGCGCTGAAGTTCGAGTCCGGCACGCACCGCGTGCAAAGGGTGCCGGCCACCGAAGCCCAGGGCCGCATCCACACCTCTGCCTGCACCGTGGCCATCCTGCCGGAGCTCGACGAGGTGGAGAGTGTGGAGCTCAACCCGGCGGAGCTGCGCATCGACACCTTCCGCGCTTCCGGCGCCGGCGGGCAGCACGTCAACAAGACCGATTCGGCCATCCGCATCACGCACCTGCCGACGGGCATCGTGGTGGAGTGCCAGGACGAGCGCTCGCAGCACAAGAACCGCTCGCGCGCCCTGTCGCTGCTCAAGTCCCGCCTGCTCGCCGAGCAGCGCGAGAAGCAGGCCAGCGAGCAGGCGCGCTCGCGCAAGCTCCAGGTGGGCTCGGGTGACCGCTCCGAGCGGATCCGCACCTACAACTTCCCGCAGGGCCGCGTGACCGATCACCGCATCAACCTGACGCTGTACCGCATCGATGCGATCATGAATGGCGAGATCCAGGAACTGGTGGACGCGCTGAGCCAGGAGCACCAGGCCGAGGAACTCGCGCAGCAGGTGGAATGATGCGACGCCGCGACCTGATCGCGCGCGCGGCAGCGCAGCTCCTCGCCTGCTCCTCCTCGCCCCGCCTGGATGCAGAGCTCCTGCTGGCGCACGTGCTGGGTCTCGACCGGACCGCGATTCGCACGGGCGATGCGATCGAGGTGGCCCCGCCGGCGGCGCAGTCCTTCGATGCGCTGCTCGCACGGCGCCGCGCGGGCGAGCCCATCGCTTACCTGCTCGGCGTGCGGGAGTTCTGGTCGCTTCCCCTGCGCGTCACCCCCGCGGTGCTGGTGCCGCGGCCCGAGACCGAGCTGCTGGTGGAACTGGCGCTCGCGCGGCTGCCGCGAGGGCAGGCATCCCGCGTGCTCGACCTGGGCACCGGGAGCGGCGCCATCGCGCTGGCGATCGCCCGGGAGCGGCCCGATGCACGGGTCTTCGCGACGGATGTCTCGCCCGCCGCCCTCGAGGTGGCGCAGCGCAACGCACGCGAACATGGCCTGCAACGGGTGGAGTTCCGCCAGGGAGACTGGTTCGGCGCGATCCGCGGCGAGCGCTTCGACCTGATCGCCTGCAATCCGCCCTATGTGGCCGCGGACGATGCGCATCTGCCGGCGCTGGCGGCCGAACCCCGGGGAGCCCTGATACCGGGGCCCACGGGTCTCGAGGCCCATGAGCGGATCATCCCGGCAGCGCCCGGGCACCTGCGCCCCGGCGGTTGGCTGCTGCTGGAGCACGGGGCGGAACAGGCCGCGGCCGTCCAGAATCTGCTTGAGCGTCATGGTTTCCATGACGTAACCTCGCATCCCGATTACTCAGGCATCCCGCGGGTGACCCTGGGTTCCCTCTCCTCCCACATGCAAGGTCCATCATGATCCGTTTCGAAACCTCGCTCGGCGACATCGACATCGAACTCGACGAGAAGGAAGCACCCATCTCGGCGGCGAATTTCCTGAAGTACGTGGAGGACGGCTTCTTCGACGGCACCATCTTCCACCGCGTCATCCCGGGATTCGTCATCCAGGGCGGCGGCTTCACCGAGGACATGTCGCAGAAGCGCACGCAGCCGCCGATCCGCAACGAGGCGGAGAACGGCCTGAAGAACCTGCGCGGCACGCTCTCCATGGCGCGCACCAACGACATCAACAGCGCCACCTCGCAGTTCTTCATCAACCTGAAGGACAATGCCGCGCTCGACCATGGCCGCGGCAACTACGGCTATGCGGTGTTCGGCCGCGTCACCGCTGGCCTCGACGTCGTCGATGCGATCGCGAAGGTGCAGACCGGCCGCAAGCGCGGCCATGAGGACGTGCCGCTCGAGGCCGTGACCGTCAAGAGCGCGCGGCGCGTCTGATGCGTGCCCACAGCCTCGCCCGGTGAGCGCGAGACGCGGCGCGCTGCGCCGGGCGGGTCGCTGGCTGCTCGGGCTGGTGCTGCTCTTCCTGCTGTCCAGCGTGCTCGTGGTGCTGTCGCTGCGCTGGCTGGACCCGCCGCTGTCGGCCTTCATGATCGAGGCGAAGGTGGCTTCGTGGTTCGATGACAGCCATGGGTTCCGGCTGGATCATCGCTGGACCGACCTTGCGCGCATCTCGCCGAACCTCGCACTCGCGGTGGTCGCCTCGGAGGACCAGAAGTTTCCCGAGCACTGGGGTTTCGACGTCGCGGCCATCGAGAAGGCCTACCAGATGAACCAGCACTCGCACCGCATCCACGGCGCGAGCACCATCACCCAGCAGGTGTCGAAGAACCTGTTCCTGTGGCCGGGAAGGAGCTGGGTGCGCAAGGGCCTGGAGAGCTGGTTCACGCTGCTGTCGGAAGGCTTGCTGCCGAAGCGGCGCATCCTCGAGCTGTACCTCAACATCGCCGAATTCGGGCCCGGCGTGTATGGCGCGGAAGCCGCCGCGCAGCGCTACTTCCGCAAGCCGGCCGCCCGGCTGTCACGGGCCGACGCCGCCTTGCTGGCGGCGGTGCTGCCGAATCCGCGAGTGCTGCATGCCGCAGCGCCATCGTCGTTCCTGGAGCGGCGACGGTCGTGGATACTCGCGCAGATGCGCGACCTCGGCGGCCCGGAAATGCTGGGGGAGATCGACGCCTATCCGCAGCGTCAGCCGCGCTGAGCCGCGCCTGCCAGCCCCAGGCCCAGCACATCCTTCATGATGGGTTCGTACACCGCTGCCTTGAAGATGAGCATGCGCAGTGCGAGGAAGCCGGCCAGGAACAGCAGCGCCGCCACCGGCACCGCGATGGCGCCACCACCCAGCAGCAGCCCCAGCGGCAGGAGAAACCCGGCGAGCACCACCCAGCCGATGAAGCTGGCAGCGTATTCCCCGCGCAGCAGCAACCCCACCGAGAAGGCCCCGCCTGCCGATTTTCGCTGCACCAGCACGAGCCACGCGAGGATCGCAACGGCATCGAACACCAGCATCATGCGTGCGAAGGCCAGGAGCCGCGCCAGAACCTGGGGTGGGAGCGAGGATCCACCGAGCGCGGCACAGCACAGCGCGCCCGCGGTCAGGCCCAGCGCAAGCCCCAGCACCGGTACCAGCGGATTCGCCCACAGCGCGAAGCTCACCGCATCGGCCATCGCGAATCCCTGGTAGCACAGCACGACCAGCGCGCCGAGCAGTGCGAGGATCCGCAGCACGGCGACCAGGCCCTCGGGAAGGCCCAGGGTAGGCGCCAGCAGGTAGCCCAGGCCCGCGCCGATCAGCAGCACGAGGCCGAGAAGACCGCGGCTCACCCAGGAACGATCGGGCCGGATGATGGCGCGCCAGGACTTGCCGGGCACGCCCATGTGCGCGAGGTGGAAGTACGGCTTGAGCGTCGCGACCAGCGCGAGTCCCACCCACATGCCGAGGCGCGATCCCGCGAAGCAGGAGACGGCGAACAGCCCGGCTCCCGTCTCGGCGAAGAAGAAGGCCAGCGCCATGGAGGTGTCCCAGTAGCGCTGGAACCGGAATCCGAGGCGGAAGGAATTGCCGACCGTACCCTGTGTGCTGTTCATGTGCGCCTCCTCAATCCACGTACCAGACCTTGGGACGGGTCTTCATTTCAGGCATCGGCTGGCGACCGGGCCGCTTCTCCAGGACCTGACGCGGGGCGCTCTTCGGATCGTCCAGGTCGCCGAAGATGCGCGCATTGGTCGGACAGGTGGAGACGCAGGCCGGCTGCAGGCCCGCATCGACCCGCTCGCTGCAGAAATCGCATTTTGCGGCGGCGCCCGGCGAATAGCGGACATAGCCCTGCTGCTCGAACGGGGTGATCTCACCGGTGCCGAACAGGCCGCGCTTGAACATGATGTCGGTGAGCATGGTGCGCATGTCGTAGGGGCAGGCCACAGCACAACTCGAGCAGCCGATGCAGCGGGCCTGGTCGATCATCACGATGCCATCCTCGCGCGTGTAGGTCGCCCCGCTCGGGCAGACCTTCTCGCAGGGCGCATCCTCGCACTGATTGCAGATGGTTGGGATGTACAGGCGCTTGTTGTCGGGGTACGTGCCGTAGTCGTAGGTCAGCGTGCGCGTGAAGAACACGCCATCCGGCACCGAGTTCTCCTGCTTGCAGGCCACGACGCAAGCGTTGCAGCCGATGCAGGCCTTGAGGTCGAAGACCATGCCCATTCTGGCCATCAGTGCAACTCTCCCTTGCCGCGCGCGTTTTCGATCGAGTCGACGTAGTCGTACACGGTGTCGCCCTGCTTGAGGAATTCGGGCCAGTCATCGAGCCGCGTGAGCTTCACCCGGCAACTGGTCTCGGGCTGGCCGGAGGCGCCATCGGTGTTGCGCATGTCGTAGGGCAGCATGTCGTTGTAGTGGCCGCCGGACATCAGCACCGAGCGGTTCTCGCTGCGCGTGCGCGACAGCGAGTTGGACACGCCGAGCGTCTCGTGGTGGATGCCCTCGGTGGTCTTCAGCCGTCCGTAGAGCTTGCCGTACGGCGACTCGACCAGCACGATGTCGCCATCCGCGAGGCCCTTCTTCCTTGCCGTCGCCGTGTTGAGCAGGAGCCCGGTGTGCACGGGATCGCGGTAGGTGATGTCCTTGATCCAGGGATTGGAGAGGCTCTCTCCGAAGTTCATCTGGATGTCCTTGAAGGTGATGGCGTACAGGTCGTACTCCGCCGGCTCGAGGTGAATGGGGTCGAGCACGGTCAGCGGCAGCGGCTGGTAGTCCTCGAAGGGCCATTCGTCGCGGAACGGAACCTTCGCGGCCTCGAACTGCGCGCGCAGCCTTTCACGCTGGATCGGCAGGTCCTCGATGTAGAACAGCAGGCGCATGCCCTCCCACGGCCGGTACCACTTGTCCAGGCGCCGTTCGGTGGAGGAATGCCCGCGTTCCATGTACCACTCGATGGGCTTATCGTTCCACAGCTTGCCCATGCGCTCGGCAATCTCGCGATCGGTGTACTTGCGCCCCGGCTCGAGCTTCAGGTGCGGCTTCTGGTTGAAGCCGAGGATCATGTTGATGACGTCGTTGTACTGGTCCAGAACGCCCAGGCGCTCGGAGATCTCGTAGAAGATCTCCTCCTCGCTCTTGGTGTCGTACAGCGGCGGGGTCGCGGGCTGGCGGAAGCAGATGCCTTCGGTGTAGGGCGGCTCGATCATCGTCGCGTTCCAGGTCTCAAGGTAGTCACTGGAGGGCAGGATGATGTCGGCGAAGTCGGTCATCTCGGTGGGGATCACGTCCACGCACACGATGAAGCGCATCTCGCGAATCCACTGCAGCCACTTGTCGCGCGGACCCTGGATGGCCCACACCGGATTGGAATGGCAGTTGACCAGCACGTCCGGCTTGAACGTGGAGCCGTACTTCTCCGGCTCCAGGTAGGACAGCAGGTTCAGGTGTGGCGCATTCACGCCCACGGGGAAGTAGCCTGCGAGGTGGTATTCGTTGGGCGGCCAGGCGAACGGCGGCATGTGACCGAGCTGGTGCGGAACGCCCTGCATCTGGCCGCACTCCCCCGGCGTGCAATGGTTGTTGTCCACGCAGCCGTCGGTGATCGTGACGCCGCAGCGTCCACCGGGGTGGTCGATGTTGCCCACCAGCATGTTCACGAGCTGGAAGGCATGGTTGGTCATCATGCCGGTCTTGTGGCCCTGCGCGCCGCGGTAGTAGTTGTAGGCGGCGGGCCGGTGCGGCACGGTGCGCCCGTCGGGCAGCTTGATGGTCTCGCCGATGCGCGCCGCCTTCGAGAACTCGCGCGCGATGCGCCGCACCGTCGCCGCGGGGATGGTGGTCACCTTCTCCATGTCTTCGGGTGATGCTGCGGCGAGGATGTCCTTGTACACCTGGAAGGCCGGCCGGCAGCTCACCCCGTTGACCTGGTACTGCCCCTCGAGCGCGAGGTTCTCGTTGCGCAGGGCGGGATCGTTCCAGCGGCGGGCACAGCCGGCGGCCTTGTCCCACACCATGATCTGCTTGTCCGCATCGCGCACGAACATCTCATCCGGTCCGACGAGGTAAGGGGCGTTGGAATCCTTGCGCAGGAAGTCGTAGTCGCACAGCCCTTCGTTCACGAGCACGTGGCTCATGCTCATGGCGAACAGGCGGTCGGTGGCCGGCCTGATCGGAACCCACTCCTCCGCCTTGGCGCCGGCGATGGACATGCGCGGCTCCACGGTCACCACCCTCATGCCGCGCTCGACGCGCGCCTTGGCCACCCAGTGCGACTGCGCCGCCGCGTGCAGGTGCGAGGAGAAGCCATCCCCGCCGCCGTTGCTGATCCAGTAGTCGCAGTACTTGGCGTCGTTCACCGCCGCGAAGCTGGAATGGATGTAGCCATTGACCGGGTGGTACGCACCGCCGCACATCGTCCCGCCGGACTGGTAGAAGTTGCGATTGCCCAGCGCCAGCGGCCAGAACCAGATGTGCATCTTCTGGAAGTCCTCGAGCGAGGGCATGATCAGGCGCGGATCCTTGTCCAGGGACTTCTTGATCTCGCGTGCCGTGATGGTGAAGGCCTCCTCCCAGCTGATCGGCTGCCACTTCGGATCCACGCCGGGACCCTTCTCGGGATTGGTGCGCTTCAGCGGCTGCTTGAACCGCTGCGGATCATAGTGACGCATGATCCCGGCATTGCCCTTGGGACAGAGCTTGCCGGCGTTCGAGGGGTTGGTGGGGTTGCCCTCGATCTTGTTGATCACACCGTCGTCGGTGACGTGCACCCGCGTCGAGCAGGAGTGCAGGCACATCTTGCAGGTGGAGTTGATCCAGCGGCCAGCCTTGAGCGAGTTCTGGGCAGGTGTGCTCACGCGGTTCCCCCGTCAGGAATTTGTTTTAAGTGTCAAATAATACTCTTCGCGCCGGCGAATGCGAGCCCCTCGCAGAACTCCGGCTCAATCGAGAATGGCTCTCAACTATCCTCCCCCGCAGCCGCCCGGGGCCATCCCGGGGCGAAAATCGTGCCTCTTAATAGACTCCGTCTATCAACCCGATGAAATCAATCAATTGGATTGATCAGGCGCCGACCGGCAACATGGCTCCCGTCAATCACGTACCGGAGCAATCAATGTCCCTGATCAACACCGAAATCAAGCCGTTCAAGGCCACCGCCTACCACGACGGCAAGTTCATCACCCTGACCGAGCAGAGCCTGAAGGGCAAGTGGTCCGTCGTGGTGTTCTACCCCGCCGACTTCACGTTCGTCTGCCCGACCGAACTCGGCGACCTCGCCGACCACTACGCGGCGTTCCAGAAGATGGGCGTGGAGATCTACGGCGTGTCCACCGACACCCACTTCACCCACAAGGCCTGGCACGACACCTCCGAGACCATCCGCAGGGTGCAGTACCCGCTGGTCGGCGACCCCACCGCGACCCTGGCACGCAACTTCGAGGTGCTGATCGAGGAGGAAGGCCTCGCCCTGCGCGGCACCTTCGTGATCGATCCATCGGGGAAGATCAAGGTGATGGAAGTCCACGACAACGGCATCGGCCGCGACGCGAAGGAACTGCTGCGCAAGGTGCAGGCCGCCCAGTACGTTGCGTCCCACCCGGGCGAGGTCTGCCCCGCCAAGTGGACGCCGGGCGCCTCGACCCTGCAGCCCTCGCTGCAGCTCGTGGGCAAGATCTGAACCAAGGACGCCAGGAGAGCCTACATGCTCGATGCGCAACTGAAGGAGCAGCTCAAGGGTTACCTCGAGCGGATCAGCGAGCCCGTGGAGATCCTCACGGCCATGGCCGACGGGTCTGCGTCGGAGGAGATGCGCGCGCTGCTCGATGACCTGATCTCGCTGTCACCGCTCCTGCGGCTGGCGGGCGAGGACGAGTCAGCCACCTTCCGTCCCAGCTTTGGCCTGCGCCGGCCCGGCGAAGCGGTGCGCATCCGCTTCGCCGGCGTGCCGCTGGGGCACGAGTTCACTTCGCTGGTGCTGGCGCTGCTGCACACTGGCGGTTATCCCCCGAAGATCGAGCCGGAGGTGATCGAACAGATCCGCGCGCTCGAGGGCGAGTATCACTTCGAGACTTTCGTGTCGCTGAGCTGCCATTCCTGCCCGGACGTGGTGCAGGCGTTGAATCTCATGGCCGTGCTCAATCCCCGCATCCGTCACACCATGATCGATGGCGCGGTGTTCCAGGAGGAAGTCGCGCGCCGCGAGATCATGGGCGTGCCCGCCGTGTACCTGAATGGCCGGCACTTCGGCCAGGGACGCCTGGAGCTCGCGGAGATCCTCGCCAAGGTCGACCAGGGCGGCGCCGCGCGCGAGGCGGCGCGGCTGTCCGCGCAGGCGCCCTGGGACATGCTGGTGGTCGGCGGCGGGCCCGCGGGCGCGGCGGCCGCGGTCTACGCGGCGCGCAAGGGCATCCGCACCGGCATCGCGGCCGAGCGCTTCGGCGGCCAGCTGCTCGATACGGTCGGCGTCGAGAACTTCATCTCGGTACCTTCCACCGAAGGCCACAAAATCGCGGCCGGCCTGTCCGAGCACGTCGCCGCCTACGATGTACCGGTCATGAACAATCAGCGCGCCGCGACACTCGTCCCCGGCGAGCTGCATGAGGTCCGCTTCGAGAGCGGCGCCTCGCTGAAAGCCCGTACCCTGATCATCGCCACCGGCGCGCGCTGGCGCGAGATGAACGTGCCGGGCGAGCGCGAGTACCGCAACAAGGGCGTGGCCTACTGTCCGCATTGCGATGGTCCCTTGTTCAAGGGCAAGGCCGTGGCCGTGATCGGCGGCGGCAACTCCGGCGTCGAGGCCGCCATCGATCTCGCCGGCATCGTCAGCCACGTCACGCTGATCGAGTTCGACGCGCAACTGCGCGCCGACGCCGTGCTGCAGGACAAGCTGCGCAGCCTGCCCAACGTGCGCATCCTCACCAACGCACAAACCACCGAAGTGCACGGCGATGGCCAGCGCGTCACGAGCCTCACCTACAAGGAGCGCGCCAGCGGCGCGCTGCACGAGGTGCAACTCGCCGGCATCTTCGTGCAAATCGGCCTCGTGCCCAACACCGACTGGCTCAAGGGCGTGGTCAAGCTGAGTCCGCGCGGCGAGATCGAGGTGGACACACGCGGTCAGACCTCGATCCCGGGCGTGTTCGCCGCGGGCGACTGCACCATCGTGCCCTACAAGCAGATCGTCATCGCCATGGGTGAAGGCGCGAAGGCCTCGCTCGGGGCATTCGACCACCTGATCCGCACGCCGTTGTCCGCGGCGGCGTGAGCCAGACCCGCATCGGCAGCCCGCGCGCGGTCATGGCCGAGCTGATGCTGACTTTCTAGTCTCGGCCGCCGGCTGCCGCACCCGTCCGGGTTGCATCCCGATGGCGCGGCAGATCGCCACGCACAGCTCGGCGCGGTTCAGCGTGTAGAAGTGGAATGCGCGCACGCCGTGTCGCAACAGCCGCTGCACCTGCTCGATGGCCGTGTGCGCGGCCAGCAGCGATCGGGTCTGCGGTTCCTCATCCAGTCCCTCGAAGCGGCTGCGCAGCCACTCGGGCACCCGGGCGCCGCAGCGCTGTGCGAAGCGCAGTGTCTGCGCCACCCGCGCGATCGGCAGGATGCCGGGCACCAACGGCACATCGATGCCGGCGGTGGCGCAACGGTCGCGGAAGCGCAGGAAATCATCGGTGTCGAAAAAGAACTGCGTGATCGCGCCACGCGCGCCCGCCTCCACCTTGCGCTTGAGGTTCTCGATTTCGGCGGTGATGCCGGGGTTCTCGCGATGCCCTTCGGGGTAGGCCGCCACGAACAGGTTGAATGGCTCGATCGAGGACAGCTCGCGCACCAGCTCCGAGGCGCTCGCCAGCTGCCCTTCCGTCGTCGGCGGCAGCGCCGCACCCGCCCCACCGGGTGGGTCACCGCGCAGCGCGAGCAGGTTGCGTATCCCGGCGGCCCAGTAGTCGCGCGCCAGCGAGTCGATCTGCTCGCGCGTGGCGCCCATGCAGGTGAGGTGCGGCATCACGGTCAACCCAGGCTCGCCCTGCAGCCGCTCCACCCATTGGCGCGTGCTGGTCCGGGTCGAGCCATCGGCACCGCAGGTCATGGACACGAAGCGCGGGTTGAACGGTGCGAGGGCCCGCACCGCCGCCCAGAGCTGCGCGGACATGAGCTCATCACGCGGCGGGAAGAACTCGAAGGAAACCTGGATCTCTTCCGGGGACATGGTCGGCCTCGCTGGATATCGGCACTTCCAGCTTGCCCCGCCCAGCCTTATGATGCCAATTCATAATCTTCATACCGGCTTGGAATCAAATTCATGGCTTCCACCTCCCTGGAAATACGCCACCTGGAAACCCTGCAGGCACTGGCCGAAACCGGCAGCGTCTCCAAGGCCGCCGAGCGGCTGCATCTGACCCAGTCGGCCCTGTCACACCAGCTTCGGGCCCTCGACAGCCATTTCGGCGCCCCGCTGGTGGAGCGCAATGCCAAGCCCGTGCGCTTCACGGCCGTGGGCCAGCGCCTGTTGCAGCTCGCGCGCACTGTGCTGCCCCAGGTGGCCGAGGCGGGCCGGGACATCGCCCGCATCGCGCAGGGACGCGCGGGACCCTTGCGCGTGGCGGTCCAGTGCCACAACTGCTTCGACTGGCTGATGCCGGCGATGGACAGCTATCGCGCCCTGTGGCCGGAGGTGGAGCTGGACATCCTCTCGGGCTTCCTCAGCGACCCGATTCCGCTGCTCCAGCGCGGCGAAGCAGAACTGGCCATCGTGCACGATGAGCATTCGCCGCAGCCCGGCCTGCGCTTCCATCCGCTGTTCCGTTACCAGAGCGTGGCGCTGATGAGCCCCAGGCATCCGCTCGCGGCCAAGAGCTGGCTCGAGCCCGCCGATTTCGCGCGCGAGACGCTGATCACCTATCCCGTGCCCGATGCGATGCTGGATGTGATGAAGCACGCGCTCACGCCGGCCGGCATCGATCCGAAGCGGCGAACCGCCGAGCTGACCGTGGCCATCCTGCAGCTGGTCGCGAGCGGCCGCGGCATCGCGGCGTTGCCCGCCTGGACCATCGCCCACTACATCGAGCGTGGCTACGTGGTGTCCCGGCCGATCGGCGCGCACGGCCTGTATTGCGAGTTGTACGCCGCCACCACCGAGGCGGGGGCGGACGCGAGCTACATCCAGGAATTCATCGAGCTCACGCGCCGGCAGAGCCTGGAGCAACTCAACGGTGTCAGCGCGATGGACTGAGGCGCGGTGCGCGACGGGCGGCGGCATCCGCCGCTGGCGGCCTGCGCCGCGGCTTCAGTGAAGCGTGCCGCTGGAGGCGCTTGCCGCATCCGCCTTGAACAGCTGCTCGACGTCCACCGGATCGAACACGTAGGCGCGATTGCAGAAATCGCAGCGCACCTCCACCGAACCGCGCTCGGCGATGACCGAGCGACTCTCGGCCTCGCCCAGCGCGCGCAGCATGCCGGCCACGCGTTCGCGCGAGCAGCGGCAACGGAAGAACACCGGTGAGCCCTCGAACACCCGCACGTCGTCCTCGTGGAACAGGCGTCGCAGGATCTCATCGTCGCTCAACTCCCACAGCTCCTGTGGCGTGAGCGTATCGCCGATGAGCTGCACACGCCGCCACGCATCATCCTGCGCCGCGAGCTCCGCCGCCGCCAGCTCCGCGGCCTGTGGCAGGCGTTGCAGCAGCATGCCGCTGGCGCCGCGCGCATCGGCATGCAGCCACAGTCGCGTGGGAAGCTGCTCGGAACGTTCGAAGTATCCCTGCAGGCAGTCGGCCAGACGGGCGCCCTCCAGCGGCACGATGCCCTGGTAGCGCTGTTCGCGGTCCGTGCTCTCCAGGGTCACCGCGAGCCGGCCATTGCCCGCGAGCGCCGTGATGCTGTTGTCGGCGCCCACCTCGCGATGCCGGGCGACGCCGCGCACGCCGAGGGCATCGGTACACTGCGCCAGCATCAGGTACAAAGGACCATCGCCCTGCAACTGCAGCGACAGGACGCCCTCGAACTTGATGCTGGCGGCCAGCAGCACCGAGGCGGCCATGGATTCTCCCAGCGTGTCGCGGATGATCGCCGGATATTCACGGTGCTCGAGCAGCGCACGCCAGGCCGCATCCAGGTGCACGAGCGAGCCGCGAACGGGAAAGCGGTCGAACAGGAAACGACGCAGGCGATCGCGATCGTGCATGGGCAAGCGCCCTTCAGCCGGCGAGCTTCTTCTTCAGGAGCTCGTTGAGCTGCGCGGGATTGGCCTTGCCGCCCGTGGCCTTCATCACCTGGCCCACGAAGAAGCCGAACAGCTTGTCCTTGCCGGAGCGGTACTCCGCGAGCTGCTTCGGGTTCGCCGCCATGCAGTCCTCGATGGCCTTCTCGATGGCGCCCGAGTCGGTGATCTGCTTCAGGCCCCGCGCTTCGATGACCTCGTCCGCCGCGCGCTTTTCCGACCACATGATCTCGAACACGTCCTTGGCGATCTTGCCGGAGATGGTGTCATCGGCGATGCGCGCGAGCAGCCCCGCGAGCCCCGCCGGGGCCACCGGCGCCGCGGCGATGTCGAGGTTGTCGCGGTTCAGGAAGGCCGAGAAATCCCCCATGATCCAGTTGGCCGCGAGCTTGGCATTGGCCGCGCCCACCGCTGCCACGGTCGACTCGAAGTAAGCCGCGAGCTCCCGGCTCGAGGCGAGCACGCCGGCATCGTAGGCCGACAGGCCATAGTCGGCCGCGAAGCGCGCCGCCTTGGCATCGGGCAGCTCGGGCAGCGTTGCGCGCACCGACTCGATGAAGGAGGGCTCGATCACCAGCGGCAGCAGGTCGGGATCGGGGAAGTAGCGGTAATCGTTCGCCTCTTCCTTGGAGCGCATGGAGCGCGTCTCGTTCTTCTCCGAGTCGTACAGGCGGGTCTCCTGCACCACCTTGCCGCCGGACTGGATCAGCTCGATCTGGCGCGCCGCCTCGTACTGGATGGCCTTTTCGACAAAGCGGAAGGAGTTGATGTTCTTGAGCTCGGCGCGGGTGCCGAACTCCTTCTGTCCGCGCGGACGCACCGACACGTTGGCATCGCAGCGGAAGGAGCCTTCCTGCATGTTGCCATCGCAGATCTCGAGGTAGCGCACCAGCGTGTGCATGGTCTTCATGTACGCCACCGCCTCCTTCGCCGAACGCATGTCGGGCTCGGAGACGATCTCCAGGAGCGGCGTGCCGGCGCGGTTCAGGTCGATGCCGCTGGCGCTGGTCAGACCTTCGTGCAGCGACTTGCCGGCATCTTCCTCCAGGTGCGCGCGGGTGATGCCGATGCGCTTCTGCGTGCCATCCTCCAGGCTGATCATGATCGAGCCCTTCGCCACCACGGGCAGCTCGAACTGGCTGATCTGGTAGCCCTTCGGCAGGTCGGGGTAGAAATAGTTCTTGCGCGCGAACACCGAGCGCGGCGCCACCTGCGCCCCTACCGCCAGGCCGAACTTCACCGCCATGCGCACGGCCTCCGCGTTGAGCACCGGCAGCACGCCGGGGTAGCCCAGGTCGACGAGATTGGCCTGCGAGTTCGGCGGCGCACCGTAGGCGGTGGCGGATCCCGAGAAGATCTTCGAGCGCGTGGCGAGTTGCGCGTGGATCTCGAGGCCGATGACGATTTCCCATTCCATCGCTTCAGGTCCCTTCAGGCGAAGGCGGCCGGCCGGCTCTCGTGCCAGTCGGTGACCTGCTGGTAGCGGTGCGCGGCGTTCAGCAGCCGCTTTTCAGCGAAATGCGGACCCACGAGCTGCAGCCCGACGGGCAGGGAATCCACGAAGCCGCAGGGCAGGGATATTCCCGGCAGGCCCGCGAGGTTGGCACCGATGGTGTAGATGTCGTTCAGGTACATGGTGATGGGGTCGTCCACCTTCGCGCCGATGGCGAAGGCCGGGGTCGGCGTGGTGGGTCCGATGAGCATGTCCACGCTCTCGAAGGCGCGGCGGAAGTCATCGGTGATGAGCTGGCGCACCTTCTGCGCCTTGAGGTAGTAGGCATCGTAGTAGCCGGCGGAGAGCACGTAGGTGCCGGTCATGATGCGGCGTTTCACCTCGGCGCCGAAGCCCTCGCCGCGCGAACGCTTGTACAGGTCGAGCAGGTCCTTCGGGTTGTCGCAGCGATAGCCGAAGCGCACGCCATCGAAACGCGACAGGTTGGAGGAACACTCCGCCGGCGCCACCACGTAGTACGTGGGCACGGACAGTGGCAGGTGCGGCAGGCTCACTTCCCGCATCGTGGCCCCCAGCCGCTCGAGTTCAGCGATAGCCGCCCGGATCAACGCGGCGTTGCGCGGCTCGAGTCCCTCGAAGAACTCGCGCAGCAGCCCGACCTTGAGGCCGGTGAGCGGCGCCTCCAGTTCCGCGGAGTAATCGGGCACCGGGGTGTCCACGCTGGTCGAGTCGCGCGGGTCGAAGCCGGCCATGGCCTGCAGCACGAGGGCTGCATCGGCGGCGGAGCGCGTGAACACGCCGGCCTGGTCAAGGCTGGAGGCGAAGGCGATCATGCCGTAGCGCGACACCCGGCCATAGGTGGGCTTGAGGCCGACGACGCCGGTGAGCGCCGCCGGCTGGCGGATGGAACCGCCAGTGTCGGTGCCGGTGGCGTAGGAACACAGGCCCGCCGCCACCGCCGCGGCCGAGCCGCCCGAGGATCCACCGGGCACCTTGTCGAGATCCCAGGGATTTCTCACCGGGCCATAGAAGCTGGTCTCATTGGAGGAGCCCATCGCGAACTCGTCCATGTTCGCCTTGCCCAGCATCACCGCACCGGCCGCCGAGAGCCGGCTCACCACGGTGGCATCGTAGGGGGAGACGAAGTTGTCGAGGATGCGCGAACCGCAGCTCGTCCTCACCCCTTGCGTGCAGAAAATGTCTTTATGAATGAGGGGGATGCCCAGCAGCGGACCCTGCTCGCCCGAGGCGCGGCGGCGATCGGCTGTCGCCGCCTGGCGACGGGCGGCATCCGCCGTCAAGGTGATCAGCGCATTCAATGCAGGGTTGAACCGGCCGAGGCGGTCGAGGAAGTGCTCGGTGAGCTCGACGCTCGAGATCTCGCCCGACGCCAGCTTCGCGCCGAGTCCGGCGAGGGAAAGTGTGTGCAAGGTCATGGTTTCGCGATCGATGAGCTATTCGATGACCCGCGGCACCACGTACAGCCCCGCCTGCACCCGGGGTGCATTCTGCTGGTACTGCTCATGGCGGTCGGATTCCGTGATCTCGTCGGCACGCAGGCGCTGCACCTGCCCGACCAGCGGGTGAGCCATGGGCTCGACGCTCCCCGTGTCCACCTTGCCGAGTTCGGCGACGAAGTCGACGATCGATGAGAGGCTCTTCACGTATGCATCGGCCTCGGCGTCGGTGATCTGAAGCCGGGCGAGGTGCGCGATCTTGTCGAGGTCCTGGCGGGTGAGACTCATGCGATGAAGCCCAAGGGAAAGCTTCAAAATGATACACGTTGCCTTGTGGAATGTCGCATCGGTTGCTACATTACCCCAACTTTTTCACCGCCAAAAAACCCCTATGTTCAAGCGCCTTAGAGGTTATTTCTCCAATGACCTCTCAATCGATCTGGGTACTGCGAACACGCTGATCTACGTGCGCGAACGCGGCATCGTGCTGAACGAGCCCTCGGTGGTGGCCGTGCAGGACGAACCCACCCGGGGCGGCAAGATCATCGTGGCGGTGGGCATGGATGCGAAGAACATGATCGGCCGCACGCCGGGCCACATCATTGCGGTGCGTCCGATGAAGGACGGCGTCATCGCCGACTTCACCTACACCGAGAAGATGCTGCAGTACTTCATCAAGAAGGTGCACGGCAACCGTTTCCTCTCGCCCAGCCCACGCGTGCTGGTGTGCGTCCCCTTCGGCTCCACGCAGGTGGAACGCCGTGCCATCAAGGAGTCGGCGGAAGGCGCCGGCGCGCGCAGCGTGGACATCGTCCCGGAGCCCATGGCGGCCGCCGTGGGAGCCGGCCTCCCCGTGCAGGAGGCGCGCGGGTCCATGGTGCTCGACATCGGCGGCGGCACCTCGGAGGTCGCGGTCATCTCGCTGAACGGCATCGTGTACGCCGCCAGCGTGCGCATCGGTGGCGACAAGTTCGACGATGCCATCACCAACTACGTGCGCCGCAACTACGGCATCCTCATCGGCGAGGCCACCGCTGAGCGCATCAAGCTCGAGATCGGCTCGGCCTATCCGGGCCAGCAGGTGCGCGAGATCTCGGTCAAGGGGCGCAATCTCTCGGAAGGCGTGCCGCGCAGCTTCACGCTCAACTCCAACGAGATCCTCGAGGCGCTGCAGGAACCGCTGCAGGGCATCGTCGGCGCGGTGAAACAGGCCCTGGAACAGACCCCGCCCGAACTCGGTGCGGATGTCGCCGAGCGCGGCATCGTGCTGACGGGCGGCGGCGCCTTGCTGCGCGACATCGACAAGCTCCTCATGGAAGAGACCGGCTTGCCGGTGGTCGTGGCGGACGATCCGCTCACCTGCGTTGCGCGGGGCGGCGGTCGCATCCTCGAGCTCACGGAAGAACACGGCCCCGGCATCTTCGGACTGGAGTGATGCCTTCGACCGCGGGAATCTCCGTTGGCCCTGTTTCGTAGCCCGGACACCTCGGGCCGTGTCACCGCGCTGCTGTTGCGCACCGTGCTCTACAGCCTGCTGGCGCTGGGCCTGATCGTCGTCGACAAGCGCTACGACCACCTCGGCCGGATCCGCCAATACCTTTCGATCGTCGCCTACCCCGTGCAGGTGGCGGTGGCCAGCCCCTTCCAGGGCTGGGCCTGGTTCCGCGAGAGCGTGACCACGCGAGACACCCTGCGCGCCGACAAGGCGCGGCTCGAGCAGGACCTGCGCATCGCGCAGTTCCGGCTGCAGCGTTACGAGGCGCTCGAGGCCGAGAACGTCCGCCTCAAGGCGCTGCGCAACAACGCAGGCAGCGCCTCCTCCCGCTTCGTGGTCGGGCGCATCGTGCAGGTGGATCTCGATGCCTTCCGCGAGCGCGTGCTGGTCGACAAGGGCGCGCGCGACGGGGTGTTCGTCGGCCAGGCGGTGCTGGAAGCGGACGGGGTGTTCGGGCAGGTGGCGCGCGTGGGACAGCTCACCAGCGAGGTCATCATGATCAGCGACTCCACCCATGCCCTGCCCGTGCAGATCAACCGCAACGGCTTACGGACGGTGGCCGTGGGGACTGGCGAATCCACGCTCCTGAAGCTGCCCTATCTGTCCACCAGCACCGACGTCGTGCGCGGTGACCTCGTGGTCACCTCCGGCCTCGGCGGCGGCTTTCCCGCCGGCTACCCGGTGGGCTACGTGATGGAGGTGAAGCGCGATCCCGCGCAGTCGCTCGCCGATGTCAGCGTGCGTCCGGCCGCGCAGCTCGACCGGGCGCGCGAGCTGCTGTTCGTGTGGCTCAACGATGCGCCGCCTGAGGAACTCGGCCGCTCGCCCACCGCGGGCGCAGCCCGCCCCGCCACGTCCACGTCCACGTCCACGTCCACGTCCGCACCCGCCTCCGCGCCTGCGCCGACGCCAGCGCCAACGGCAAAACCGACACCTGCAGCCGTGTCGACGTCCACGCCATCGGCGGCGCTGCAGCCCGCCTCGGCGCCCGCAGCCAGCCCATCGGCCGCGGCCGCCCCGTCCGCAGCCACCCCGGGGGACACGCCATGATGCGCGATTCGCGCTCGCGCGCGCTGCCCATCACGTTGTCCACGCTGATCGCGCTGGGCCTCACCATCCTGCCGCTGCCGGAGGTGCTGGATGCATTCCGTCCCGACTTCCTCGTGCTGGTGGTGCTGTACTGGGCCATCGTCTCGCCCCAGTCGGGTGGCCTGGGACTGCCCTTCGTCGCGGGGCTTGCGCTCGATGTGATCCAGGGCGTGGTGCTCGGCCAGCATGCACTCGCGCTGGTGCTGATGGCCGCGTGGGCCACCAACCTGCGTCTGCGGCTGCGCGTCTTCCCGCTGCTGCATCAGACCCTGTCGATCTTCGCCATCCTCGCCGGCTACCAGTTCATCCTGTTCTGGGTGGACGGCGCCACCGGCAATCCCGTGACCAGCTTCGGCCGCTGGCTCGCGCCGTTGACCGGCGCCCTGATCTGGCCGGTGCTCAGCGGCATCCTTGCCAACACGCACGAACGCTAGGGCAATTCAAGCCGTGGTACGCCGCGTCCGCATCAAGGATCACTACGCCGAACAGCGCATCTTCTCGCTGCGCGGCATCGTCGCGGGCGTGATCGTCGCCACCTTGCTGCTGACGGTGGCGGGCCGCCTGTTCTACCTGCAGGTGTTGCGTCACGACTACTACGCCGAGCTGTCGCAGGGCAACCGGGTGCGCATCGACCCGGTGCCGCCCAGCCGCGGACTGATCCTGGACCGGCGCGGTGTCGTGCTGGCGGAGAACCTGCCGGCCTTCCAGCTCGAGCTGGTGCGCGAGCAGGTGGGCAAGGAGAAGGATGTCGAGGCCGCCCTCGGGCAGCTCGTGGCCATCGGCCTGCTCGAAAAGGAAGACGTGCCGGGCATCAGGCGCAGCGTGATGTCGCACAAGATCTACGAGAGCGTGCCGGTGAAACTGCAGCTCACCGAGGAGGAGATGGCGCGCTTCGCGCTGCATCGGCACGAGTTCACCGGCGTGGACATCCGCACCCGCCTGACGCGCCATTACCCGTTCGGGCCGCTGGCGGTGCACGCCATCGGCTACGTGGGCGCCATCAGCGAATCCGACCTCGGGCGCATCGACTCCGCCGAATATGCCGGCACCACGCTGATCGGCAAGGTCGGCGTGGAAGCCTCCTACGAGCACGAACTGCACGGCAAGGCCGGCTACCGCCAGGTGCTGGTGAACGCCGCCGGCCGCCCGGTGGACCGGCAGGGAGCGTTCACCCCGCACCTGGAGACGCATCCCTCCGTGGCCGGGCACGATCTCGTCCTCGGCCTCGACATGCGCGTGCAGCGCGCCGCGGAGGACGGGCTGTCCGGCAAGCGCGGCGCGGTGGTGGCCATCGATCCGCGCAATGGCGATGTGCTGGCGCTCGCCAGCACGCCGGGCTTCGATCCCAACGGCTTCGCGCGCGGCCTGTCCACCTCGCAGTACAACGCGATGCAGAACGACATCGACAAGCCGATGCTGAACCGCGCGCTGCGCGGTGCCTACCCTTCCGGTTCCACCATCAAGCCGGCGATCGCGCTGGCCGGCCTCACCTATCACCTGGTCAACCCCGACAAGCCGCAGTTCTGCGCCGGCGTGTTCCACCTGCCCGGCAGCCGCCTGCAGTTCCGCGAAGGCAAGACCGGCCGGCACGGCAACATGGACCTCGAGCATGCCATCGCGAAATCCTGCGATGTGTACTTCTACGGCCTCGCCGCCGACATCGGCGCGCAGCGCATCGCCGACTTCCTCACCCCGTTCGGCTACGGCAACCTCACCGGCATCGACATCGGCGGTGAGAAGCCGGGACTGCTGCCCTCCCCCGAATGGAAGAAGAAGGCGTTCAAGCGGGCCGCCGACCAGGTGTGGTTCCCCGGCGAGACCGTCAACTTCGGTGTCGGCCAGGGATACCTGCTGGTCACGCCCGTGCAGCTCGCGCACGTCGCCTCGGTGCTCGCCGAGCGCGGCAAGAGCTATCGCCCGCGACTGGTCATGGCCGTGAAGGACACCCGCGGCCGTGAGCGGGAGATCCCGCCGGCGGCGAATCCTGCCGTGCAGGGGATCGCGCAGCCGGACTGGGACGTGGTGCTCAAGGGCATGATCGGCGCGACGCGCTACGGCACGGCCGCCTACACCGCCGGCAAGGAAGCCGCCTACACCATCGCCGGCAAGACCGGCACGGCACAGGTGTTCACCGTGTCGCGTTCCGAACGTCTCACCGACAAGGTGTCGGAGCGCCTGAAGGATCACGCCTGGTTCATCGCGTTCGCGCCCGCGGAGTCGCCGAAGATCGCGGTGGCGGTGCTGGTGGAGAACGGCGGCTTCGGATCCGCAGCGGCGGCGCCGATCGCCCGCAGGGTGATGGACGCCTGGATCCTGGGCCTGGACCCGGCCAGCAAGGCCACCGGCAGTGCGCCGGCGACCCCGCCCGCGACGGGGCATCACACGTGATCTCCGACGATTTCTCCGAGAGCCGCGCGCGCCGCACGCTCACCGCGGGCGGGCGCATCCTGCGCGCGCTGCGCATGGACGGCCCGCTCACCGGCGCGCTCGCCGCCATCATCACCATCGGGTTCCTCGTCGTGTACAGCGCCTCGGGCCAGAACCTGAACGTGATGGAGCACCACGTCGCCAACCTCGGTGTGGCGGTGACGGCGATGGTCTTCCTCGCCCGCTTCGCATCACCGCAGTACCTGCGGCTGTTCGCCCCCATCGCCTACGTGCTCGGCATCGTGCTGCTGGTCATCGTGGATTTCACCGGCCACGTCGGCAAGGGCGCGCAACGCTGGCTCGACATCGCCTTCATCCGCTTCCAGCCCTCCGAGATCATGAAGCTCGCCGTGCCGATGGTGTGCGCCTGGTACATGCACGAGCGGCCGCAGCCGCCGGCCTTCAAGGACCTGGTGATCCTCGCCCTGCTGATCGCCGTGCCCACCGCGCTGATCGTCAAGCAGCCCGACCTCGGCACGGCGCTGCTGATCGCCTCCGCCGGGCTCATCGTGGTGCTGCTCGCGGGCCTGCAGGTCAGCATCATCCTCGCCTCCATCCCGGTGCTCGCGGGCGCGGCCTGGGCCGGCTGGCATTTCATGCACGAATACCAGCGCCAGCGCGTGCTCACCTTCCTGAACCCGCAGAACGATCCCCTGGGCACGGGTTATCACATCATCCAGTCGCAGATCGCCATCGGCTCGGGCGGCGTGTTCGGCAAGGGCTACATGAACGGCAGCCAGGCGCAGCTCGAGTTCCTGCCCGAGCGCTCCACCGACTTCATCTTCGCCGTCATCGGCGAGGAATTCGGCCTGCTGGGACAACTCCTGGTGCTGACCCTGTACGGGGTCATCATCGGCCGCGCGCTGTACATGGCCATGCAGGCGCAGGACACCTTCTCGCGCCTCACGGGCGGGGCCATCGCGCTGTCGTTCTTCGTCTACGTGTTCGTGAACTCCGGCATGGTCTCCGGCATCCTGCCGGTGGTCGGCGTGCCGCTGCCGCTGATCAGCTATGGCGGCACCTCGATGGTGACCCTGCTTGCGGGCTTCGGCATCCTCATGTCGCTGCACTCGCACCGCAAGCTGGTGGGCTCCTGACGGACATGCGGATCGCGGATCCCAGGCGCCTGCTGGGCGCGAGCCTGCTGGCCCTGCTGGCCTTCGCCCCCGCGACGCAGGCGATCGATGTGCATCGCCCCGAGGTGCGCCACTTCATCCGGCACATGGTGAAGCAGAACCACGTCGACCGGCAGTGGCTCGTGAAGCTGCTGCGCAGCGCGCAGAGCCAGCCCGCGATCATCGACGCGATGAACCGGCCGGCGGAGAAGGCGCGCCTGTGGTACGAGTACCGGCAGATCTTCATCACCGGGAAGCGCATCCGCGATGGCGTGGATTTCTGGGTCGCGCACCGCGCCGAACTCGAGCAGGCCTCCGCGCGGACGGGCGTCGAGCCGGAATACATCGTGGCCATCATCGGCGTGGAGACCCAGTACGGCCGGCAGACGGGGAAATACCGCGTGCTGGACGCGCTGGCGACGCTGGCCTTCGATTACCCTGAGCGCGCGGCCTTCTTCACCGACGAGCTCGAGCAGTTCCTGCTCATGAGCCGCGAGGACCGCATCGATCCGATGACGGCCACGGGATCCTATGCCGGCGCCATGGGCGCACCCCAGTTCATGCCCTCCAGCTACCGGCGCTTCGGCGTGGATGGGGATGGGGACGGCCGGATCGACCTGTGGAGCGACTGGCTGGACGTGTTCACCAGCATCGGCAATTATTTCCGCGAACACGGCTGGCAAACCGGGGAGTCCCTGATGCTGGATGCCGACCTGCCGCTGCCGCTCGCACCACCTGGTGAAGGCCGGCGCTTCAGCCTGGATGGCACCGTGGGCGCGCTGCGTGCCGCAGGCCTGCAGCTTCCACCGGAAGCGGCCGAGGACACTCCTGCCGGGCTGATCGCGGTGGACCGTCCCGACGGCACGATCTGGCGCGTGGGACTGCGCAACTTCCACGTGATCACGCGCTACAACCGCAGCTCCCTGTACGCGATGGCTGCGGCGGAACTCGCGGCCGCGGTGCGCCAGCATCTGGGCAGCGAACGCCTGCCGGTGGCGGACGCGATCTGCGGCGCCCACGTGATCGAATGGCCGGGAGCACAGCCATGAAGCGTTTGGCGTTTCCACTGGCGATGGCCGTGCTCGGCCTGAGCGCCTGCAGCATCTCGGCGCGCAAGCCATCGCCCCCGCCCGCGGCAGCCGAGCCTCCGCGTGCCGGCACGCCCGTGCCGGCGAACCTGCCCGCCGCGCCCGACAACCTGCTGTCCACGCCGGATGCGATACCGCGTTACGAACCGCGATCGCGCTATGGCAACCCGCCCTTCTACGACGTGTTCGGCAGGCGCTACTACGTCATGGCCTCGAGCCTGGGCTACCTCGAGCGCGGCGTCGCCTCCTGGTACGGGCCGGGCTTCCACGCCGAGCGCACCTCGGTCGGCGAGCCCTACGACATGTACGGCATGACGGCGGCGCACAAGACGCTCTCGCTGCCCACCTATGTGCGCGTCACCAACCTCGAGAACAACCGCAGCGTCGTGGTGCGCGTCAACGACCGCGGCCCCTTCGTCGGCAACCGCATCATCGACCTGTCCTACACCGCCGCCGCCAAGCTCGACATGCTGCGCAAGGGCACGGCCTTCGTCGAGGTCCGTGCCATCGATCCGCTGGCGAATCCGATCAGCAGTGTCACCCCGCTGACCTCGGCGCTGCTGACCACGCCGGGCGTGAACCCGCCGCTGGCAGGACCTCCGGCCGTCGCCACTGCGCCACTGCCGGCCTCGGGCTCTGGCGCCGGCTCGGGCGCCGGCGCCGCTGTCACGCCGGCCGCAAGTTCAGCGCATGCGGGCCTGTACGTGCAGGCTGGCGCTTTCACCAATCGTGCCAATGCCGAACGTCTGGCATCACGGCTGCGCTCAGGGTCGTACGGCTCGGTGTTCGTGCGCGAGTCGCAAACCGGCGGCCGTACCTACTACCGGGTGCGCATCGGCCCGGTGGCGGACGTGCCCGCATTCGACCGCACCGTCAAGGCGCTCGAACGCGCCGGGGTGCAGGATGCGCATCTGGCGCTCGAATGATTTGCGGGTAAACTGCCGCGCTCGGCCCGCAGGCTTTTCCGACAGGACTCCACCTCCATCATGATCCGCACCGCCGCACTCTTCCTGCTGCTCGCCGCGCTGCCACCCGCCCAGGCGCAGACGCCCATCCCTTCCGCACCCAGCGTGGATGCGCGCTCCTACATCCTGGTGGACAGTCACACCGGCAAGGTGCTGGCCTCGAAAGAGCCGGTGGCGCGGGAGGAACCGGCGAGCCTGACCAAGCTGATGACGGCGTACATCGTCTTCCAGGAACTCGCCGCCGGAAAGCTGAAGCTGGACGAGCAGGTGACCGTGAGCGAGCATGCCTGGCGCGCCGGCGGCTCGGGATCCGGCGGGTCCACCACCTTCCTCGAGGTGGGCAAGCCCGTACCGGTGAACATCCTCATCATGGGCATGATCGTGCAGTCGGGCAACGATGCGACCATCGCGCTCGCCGAACGCATCGCCGGCACGGAGGAAACCTTCGTGCAGATGATGAACAGCAACGCGCAGCGGCTGAAGATGGTCGGCACCCACTTCGACAACAGTTCGGGGCTCCCCTCACCGCAGCACTACACCACCGCGCGCGACATGGCGCTGCTGGCGAACGCGCTGGTGCGCGAGTATCCGCAGTACTACCGCTGGTACTCCGTGCGCGAGTACGAGTACAACGGCATCAAGCAGCAGAACCGCAACGGCCTGCTCACGCGCGATCCGAGCGTGGATGGCATGAAGACCGGGCACACGGACTCGGCCGGGTACTGCCTGGTCAGCTCCGCGCTGCGCAGCGGCATGCGGCTCGTCTCGGTGGTGCTCGGCTCGCACAGCATGAAGGCGCGCGAGGATGCGAGCGCGGCCCTGCTGAACTACGGCTTCACCTTCTACGACACGCGACTGCTCGCCAAGGCCGGCACCAAGCTCGGCCAGGTGAGCCTGTGGAAGGCGCAAGAGTCGCCCGTTGACGTGGGCATCCAGCACGACCTGTGGGTGACGGTGCCGCGTGGCGATGTGAATGGCCTGAAGGCCGTGGTGGAAGTGCAGCCGGGCCTCATCGCGCCGCTCCGGCTGGATTCGGTCGTCGGCTCGTACAAGGTGCTCGGTGCGAACGGGAGCGCCGTGGCCAGCGAGCCGCTGCATCCGCTGAAGCCGGTGGCGCTGGGCGGCTGGTGGCGGCGCATGGTCGATTCCATCAAGCTCTGGATCGCCTAGGGCGTCCCTGCATGCCGCTGCCCCAGTGCTGGCTGAACGGGCAGTTCCTGCCGCTGGAACAGGCGAAGGTCTCCCCGCTCGACCGCGCCTTCCTGTTCGCGGATGCGGTGTACGAGGTGATCCCGGTCTACGCCGGCCGCCTGTTCCGACTGCGGGCCCACCTCGACCGGCTGCAGCACAGCCTCGAGGCCATCGACATGGCGCCACCGCTGTCTCACGGGCAGTGGCTCGCCGTGCTGGACGAGCTCGTGCGCCGCAATGGCGGCGGCGACCAGTACGTCTACCTGCAGGTGACGCGGGGCGCGGAAGCCGGCCGCAACCACGCCTGGCCCGACGGCCTCGCCCCGACCCTGTTCGCCTACACCAATGTGCTCGCCCCTCTCGACCGCAAGACACTCGAGCAAGGGGTGGCCGCGATCACCGCGCCCGACATCCGCTGGGCGCGCCGGGACATCAAGTCCACCTCGCTCCTGCCCAATGTGCTGCTCAAGAAGCAGGCGGTGCGGGCCGACGCCTTCGAGACCATCCTGCTGCAGCAGGGTCATCTCACCGAAGGCTCCTCGACCACGGTGCACGTGCTGTCCGGCGATGAGATCCGCACGCCGCCCAACGGCCGCGACATCCTGCCCGGCACCACCCGCGGCGTCGTCGAGGAACTCGCACCCGCGCTGGGACTTCGCCTCAGCTCGACGCCGGTGAGCGAGGCGGAGCTGCGTGCCGCGCAGGAAATCTGGCTGGCCTTCTCCACGCGCGGCGTGCTCGCGGTCACGACCCTCGACGGCCAACCGGTGGGCAGCGGCCGGCCGGGGCCACATTTCCAGCGCCTGCACCAGGCCTTCCTCGATCACATCGCCGCACTCGCCGGCACGGCGCCGCTTTGAACGACCGCGCGCAGATCCGCTTCCCGGTCGAGTTCCCGATCAAGGTCATGGGACGCCAGGGAACGGAACTGGCGCGCGTCGCGCGCGAGATCATCGAACGCCATGCCGGCGAACTGCGGCCCGAGCAGGTGCGCGAGCGGCCCAGTGCCGCCGGCAACTTCCTCTCGATCACCTTCACCATCCAGGCGCAGAGCCGCGAGCAGCTCGACGCCATTTACCGCGAGCTCAGCGCCTGCGAGCTCGTGCTGATGGCGCTGTAGCCCAGCCTCGACACCACGAAGGGCGCGAGCGCTTGCGCGACGGCCATCGCGGAAGCGGGGCCGCCGAGGTCCGAGAGCCTCGTCACCTCGAGTCCCCGATGGCCGCAGACGTTGATGCGGCGGAACGGCGCGAGATCATTGCCGACGTTGAAGGCCATGCCGTGGTAACTCGCGCCGCGGCGGATGCGCAGGCCGACGCTGGCGATCTTGCGGCCCTCCACGTACACGCCCGGCGCCTCGCGGCGCGCCGTCGCCGGGATGCCGAGCTCGCCGAGGTAGTCGATCACCGACCCCTCGAGCGCCATCACCAGCTCGCGCACGCCCAGGGGATGGCGGCGCAGGTCGAGGAGCGGATACACCACCAGCTGCCCGGGACCGTGATAGGTCACCTGCCCGCCGCGATCGATCTGCACCACCGGGATGTCGCCGGCATCCAGCACGTGCTCGCGCGCAGCATTCAACCCCAGCGTGAACACCGGCGGATGCTCGAGGAACCAGATTTCATCGGCGCGCGAGGCGTCGCGCTCGTCGGTGAAGCGCTGCATCTCGCGCCAGACCGGTTCATAGGGCACGAGCCCCCGGAACACCAGGCGTGGCGCAGGCGTCATTCCGGGCGCCGGCGGGCCAGGCCTCCGGCGCCGAGCCCGGCATTGTTGCCCGCAAGCGCTTGCTCGGCGCGATAGCTGGAGCGCACCAGGGGCCCCGAAACGCATTCGAGGAAACCGCGATCGAGCGCCAGCTGGCGGTATTGGTCGAACTGCTCCGGCGTGACGAAACGCTCCACCGGCAGGTGATTCTTGGTCGGGCGCAGGTACTGGCCGAGGGTGAGGATGTCCACCCGCGCCCGGCGCAGGTCGTCCATGCAGGTCTGGATCTCCGCGTCGGTCTCCCCCAGTCCCAGCATCAGGCTGGTCTTGGTGAGCACCGCGGGGCGATGCTGCTTGGCCGCTTCCAGCACCGCCAGCGTGCGCTCATACCCGGCGCGCGGATCGCGCACCGGATGGGTGAGCCGTTCCACCGTCTCCACGTTCTGCGCGAACACCTCGAGCCCCGAGTCGACCACGGTCTCGACATCGCGCAAAACGCCCTGGAAATCCGGCGTCAGCGCCTCCACCGCCGTCTGCGGCGTGCGCTGCTTGATGGCGCGGATGGCCCTGGCATAGTGCTGCGCGCCGCCATCAGGCAGGTCATCGCGGTTCACCGAGGTCAGCACCACGTAGTTCAGCCGCATCAGCTCCACCGAGCGGGCGACGTTCTCCGGCTCCTGCGCATCCAGCCAGCCCTGCGGGTTGCCGGTGTCCACCGCGCAGAACCGGCAGGCGCGCGTGCACACCGCACCCATCAGCATGATGGTGGCGGTGCCTGCGTTCCAGCACTCGCCGATGTTGGGACAGCGCGCCTCCTCGCACACCGTGCTGAGCCGATGCTCGCGCACGATGCCACGCACCGACTCGAACCCGCTGCCCGCGGCCAGCGGCGCTCGCAGCCAGGACGGCTTGCGTCCCGGCTCGAACGTGCTGCCCACGCTGCTGCGCTTGATGCCATCCTTGATGGCCGCGAAACCCTGTGGGGTCAGGTACTTCTCGCCACTGCGCGGCGCTTCGACGAGGATGGGAATGCGCTTGAGATCCGGCATGGGGCCATTATACGCCCCTGGCCTTCAATGGCCGGAAAGACGCTGATCGAGCTGCGCCAGCCGCTGCGGCGTACCCACATCCTCCCACAGACCGGTGTGCAGCTCCGCGGTGCAGGCATTGCGCTGCATCGCCCGCAGCAGCAAGGGCTTCAGCGGGAAGGCTCCATCGGTGCAGCCCTCGAACAGGCGCGCGCGGTACAACCCGACGCCCGAGAACGTGTAGCTCGGCTCATCCGTCGACCGCGGCCGCGCGTGCCCGTCCTGCAGTCCGAAATCACCCAGGGGATGCTGGGCGGGATTGGGCACTAACACGAGGTGCGCATCGCTCCCGGGCGGCATGCGCAGCCGCCAGAAGGCGATGTCGGTGAAGATATCGCCATTGACGACGAGGAATGGCTCCGGCGTGAGCCACCGGAGGGCGCGGAAGATGCCGCCCGCGGTCTCCAGCGCCTTAGGTGTCTCCTCGCTGTAGGTGATGGCGACGCCGAAGCGGCTGCCATCGCCGAGATGATCCCGGATCTGCTCCCCCAGCCACGCAAGATTGATGACCAGCCGGTCGATGCCGGCGCGCGCGAGCCCTTCCACGTGGTATTCGATGAGCGGCTTGCCGCCGATGCGCAGCAGGGGCTTGGGCAGCGAATCCGTGAGCGGGCGCATGCGCTCGCCGCGGCCGGCGGCGAGGATCATCGCCACGCGCGGCGTCGCGCTCACGAGTGGCCCGCCGCCGTTCCCGCCGTGCGGCCCGCCGCCGCGAGTGCACGCGACTGCGCCGCCTCGAAGCGCGGCGCGACCTCGCGTTCGAGGAAAGCGGAGAATTCCGCCAACGCGGGATACGCGGCGGCGGCTTCGCGCGTGTAGCGCAGCACCAGCGGCAGGTCATGCAGGTAACCAGGCTTGCCGTCCCGATACCACAGCCGCGCGAAGATGCCGAGCACCTTGATGTGACGCTGCAGGCCCAGAAAATCGAACCATCGCAAAAATTGTGCCTCGTCGTTCCCGGCCGCGATGCCCGCCTCGAGCAGGGCCGCGCGGTGACCCAGCGCCCACTGCCGCACGCGCGCCGCCGGCCAACTGATGTAGCAGTCCTTCAGCAGCGAGACCAGGTCATAGGTGATCGGGCCCTGCACGGCGTCCTGGAAATCGAGGATCCCGGGCGCGCCCGGCGCGCACACCATGAGGTTGCGGGAATGGTAGTCCCGGTGCACGAAGCTCACCGGTTGTTCCAGCGCAGAGGCGATGAGTGACTCGAAGGTGGCATCCAGCAGCCGGCGCTGCCCGGTATCGGGCGCTAGGCCGAGATGGCGGGACAGGAACCACTCCGGCAGCAGCTCCATCTCGCGCAGGAGCATGGGGCGATCGTAGTCCGGCAGCAGCGCGGCAGCCCCTCGCCCGTGGTGCTGGATACGCACCAGCGCCGCGAGCGCATCGCCATACAGGGACTGGATGCGGGTCTCATCGCCGGCGCGGCGTGCGGCCTCGAGCGTGGCCAGGTACTGCTCGCTCCCGAGGTCGCTGAGCAGGAGCAATCCGCGATCCAGGTCCGCCGCCTCGACCCTGGGCGCATTCACACCCACCTCGGCCAGCATGCCCGCGATGCGCAGGAACGGACGGATGTCCTCCTTGTCGGGCGGGGCATCCATGACGACATGCGTCGCGCCAGCATGGCGGATGCGGAAATAGCGCCGGAAACTGGCATCCGCCGAAGCCGGTTCGATGATCGCGCCGGCCATGGCCAGATCAACCCGAACCCAATCCGTCAGCAACCCCAGGCGTGCATCCACGCATCGCTCCTCGACGCAGCCGCCGATGCGGCGCCGCGAAGTATACCGACTATAATGCCGCGATTGCCCGCCCGAAGGTCGCATAAAAAGGCCCGTCTTGCGAATCACGCTCCGCATCGCCGCCATCCCGCTGAGCTGCCTGTGCGTGCTGCCCGCTGCCCAGGCAGCGGGACAATGCGCGGAGCCACCGCATGCCACCCCGGCGCCGACGCAAGAGGCGACAGCGGGCGTTGCGGCGCCCGCCGCAGAGGCGATCGCAGCGGATGATCATCGCATCCACATCGACACCGACAGTGCCCGCATGGGCGCCGATGGACACGCGCAGCTCGACGGTTCAGTGGTGGTGCGGCAGGACGGCCGCAGCATCGCGGCGGATTCGGTGGACTACGACGACAGCAGCGGGCACATCGAGGTCAAGGGCCAGGTGAAGTTCGAGGACCCGCAGGTGCGGGTGCGCGGCTCCACCGGCTCCTTCGACACCGCCGGCAACGCCACCATCAGCGATGCGCAGTTCGAGCTGCTCGAGCGCAACGGCCGCGGCGCCGCGAAGCAGCTCTCGGTCAGCGGCCAGGGCCGCTTCGGCCTGCGCGGCGTGCGCTACACCACCTGCCCCGTGGGCGATGAGGACTGGGTGCTCAACGCCTCCTCCATCGACATCGACACCGGCAGGCAGGAAGGCGTCGGCCGCGGCGTGCGGCTGAACTTCAAGGGCGTGCCCATCCTGTACACGCCGTTCATCTCCTTTCCCGTGGGAGATGCGCGCAAGAGCGGCTTCCTGTTCCCCACCATTGGCAACTCCACCCGGAGCGGCGTGCTGATCGGCACGCCCTACTACTTCAACCTGGCGCCGAACTACGACCTCACGCTCGTCCCGGGCCTCATGTCCAAGCGCGGGGTGGAGCTGGGCGGTGAGTTCCGCTATCTCACGCAACTCGGCCACGGCACGCTCGAGGGCAACTACCTGCCATCGGATTCCCTCTCGGGCGGGGATCGTCACTACACGCACGTGCGCAGCATCAGCGACTTCCGCGACGACCTGCGGCTGGACGTGAACGCGGCCAATGTCAGCGACAGCCGCTATTTCGAGGATTTCGCGCTGGGCTCCGAGGCCACCAGCGTCACCTACCTCGAGCGGCGCGCGGACCTGCTCTACCGCAACGCCGGCTGGCTGGTGCGCGCGCAACTGCAGAATTTCCAGACCATCGATCTCGCGATCGCGGACCTCGACCGGCCCTATTCGCGCGTGCCGCGCGTGCAGGCCACCGGCCAATGGCCGCTGCTGGGACGCGATTTGTCCCTGGGATTCGAGGGCGAGGCGGTGAACTTCCTGCGCGATGCCGGCGTCAACGGACTGCGCGTCGACCTCTCGCCCGAGCTGCGCTGGTCGAAGCGCGGCGCCGGCTGGTTCTTCGAGCCGGCCGCGGGCTTCCGCTTCACGCAGTATGACCTCAGGGACGAGGCGGCGGGAACGGCGAAATCCCCGACCCGCGAACTGCCGTATTTCCGCCTCGACACCGGCCTCGTGTTCGAGCGCGCCTCTGGCTCGCGCGGGCAGCGGCGCCAGACCCTCGAGCCGCAGCTCGTCTACACCTACGTGCCCTATCGCAACCAGGACGGGCTGCCGGTGTTCGACACGGGATTGCCGGATCTCAACCTGGTGGAACTGTTCCGCACCAATCGCTTCGTCGGCGCCGACCGCGTGGGCGATGCCAACCAGCTCAGCATCGGCATGACCACCCGCCTGTTCGACCAGGCGACGGGCGCCCAGTACCTCTCCGCGACTCTGGGGCAGACCCGGTACTTCAAGCAGCCGCGCGTCACGCTGCCCGGCGAGGCGCCCCCCACCGGCAACTCCTCGGACATCATCGGCCAGCTCATGCTGACGGCCTACAAGAACTGGAACCTCAAGCTCGAGTACCAGTGGGACCCTTCGGATTCACTGACCCAGAAATCCGAGGTCGCCGTACAGTACCGCCCCGACGACAACCGCGTCGTCAATGTCGGGTACCGCTTCCGCCGTGGGCTGCTGGAGCAGTGGGACGGCTCCTTCGGCTGGCCACTGGCCCGCAACTGGGCGGCCGTGGGACGGATGGTGTATTCCACCCGCGACCGCCAGACCATCGAGCAGGTGGCCGGCTTCGAGTACCGGAGCTGCTGCTGGCGGGTGCGGATGGTGCAGCGCCGTTATGTCAGCAGCCGCACCGGCGAGCGCGACACCTCGATTGCATTACAATTGGAACTCACGGGCCTAAGCTCGGTCGGAGTGCCTGCGGACTCCTTCCTGGAACGCACGATCCGCGGGTATTCGAGCCGTACCGTGCAGCCCTGAGTCAAGAACCGTTCACAGGCACATCAAGCATGCATCCAACCAGACCCTTCGTCCTCAACCTCGCCGCGGCCATGCTCCTGCTCCTCGCCGGCACGCAACACCTGGCGGCGCAGACCCGAGACATCGGCTCGCACGGCGAGCTGCTCGATCGCATCGCCGCCATCGTCAACGACGGCGTGGTGCTCAAGAGCGAGCTGGACTCCCAGCTCGACTCCGTCACCAAGCGGCTGGAGGAGCAGAAGGTGGAGCTGCCCTCCGCCGGCGTGCTCAAGCAGCAGGTGCTCGAACGGCTGGTGCTGCAGGAGATCCAGCAGCAGCGCGCCGCCAAGGTGGGCCTCGCCATTCCCGATGAACAGCTCAACGGCGCGCTGCAGGAGATCGCCTCGCGCAACAAGATCCCCTTCGACAAGCTGCCCGAGGCCCTCGCCACGCAGGGCGTCGACTACAAGCAGTACCGCGAGGCCATGCGCAAGGAGATGGTGCTCTCCACGCTGCGCCAGCGCGATGTCATCGCGCACATCAACGTCACGCCGCGCGAGCTCGACCAGTACCTCGCACGCCAGCAGAACGCGGCGACCAACGATGAATTCAACGTCTCCCACATCCTGCTCTCGCTGCCGGCGGCGGCCACGCCGCAACAGATCACCGACATCAGCCGCAAGGCCGAGGACCTCGCGAAGCGCGCGCGTGGCGGGGAGGATTTCGGCCAGCTCGCCATCGCCAACTCGAACAGCCAGACCGCGCTCGACGGCGGCCAGCTCGGCTGGCGCAAGGGCGCGCAGATGCCGCAGTTCATCCTCGACCTGGTCACGAAGATGAAGCCCGGTGAAGTCAGCGACCCGGTGCGCACGCCCAGCGGCTACCACATCGTCAAGCTCAACGAGCGGCGCGGCGGCGAGGCACAGGTCATCGTCAACCAGATCCACGTGCGCCACATCCTCATGAAGCCGAACGAGCTGGACGACGATGAGACCGTGCGGCAGAAGCTCGCGAAGATCCGCGACCGCATCTTGAAGGGCGAGGATTTCGCCGGCATCGCCTCCACCACCTCGGAGGACCCGGGCTCCGCGCCCGATGGCGGGGATCTCGGCTGGACCGGCCCGGGCACCTTCGTCCCCGAGTTCGACAAGGCGATCGCGGACCTTAAGCCTAACGAGATCAGCGAGCCCTTCAAGAGCCGCTATGGCTGGCACATCGTGCAGATGCTGGGCACGCGCACCTACGACAGCACCGACGATGTGCGCCGCCAGCGCGCCTATGCCGCCATCCGCGAGAGCAAGGCCGACGAGGAGACCGAGCTGTGGCTGCGCCGGCTGCGTGACGAGGCCTTCGTCGAATACAAGATGTAGTGCGTACGCCGCGCATCCTCATCACCTCGGGCGAACCGGCCGGCATCGGGCCGGACATCTGCGTCGCCCTCGCGCAATCCGACTGGCCCTGCGAGCTGCTGGTGGCGGGCGATGAGGCCCTGCTGGCGGATGCGGCCGCCGCGCTGAACCTGCCGCTGGAATTGCGCCCTCACCGGCCGGCGGCGAAAGGCACGCCGCGCGCCGCGCGCTCCCCGCACCGCGCCGGCGTGCTCGAGGTGCTGCACGTGCCGCTGCGCGCTCCCGTGCGTCCGGGCGAACCCGACCCGCGCAACGCGCGCTACGTGCTGGACCTGCTCGATGCCGCCTGCGACGGCTGCCGGAACAGCGAATACGATGCGATGGTGACGGCCCCGGTGCAGAAGGGCGTCATCATGGATTCGGGCATCGACTTCACGGGGCACACCGAATACCTGGCGCAGCGATGCCAGGCGCCCTTGCCCGTGATGATGCTCGCCGGTGGCGAGCTTCGCGTCGCGCTGGTCACCACGCACCTGCCGCTGGCGCAGGTTCCCGCGGCCATCACCGCCGAACGGCTCGAGGCCACGCTGCGCATCGTGCACCGTGAGCTCGCGGAGCGCTTCGGCATCCGCTCGCCGCGCCTGCTGCTGCTGGGCCTCAATCCGCACGCCGGCGAAGCGGGGCACCTCGGCCGCGAGGAGATCGAGGTGATCACACCGGTAGCCGAGCGGCTGCGGCGAGAGGGCATCGCCATCACCGGACCCGTGCCCGCCGACACCGCCTTCACCGCCGGCACGCGCGAGGGGGCGGATGCCATCGTCGCGATGTACCACGACCAGGGGCTGCCCGTGCTCAAGTATGCCGCGTTCGACACGGCGGTGAACATCACCCTCGGCCTGCCCATCATCCGCACCAGCGTCGATCACGGCACGGCGCTCAGCCTCGCGCGCAGCGGCCGCGCCTCCGACGCCTCGCTTCGCAGCGCCCTGGCCTGCGCCCTTTCACTGGTGCGCTGATGGTGGTCCGCAAGCGCTTCGGCCAGCACTTCCTCAAGGACGTGCGAGTCGTGCGCCGGATCGTGGATGCCATTGCCCCCGCGGACGGCGAGCGCATCGTCGAGATCGGTCCCGGCCGCGGGGCGCTCACCTGGCCGCTGCTCGAGCGCGCCGGAAGGCTCGAGGTCATCGAGATCGACCGCGACCTGGCCGCCGCCCTGCGCGAGGATGCGCGTGGCACGGGCCGGCTGGCCGTCCACCAGGGAGATGCGCTGCGCATGGACTTCACCGCCCTGCGTGGCGATGGGCCGCCGCTGCGCCTGGTGGGAAACCTGCCGTACAACATCTCCACACCGCTCCTGTTCCACCTGCTCGAGCACCGCGCGGCGATCACCGACATGCACTTCATGCTGCAGAAGGAAGTCGTCGACCGCATCATCGCCCCTCCCGGAGGCAAGGAATACGGCCGGCTCACCGTGATGCTCTCGGTGCTCGCCACGGCCGAGCGCCTGTTCGAGGTGGGACCGGGCGCCTTCAGCCCGCCGCCCAAGGTGGTCTCCGCGGTGCTGCGAGTCCGCCCCCGTGCGTCCACGCCGGCGCCGGCCCCGGACCATGCCGGCCTGTACCGCGTGGTCACCGCCGCCTTCTCCCAGCGGCGCAAGACCCTGCGCAACAGCCTGCACGGCCTGTTCGATGTGGATGAACTCACCGCCTGCGGGATCGACCCTGGCTGGCGTGCCGAGGTGCTCACGCCGGCGCAGTTCGTGCTGCTGGCCGAACGCGTCGCGGCGCGCGTTGTACAATGAGGGCATGATCGCCGACCAGAACCCGCGGATCCGGGTGGATGTGGAGACTTCCTACGTGGAGGATCAATCCGATCCGGGGGATGCTCGCTACGTGTTCTCCTACACCATCACCATCCGCAACCAGGGCCGCACCCCGGCGCGGCTCCTGACGCGGCACTGGATCATCACCGATTCGAACGGCAAGGTTCAGGAAGTGCGCGGCGATGGCGTGGTCGGTGAACAACCCTACCTGAAGCCCGGCCAGGGCTTTCGCTATTCGAGCGGCGCGGTACTGGAGACGCCCGTGGGCTCGATGCAGGGGAGCTATCAGATGATCGCCGATGACGGCGAGCGGTTCGATGCGCCCATCGCGCCCTTCCGCCTCGCCATCCCCGGCGTGCTGAACTGACCCCACCCTTGCGCTCGTGGCCACCTACGCGATCGGCGACGTGCAGGGGTGCGATGGCGAGCTCGTCCGGCTGCTCGCACGGCTGCGCTTCCGGAGCGATCGCGACCAGCTCTGGTTCGTCGGCGACCTGGTCAATCGCGGCCCCGCCTCGCTCTCGGTGCTGCGACGGGTGCGGGCGATGGACGCCAACGCCGTGTGCGTGCTCGGCAACCACGACCTGCACCTCGTCGCGGTCGCCTGCCGCGTGGCGCCGCTGAAGCGGGGCGATACCCTCGGACGAATCCTGGCGGCCCGTGACCGTCATCAGCTCATCGACTGGCTCGTGGGCCTGCCGCTGATGCACGAGGACCCGGCGCGCGGCATCGCGATGGTGCATGCAGGGTTGCCGCCGCAATGGAGCATCGCCCTGGCATTGCGCTGCGCGCGGGAGGTGCAGCAGGCGCTGCGCACGGACCCCAGCCGGTTCCTGTCGTCGATGTACGGTGATGAGCCGCGCCGCTGGAGCCCGGCGCTGCGCGGCCGCGCGCGGCTGCGCTTCATCACCAACTGCCTCACGCGCCTGCGTTATCTCACGCGGGACGCAAGCCTCGAACTGTCCGCCAAGGATTCACCGGCGAGGACCAGGGCCACGCTCACGCCCTGGTTCGAACACCCGGCAGCCCGCTGGCGCGGCACTCGCATCCTGTTCGGCCACTGGTCCACGCTCGGTTTCTTCCGCAACCGGGATGTCATCGGCCTGGATACCGGCTGCGTCTGGGGCAACCGGCTGACGGCCGTGAGCCTGGACGACCCCGACCGGCCGCCCGTGTCGGTCGCCGCTCAGCGCTGAGGGCGCTGCGTGCTGGCCGCGACCGGGATCGGCTTGAGGACCTCGCCACTGACGCGATAGCTGCCTCCCTGGTGCTGGTACGGCACGCAAGCGATGTCGGACTTCAGCCCGCGGGCCGTGAGCCTGGGCAGCACCTGTCGGACGAACTCCTCCACCAGTTCGCAGTCGCCCACGTTGAGGTTGCGAAAGGCATCCTGGCGGAAGTTGAAGGACTCGTAGCGGGCCTCGAAGGGACGCGCATCCTCCCCGGCCGGCGCCGCACCGCCGCTGGCCGAAGCCGCTGCGGCGTCGCTGGTGCCTCGTGGCACCGGCGCGTGGAAATCCAGCGACAGGCCGGGGCTCAGGCCCTGCAGGTCGATGCGGCCGATCTCGCAGCCATGCGCGATGACCTTGAGGTCGTTGCGCACACCCATGTCCAGCAGCATGGCGCGCACCTTGTCGCGCAGGCCGTCGCAGGAGTAGCGCGAGGTGCGGCCGAAGTAATGGAACTCGAGCTTCTGCCGCTTCCAGACGGCAGGCGTGGAAACGCCCGCGGGCTGCTCCTCGGCCGCCGGGACGGCGGTCGCGGCCGCGAGGCCAACGAGCATCGACATGAGGGCTGGTGCAACCTCGCGCATACGACCTCTCGCCGCAAATTCCTCCTGACTGTTTCGACGCGCGCCGCGCGGCGAAGTTTCATCCAGCCGCTATAATCATCGGATGGATCGAAGCCTGGCAAGCCGCGCTGATGCGCAGCAGCGCGACGCGGCGGACCCGCTGGCCAGGTTCGCCGCCCGCTTCCACCATCCGCAAGGCGAGGACGGGCGGCGCGCCCACTACCTGTGCGGGCACTCGTTGGGTCTCGCGCCGGTCAGTGCCGCCGGCTACGTGACGAGGGAACTGGAGGACTGGGCGCGCCTGGGGGTGCAGGGTCATGAGCGGGCGCGACGGCCCTGGATCCCCTACGCCCAGGCCGCCTGCGAGCCGCTCGCCGCACTGGCCGGGGCGATGCCGCAGGAAGTCGTCGCGATGAACTCGCTGACGGTGAACCTGCACCTGATGATGACCAGCTTCTTCAGGCCGGAAGGTTCCCGTAACCGCATCCTGATGGAGGCCGGCGCCTTCGGATCCGATCGCTACGCGGTGCTCTCGCAGCTCGCCCTGCACAGTCTGAACGAGCACGATCACCTGATCGAACTGCGCCCGCGTGAGGGAGAGCGAACCTTGCGTGAAGCCGACATTCTCACTGCCATCGAACGCGAAGGACCCAGCCTTGCGCTGCTGCTCCTGCCCGGCGTCCAGTACCTGACGGGACAGGCCTTCGACCTTGGCACCCTTGCGGCCGCGGCACGCCGCGCCGGCGCCAGCGTCGGTGTGGATCTCGCGCACGCCATCGGCAACCTGCCGCTTTCACTGCACGACTGGGATGTGGATTTCGCGGTGTGGTGCTCCTACAAGTATCTCAACGCGGGGCCCGGGGCCATCGGCGGTTGCTTCGTGCACGAGCGTCACGCCCAGCGCTTCGACCTGCCGCGGCTGGCCGGCTGGTGGGGCCATGACCCGAAAGTGCGGTTCGAGATGGGCCCGCGCTTCCAGCCCATCCCGGGAGCCGAGGGATGGCAGTTGTCGAATCCTCCCATCCTCGCGACCGCGCCGCTGCTGGCTTCGCTCGACATCTTCCACGAGGCAGGAATGCCCGCGCTGCGCGCGAAATCCCTGGCGCTCACCTCGTGGCTGGAGCGCGAACTGCGCGAACGCCTGCCCGGCCGGCTGGAGATCATCACGCCCGCCGAACCCTCGCAGCGCGGCGCGCAGCTCAGCCTGCGCCTTACGTGTGCGCCCGGCGAGGCCCGGCATTGCCTGCGCAAGCTCACGGCGGCCGGCGTGATCGGCGACTGGCGCGAGCCTGACATCATCCGCTGGGCGCCGGTGCCTCTGTACAACTCCTTCCTGGACTGCCACGCCGCCGTGCAGGCGCTGGCCGGCGCGCTCGAAGCATGAGCCTCGAGGGCAGCCGCATCTGCATCGCAGGGGCGGGCCCCGCCGGCTCGCTACTCGCCATCCTGCTGCGCCGGCGCGGCTTCGAGGTGGTCCTTTACGAACGCCGCCCCGATCCCCGCGGCCGCAGCTTCGATTCGGGACGATCGATCAACCTGGCGATGGCAGAGCGTGGCATCCATGCCCTGCGCCGGGCCGGCGTGTTCGAGCGGCTGCGCGAGACCCTGATCCCGATGCGCGGCCGCCTGATACACGATCTCTCCGGCGCCACCTCGCTGCAGCCGTATGGCAGCCGGCCGGAGGAGGTGATCCACTCCATCTCCCGGCACCTGCTCAACGCCACGCTCATCGACATCGCCGTGCGCGAGTACGGCGCGAGGGTGGAGTTCGAGTCCGAGGTCATCGACTGCGATCCGCGCGAACGGCGCCTGCAGCTCGAAGGTCACGGCGGCCGGCGCAGCGTCGGCTACGAGGTGCTGATCGCCGCGGATGGCGCGGCATCGGCGGTACGCAAGGCGCTCGAATCCCGCGGGCTGATCGACGCGAGCATCGAACCCCTGGACCACTCCTACAAGGAACTGACCATCCCGGCCGATGCGACCGGCCATCACCGCCTGCTGCGCGAGGCGCTGCACATCTGGCCGCGTGGCGACTTCATGCTCATCGCATTGCCCAACCCGGACGGAACCTTCACCGCCACCCTGTTCCTCGACCGGCAGCGCTTCGCGGACCTTGCCGATCCCGCAGCCGTGGATGCCTTCCTGACCTCGCAGTTCCCCGACGCGGCCGCGCTCATGCCGGACCGGCTGGCCGAATTCGCCTCGCATCCGGTCGGACACCTCGCCACGGTGTATTCGCGACCCTGGCATGCCGGCTCCACCCTGCTGCTGGGGGACTCGGCGCATGGCGTGGTGCCTTTCCATGGCCAGGGCATGAACTGCTGCTTCGAGGATTGCGTCGCCTTCGACGAGCTGTTGCCCGCGGCGCGCAACTGGACCACCCTGTTCGAGCAGTTCACCCGGCAGCGCAAGCCCAACACCGACGCCATCGCGCAGATGGCGATCGAGAACTACCTGGAGATGCGCGAGCACGTCGCGGACGCGAGGTTCCAGCTCCAGAAACAGCTGTCACTGGAGCTGGAACGGCGGCACCCGCAGAGGTTCATCCCCCGCTACACCATGGTCAGCTTCCGGCACGATATCGGTTACGCCGAGGCGCAGCGCCGCGGGCGCGTGCAGCAGGAGATCCTGGATGAGCTCACCCTGGGTCCGCGCACGCTGGCCGAGGTGGACTTCGAACGCGCGGCGCGCCTCATCGAGACGAAGCTGCCGCCCATGCCTGATCCACCGGATCAGCCACGCTCGAGCGTGAGGTAGCTGAAGGGAAACGCGTGACGCTCGTCGGCGGCATGCCGCTCACGCGCCGTCTCGCGAAACTCATTGTTCCGCCAGCCGCGGAAGAAGGCATCGCCGGCCGGAACGCGCGTGTGGACGAGGGTCAGGTGGATGCGGCGCGCCTGCGGCAGGATGAGGTCGAACACTTCACCGCCGCCGATGACCATGAGCGCCGGCGAACCCGCGGTTGCGGCCAGAGCGGCCGCCACGCCATCGACGGACTCGACCCCGGGAGCGCGGAAACGCGCGCCGCGGCTCATGACGAGGTTGCGTCGACCCGGCAGCGGCCGGCCGATGGATTCGTATGTGCGCCGGCCCATCAGCAAGGGTCTGCCCATCGTCAGGGCCTTGAACCGCCGCAGGTCATCGGGCAGGTGCCAGGGAAGCTGGTTGCCAATGCCGATGACATCGTCCTCGGCGACGGCGACGACCAGCTCGAGGGGAAGGACGGAGGGTGTGTGCTCGGGCATGGGGATTTATACCCGGTAAGGCTCGCTGTGCGCCAGAGAAGACAGGCGTGTACGCGCGATCCACCATCCCGCTGACCCGCCGCGGTGTATTCAGATGCAGACGCCAATCAGGTGCCCGGCCTCATCGCGATCAACAAGAAAATTGTAGCATCGAGTTGCGATCTCTAGTCGAACGCGAGCCGCAAGTGCGGCAAGGCTCTTGTCGAACGTCCACAGGTTCGCATTAGGTGTCAGCAGGACGGAGGCAAGCAACGCAACATCGATGGCGCCACAGCCTGCGTCGTAACATCGCTGGGTCTCGATCAGCACGAGCGGATGGCAGAGAACCCGATCAGTGATCAACAGCGACTGCAGCGTCGGGTTGGCGGCTCGAAAATGTGCGACCCAGATGGAGATGTCCGCGAGGACCCGCTTCACCGACGTTCGCCGGACGCGGGGCGACGGCGTGAGATGTCCTTCATGGCCGGCGCTTTTCCACCCAACGCCGCCAAGCGCTTGCCGGCTTGCACCCGCACGAAGACCTTGATCGCTTCACGAATGATGTCCGCCCTATCCATGCCCGGGTCGGCTGCCTGCACCGCGCTCTCGTAGAGAGCATCATCGATGGTAACGGTCGTACGCATAACAGGCCCTGCATCATCAATATTGGTGCATATTTGCATCAACTCAAATGCCTTTCAAAGAACCACCAACCGCGACCGAGTCGGGATTGCCGCATCATTCAAATCCCTGCGAACGTCTTTAACCGTGAGAGCCAACCTAGGAAGCAGGTTGAACGGACAGCCGCATCCCGAAAGCTCGCAGTACTTTCGAAAGCGTTGCCAGTTCGGGATTTCCATGCGCAGATAGGGATTTGTAGAGCGCTTCGCGAGCGATGCCGGTCTTCCGCGCAACTTCCGACATACCTCTGGCACGAGCTACATCGCCTAACGCCGCTGCCAATACACGCGGATCCTGCTCGGCCGCGGCTGCTTCCAAGTAGGCCGCAATATCGGTCTCGTCACGCAAGTACTCTGCCGCGTCGAAACGACGTACGCCAAACTTGCGAACTGCTTTTGCATTGAGCTTTCGAGTCATTTCGGTTTCCTTGGTTTGGTCGCCTTGGCGGATGCCTTGAGTTCAGTTGCCATCGCGATAACACGTTTGATATCAGCTGCCTGCGTCGACTTGTCACCGCCACCCAACATCAAGTAGACCGCCTCACCGGCTCGCATGTAGTACAAACGATAGCCAGGGCCAATATCGATGCGAAGCTCAGATACGCCGCTGCCGACTGATCCCACATCACCGGGATTGCCAAGGGCCAGTCGCCCAAGTCGTGTCAAAACTGCCGCACGCGCAATCGGGTCCGCCAGCGCGGCCAACCAGATGGAAAATGCAGCGGTCTGGCGCACCTCAAACATGCGAACTCAGTGTAATATATAGATTACATTTTCGTCAAGGACACTCATAGGCTGTCCTGAAAGCTGAATTCACCATCGATTCACATCTGTCGATGATCGAATAGCGGTCATTCACGAAGTTCACCCAAGCCTGTTCACCCGGGAGGTTCAGCGGACGCCGGTAAACCTCTCGTCGCATCGGGTTGCGATCTCTACTTCGCCGGCTTCACCGTATCGGCACGGCGTGGGATGTCCTTCATGGCCGGCGCTTTTTGGCATCCATTCAAATGCCTTTCAGGGAACCCCGACCGCCACCGGGCCGGGATTGGCATGACTGGCCGACAGGTCGCGGCACCGGAACCACCCCGTCAATGACCACCGGGCACGCCTGGCCGGCAGCACCTCGTGCAGGGTACCTTCGGTGAGAAAGCACACCAACCTCCCGCCGCGCGGCTCGATGTCGGCAACCGGCCGGCCGTCCCGGTACATGCGCAGCTCACCACCGGCGGCAGCGTTCCAGTCAGGGTTCATGTACAGCACGAAGGTCAGCCGGCGCGCAGTGTTGCCTTCTGGCTGATCCACGTGCGCCGCATAGGCGGCACCCGGCGGATAACGTGCGTAGTGCGCCTCTACATCAAACAGGCCGAGGAGCAGGCGTTCGTTGAGCCCCAGCCGCAATCGCTCGAGCCGCGCAAGCACGGCACGTTCCGCCGGGAACAGCGGTTCGCTCAGCCAGCAGGTGTCATCGCCCCGTACCTCGGCGCGACGAACCTTCGCGGCACCGATCGCCGCAGGCCGGAACTCCCCGCGAATGGCGCGCAGGTCGGCACAGGCCCTTAGCCGCACCACCGCAGCCGGATCGACGAAGGAGTCGAGCAGCGCGAATCCAGGCTCGCCCGTCAGCGCCGCCGCCATCGCATCCAGCGGCAGTTCCGCCGGCGGCTCGGCCTCAGCGGGAGCGGCGTGCGACTCTTCCACGGGAACCGTTCGCTGGACGCTTCGCGGCAGCCCGGGTGCGTCGCTTTGCGGTGCGCTTCGCGGTACGCTTCGCCGGCCTCGCCCGCCGCTTCGGCTCCGGCCGGGCCTCGAGCATCGACCCCCGGCAGCCGGCCGCCCCGCAGCGGCAGGCGAAGATCTCATCCACGTTGGCCGGATCATCCGCATCGCGCTGGATGGAATAGTCGTAGTTCAGCTCCTCGCCCGGCTGGATGGTGCGGATGGCATCGATGAATACCCGCCTTCGCTCGGTGGTGCTCTCGCAGTTGGGATCACAGCCGTGGTTGATGAAGCGTGCGGCATTGCCGCCCACCGCGGCATCGATGACGGTGCGCTCATCGACGGTGAACAGGAAGGTGTGGTTGTCGTTCGGGTCCTTGTCCTCGTAGCGCGTATTGGCCTTCTCGTGGCTGATTCGCTCGCCCAGGTATTCGACGATGCGCGTGCCCTTGCGGATCAGGCGCCGCGCGAACACGCCATGCCCGTGGATGGGTGAATGGCGCACTTCATACAGCGGCCCGGAGTCGGCCTTGGCACGTGGACTCATGCGGATTCCTGTCAGACGGCGACGGGCGCCTTGATGGGGGCATCGGCCTCGTAACCGATGATCTCGATGTCTTCGTAGCGGTAGTCGAACAGCGTCGGCGGGCGACGCCGGAAACGCACCTGGGGCAAGGTACGCGGCGAGCGGCCGAGCTGCAGGTCGGCCTGCTCGAGATGGTTCAGGTACAGATGGCAGTCTCCGCCCGTCCAGATGAACTCGCCGGGCGAGAGGTCGCATTGCTGCGCGATCATGAGCGTCAGCAGCGCGTAGGAGGCGATGTTGAAGGGCACGCCGAGGAAGGCATCGGCGCTGCGCTGGTAGAGCTGGCAGGACAGCCTGCCTTGCGCGACGTAGAACTGGAACAACGCATGGCAGGGCATCAACGCCATGCGATCGAGCTCGCCCACGTTCCACGCGCTGACGAGGATGCGTCGCGAGTCCGGGGTCTCGCGCAACTGCCGCAGCACCTCGCTGACCTGGTCGATGTGCCGGCCATCGGCCGTGGGCCAACTGCGCCACTGCCGTCCGTACACCGGCCCCAGCTCGCCGCGCTCATCCGCCCATTCGTCCCAGATGCTCACCCCGTTCTCGCGCAGGTAGCGCACATTGGTGTCGCCGGAGAGGAACCAGAGCAGTTCGTGCACGATGGAGCGCAGGTGCAGCTTCTTGGTGGTCACCAACGGAAAGCCATCGGCGAGGTCGAAGCGCATCTGGTAGCCGAACACGCTCAGCGTGCCGGTGCCGGTGCGGTCCTCCTTGCGCGCGCCGGTGTCGCGGATGTGACGCAGGAAATCCAGGTACTGCCGCATGAGGACCTTCAGACGCCCACGGGTCGCAGGTTGCCGGTGGTTTCACCGCGGGCGTAGGCCCAGGCCATGAACCCGGCGCCGATGAGGATCATCGGCGTGGTCAGCAGCATGCCCATCGTCAGCCAGCTCGTGCCGGCGAGGTAGCCGATGTTGGCGTCCGGCAGCCGCACCCATTCCACCGTGAAGCGCGCGAGGCCGTAGATGATGAGGAACAGCCCGGAAGGCGCGAGCCGCGGCCGCGGGCGGCGTGTATACCAGAACAGGATGCAGAACAGCACGAGGCCCTCGAGCAGCGCCTCGTAGAGCTGGGAGGGATGGCGGACGATGAGCTGGCCGCTGGCATCCGGCACGGCGAATCCCCAAGGCACATCGGTGGGCCTGCCCCACAACTCGTTGTTGATGAAGTTGCCCATGCGCCCGGCGAGCAAACCGATGCCCGGGAGCGGTGCGAGGAAGTCCATGACGTCGATGAGGGTCTTGCGCTTCAGGTGAGCGAAGACGATCGCGGCCGTGAGCACGCCGAGCAGCCCGCCGTGGAAGGACATGCCGCCGTCCCAGATGTGGAAGGCATTGCGCCAGTCGGCGGCGATGACGTCGCGCCCGTACACCAGGCACCAGCCGATGCGACCGCCGAGGATCACGCCGATGGCGGAGTAGAAGATGAGGTCATCGACGTCCAGCATCGTCCAGGTGGACCCCGGGCGCCGGGCCCGCAGGCGCGCCACCCACCAGCCGCCGATGAAGCCGATGAGGTACATGATGCCGTACCAGTGCACGCGCAGCGGTCCGATTCCGGCGATGGGACCGATGGACAGGGCGATCGGGTCGATGTGCGGATAAGTCAGCATGGGCTCAGCTCAATGCCTCGTTCACACGGCAGAACAGCGCCTTGAGATAGCGCGTCTCCGCGATCGCCGGATGCACCGGGTGATCGGCCGACTGTCCGCCATATTCCAGGATCTGCAGGCTCCTGCCCGAGCCGCGCGCCGCCTTTGCGACGGCCGACTGGAAGTCCTCGGCGCTGACGTGCCACGAGCAGGAACAGGCCACTAGTATGCCTTCCGGCGCGAGCAGGCGCATGGCGAGCTGGTTGATGCGTCGGTAGGCGGCCAGCGCAGTGACGGTGTCCTTGCGCCGCTTGGCGAAGGCCGGCGGGTCCACCACCGCCAGATCGAAATGCGCCCCTTCCGCCGCCAGCGCCTCCAGCACCTCGAAGGCATCGCCCACGCGGGTCTGCAACGCGACGCCGTTCAGCGCCGCATTCGCACTCGCCGCTTCCAGCGCCGCCGCCGAGGCATCCACGCACAGCGCCTGCGCGGCGCCCAGGCGCATCGCCGAGATGCCCCACGCGCCCGCATAGGAGAACACATCGAGCACCCGCGCCCCTTCGCGGACATAGGAGGACAGGCGGCGGCGATTGTCGGCCTGATCAAAGAACCAGCCGGTCTTCTGGCCTGATTCCAGCGCCACCCTGTAGCGCAGGCCATTCTCGACGACCATGGCAGGCTCCCCGCCCCCGCCGATGGCCCAGCTCACCTCCCGTGGCAGGCCCTCCAGCGCCCTCAGCGCGCCATCGTTCTTCAGCAGCACGCGCTTCGCGCCGGCCACGCGCTGCAGGGCCTCGAGGATCATCGGCCACAGGCGCTGCATGCCGGCGGTGGTCAGCTGCACGACGCAATCATCGCCGAAGCGATCGATGACGAGGCCGGGCAGCGCGTCGGACTCCCCGTACACCCAGCGGTAGCAGCGCTCGGCATACAGCCGCTCGCGCAGCGCGAGGGCCGCGCGCAGCCGGCGCTCGAACCAGGCCGTGGTGGGCACCTCGTTGCTCTGCAGGAGCCGTGCGCAGATCAGCGACTGCGGATTGACGTACGCAAGGCCGAGGCCCCGGTCATTGTGCGCCAGCACCCGCACCAGCGCTCCCGGCTGGAACCGCGGCAAGGGTGTCTGCGCGCTGTCGACCTCGTTGCTGAACACCCACAGATGTCCGCTGGCAAGCCGGCGATCCTCGTTCTTCTTCAATCGCAGGACGGGGAGTTCGGCGGGCGTGGCAAAGGGCATGGGCGGAACGGGTCGGCTATAGTGGCCGGCATTCTACCGTAGCGCGTGGCAGGACATGAGCAAGGCAGGGCCGAACAACCGGCTGGCGATGCAGAGCAGCCCGTATCTGCGCCAGCATGCGCACAATCCCGTGGACTGGCAGCCCTGGGACGATGCGGCGCTGGCCGAGGCGCGCGCGCGCGATGTGCCCATCCTGCTCTCGATCGGCTATTCGGCCTGTCACTGGTGCCACGTCATGGCGCACGAGTCCTTCGAGGACGAGGCGACCGCGGCGCTCATGAACCAGGCGTTCGTGAACATCAAGGTGGATCGGGAGGAGCGCCCCGACCTCGACCGGATCTACCAGCTCGCCCAGCAGATGATCACCGGGCATGGCGGCGGCTGGCCGCTGACGGTATTCCTCACTCCCGGCGATCAGGCGCCCTTCTTCGCGGGAACCTACTTTCCGCCGGAAAGCCGTCACGGCATGCCGGCCTTCCGCGACATCCTCTCGCGCGTGTCACGCTACTACACCGAGCACCGCGAGGCGCTGCGCGCGCAACGGCCGCAGGTCGAGGCCGCCCTCGCGAGCCTCATGCCACCCGCGCCCGCCGCGGACCAGGTGCTCGACCCGGCGCCCCTGGCGGCCCTGCGCAATGAGATGGGCCGCGCATTCGACGGCACCTGGGGCGGGTTCGGGCGGGCGCCGAAGTTTCCGCACGCAACCGCGCTGGAGTCTTGCCTGCGTGCCTGGGCGCGCAGCCGCAACGGGCAGGAGCCGGACCTTCAGGCGCTGTACATGACGAGCCTTACGCTCACGCGCATGGCCGAGGGTGGCCTGCAGGACCAGCTCGGCGGCGGCTTCTTCCGGTATTCCACTGACGATCACTGGAGCATCCCGCACTTCGAGAAGATGCTCTACGACAACGCACTGCTGCTGCCGCTGTACGCGCAGGCGGCGATCGCCACCGGCGAGGAGCTGTTCGCGCAGGTGGCGCGGGCGACGGCGCGGTTCCTGCTGCGGGACCTGCGTGACGCACACGGCGGATTCCAGGCTGCGCTGGATGCCGACGGACCCGGCGGGGAAGGCGCTCATTACCTGTTCACCGCGCCAGCGGTGCGCGAGGCCTTGCCGGTGGAACTGGCCGAGCCCTTCGTACGGCGTCATGGCCTGGACCGCGAGCCCAACTTCGAGGGGCGCTGGCATCTGCGGATCTGCGAACCGCTCGAGTCGCTGGCCGGTGAGACCGGGCTGACCCCGGATGCGCTGGCCGGCAGGCTCGAGGAAGCGCGACGGCGATTGTTCGACATGCGCCTCACGAGGCCCGCGCCGTCGCGCGATGACAAGGTGCTCACCGCCTGGAACGGACTCGCCATCAAGGGCCTCGCGATCGCCGCGCGCGTGCTGGGAGACCCGACGCTGGAGCAGGCCGCTACTGCTGCGGTGGACCGGTTGCGATCGCTGGCCTTCCGAGACGGACGGCTGCTCGCCTGCAGCGTCGACGGCAAGGCCTACCTGCCCGCCTACCTGGACGATCATGCCTTCCTGGCGGCAGGGCTGCTCGAGCTGCTGCAGTGCCGCTGGCGAGGCGAGGACCTCGCCTTCCTGATGGCGCTGCTCGATCTCATGCTCGAGCACTTCGAGGACCCTTCCGGTCATGGCTTCTGTTTCACCGCCGATGACCACGAGCGGCTGCTGGTGCGCAGCCGCGGCTTCGCCGATGAGTCGGTGCCGGCCGGCAATGCGGTCGCGGCAGCGGTGTTCGACAAGGCCGGCTGCCTGCTCGGCGAACCGCGCTACCTGGCGGCGGCACGGCGCACACTCATCGCCGGCTTTGCGGCCATGAACCAGGCACCGCTCGCGCACGCCGCCCTGATCAACGCCCTGGAGGATCATCTCGCCCCGCCCGAGGTGGTGATCATCCGCGGCGAGGCCGCCTCCGCCGCACAGTGGCATGAGCAGCTCTCGCACCTGTACGCGCCCTCACGAGTCCTGCTGTGCATTCCCGATGATGCAGCCGGCCTGCCCGCCTCGCTGGCCGCACGCGTGGCCAGCGGACCGGTGTGCGCCTGGCGCTGCACGCCATCGGCCTGCAGCGCGCCGTTCACCGAACTGGCGGCGCTGGTGCAGGCGCTGCAGGCTGTGGGCGAATAGGCAACCCGCTGCGACGGTGCAGTGGTCTGGTCGAAGCGCGACCTTAACTTTGACCTGCCCACGTTTCCGCGGGAACGTTCTTTGTCCGCAGGGAGAACAGCGCCGAGACGGCCAGGCCATAGTCCACACGCGTGTCGGCGAAGCTGCGCGTCGCAGCCGCCCGCGGATCGATGCCGGCGACCTCGGCTTCGGCCGCCCACACCGCCTCACCTCCCAGCTGCGGCGGATGATGAGGCACCTGCGTGCCATCCGCCAGACAAAAGCGCAGCGCGCCATCATCGAGCACCTGGATGGTCATTCCCCCTTCGTGCACCGCGCGATGATGGTACCGGCACAGCGTGACCAGGTTATCCAGCCGCGTCTCCCCGCCATCGGCCCAGTGACGGATGTGATGCCCGTCGACATAGCGATCATGGTGGCAGCCCGGAAAGCGGCAGCCCCGGTCGCGAGCGTTGAGCGCCCGGCGGATCGCCGGCGGGATGCTGCGGGACTTGCGCCCGATGTCGAGCACGTTGCCGCTCTCATCGTGGGCCAGTTCCACGAGGCTGGCATCGCAGGCCAGCCGCCGCGCGGTTTCCGCGGCAATGGAGGGCCCTTGCTCGAACTCGCAACGGCCCGCGCACCGCTCTTTCAGCACCTGCTCATCGACATGCACCACGATCTGCTGACGCTCAGGCCCTGACTGGGCCTTCGGACCTGCGGCCAGGAAGCCTTCCGCCACCAGCCCCAGGGCATCGGCCCGCCGTGCGCAAGGGTGCGCTGAGCCATCCGCGATCTTCAGTTCCGCCGCCGGCGGACGCGGCAGGCACTCGAGCGCCGCCTCCACCGCATTGAGCACCAGGCGCCCCGTCTCGGCCGGCAGGCGCGCCTTGATCAGGATGGAGCCATCCTCCAGGTACTCGTGGTAGAGGGAGCGATGCCGCTGCTGGCGCTCTTCGCGGCTGAGTTCCTCGCACTCCTGGGCGCAGCGGTAGTAGCGCACGATGCGCTCCACCTGGCTCGCACTACTGTGCAGCGCCGTCATCAAGAGCGCATCCTCGTTACCCGCATCGGCGATGCGCGTCACGGCCCGCACCTTGGAGTAGCTCAGTTCCCCGCGCTCCATCGAGGCGCCGATCTTCGGCAGCTGCTCGAGCGCATGCGCCACCCGCAGCCGCTCGCGCGCCGTCCCCAGGTCGATGCCGCATTGCCAGTTCAGCCAGTGAGCGCAGCTCGCCATGCCCGGCCCTGCCCAGCCCTTGCGCCGGTCGAACTCGGCGATGAGCGCCAGCCAGCGGCGCTCCAGACAGTTGAGCTGGCCGGAGAGGTGGATGATGTCTTCGCCGATGGTTTCAATGTTGTCCATGACGACCTTCCCTGGTACTGATTGGATATCCAGTATAAGTGACAAAAGCCCTGTATATCAAGAAGATATCGGCTCTGAATGCACAGATTTGCTGCCATCGTGACTGAGCAGGAACGGGACGCGTACCCTTAAGCCGGGATGGGCGATCCAGCTCACGAAGTGGTACCGAGACACTTCTTCGCGGCATCGGCGCTTGGTACAAGCCGAACGATGGAATGCCCGAAATGTGCGCATGTGCAGGAAGACACCGTCAAGTGCGCATCATGCGGCGTCTATTTCGCGAAATTGCAGAAGTCGACCACGGCTGACCCCGCTGCCGGGGCTCGCCGCGAGCCGCTTCGGGAACAGCGCCCGTCGCTGGGAATCGGCGCGATCCTGATCACCGCGCTGGTGACGGCCGTCGTCGTCGCACACTCCCTGCGCCCCGGCCACGCCGACGGCGAGGCGACGGTTGGCGTGCCGCCCCTCGCTCAGCGGCTTGGATCCAAGGCCAGCCCGGCCGCCGCGGCGGTGCTGGCGCCGGCTTTCTCAGTCGGCACTCGGAGTGCGTCCGCCAATGGCCTGAACTCGATCGAGACGGCGCGCGATGCGACGGTGTCGATCAACACTGGCTGGGGCTCCGGAACGGGCTTCGTGCTGGATGCCGAATGCCATGTGATCACGAATCGGCATGTGGTCGAGAGCGACGGATCCCGAGTCGCGGACCAGGTCACGAGCAATCCCGAGCTGCAATCCCAGTTCGCGGCCGCTCGCCAGCAACTGCAGACCAACATCAATCAGGGGCAACGGTACATGGCCTACCTGAAGACCCAGCCCGGCACGGCGATGGAACAGCTCAAGCTCGACCGGCAGCTTCAGCTGATGCAGCAGCAACTCGCGACGCTGCAGGGAAACATCGGTCAGGCGGTCGCCGACAAGGTGCAGCAATCGGCGCGCAAAGGCTTCACCGTCAAGTTGTCCGACGGCACGACCTTCGATGCGTTGCACGCCCAGTATGCGCGCGATCATGATCTGGCGATGTTCAGACTGCCTCGTTCCGATTGCGCGCACCTGACCGCCGGGAATTCGGCTGCGTTGCGGTTCGGCGAGCGACTGTACACGATCGGCAATCCGCTCGGCCTGGACTTCACGGTGACCTCGGGCATTTATTCTGGGAGCCGCGGCGAGGGGAACGACCGCTTCGTGCAGACCGATGCGCCGATCAACCCCGGCAACAGCGGCGGACCCCTGTTGACTGAGAGCGGCAAGGTGGTCGGCATCAACACCAAGGTCTTGCGGGGCGCGCAAGGCATCGGCTTTGCGATCCCGATCGAAGCGGTTTACGAGGAGTTCCCCGAGATCGGCGGATCGCCCGCGGACCGGGCGAACTGAAAGCGTATCCTCGTCGATGCGGGTTTCAGGACTGGTGTTGTTGGTGGAGTCGAGATGTGACGCGGTGATCGTAGGTGTGGGTTGTCTGTTGCCGCCCCTTTCGTCTGGCGGTGCCCAAGTACCCGTACCGTAATTCCGTTTCCACATCCCGCTCATCGAACCGGACTTGCAGATCGCCCGCATCCGGCTCTCGGACAGAACATCACGCCTTCACCCACGATGGGCCACGACCAAGCTGCGTCAGGCGTATCAGGCCAAAGTGCCCGTACAGGTGCGAGAGTGGATAGGTCCCGCCCCGGCGTCGCCTGTTGTCATGTTTGTGTCGTAGCCACCGGCGTAACCGCACAGCCGTGTAGTTGTCGAGCGCTCGATACGCTTTGCCAGTCGTGCCTACATTGAAGTAGTTCGCCCAGCCACGCAGCGTACGATTCAGCTGACCCACCAGCTCTGTGGTTGATCGACCCACGCCGGAGACTGTCGTCATCGCATGGATCTTTCCCACCATGCGCCGGATGCTCTTCTTCGACGGTCGCACGCCGATATAGGCGCGCCCGGTCGTTCGTTTGTACATCCGCCCGAACGTGTATCCCAAGAAGTCGAACTCGCCTTCCGGCACCTTGCAGATTCGTGTCTTATCCTCATTCACCGTCAGCTTCAGTCTGGCCATGATCTCGCGCAGCTGATGCAGGGCCTCTTCAGCCCCACCGCGCCGGCACAAGATCACCAGATCATCGGCATAGGTCACGATGTGCGAGCCGAGACGCTCATTTAACCCACGTCGCTTCCACTCCAACACGAACCGGCGCATATACAGATTCGCCAGCAGCGGTGAGATGGGAGAGCCTTGTGGGATGCCGCGCCCGCTGTCCTTGGCCTGCGTCGTTCGCCGCTTGCGACCTTGATCATCGGTTTCTTCCACGGCGCATTCCAGCCACATCTTGATCAGATGCAGCACTCGCGAGTCCACGATGCGCCGCGCAAGCGAGCGCATCAAGTCCGCGTGCGGGATACTGCCGAAGTAGTCCGCCAAGTCCGCATCGACGACCTCCGGGTGGCCGTGATACAGCGTCTGTTCCGCATCGATCACCGCTTGCTGGGCGTTGCGGCCCGCGCGATAGGCGTACTGCTCGTTGGGAAGATCAGCCTCAAGGATCGGATCCAGCACCAGCATCGCTGCCCTCATGCAGACCCGGTCTCGCACCGTCGAGATGCCTAACGGCCGTTGCTTGCCGTTGGGCTTGGGGATCAACACTCGTCTGATCGGCGCTGGTCGGTAAGTCTCCTCCTTGAGCGCCATCGCCAGTTCGCCGAGCCACTGCTGCACGCCATACGCCTCGACATCGGCAAAGTCTTGACCATCCACACCCGGCGCCCCTTTGTTGAAGCGGCACTGGGCATAGGCGTGGGCCAGGATATCTTCCCGATAAATCTTGTCGTACAGCGCGTAGAAGCGGAACCCGGCTTCACAAGTACTATGAGCCTCTCCGACACCCCACTGCGCCCGGATCTTCCCTCGCGGGCCTCCAGTTGGCCATCCTCGACCACGCCATGGGGCTTCCCGTGTTGCGTGCGTTTTCCGTTGTGTACATGCTGCCGCCACTACCCCGGCGCAGCGACTGGGTTCCTCATCTGCTCGATCCCCCAGCCGTATCAACCTTCCCCGAAAGGGTTACCGGGTCGGTCTGCGCATCGTCCTCTTCGAGGCTTGCTCGGCGTTCACTCACGTTGCGGCCTGCACACTCGCGCTGTCACCAATTCGTGACATGCATTATCCCGAAGGCTTCAACCGTTTCGTTACCTCCACAGTTGCTCCGGTAGCTTCCGGCTGGAGCACTTGCCGGGTGGGACTCTCACCCACTGGAAAACGCCGCCTTTGCACGGCGCACACCCCCAGCTGACGGTAGCGAACGGCGGGTTTCAGGCCTCGGCCTGCAATTTAAAACGGCATATGTGTCGCGAGTGCAGTTCTTGCGACCTACCTAACGGCTGCGGGAAACCCGTATCGAGCTATTACGTTTCGCGGGTCGCGGCACCCGGATCAATACGTCCGCAGCAATCCCAAGCTTGGCGTGCAATCGCCTAATCATCCCAATTGATAGAGCGCGTTTGCGATTCAGTACTTCGGAGACCCGGGTGCGTGTCCCCAGTAATGGCTCGAGGTCCTTTCGCGTCAGACCCTGCTGCTCCATCCGAAATTGAATGGCCTCGATCGGGTCGGGGCGATCCATTGGTTCGTGCTGCGCCTCATAGGCATCAATCAGGGTGGCGAGTACGTCAAGACGATCGCCGTTGGGGGTGCCTGCCTTTGAGCCCCACAGGCGCTTCACTTCTGCGAGTGCCGCCGCGTGATCCGCAGCGCTCCGAATTGGCTTGACATCAATCGACATGGTCAACCTCCGTCGCATCAATTTGATCGTAGTCTTTGTGCGTGCCAAGCCATTTAATCCACACGATGCCTTTCTCGTAATCAATGGCAACGATTAGACGGTACTTACTTTCCGCACATCGCTGGGGGCATTTCCGGCAATTTTCCACCTCGCGATAGCCGAGGCGGCGGCGGTCATTTGGGCGCGTTGAGCTCGATCAGTCGCTGAGTGTGCGCCTCCCAGGCTCGTAGCAGCTTCTTGGTCTTTCGATAGTTCGCGATCGCCAATCGCATCAGCTTGGCTTGCGCCGGGGTCAGGGTGCGATGTCGGAGCTTGCCAGCCTTCAGATAACTCCACTCGTAGTACGGCCCGTGCCGTGCTGCCGGATCGCTCGCGCAGCGGCACCCCGGGTTGCCACAGAGCTTGGTGCGTTTGAGCAGCGTACCGGAGCAGAGGTAGTGCATCGAGGCGAGCGTGCGTTGGATCTCGGCGATCTTGCCGTGGACCTGCTGCAGGTTGGCGGTGAGTGCAATAGTTGACGTGTTCATAAGCTGGCGATATTATTATCGCCAGAGGCCCGCGTATGCAACCCGGCTTGTCACGCTCTGCGCAGTTCGCTCTGATTACCGAGCGGCTGGGCCCTCTGCCCCTGGTTAATCACTTCATCTCCCGTCTCGGGCTCACCGAACTGCTCGATCAGTACGTGCCGACGAGCGATCGACGCTGCGCCGTGCCGCACGCCGCAGCGCTCGGGGTGCTGCTGCGCTCGATCGTGGTGGAGCGCGAGCCCATTTACCGCCAGGTCGAGACCGTGCACGGCTTCGCCCCGTCCATGTACGGCCTGGGGGCGCAAGAGCTCGCTCGTTTGGGCGATGATCGGCTCGGCCGAGCGCTCGATCGGCTCTATGATGCCGACCGTGGCGCGCTGCTGACCGAGGTCGTGCTGGCGGTCGGCAGGTGCTTCGCGGTGAAGTTCGAGGAGCTGCACAATGACTCGACCTCGATCCGCCTTTGCGGCCAGTACCGAGTGCAGCCCGAGACGGTGCGCGGACAGCGCCCGCCGCGTATCGTCTTCGGCTACAGCAAGGACCACCGCCCGGACCTCAAGCAGCTGCTCTTCATCCTCACCACCGCTGCGGATGGCGCCGTGCCGGTGCAGTTTCGCATCGCCGATGGCAACACCAACGACTCGATTACCCACATCCAGACCTGGAACACTCTGAAGATCGTGGCCGGGCGCACGGATTTTCTCTACGTCGCGGACTCCAAGCTCTGCTCACACGAGAACCTCGATACCATCGCTCGCGCCGGTGGCCGCTTCGTTACGGTGCTGCCGCGCTCACGCCAGGAGGACCGGCAGTTTCGCAAGCGCATTCAGACCGTTACGCCTCCGTGGGAACTGGCCTGGGATCGGCCAGACCCCAAGGGCAGGGGTGGAGCGCGCGATCAGTGGCTTGTGTACCGCGATCCGATCGGCTCGATGGAGGCATGGCCGATCGTGTGGGTGTGGTCAAAACTGCTCACCGGGCATCAACGCGCCAGCCGCCAGCGCCGCATCGATGCCGCCCTCGAGGCTCTCACCGCCCTGCGTGATCGGATCCTCAGTCCCCGCACGCGCATCCGCGCCCCCTCACGCATTGACCTGGAGGTCGAGAAGATCCTCGAGCACTCGCACGTGCGCCGCTACCTGAAGGTCTCCCGCACCGTGCGCGCCGAACACGATTTCAAGCAGACCCGGCGGGGCCGTCCGGGACCGCACACCGCCTACCGGCGCATCACTCATCGGCGCTACGATCTTGAATGCACGATCGATACCGCCACCATCGCCTACGACGAGAAGTCCGATGGCATGTACCCCCTCATTACCAATGACCGCACGCTCACCCCGCAGCAGGTCCTTGAAGCTCACAAGGGACAGCCGCGGCTCGAGAAGCGCTTCGAGCAGCTCAAGAGCGTGCACGCGATCGCCCCAGTGTTCCTGAAGAACCCCGCGCGCATCGAGGCGTTCTTCACCCTCTATTTCCTCGCCCTTCTCATCCAGGCGCTTATCGAACGCGAGCTGCGCCAGGCGATGAAGCGCGAGCGGATCAAATCTCTACCGCTCTATCCGGAGGAGCGCCGCTGCGCTCGCCCGACCACCGAGCAGGCGCTGCGCCTATTCAGCCACGCCGAGCGGCACCTGCTCAGCCGCGCCGGCCGCGTTGTCCAGCGCTTCGAGGCCGACCTCACCCCGCTGCAGCGTCAGCTACTCGATCTGCTGGGCGTGCCCACCAGCGCCTTGCGGGCCTGAGGCGCCGGCAGTAATTCGCGGCAAATCACCTCGGCGATGTGCGGAAAGTAAGCCCTGTGTCAGACCGATTCTGACGAAGAAATTCTTCGAAAACTCAGAATCATGGGGATGTATCTGGACATCATGATCGCGAGAAGGATCTGGAACTGGAAGGCAACTGACTATTCAACGATGCAGTATGCGATGTTTCAGTTTGTAATTCTTGGCTGCCGGCGCAAGACGGCGAAGGAATTGGCCACAGTGCTGTTTGGTCGGCTGAACGCGGATGAGGAGCGTTTCTCCAGCAATGACCGATTCCGATTACACGGGATGAATGGACGACAAATTCATTACCTGTTGGCGCGCATGACCGACTACGTAGAGACCCAGTCTGGCCAGGCATCACGATATTCTGAATACATGCATCGCCACGGAAAAAATGGCTACGAGGTGGAGCACATCTGGGCAAATCACGCCGAACGACACAAGGACGAGTTCACCCACAACGCCGATTTCTCAGAGTATCGGAATCGCATTGGGGGACTGCTGTTGTTGCCAAAGAGCTTCAATGCGAGCTACGGCGATTTGCCGTATTCGGAGAAGCTTGATCATTACAACAGCCAGAACCTGCTGGCACGCAGCCTCCACGACAAGGCATACGACCACAACCCAGGATTCCGGCGATTCCTGGAGACTTCCGGACTTAAGTTTCAGTCCCACGCGCAGTTTAAGCGTGGCGACCTCGATCAGCGCCAGACACTCTATCAGCAGCTTGCTGAGCAGATTTGGAATCCTGACCGCCTGCTGAAAGAAGCACAGCTGTAGCAAGCCGGACGATTTGATCGAGCAACCCTAAATTTGCCGGAAGGCATCCACTGGGGTTGCATCACCCGTTGGACGCAGCGCATTTCGGACTTGGCAGCGCGACCGAATGGTCAGCTCATGAAATTGGCGCGCCGTGATTGTCAAAGAGCCGAAATTCAGTACGCGCCTGGTCGTCTGGCCACGGAGGGATTCCCGAGAGTGGCGTGGACTAGCGTGAAATGCAGCCAGTTGACGTCGTTGGAGTTCTTGCCAGTTTTGGCCAAAAACCCGGGCTGACTTTCTTGCGTTCTTGGTAGATCATTTGTCGTGAGTGACAACTCGTCCCTGAACGACCGGAACCGCACATGAGCATCCAAACCCATGAGCACGACCGACTCCGTTCCACGGACGCTATTTCCGCCGGCTATAGTTGCGCCGACGGTCCTCCTCTCCAAGCGGGTAAACGAGCCCTTCCCGCCGCTTAACCTGATCCTGAGCGCGCATGACGTGGCGCGCCTCACCCGACGCCACAGATGGCTACTGTTCGCTCTGACCGCGGTTGGGCGGTTTCCAAAGCAGCAACGATTTCGCGGACATGCGATCGGATGGCACCGCCACGATCTCGCCCGCTGGCTTGAATCCAAGCGGGAACTGAAGGCCCGCATCCACCGGCGTAACCAAGTCCGGCGGCTCGGCCGGTGCCGGGGGCTTAGCGACCGACCGGGCGCCCCGTGACCCAGGAGATCCAACAGCCTGTTCTTGTCGCACCTGCGCGCTACGTGTTGCTGCCGGTCGCGAACGCCATTACTGGCTATTCCGTGAAGGCGATGGAGCGCAAAATAGAACGTGGCGACTGGCCGGAGGGGAAGCTGTGGAAGCGGGCCCCAGACGGCCGAATCCTAATCGACATGATGGGGTACCAGCGGTGGGTCGAAAGTCAGTAACGAGTTGCGTTCGCCCCAAAGGCAAGAATCGAATTGAATTTGACTTCGAGTTCGAGGGTCGGCGGTACAGACCGACGGTGAGACGTGCGCCTACGGAAGGCAACCTTCGCCGCGCAATGCAACAGCTCGAAGGTATCCGCGAAAGAATCGCGAACAACACTTTTTCGTTCGCCGATGAGTTTCCTGACTTCCGGGACCTCGAGAAGATCGATGCCCCTGGTCAAGCCCGCACATGCAATATCGTCATTGACGAATTTCTCAAGCATTGCGAGTCACGGATGGCCAAGAACGATATGGCCTTCGTGACAGTGGATGGGTATCGAAAAATTCTGGCTCAGGTATGGCGCCCGAAGATCGGTCATGAGTTGTTTCAGAAGGTTCGCTATTCTCAACTCAGCAAAGTCGTTGATGCCTACCGCTGGAAGAAGAAGACCTACAACAATGCCGTCAGTGCGCTTCGCTGCGCCTTCGAGTACGGCTATCGCGATTTTCCTGAAAAGCACAATCCCGCCTCGGCGCTCAAATGCCTTCGAATCACCAAGAAGGACCGTCCGGTCATCGATCCCTTCTCGATTCAAGAAGCCGAGGCATTGATCGCGGCGATCCATCGCGACTGGGGTGAAGCCCAGGGGAATTACGATGAGTTCCGGTTCTTTACCGGCTTGCGCCCGTCCGAACAGATTGCTCTGCGCGTCACGGACTGCGACATCACCCAAGGCAAGGTGAAAATCGATAAGGCGCGTGTGGTGGCGCGGGACAAAGACCGCACCAAGACAAGCGAAGATCGAATTGTCGAGCTCTGCCCCAGAGCACTTCACGTACTGAAGCGCCACTTGGCGCTGCGCGCCCGGTTCAAGCTAGAAGGAAAGATCCATCACGAGGACCTATTCTTCAAGGACGACGGCACACCGATTCGCAATCTCCAGTACCCCTGGGTCCGCTGGCGGCGCACCCTGACGGTCACCCTTAAAGGGCGGTACCGAGAGCCCTATAACGCGCGGCATTCCTCGGTGACCTGGAACCTGATGCTCGGGGGGAACCCACTGAAGGTCGCCAAGCAGCACGGCCATAGCGTGCAGACGATGCTTGAAACCTACGCCGCTTGGCTGGATGGCACGACCGAGTCCGATCTGCAGTCCATCAAGCAGGCGATGGAGAGACCGCCGGCTGCTCCGCCCGCTGCCAGTGCAGCGCAGTCGGCGACACGGGTAGCGGTCCCTTTCGCCCTCTCACGTCCCCACCGGTCCCCGCGAGCTGTCTCTGGGCTGTCGCTGGCGAAGGCGGACGAAGCGCAACTGCCTGATAACTGGTACAAAATTTTGGCGGAGAGAGAGGGATTCGAACCCTCGAGGGGCTTTTGACCCCTACGCCCTTAGCAGGGGCGCGCCTTCGACCACTCGGCCATCTCTCCAGCGGGTGAGCCCACGGGGCGGGCGAATGATAACTGCCCGTACTCGCTTAGGTAAAGCGAGGCACGGGCAGGGGTTCTTTCGGGAGAATGACCGTTATGCCGGCGCGCCTCACTGCGTGCCGGTGGATTCGTCAGGGTTCGTCGGTGAGCCGGACCTTGCGTGAACCGCCGGCCTCACCTTCCTCTTCGCGCTTGATGCGCTCGTAGATTTCCTCGCGGTGCACCGACACGTCCTTGGGCGCGTTTACGCCGATGCGAACCTGATTACCCTTGACGCCAAGAACGGTCACGGTGACTTCGTTGCCGATCATCACCGTCTCGCCCACCCGTCTCGTCAATATCAGCATGATGGCTCCTGGAAGTCAGGGCCTGCACAGTGGCACACGAGCCCGCTTCGAATCGTCGAGACCGGAAGAATACAAGAATTAACAGCCGGATTCACAACGTTTAACGACTTTGTCGGACAATCCATATGCAGTATGTAAAGCCTGCACGGCGCGCTCGAGCTGGGTCTCCTCCACCAGCAGCGAAATCTTGATTTCCGAGGTCGACACGAGCCGCACGTTGATCCTTTCGGCCGCCATCGTCTGGAAAAGCCGCGCCGCAACACCCGCATGCGAACGCATCCCGACGCCCACGACCGAGAGCTTGGCCACGCGATCGGTGGCGGTGAGGCGCGACTGGGGGAAACACCGTAGAGCGGATTGGGCAATTTCCCTAGATTGAACATAATCATCGCGGTGCACGGTGAAGGACAGGTCGGTGAGCCCCTCGCGGGCGGCGTTCACGACGATCATGTCGACCTCGATGGTGGCCTCGGCCAGCGGCCCGAGCACGGCGTACGCGGTGCCCGGCTCGTCGGGCAATCCGAAGCAGGTGATCTGCGCCTCGTCGCGATTGAACGCGATGCCGGATACGACAGGTGCTTCCACGGTGGGCTCCTCGGGACCGATCAGCGTGCCGGCGCACTCATGGAAGGCCGAGGCGACGCGCAGCGGCATAGTGTACTTCCTGGCGAATTCCACCGCCCGAAGGTGCAGCACGCGCGATCCCTGCCCCGCCAGTTCCAGCATCTCCTCGAACGACAGGCGGTCCAGGCACCGCGCCTCGCGCACCATGCGCGGGTCGGTGGTGAACACGCCGTCCACGTCGGTGAGGATCTGGCATTCATCGGCCTGCAGCGCCACGGCGAGTGCGACGGCCGTGGTGTCCGAACCGCCGCGGCCGATGGTGGTGATGTCCCCGGCGGCGTCCTCACCCTGGAAACCGGCGACCACCGGCACGTGGCGCGCGGCCAGTTCGTTGCGCAGGCGGCGGACGTCGATGGATTGGATGCGCGCCTTGCCGTGCAGCGGGGTGGTGCGGATGCCGGCCTGCGCCCCGGTGAAGGAGCGCGCCTCGACACCGCGGGCGCACAGCGCCATGGCGAGCAGCGCCACGCTGACCTGCTCCCCCGTGGCGAGCAGGGCATCCAGTTCACGCGGTGCCGGAGCCGGGACGAGGTCGCGGGCGAGTTCGAGCAGCCGGTCGGTCTCATCCCCCATCGCGGAGACGACCACCACCACCGCGTGCCCGCGGTCCTGGAGCGCGGCCACCCGTGCGGCGACGTTGCGGATCAGGGTCAGGGACCCGACGCTGGTGCCGCCGTATTTCTGGACGATCAGCGCCACGGGGTGGCAGCGCGGAATGGCCGGGACATGCGTCCCTTCAGGCTGCGAGCCGGGTACGCACGAGCGTGGCGACGCTCGCGAGCGCGGCGGGCAGGTTTTCCGGCTGGGTGCCGCCGGCCTGCGCGAAATCCGCGCGGCCGCCGCCCCGCCCGCCCACCTGGGAAGCCACGGCGCCGACGAGTTCGCCGGCTTTGAGCCTGGCGGTGAGGTCGGCCGACACGCCGGCCACCAGCACCACCTTGCCCGCCTCCACCGTGGCCAGCACGACCACGGCACTTCCCAGCTTGTCCTTGAAGCGGTCCAGCGCATCACGCAACGACTTCGCGTCAGCGCCGTCGATCTGCGTCGCCAGCACCTTCACGCCCTCCACCGAGACGGCCTGCGCCGTGGGATCACCGCCCTGACCGCTGGCCAGGCGCCCTTTCAGCTGCTGGATCTCCTTGTCCTGCCGGCGTGCACGCTCGAGCAGCTCGCGCACCTTGTCCTCGGCCTCCTCGCGCGAGCCGCGCAGGAGCGAGGCGATGTCGCGCAGGGATTGGTCGGTGCGCTGCACCCACTCGTAGGCGCCCTTGCCGGTGACGGCCTCGATGCGGCGCACGCCGGCGGCCACGCCGGATTCGGCGATGATCTTGAAGAAGCCGATGTCGCCCGCGCGGCTGACGTGGGTTCCACCGCACAGCTCCATGGAGAAATCCCCGAGGCGCAGCACGCGCACCTCGCTCTCGTACTTCTCGCCGAACAGCGCCATGGCGCCCGCGGCCACGGCTTCGTCGAAGCCCATGAGGCGGATGTCGGCGGCGGCGTTGGCGCGGATCTGCTCGTTCACCAGCGTCTCGATGCGCTGCAGTTCCTCCGCGCTGACCGACTGGTGATGCGAGAAGTCGAAGCGCAGCCGGTCGGGCGCCACCAGCGAGCCCTTCTGCAGCACATGCCTGCCCAGCACCTGCCGTAGCGCCGCATGCAGCAGGTGCGTGGCGGTGTGGTTGCGCATGATGTCGGCGCGACGCTCGCCGTCCACCTCGGCGGTGAGCACATCGCCCACCGAGATGGCGCCGGACTCGACCACGCCGATGTGGCTGAAGGCGGCGCCGATCTTCTGCGTGTCCGCCACGGCGAACAGGGTCCCCTCGCCGCGCAGGACGCCAGCATCGCCCACCTGGCCGCCGCTCTCGGCATAGAAAGGCGTCTGGTCCAGAACCACGCGGCCCTTTTGTCCGCTGGCAAGCCGCGGCACCTGCACGCCATCGGCGATGAGTGCCGTCACCCGGCCCTGGTTCGCGAGCCTCTCGTAGCCGAGGAAACGGGTACTTCCCTCGAGTTGCACGGTGTCGCGCAGGTCCACGCCGAACTTGCTGGCGGCCTGGGCCCGGCGCCGTTGCGCCTCCATGGCCAGGTCGAAGCCGGCCTGGTCGATGGTGAGGTTGCGCTCGCGCGCCACATCCGCGGTGAGATCGAGCGGGAAGCCGTAGGTGTCGTACAGCTTGAACACGACATCGCCCGGGATCTCGGTTCCGGTGAGCCGGGCGGTCTCGGCGTCCAGCAGTTCCATGCCGGTGGCGAGCGTCTGGGCGAAGCGGTCCTCTTCCTGCGCGAGGACCTGCATGACGCGCTCCTGCTGTGCGATGAGCTCGGGGTAGGCGGCGCCCATCTCCTGCGCCAGCGCCGGCACGAGCTGGTGGAAGAAGGGCCGGGTCTGGCCCAGCTTGTAGCCGTGGCGGATGGCGCGGCGGATGATCCGGCGCAGCACATAGCCGCGGCCTTCGTTGGAGGGCACGACGCCATCGATGATGAGGAAGGAACAGGCGCGGATGTGATCGGCGATGACCCGCAGCGAAGATGAGGCAAGGTCGGTGGTGCCGGTGAGGCCCGCGGCCGCCTCGATCAGGGTCTTGAACAGGTCGATGTCGTAGTTGCTGTGCACGCCCTGCATCACCGCGCAGATGCGCTCCAGCCCCATGCCGGTGTCCACCGAGGGCTTGGGGAGCGGCGTGAGCGTGCCATCGCTGCCGCGATCGAACTGCATGAACACCAGGTTCCAGATCTCGACGTAGCGGTCGCCGTCCTCATCCGGCGAGCCCGGCGGGCCGCCCGCGATTTCCGGACCGTGGTCGTAGAAGATCTCGGTGCAGGGGCCGCAGGGGCCGGTCTCGCCCATGGCCCAGAAGTTCGACTTCTCGCCCATGCGCGCGACGCGCGTGGGGTCGATGCCGATCTCCTCCACCCAGAGGCGCGCCGCTTCCTCGTCCTCGCGGAACACCGTGACCCAGAGCCGGTCCTTGGGGATGCCGAGCGTGACGGTGACGAAGTTCCAGGCGAAGTGGATGGCCTCGCGCTTGAAGTAATCCCCGAAACTGAAGTTGCCCAGCATCTCGAAGAAGGTGTGATGGCGTGCGGTGTAGCCCACGTTCTCGAGGTCATTGTGCTTGCCGCCGGCGCGCACGCAGCGCTGCGAACTCGCGGCACGGGTGTAGTCGCGCTTGTCCTTGCCGAGGAAGCAGTCCTTGAACTGCACCATGCCGGCGTTGGTGAACAGCAGCGTCGGATCGTTGCCGGGGACCAGCGGGCTCGAGGGGACGACGGTGTGGCCGTTCTTGCGGAAGAATTCCAGGAAGCTCGCGCGGATCTCCGCCGCGGTCATGCTCTTCAACTTCAAATCACGTTTCATGGTCGTCCGGGTCGGGCCCCAAGGCTGATCGTATCTGTGCGCCGGTGAACCCCCGGTACGCGAGGAAGCGCGACTGCCGCGCTCTTGCGGCGTAATCATCGCACACCACCGACCCAAATTTCTTGCGCCGGGCCTCCCGGGCGCGCTGATCCCACTCGCCATAGGCGTCGATGAACTCATCGATGAGCTCGGGATCGACGCCCGCCTGCCGCAGTTCGCCCCGGACGCGAACCGGGCCCTGGCCGCGGCCGGCATGCCAGGCCACGAAATGCTCCACGTAGCGGCGTTCGTTGATCAGGCTTTCGCCGATGAGCGCCGTGACGACGGCGCTGGCGGTGGCGGCGGAGAAACCGCGCTCCTCGAGTTTTTGCCGCACCTGGGCCCCCGGGCGGTCCCGGCCGGCGAGCAGGTCGAGGGCAGCGACGCGGGCAGCCCGAGCGTCTTCGGGATCATCCACCACGCGCGGCATCGTGCCTCACCTCTGGCGAAGATGCGGGGCGACCGGCGCTGGTCTTGTCAGCGCCGGTCGCCAGGATTCCTTCAGGCTTCCCGGGCTTCCTTCGGCTCAACCACGCCGCGATTCATGGTGGCCTTCTCGGGGATGAGCTTGGCGCGAAGCTGCTGCTCGATGTCCTGGGCGATGTCCTTGTGCTGCTGCAGGAACACCCGGGCGTTGTCCTTGCCCTGGCCGATGCGCTCACCCTTGTAGCTGTACCAGGAGCCGGACTTCTCCACGAGGTTGTGCAGCACACCCAGTTCGATGAGCTCGCCTTCCTTGGAGATGCCGGTGCCGTACATGATCTCGAACTCGGTCTCGCGGAACGGCGGGGCCACCTTGTTCTTGACCACCTTCACGCGGGTCTGCGAGCCGACGACTTCCTCGCCGGACTTGATGGCGCCGATGCGGCGGATGTCCATGCGCACCGAGGAGTAGAACTTGAGCGCATTGCCACCGGTGGTGGTCTCGGGGTTGCCGAACATGACGCCGATCTTCATGCGGATCTGGTTGATGAAGATGACCACGGTGTTGGAGCGCTTGATGTTGCCGGTGAGCTTGCGCAACGCCTGCGACATGAGGCGCGCCTGCAGGCCCATGTGCGAGTCGCCCATCTCGCCTTCGATTTCCGCCTTCGGGGTCAGCGCGGCGACCGAGTCGACCACCACGACGTCCACGGCGCCGGAGCGCACCAGCATGTCGGTAATTTCCAGGGCCTGCTCGCCGGTGTCCGGCTGCGAGACCAGCAGGTCGTTGACCCGCACGCCGAGCTTCTCGGCGTACACCGGGTCGAGCGCATGCTCGGCATCCACGAACGCCGCGGTGCCGCCGTTGGCCTGCGCCGAGGCGATGATCTGCAGGGTGAGCGTGGTCTTGCCCGAGGACTCCGGCCCGTAGATCTCGATGACGCGGCCGCGCGGGATGCCACCCACGCCGAGCGCGATGTCGAGGCCCAGGGAGCCCGTGGGGATGGTGTCCACTTCATAGGTGGCGCCGGCATCGCCCAGCCGCATGACCGAGCCCTTGCCGAACTGCTTTTCGATCTGGCCCAGCGCGGCGGCGAGAGCCTTCTTGCGATTGTCTTCCATACGAATTCCTTCAACCGGGGATGGACATATTATTTCACATCCGGCGCTCGGCGCAGTCGCAAAATGTACTGTTTTTACCGAGATTTTCGAAAATTCTCATACAGTACGAGCGCTTCGCCACTACTGTATAAGCGGCCCCTAAAGAGTCAGCACCCGCTTCAAGGCGAACTCGACCGAACGCCGGCGCACCTGCTCTCGATCGCCGCGGAACAAGCGCCGTTCAGTGAACACCTCGATGCCGCGCGCGCCGCGTCGCGCCCACGCGAACCACACCGTGCCCACGGGCTTTCCCGGCACCGCACCGCCCGGGCCGGCAATGCCGCTGACGGCGATGGCGATACGGGCGTGGGCACCGGCACCGGCACGGCGCAGGGCGCCGCGCGCCATGGCCTCGACCACCGGCTCGCTCACCGCACCGTGCCGGGCCAACACCCGCAGCGGCACGCCGAGCTGCGCGTGCTTGGCCTCGTTGCCATACGTGACCCAGCCCTGCGCGAACCACTGCGAGCTGCCGGCGATGTCGGTCAACGCCTTGGCCACCCAGCCCCCCGTGCAGGACTCAGCCGTGGTGATGAAGGCGCCGCGCGCAAGGAGCCGCGCGCCCACGGCGGCGCTGAGCCGTTCCAGAGTCGAGTCGCTGGACATGCCCGGCATGCTACGCTTCGACGCCTCGGTCGCATATCTCGGTTGGCTTCTCATGTCGCAGCGCAGTCTCGCGCCGCGTGAAGGTCCGACGATCAGCCGCGGCGAGCGGCGCCCTCTCCAGCTCGAAGACCCGAGCGCGCTGAAAGGAGGTCGTAGCCAATGTGATATTTCCTCTGCTGAATTCTTGATGTAGCAGAGGTTGCATCACATGCTGGTCTCACCCCGAACTTGCAGTGCCCGCCAGACCTTTCCACTTGCCGTCCTGGCGTGCTGGGCGGTATCCCGCTACCTCCAATCTGTCAGAAACTGGTGTATCATATCTGACCTTGAGAGGTGCCCAATGAACACGCTGCCCGAGACCATCCTTCGACAAGCGCGCACTCTCCCGGAGGGAGGCGTACTGTCGCCCAAGGAGTTCCTGCACTTGGGCAGCCGATCGGCGGTGGATCAGGCGTTCTCGCGACTGGCCAAGGCCGGCAGGCTGCTGCGGGTTGCGCGTGGCGCCTACGCCGCCCCGGTTTCCAGCCGGTTCGGCTCTCGCGCTCCCGCGCCCGAGAAGGTCGTCAAGGCGCTGGCTGAGCAAAGCGGCGAAATCGTCGTGCCGCACGGCGCTAGCGCGGCCAATGCCCTGGGCCTGACGCAGCAAGTGCCCATCCGCGAGGTCTATCTGACTTCCGGCCGCACCCGCAAGCTGAAGCTCGGGCACTCGGAAGTTCTGGTGAAGCACGCACCGCGCTGGATGCTGGCGCTTGGCACGCGGCCGGCCGGTGCGGCCGTGCGCGCACTGGCCTGGATCGGACCCGCGCACGCCGGCAAGTCGCTGGCGTCGCTGCGCCGCACCCTTCCCCGCTCCGAATGGCAGGCGCTTGCCTCGGCACGCGCGACGCTACCCGGCTGGATGGCGCAAGCAATCGGCGAGGAAGCCGCGCGTGGCTGAGTATTTCTTCGACCTAAGCAAGAAAGATCAACGCGAGGCGCTGGAATACGGGCGCGCCGAAACAGGCCGCCCTGTCCACCTGCTCGAAAAAGACGTGTGGGTGGTGTGGACCCTGCGCACCTTGTTCGAGTCGCCACTCGCCGCCAATCTGACCTTCAAGGGTGGGACATCACTGTCGAAGGTTTACAAGGTCATTGACCGCTTCTCCGAAGACATCGACCTGACTTATGACATTCGCAAGCTGATCCCGGACCTGATCGGCGAAGGCGGCGAGCTGCCGGCCAGTCGCAGCCAGGCGGGAAGATGGACCCAAGCGGTGCGACATAGGCTACCTGACTGGATCAGCCTGATCGTACGGCCGGCGCTGCAAACAGCCCTGACGCGCGAGCATTTGGCCGCCCGCCTCGAACTTGGCGGGCAGGACAACGACAAGCTGCTGCTGCACTACCCCGTCCTGAGGCAGGGAACCGGTAAGGTGAACAGTGCTGCCATGTAGCGACAACAAGAGCAACAAGGACTGCTTGGGGGAACCATGTGTGTTTTCGGCTCCTAATTGATTTTAATGAATAAACAGGACATTTCTTTGCACACGCCGATGATGCAGCAATACCTGCGCATCAAGGCGCAGTACCCCGAGGTGCTGCTGTTCTACCGCATGGGCGATTTCTACGAGATGTTCTACGAGGATGCGCGGCGCGCCGCTGCCTTGCTCGACATCGCCCTGACCCAGCGCGGCGCCTCCGCCGGCGCGCCCATTCCCATGGCCGGCGTGCCCGCCGTGACGGTGGATGGCTACCTTCAGCGGCTGGTGCGCGCCGGGCAATCGGTGGCGATCTGCGAACAGCGCGGCGAACCGGGCAAGACCAAGGGACCGATGCAGCGCGAGGTGGTGCGGGTGGTCACGCCCGGCACCGTCACCGACGAGGCGCTGCTGGAGGAGCGGCGCGACACGCTGCTCGCCAGTCTTGCTGCTGGCAGCCTCGCGGCCGGCAGCCTCACCGGCGGCAGCCTCGCTGGTGGCAGCCTAGCTGGTGGCAGCCTCGCCAACGGCGGCGCGGCTGTTCCCGGCGGCGCCGGCAAGGGCGCTCGCCGCCAGGGCTATGGGCTGGCCTGGCTGGACCTGTCGGCCGGCCGATTCAGCGTCATGCAGCTCGACAGCGTGGAAGCCGTGGATGCCGAACTCGAGCGGCTGCGTCCCGCCGAGATCCTGATCGCCGATGACGCGCCGCCCCCCGCCGCGTTGCAATCCGGAACGCCACGCCCCTGGCGAGCGCGGGCGCCCTGGCATTTCGAATCCGGCGCTGCGCATCGTGCACTGTGCGAGCAGTTCGGCACGCACGACCTCGCGGGCTTCGGTTGCGAGGAGCTGCCGCTCGCCGTGGCGGCGGCCGGCGCGCTCCTCGCCTATGTGCGCGACACCCAGAAGTCCTCGCTTCCGCACCTGCGCGGGCTGATCACCGAAAGCCGCGACGCGGCGGTGCTCATGGACCCGGCGACGCGGCGCAATCTCGAACTCGACACGAGCCTGGCCGACCGCCCCGACCTCACGCTGGCCGGCGTGCTGGATACGACCGTGACACCGATGGGCGCAAGGCTCCTGCGCCGCTGGCTGCACCGCCCGATCCGCGACCGCGCGCTGCTCGAGGCGCGCTACGATGCGGTGCAGGAACTGCTCGAGGCAGACCGCCATGCGCATCTGTCCGACGCGGCGCGGGCGATCGGCGATGTCGAGCGCATCCTCGCCCGCATCGGCCTGCGCAGCGCCCGCCCCCGGGACCTGGCGCAGCTACGCACCACGCTGTGCGCCCTGCCCGCCTTGCGGCAGTCGCTGGAGGATGTGCAGGGCGCCCGCCTGCACGAGCTGCTGGGGCAGCTCGGCGAACACGCCGGAGAGCGCGACCTGCTGGCTCGCGCCATCGTCGAATCGCCACCGCACTGGTTGCGCGAAGGCGGTGTCTTCGCCTCGGGGTTCGATGCCGAACTCGACGAGTTGCGCCTCCTGGGCACCGACACCGAGCGCTTCCTGGTGGAACTCGAGCGCAAGGAGCGCGAGCGCACGGGATTGTCCAGCCTGAAGCTCGGTTTCAACCGCATCTCGGGCTTCTACATCGAGCTCAACCGCAGCCAGTCCGAAAAGGCGCCGCCCGACTACACGCGCCGGCAGACCGTGAAGTCCGCCGAGCGCTTCATCACCCCGGAACTCAAGAGTTTCGAGGACAAGGTGCTCGGCGCGCGCGATCGCGGCCTTGCGCGCGAGCGCGAGCTCTACGATGCCCTGCTCGACACGCTCACCGCGGCCCTGCCCGACCTGCTACGCACGGCTGCCGCGATCGCCGAGCTCGACCTGTTCGCCTGCCTTGCCGAGCGAGCGCGGAGCCTGGACTGCGTGCGCCCGCAGCTCGTGCGCGAACCTGAGCTGTGCATCGAGGCCGGTCGTCATCCGGTGGTGGAGAAGGCCGCCCGCGAGCCCTTCATCCCGAATGACCTCAAGCTCGATGCACAGCGGCGCATGCTGGTGATCACCGGACCCAACATGGGCGGCAAGAGCACTTACATGCGCCAGGCGGCATTGCTCACGCTGCTGGCGCACATCGGCGCCTTCGTGCCGGCGCGGCGTGCGGTATTCGGCCCGGTCGACCGGATCTTCACCCGCATCGGCGCCTCCGATGATCTCGCCGGCGGCCGCTCCACCTTCATGCTGGAGATGACCGAGACCGCCAATATCCTCAACAACGCGACTGACCAGAGCCTGGTGCTGATGGATGAGATCGGCCGCGGCACCAGCACCTTCGATGGCCTGTCACTCGCCTGGGCCTGCGCTGCGCACATCGCCACGCGCCTGCGCTGCTTCACGCTGTTCGCCACGCACTACTTCGAACTCACCAGCCTCGCCAGCGAAGCGCCCGGGGTGGCCAACGTGCACGTCGAGGCGGTGGAGCATGGCGAGAAGCTCGTGTTCCTGCACAGCGTGCGCGAGGGACCGGCGAACCAGAGCTATGGCCTGCAGGTGGCGGCGCTCGCCGGCATCCCGCCGGCGGTGATCCGCCAGGCACGCCGCTATCTCACCGAGCTCGAGCGCGAACGCGATGCGCTGCGCCGGCATACCTCGCCGCAGGCGGAACTGCCGCTGTTCGAGACCACCTCAGCCGACAGCGCGCGAGCGACGGACCTCGACGCTCCACGGACCTCGGCGGCAATCGAACTGCTGCGCGCCGCTGATCCCGATGCGCTGAGTCCGCGCGAGGCGCTGAACCTCGTGTTTCAGCTCAAGAAGCTGGATGCGCAGGATCAGTCCGGCTGACCGGGTCGCGCGCCGCCTTGCGGTGGCGTTACGGCGTGGTCGAAGCGGCCGTGATCCAGGAAATGTGCCGTCTGCTGCGCGACCAGCGGCGAGAACACCAAGCTGGTATGGCTGACCGGCAGCACCAGATGATCGGTGGAGCCCGGTAGCTCCGTTTCAGATACCGCCACCGTGCCATCGTTCGGCTCCGGTATTCGCGCGACCAGCCGGCCCAGACCCATCGACTGGCTGCCGGCAATGATCCCGACCTCACGTGCGCCGTGCCAGCGGCGACGGATTTCCCCCACCGCCTCGGCCGCGATGCTCTTGCCCAGCATGGCCCTGAGCATCGGGTACTGCGACAGTGTCCGGGCCACGGCGCTCCCTTGCAGTGGTGCCCCGAGCAGCACGACGCGACCCGGCGGCAGCTTGGGTCCCCGCTCCAGGCAGCTCAGGATGATGAGACCCCCGAGACTGTGACCGACGAGATCGAGCCGACGGGAGGCGAGCCCTGCCAGAAACTCCTGCAGCGCCGCGGCGTTCTCGCTCACGTCGTTGACGACACTGCGGTAGCGAAACACCGCCGTGCGCGCGTTCAGGCGATCACGCAGGTCGCGGCGCAGGAACAGCGCCTCGTGGCCCGTCATCCACAGGCCATGCACGAACACCACCGACCGCTCGCGATGCGGCACGGACCGGTCCGTCAGTCGATCTTGATGGGCACGTGCACGCGGATGTGCAGTTCCTTCAACTGCGCATCGCTCACCTCGGTGGGCGCATCGGTGAGCGGGCACGCCGCGGTCTGTGTCTTGGGGAAGGCGATGACATCGCGGATGCTCTCGGCGCCCGCCATGAGCATGGCCATGCGATCCAGGCCAAAGGCGATGCCGCCGTGGGGCGGTGCACCGAGCTTCAGCGCGTCCAGCAGGAAGCCGAATTTCAGGCGAGCTTCCTCCGCGCCGATGCCCAGCATCTCGAACACCCTGGCCTGCAGCTCCTGCGAGTGGATACGCACCGAACCACCGCCCAGCTCCGAGCCGTTCAGCACGAGGTCATAGGCCTTGGCGAGCGCGGCGCCCGGATCCGCGGCGAGCGCCGCCGGGTCCAGGTTCTTCGGGCTGGTGAAGGGGTGGTGCATCGCCGCCCAGCGCTTCGCATCCTCGTCCCATTCGAACATGGGGAAATCGACCACCCACAGCGCCTTCCAGCCCGGCTCCACCAGCTTCAGGTCCTGGCCCACCTTCACGCGCAGCGCGCCCAGCGCATCGCTGACTACCTTGGCCGAATCGGCGCCGAAGAAGATGAGATCGCCATCGGCCGCGCCGGTGCGCTCGAGGATGCCGGCGATGGCGGCGTCGGAAAGGAACTTGAGGATGGGCGCCTGCAGGCCATCACGCCCCTTGGCCTTCTCGTTGACCTTGATGTACGCCAGGCCCTTGGCGCCGTAGCGGGCGACGAAGGCGGTGTAGTCGTCGATCTCCTTGCGCGTGAACTTGCTCCCTAAGGGCACGCGCAGCGCGGCGACCCGGCCCTTGGGGTCGGCGGCGGGACCGGCGAACACCTTGAAGTCGCATCCCTTCACCAGGTCCGCGACGTCCACCAGTTCGAGCGGCACACGCAGGTCCGGCTTGTCGGAACCGAAGCGGCGCATGGCCTCCCCATAGCTCATGCGCTGCAGCGGTTGCGGGATCTTCACCCCGAGCACCGCGTCGAACAGGTGCACGAACAGGCCTTCCATCAGGCGCTGGATGTCCTCCTGCTCGAGGAAGGAGGTCTCGATGTCGAGCTGGGTGAACTCGGGCTGGCGGTCGGCGCGCAGGTCCTCGTCACGGAAGCAGCGCACGATCTGGTAGTAGCGATCGAAGCCCGCGACCATCAGCAGCTGCTTGAAGATCTGCGGCGACTGCGGCAGCGCGAAGAACTTGCGCGGATGCGTGCGGCTGGGAACGAGGTAATCGCGTGCGCCTTCCGGCGTCGCCTTGGTCAGCATCGGGGTCTCGATGTCGATGAAGCCATTCTCGTCCAGGTAATGGCGCATGGCGCGCGTGATGCGGTGACGCAGCAGCAGCCGGTCGCGCATCTCCTCGCGACGCAGGTCAAGGTAGCGGTACTTGAGCCGCACCTCCTCGCTCACCGTTTCGTCGAGCTGGAAGGGAAGCGGTTCGGAGCGGTTGAGGATGGTGAGATCCTGGCAGAGCAGTTCCACCTCGCCGGACTTCAGGTTCGCATTCGCCGTGCCCGCGGGCCGGGCGCGCACCTTGCCTGTCACCTTCAGCACGAATTCGTTTCGCACCCGCTCGGCCTGGGCGAACACCTGGGCGTGGTCAGGGTCGAACACGATCTGCAGCAGGCCCGAGCGGTCGCGCAGGTCGACGAAGATGACGCCGCCATGGTCGCGGCGCCGCTGGGCCCAGCCCGCGACAGTGATGGTCTCGTTGATCTGGGCGCGGTTGACCTGCCCGCAGTAGTGGGTACGCATGGTCGGCAAATGCTACGGGCCGCAGGCAGGCGCGGCAAGCGCTTCCGCGCTCAGCGGCGCGCGGCTCTCGCCTTGGATCGCACCTTGCGCGCAGGCGTCAGCTTGCGTGACTTGCCCGGCGTCACCGCTGTCGCTGCCGGCTTGGCGGCCTTGGCGGAATCCGGCTTCGCGCCATCACCCGCCTTCGATGCTTCCCCGGACTTTGAAGGCTCACCGGACTTCGAGGGCTCACCGGGCTTCCCCTCCGGCTTCGCGTCGGCTTTGGCGTCCTTCTTGTCATCCTTCTTCTCGTCCTTCTTCTCGTCCTTGCCGCCATCGGCTTCAGGCTTGTCCGCGAGATTGCGCTTGTTGTCCTGCTCGGACTTGAAGTCGGTCTCGTACCAGCCCGAACCCTTGAGCCGGAAGACTGGTGCGGACATCAGGCGCTGCAGCGCGGACTTGCCGCAGTCCGGGCACTTCTTCAGCGGCGCGTCGGACACCTTCTGCATGGCCTCGAGGTGATGACCGCACCTGGCGCATTGATACTCGTAAAACGGCATTCACGTCCCCTGAATTGTCAAATCGCAGCTCCCATTGCGCAAAGTATAGCGAAAGCCCGCGGGCCCTTTCGGGCTCCGCGGGTCCTGCCGCTGGCCTTGCGTCAGTGCAGCCGCTCCTTCTCGAAGGTGATTTCGCCTCGCTTGAGCTTGGCGATGATCCGGTCGCCCGGCGCAAAATCCCCGTGCAGCAGGCGCTGCGCCAGCGGATTCTCGATCTGCGCCTGGATCGCGCGCTTCAGCGGGCGCGCGCCATAGACGGTGTCGAAGCCCGCCTCGCCGATCTTGTCGCGCGCCGCCTCGTCCAGGCGCAACTGGATGTCGCGTTCGGCGAGCCGGCTGCGCAGGCGCCCGAGCTGGATGTCCACGATGGAGCGGATCTGCTCGCGGCCCAACGCGTGGAACACCACGATCTCGTCGATCCGGTTGATGAACTCGGGGCGGAAATGCTGGGTGACCACTTCCAGGACCGCCGCCTTCATCTTCTCGTAATGGCCGATCTCCGCGCTCTGCCCGGCCATCTCCTGGATGGCCTGCGAGCCGAGGTTCGAGGTCATGATCACCACGGCATTGCGGAAGTCGACGGTCCGCCCCTGCCCGTCGGTGAGCCGTCCATCGTCGAGCACCTGCAGCAGCACGTTGAACACGTCGGGGTGCGCCTTCTCGATCTCATCGAGCAGGATCACCGCGTAGGGACGGCGGCGCACGGCTTCCGTGAGATAGCCGCCCTCCTCGTAGCCCACGTAGCCCGGCGGGGCGCCGATGAGCCGCGCCACCGAGTGCTTCTCCATGAACTCCGACATGTCGATGCGGATCATGGCCTCCTCGGTGTCGAACATGAACTCGGCCAGCGCCTTGCACAGCTCGGTCTTGCCGACACCGGTGGGCCCGAGGAACAGGAACGACCCGCTCGGCCGGTTCGGATCCGACAGGCCCGCGCGCGCACGGCGGATGGCATTGGCCACCGCCTTGACGGCCTCGTTCTGGCCCACCACGCGCTTCTCCAGCGCCTCTTCCATGCGCAACAGCTTCTCGCGCTCGCCCTCGAGCATGCGCGACACCGGAATACCGGTCCACTTGGACACGACCTCGGCGATCTCCTCCTCGGTCACGTTGTTGCGCAGCAGCTGGGTGGGCTTCTGCTCGGCTTCCATCGCCTTGGCGAGGCGCGCCTCGAGCTCGGGGATCTTGCCGTACTGCAACTCCGACATCCGGCCCAGGTCCTGCTTGCGGCGGGCGATGTCGAGCTCCTGCTTGACGCGCTCCAGCTCCTCCTTGATGTGCGCGGCGCCCTGCACGGCGGCCTTCTCCGACTTCCACACATCCTCGAGGTCGGCGTACTCGCGCTCCAGGCCCTTCAGTGTTTCCTCGAGCGTGGCGAGCCGCTTCTTCGAGGCCTCGTCGTTCTCCTTCTTCAGCGCCTCGCGCTCGATCTTGAGCTGGATCAGCCGGCGGTCGAGCCGGTCCAGCGCCTCGGGCTTGGAGTCGATCTCCATGCGGATGCGCGAGGCCGCCTCATCGATCAGGTCGATGGCCTTGTCGGGGAGCTGACGGTCGGAGATGTAGCGGTGCGACAGCGTCGCCGCGGCGACGATGGCGGGATCGGTGATCTCGACGCCGTGGTGCACCTCGTAGCGTTCTTTGAGGCCGCGCAGGATGGCGATGGTGTCCTCGACGCTGGGTTCGTTCACCAGCACCTTCTGGAAACGCCGCTCCAGCGCGGCATCCTTCTCGATGTACTTGCGATACTCGTCCAGCGTGGTCGCGCCGACGCAATGCAGCTCACCGCGGGCGAGCGCGGGCTTCAACATGTTGCCGGCATCCATGGCGCCCTCGGCCTTGCCGGCGCCCACCATGGTGTGCAGCTCGTCGATGAACAGGATGATCTGGCCTTCCTGCTTGGCGAGATCGTTGAGCACGGCCTTGAGCCGCTCCTCGAACTCGCCGCGGAACTTCGCGCCGGCGATCAGCGCGCCCATGTCCAGCGCGAGGATGCGCTTGCTGCGCAGGCTCTCGGGCACCTCGCCATTCACGATGCGCTGCGCCAGGCCCTCGACGATGGCGGTCTTGCCCACGCCGGGCTCGCCGATCAGCACGGGGTTGTTCTTGGTGCGACGCTGCAGCACCTGGATGGTGCGGCGGATCTCATCGTCGCGGCCGATCACCGGGTCGAGCTTGCCGGCGGTGGCCCGCTCGGTCAGGTCCACGGTGTACTTCTCCAGCGCCTGCCGGGTTTCCTCGGCGGCCGCATCCTCCACCTTCGCACCGCCGCGCATGTCCTCGATGGCCTTCTCGAGCGAGGCCTTGGCCACGCCGGCATCCTTGAGCAGCCGGCCGAGTTCGCCACGATCATCGAGCGCCGCGAGCAGGAACAACTCGCTGGAGAGGAACTGATCGCCGCGCTTCTGCGCGAGCTTGTCGGTGAGGTTCAGGAGCTTCGAGAGCTCGTTGCCCACCGAGACATCGCCCCCCGCGCCTTCCACCTTGGGCAGGCGGTCGAGCAGCGCGGAAAGATCGGCCCGGAGCTTGGGCACCCGGGCGCCGGCCTTGTCTAGCAGGGCGCGCGCGCTGCCGCCTTGCTGGTCGAGCAGGGCGCTCATCAGGTGCGCAGGTTCAATGAACTGGTTGTCGCGGCCGACGGCCAGGGACTGCGCGTCCGCCAGCGCCGACTGGAACTTGGTGGTGAGTTTGTCCATCCGCATGGTGATGCCTGCCTCGCTCGACTCTCGTGACAGCCGAAGTGGGGGTCGGGAGCCGCCAATTCAACGGGAAAAACCCCTTAAGGACCCCCCCTTGAAAGCCGGCTTCCAGGTCCCACGCGCCCCGCGGTCCGCACCCCCGCGCGCGGCTTCGCGGGTCAGCCCGCGTGCGCGTGGGTGAGGGCGATCAGCAGGATGCCGGCGGCGATCAGGCCCACCTGCGAGAGTGCCGTCCTGGCATCCGTACGCTGGTGCAGTCCCGGGATCAAATCCGACATCGCCACGTACAGCAGGCTCGCCACGGCCAGCGCCAGGGCATAGGGAAGGAGATCCTGGGCCTGTCCCAGCGTGAAGTAGGCCACCCAGCCGCCCACCAGGGAGGCGAGGCTGGACAGGAGGTTCAGTCCCAGGGCGCGGGGCACCGAAAAGCCGCCCCTGAGGAAGATGGCGAAATCACCGACTTCCTGCGGGATCTCGTGCGCGATCACGGCGATGGCGCTGGCGAGCCCTAAGTGCGGGTTGGCGAGGAATGCCGCGCCGATGACCAGTCCGTCGACGAAGTTGTGCAGCGAATCGCCGATCAGCACCAGCCACGCCGAGGAGCGCGCACGCTTGGGCAGGATCGGGGAATGCTCGCCGCAATCGTGTCCATGGTCATGGCTGTGCCGCCACAGCACCAGCTTCTCCAGCACGAAGAACACGAGTATGCCCGCCACCAACGCCGCGCCCAGCTCGTGCAGCCGATGACCCGCGTAGAGGATGGCGTGGGGCAGGAGCGCCAGGAGCGACGCGCCGAGCAGCGCACCGGTGGCAAAGCTGATCATGTGCGGCAGCAATCGCTCGCGCGCAGCCACCGGCAGCACCAGGAACAGCGACGCGGCCAGCACCGACAGCAGGCCGCCGGCGATGGTGAACGCGGAGATCAGGGCCAGCGGCGACATGGGCGATGAGGGTAGCATTGCAAGCACGCTCAGCGGATCCAGATGAGCGTGGCCTGCCGTCCGGTCCGGCCATCGCGGCGATGGGAGAAGAAGCGTTGCGGGTCCGAGTGCGTGCACTGTGCGCTCGCCTGGATGCGCGAGACGCCCAGCGCCTGCAGCCGCCGGCGCGCGAGCGCCTCGAGATCCGCCAACCACTTCGACCCGTTCGCGACGAAGGCCCCGCCCGCTCCCGCATCACGGTCCAGGAACGCCTCGCGAACCTCCCCGCCCACCTCGAAACGCCGCGGGCCGATGGCGGGGCCGAACCACGCCAGCAATCGGGACGGCTCGATGCGCATCGCCGCCACCGTGGCTTCCAGAACCCCGGCGGCAAGGCCGCGCCAGCCGGCGTGCGCGGCCGCGACACAGGCGCCGCGCTCCTCGGTGAACAGCACCGGCAGGCAATCCGCGGTCAGGATGGCGCAGATCACGCCCGGCCGGCGCGTCACGGCCGCATCGGCAGCGCCAGGCGTCCCGGCGGCGGGCGGATCAGCCATCGCATCGAGGTCCAGCACCCGGGTGCCATGCACCTGCTGCAGCCAGGCCGGCTCTGCCGGCAGCGCAAAGGCCTCACGCAGGCGCTGGCGATTGGCGGCGACGCTGGCCGGGTCATCACCGACATGGGCGCCCAGGTTCAGCGAGGCATAGGGACCGTGGCTGACCCCACCCGTGCGCAGGGACGACAGCGCCTGGATGGCGTCGGGAGCGGGCCAGCCGGGACGGATCGCGGGCAGGGCAGTCATTTCCGTGCGAGCCGTGCGGCGGCATCGGCGCGTAGCGCTCCCAGCAGCGCCTGCATGTCGGCCGGCAATTCGCTGGTGAAGGTGCAGCGCCGGCCGGTGCGCGGATGATCGAAGGCGAGTTGCACGGCATGCAGCGCCTGGCGCCGGAAGCCGCGCAGCACCTCGCGCAACCCCTCGCCGGCGCCACGCGGCATCGCCAGCCGCCGCCCGTACACCGGATCGCCCACGATGGGGTATCCCAGGTGCGACAGGTGCAGGCGGATCTGGTGCGTGCGCCCGGTCTCGAGCTGCACGCGGACGTGGGTATGGCCGCGGAAACGCTCGAGCACGCGGTAATGCGTGCGGGCGGGGCGGCCGTCCTCGCGCACCGCCATGCGCAGCCGGTCGGTGCGATGACGGCCGATGGGCTTGTCGATGCTGCCACCGCCGGTCATCACGCCGGCACAGACCGCCTCGTATTCGCGCGACACCGTGCGGGCCAGGAGCTGGCGCGACAGGGCGGTATGCGCCGACTGCGTTCGCGCGATGACCATCAGGCCGCTGGTGTCCTTGTCGAGGCGATGGATGAGACCCGCGCGTGGCACAGCCGCCAGCGCGGCATCGTGGCCCAGCAGGGCATTCTGCAAGGTGTGCTCGCGGTTGCCGGCGCCGGGGTGCACCACCAGGCCCGCGGGCTTGTCCAGCACCAGGCAGTCACGGTCCTCGAACACCACGGCCAGCGGAATCGCCTCGGGTGCCACCGGCGTCTCGAGGGGGTCGGCCGGGATGCGCAGGCGCACGGGGTCGCCGGGATGCACCAGGGCGCTCGGCCGCGACGGCCTGCCGCCTACCAGCACCTCGCCCGCCAGGATCCATTGCTTGATCCGGCTGCGCGATTGCTCGGGCAGGAGTTTCGCCAGCACGGCATCCAGGCGCAAACCGCCGAGGTCCGGCCCGATCTCGAGGGTGATCTCCCGGAACTCGGCGCTCATTCGCGACTCGAAGCTTGCTGCGCGGTGCGGGCGGACCCTGCTGGCGCTGCCAGAGGCCCCTTGGGAGTGGGTCTGTCGATCATCGGGTATACTGCCGCGCCACTGCGGGCGGCCATTGTAAGGAATCGACTGTGCGATCGGGAAACCTCATTCAGGCGGGCCGCGTCCTGTTGGCCGGGATGCTGGCGCTGGCGCTCGCCACCGGCTGCCGTTCGCACCGTGGCGAGGAGGCGAAGTCCACCCCCGAGATCCTCTACAAGCGCGCGCACGACAGCCTGGACAACCAGAGCTTCGAGGAAGCCATCAAGACCCTCGAGGCGCTGCAGTCGCGCTTCCCGTTCAGTGATCCTGCCCGGCAGGCCCGCCTCGACCTGATCTACGCCTACTACAAGACGCATGCGACCGAGCAGGCGGTGGATGCCGCGGATACCTTCGTGCGCGAGAACCCCGCCAGTCCGCGCGTGGACTATGCCATGTACATGAAGGGGCTGGTCTACTTCGAGCGCCAGCCGAACTTCATCGAGCGCTATTTCAACGTCGACCTCTCCGAGCGGGCGCCGGTGGACTCGGCCAAGTCCTTCGAGGCCTTCAACGCCCTGATCAAGCGCTACCCACACAGCGAATACGTCAACGATGCGCGCCAGCGCATGATCTACCTGCGAAACCGCCTGGCTGCCTACGAGCTGCGCGTCGCGCAGTACTACATGCGACGTGGCGCCTACGTGGGCGCGATGAACCGCGCCAAGTACGCCGTCGAGAACTACGACGGCGCCCCCGCCATCGAGCCCTGCCTCGCCATCCTCATCCAGGCATACCGGGCGCTCAAGATGGAAGACCTCGCCGCCAACGCGGAGAAGGTCTACAAGGAGAACTTCCCGGCGGACATGCGGGCCATCCGCCGCAAGAAGCACTGGTGGAACTTCTTCTGACGACCCAGGTGCGGCGCTCCTGCGCCGCCCCCGCCTGACTCACCTTCAGGGCAATTCGCCCGCATCTCGCGGCTTGCCCATGTCCCGGAACAGATCCCCTTGCGCCGGCATCCTGCCCAGCGCGCAGACGGGAAACGGGATGGGCAGCACCGCGATCGCGCAGCGATCATTCAGCCAGATGAGAGTACCGCCCGACGGGATGGGCTCCAGGCGATGGGTGTGGGCATGTGACCAGGCAAAGTGCTGCGGGGCCCGGGCAGAAGGCAGCTGCAGGTCCAGACGTGGCGCCAGGCCATTGGGCATGGCAGCTCCGGGTGTCGGCGGCGCCTGGACACTGCGTTCGCGCTCACGATCCCAGTCGATAGGTGGCAGGAGCTGCGGCGCGCCAGCTGACCGGGCGCCGGAGCGCGGTGCCACGGGGCTCGTGATCGGGTGGCGCGCCTCGGGCAGCGATCTCGACCCCGGCCCGAGGTTCGTCCGGTCCGGCTCGGGAACAGCGGCCGGCAGGTCGATGAGCAGGATCGGCGCGATGGTCGTGGCGCCAGCCCGGATGGCGATGTGCCAGGGCAGCAGCAGCAACAGCCCGTGGCAGCCGGCCACCACGAGCAGCGCGAGGACGCGCGGTCGGCTCAGTCCCGCGCCATCGTCCGATGCCATGCCCACCGGTACATCCCCATGACCAAGAGCGCGGGCGTCATGCGGCCGAGCAACGCGCAGGCTCAGCGCGTCTTGTACCCGCTGGTGATGGGGTAGCGCCAGTCGCGCCCGAAGGCCCGCCGTGACACGCGCACGCCCGGGGGCGCCTGCCGGCGCTTGTACTCGTTGCGCTTGACCATCTCGAGCACCCGCCCGACGACGGCCCGGTCGAAGCCGCGCGCGCAGATCTGGTCCACGGACAGGTCCTCCTCGATGAAGGCCTCGAGGATGGGGTCCATAACCTCGTAGGGGGGCAGGCTGTCGGTGTCCTTCTGGTCGGGCCGCAGTTCAGCCGAAGGAGGACGATCGATGACCCGCTCCGGGATGACGACGCCGCGGGCATTGCGCCAGCGCGCGAGGCGGTACACCAGCATCTTGCTGCAGTCCTTGATCGGCGCGAAGCCACCGGCCATATCGCCGTACAGCGTCGCGAAGCCCACGGCCATCTCGCTCTTGTTGCCCGTGGTGAGCAACATCCGGCCGGTCTTGTTGGAGATGCCCATGAGCAGGATGCCGCGGCAGCGCGCCTGGATGTTCTCCTCGGTGGTGTCGGGCTTGTACCCGGCGAACTCCTCCTTCAGGGCGAGCAGCACCGACTCGAACATGCCCTCGATGGAGATCTCGCTGTGCTCGACACCGAGGATCCTGGCCTGCTTCGCTGCGTCCTCCTTGCTCATCTGCGAGGTGTAGCGCGAGGGCATGGCGACGCTGTGCACGCGCTTGCGGCCCAGCGCATCCACCGCGATGCACAGCGTCAGCGCGGAGTCGATGCCCCCGGAGAGCCCGATCACCACGCCGGGGAAGCGGTGCTTCTCCACGTAGTCGCGCGTACCGAGCACCAGCGCCGAGTAGACGCTCTCTTCCTCGGCAAAGTGCGGACTCACCTTGCCCGCCGGGATCTGCACCGCGCCGTTCTCCAGCCGGATATCGATCGGGAACATGCCTTCCTCGAAGGCCGGCGCGCGATGGGTGACCGTCGCGTTCGCATCCATGGCGAAGGAGTTGCCATCGAACACCAGCTCGTCCTGGCCGCCGACGAGGTTGCAGAACAGCACCGGCAGGCGCGCCTCGCGAACGCGCTCGCGCACCACGTTGACCTCGCGTTGCTGCTGCTTGTTGAGCTCGTAGGGCGAGGCGTTGATGACCGCGAGGACCTGCGCCCCGGCGGCGCGCGCCTGCAGGGCGGGCTCCTTCTCCCAGACGTCCTCGCATACCAGGATCCCGACCTTGACGCCCTTGATGTCCACCACCGTGGGTTCGGTTCCCGGCGTGAAGTAGCGCTTCTCGTCGAAGACACGGTAATTGGGCAGGCAGGCCTTGCGGTGGTTGCCGATGATCTCGCCATCGCGGATCACGGCGGCGGCGTTGTAGATGAGCGAGCCCGAATACTCGGGGTAGCCGACTACCAGGGTGATGCCACGCACCTCGCGACGCAGCCGCTCCAGTGAACGCGACACCTGGGTGCGCATGCCGGCATGGAACAAGAGGTCCTCGGGCGGATAGCCGCTGACGGCCAGTTCCGGCAGCAGCACGAAGTCGGCCTTGTGCTTCGACCGCGCGGTATCCGCCGCCTCGATGATGCGCGAGGTATTGCCATCGACGTCACCGACGCTCAGGTTGAGCTGCGCCATGACGCCGCGCAGCTCGACGGTGGCGCTCACCGCAGGCTCCTGCTACTTCGGCCGGCGCGCGCTGCGCCGGGGCGGTGCGCGCCGGGCCACCGGCTTCGCTGCCGCGCGTCGCCTGGCGTTCGCCTTGGCCTTGACCCGCGGCTTCGCACCGCCGCGGGTCTTGAGCCGCCGCCCGATGGCCGAGCCAAGCTCCGCCGGCGAACGCACCGTGGTGATGCCCGCCGCTTCCAGCGCCTCGAACTTGGCGGCCGCCGTGCCCTTGCCGCCCGCGACGATGGCGCCCGCGTGGCCCATGCGCTTGCCGGGCGGCGCGGCCACGCCGGCGATGTAGGCCACCACCGGCTTGCTGACGTGCTTCCTGATGTACGCCGCAGCCGCTTCCTCGTCGCTCCCGCCGATCTCCCCGACCATGACGATGCCGTCGGTCTGCGGATCCTGCTCGAACAGTTCCAGCACGTCGATGAAGTTCATGCCGCGCACCGGGTCACCACCGATGCCCACGCAGGTGCTCTGCCCCAGTCCCTCGTTGGTGGTCTGGAACACCGCTTCGTAGGTGAGCGTGCCCGAACGTGACACGATGCCGACGCGGCCCGGCTTGTGGATGAATCCCGGCATGATGCCGATCTTGCAGGCGCCGGGGGTGATGATGCCGGGACAGTTCGGCCCGATGAGCCGTACCGGCCGGCCGGCGAGCGCGGCCTTGACCTTCACCATGTCGTTCACCGGGATGCCCTCGGTGATGCACACCACGAGCTCCACGCCCGCATCGGCGGCCTCGAGGATGGCATCGGCGGCGAACGGCGCCGGCACGTAGATCATGCTGACACTGGCGCCGGTCTTCGCCACCGCTTCCTGTGCGGTGTCGAACACCGGCAGGCCCAGGTGCTTCTCCCCGCCGCGTCCCGGCGTGACGCCGCCCACCACCTTGGTGCCATAGGCGATGCACTGCTCGGAGTGGAAGGTGCCCTGCTTGCCCGTGAACCCCTGGCAGATGACCCGGGTTTTCCTGTCGACCAGAATGCTCATCGCTTGCCTCCGGCCAGCTTCACGGCCTTGGTGGCCGCGTCGGTGAGATCGCTGGCGGCCGTAATGGCGAGCTTCGAGCCCGCGAGCAGTTCACGCGCCGCCGGGGCATTGGTGCCCTCGAGCCGCACGATCACCGGTATGTTCACGCCCACCTCCTTGACCGCGGCGATGATGCCCTCGGCGATCATGTCGCAGCGGACGATGCCGCCGAAGATGTTGATGAGGATGGCACTGACGTTCGAATTGGAGAGGATCAGCTTGAAGGCCGCCGCGACGCGCTCCTTGGTGGCGCCGCCGCCAACGTCCAGGAAGTTCGCCGGCTTGCCGCCATGCAGCTGGATGAGGTCCATGGTCGCCATGGCCAGGCCCGCGCCGTTCACCATGCAGGCGATGTTGCCATCGAGCGAGACGTAGTTGAGCTCATGCTCGGCGGCCCTGCGCTCCATCGCGTCTTCCTGCGTGGGATCGCGCCAGGCGGCCAGGTCCTTGTGGCGGAACAGCGCGTTGTCCTCGATGTTGATCTTGGCATCCAGCGCCACCAGCTTGCCCTCGCCCGTCACGATCAGCGGGTTGATCTCGACCAGGCTCGCATCCTGTTCCAGGTAGAGCTTGTACAGGGCCTGCGCGATGCGCCCGAACTGCGCCACCTGCTCGCCCTTCAGCCCCAGGCCGAAGGCGAGCTGCCGGCACTGGTAGTCCTGCAGGCCGGCCGCGGGATGGATGTTGACGCGAATGATCTTCTCCGGCGAATGCTCGGCGACTTCCTCGATGTCCATGCCGCCGGCCGCGGAGGCCACGAAGGCGATGCGGCCCGCCTCGCGATTGAGCACGAGGCTCAGGTAGATCTCCCGCTCGATCTTCGAGCCCGTTTCCACGTACACCTGGTGTACGGGCAGCCCTTCGGGTCCGGTCTGGTGGGTAACGAGCGTGGTGCCGAGCATCGCCGTGGTCGCGGCGCGCACCGCCTCCAGGTCACGCGCGAGCTTCACGCCCCCCGCCTTGCCGCGCCCGCCGGCGTGCACCTGCGCCTTGACCACCCACAGGGAGCCGCCCAGGGCTTTCGCGGCCTCCACCGCGCCGTCGGCGCTGGAGGCCACCTGGCCCGACGGCGCGGGGATGGCATACCGCGCGAAGAGCTGCTTGGATTGATACTCGTGCAGATTCATGAAGGATCCTCGAGGCTGATTGGCTGCGTCAGGCGCGGTATTCTGAATTAAGCTCTGCGGTTGCGCAAAGCAGATCCCGATCGAGGTACCGCATTGATCACCACCCCGGACGCCGGCGGGTCCTCCGCATCGCCTGCCCTGACCTGGCGGGTGCTGGGCGTGCTCAACCTGTACCGCGTGCTGGTCCCCGCCGTCCTCATCGGCGTGTACCGCCTCGGTGGCTCGCGCACCATCGGCGTCGAGTCCGCCAGCGCCTTCTTCACCTCCGCCGCGGTGTACCTGGCCTTCGGCTTCGTCTGCGTGCTGGTGGTCAAGCGCCGCGTGGGCCCCGCGTACTGGCAGGCCGTGCTGCAGGTGGGCCTGGACGTCGTGCTGCTGATGCTGGTGCTGCACGCCTGCGGCGGTGTCGCCAGCGGCTTCGGCCTGCTGCTGCTGGTGCCGGTCGGGGCCCTGGGCCTGCTGATCCAGCCGCGGTTCGCGCTGTTCTTCGCCGCGGTCACGGCGCTCCTGCTCCTGACCCACACCATCTGGCTGCAGCTCAACGGCCGTACCGACATCGCCTCCTACGCCACGGCAGGGCTGCTCGGCGCGGTACTGCTCATCGTTTCCATCACCGCGAGCGTCCTGTCGACACGCATGCGCGAGAGCGAAGCGCTGGTGCGGCAGAAGGATGTCGACCTCGCCAACCTCGCCGAGCTGTCGCAGTACATCGTCCAGCACCTGCGCGAGAGCCTGCTGGTCGTGGATGCGGATGACCAGGTCCGGCTGATCAACGAGTCCGCGGCGCAGATCCTCGATGCCAACAAGGCCGTCCCGGGCGCCCTGCTCGGCGAGGTGTCCCCGCTGCTGCTGTACTCCCTGGCCACCTGGCGCCAGGGCGAGGGCATGACCGATGCGACGACCACCTTCGTCGCGGCCGACGGCGCCCGCATCATCCAGCCGCATTTCGCGCGCCTGGGGCAGCGCATGCCGGCGCCCACGCTGGTCTTCCTCGAGGACACGAGCCTCATGGCCGAGCGCGTGCAGCAGAGCAAGCTGGCGGCGCTGGGTCGGCTGTCGGCGAGCATCGCCCACGAGATCAGGAACCCGGTGGGTGCCATGAGCCACGCGGGCCAGCTCCTGGCGGAGAGCCCTGCCATCGGGCCGGAGGAGCGCCGGCTCACCGACATCATCCGCACCAATTCGGAGCGCGTCAGTTCCATCATCAACAACGTGCTGCAGCTCTCGCGCCGCGAGGCCACGCGCCTCGAGCGGCTCAACCTCGAGGACTGGCTGGAGGATTTCATCGCCGAGTTCGCCGAGACCATGCAGGTCGACCCCTCGCGGCTGGGCGTGCGCATCGCGGCCCAGAACCTGGAGGTGCGCATCGATCCCAGCCACCTGCACCAGGTGGTCTGGAACCTGTGCGACAACGCGCTCAAGCATGCGCCCAGCGACAGCGTGGTGCCGGTGGAGATCGTGGTCGGGCGGCTCATCCCGAGCGGCCGGCCGTACCTCGAGGTCAATGATCGCGGACCGGGCATCGAGACGCAGTACGTGGAACGCATCTTCGAGCCCTTTTTCACCGCGGGCAAGGGCGGCACGGGCCTGGGCCTGTTCATCTCGCGCGAGCTGTGCCAGCTCAACCGCGCGATCCTCCTGTATGCGCCGCGCGCCGGTGGCGGCAGCACGTTTCGCGTGGTCTTCAGCGACCCGCAACGCTGGGAAGAGTGAGCGCGATGCGCCCGCGCGCTAGAATCGCAGGCTTATGACCCAGTCCTCCGTCCTGATCGTGGATGACGAGCCCGACCTGTGCGAGCTGCTGTCGATCACCTTGCAGCGCATGGACCTGCAGCCGCGCACGGCGGGGGATGTGGCCTCGGCGCAGAAGCTGTTGAAGGCCGAGCGGTTCGACCTGTGCCTGACGGACATGCGACTGCCGGATGGCGATGGCCTGGATCTCGTGCAATGGATCGTCCAGCACGTGCCGAACCTGCCCGTGGCGGTGATCACGGCCCACGGCAACGTGGAGACCGCCGTGCGCGCCCTGAAGGTGGGCGCCTTCGATTTCGTCTCCAAGCCCCTGGACCTCGGCCGGCTGCGCAAGCTGGTCGCGGCGGCGCTCAGGCTCGCCGGCGACAGCGAGGGCGACACGACGGTGTTCGGCCCGCGGCTGCTCGGCGCCTCGGCGCCGATGCAGGCGCTGCGCGAGATGATCGCGCGGGTGGCGCGCAGCCAGGCGCCCGTGCACATCTCGGGCGAATCCGGCACGGGCAAGGAACTGGTGGCCAAGCTCATCCACGAGACCGGTCCGCGCCGCGAAGGTCCCTTCGTGCCGGTCAACTGCGGTGCCATCCCCAATGAGCTCATGGAGAGCGAGCTGTTCGGCCACAAGCGCGGCAGCTTCACCGGCGCAGTCGCCGACAAGCAGGGCCTGATCCAGTCGGCCGAAGGCGGGACGCTGTTCCTCGACGAAGTCGCCGACCTGCCGCTGCACATGCAGGTCAAGCTCCTGCGCGTCATCCAGGAAAAGGCGGTGCGGCCGGTGGGCGAGCAGCGCGAGACGCCGGTGGACATCCGGCTCCTGTCCGCCACCCACAAGAGCCTGTCGCAGCTCGTGGCCGAGGGCAAGTTCCGCGAGGACCTGTTCTACCGCATCAACGTCATCGAGCTGCGCGTGCCGGCGCTGCGCGAGCGCCTCGAAGACGTGCAGGAACTCGCCGATGCCATCCTGCGGCGGCTGGCGAGGCGCATGAAGATCGGGCAGCCCAGTCTTGCGCCCGATGCGCTCGCGCTGCTGTCCTCGTATGCCTTCCCCGGCAACGTGCGCGAGCTCGAGAACGTGCTGGAACGTGCCATCACGCTGAGCACGGAAGGGGTCGTGCATGCCCGCGACATCCAGCTTCGCACCTCCCCCGCCGCGGCTCCCGCCGCGCCCGCGACGGCCGCGCCGGTGCTGGGCGACCATCTCGAGGAGATCGAGCGCGCCGCGATCATCAAGGCGCTCGAGCAGACCCGCTACAACAAGACCGCGGCCGCGAAGGTGCTGGGCATGTCGTTCCGCGCGCTGCGTTACCGGATCAAGAAGCTGGGGATCGAGTAGCCTCATGTCCACTTCTCCCCCGCCGCGCATCGCCGTCCTGATCCCCTGCTTCAACGAGGAGCCCTCGATCGCGAAGGTGGTGGCGGACTTCCGCGCAGCGCTGCCCGATGCGGCCCTCTACGTCTTCGACAACAATTCCACGGACCGGACGGCCGCGGTGGCCGCAGCGGCCGGCGCCACCGTGCGGCGCGAGGCGCTGCAGGGCAAGGGCAACGTCGTGCGGCGCATGTTCGCGGACGTCGAGGCCGATGTGTACGTGATGGTCGATGGCGATGCTACCTACGATGCACAGGCGGCGCCCGGCATGGTGCGGCAGATCCTCCAGGACAAGCTCGACATGGTGGTCGGCGCGCGGATCGCTTCGGCCCAGGACGCCTATCGCCTGGGCCATCGCGCCGGCAACCGGCTGCTGTCCGGGGCGGTGGCGCATTTCTTCGGCAAGCAGTTCTCCGACATGCTGTCGGGCTATCGGGTGTTCTCGCGCCGGTTCGTGAAGTCCTTCCCCTCGCTGTCGGGAGGCTTCGAGATCGAGACCGAACTCACGGTGCACGCGCTGGAACTGCGGTTGCCGGTGGCCGAGGTGTCCACGCCCTACGTGGGCCGGCCTCAAGGCTCGAGCAGCAAGCTGTCGACCTGGCGTGACGGCTGGCGCATCCTCCGGCTCATCGTCGTGCTGTACAAGAACGAACGGCCGTTCCGCTTCTTCACCTGGCTGTCGGTGGTGCTGGGAGTGACCGCGCTGGCGCTGGGCACACCGCTGATCATCACCTTCATCGAGACGGGCCTCGTGCCCCGCATGCCCACGGCCATCCTCGCCACCGGCCTCGTGCTGCTGTCCGCGCTGAGCTTCATCACCGGCCTCATCCTCGACACCGTCACGCGCGGGCGGCGGGAAATCAAGCGCCTGGCGTATCTTGCGAATCCGCCGCCCTGAGACGGGGCTCAGGCGCGCAGGATCGCTGCCGTGAAGCTCAGGGCCCCTTCAGCGTGAACACCGGCGGGCCGCCCGCGACGGCTGGCCTGCGCAGATCCTCCGGGCCCAGGTACCACTGGTCTCCCCAGTAGCCGCCGCTGATGCGCCGTGCCTGCGGCCAGTTGCGGCGGACCAGCGCCTCGTCGCGCCCTCCGCCGCGCCTCGCGAGCAGCAGGTCCGCATCGCGCAGCAGCGGATCGAACTGCACCATGTCCGCCGAATAGAAGCCATCCATCGTCTCGATGAAGTACACGTTGTTGCCGGGACGGCGCGGCGGCGGGAGCTGCTCCAGGTGGCGCACCATGAAGCCATCGATCTGGTGGAGCTGCAGCGGAATCACCAGCAGGAGGTTCAACACGGTGACGGCTCCCGCGAACGCGACGAGACGCGGCGCCGTGTTCTGCCGGGCAGCCATGGCACAACCCGCGAGCACGGGCAGCACGCCCCAGGCCGAATGGAAGTACCGATAGCCCCAGCCGTGGCCCTGGTCGACGTATACGAACAGGTAGGCCGAGAAGGTGAGCACCGCGGAGGCAACCAGTCGCCTCACCCGGGAGTCGGCCCAGCGTCCGCGGGCGCCGTCCCAGGCGAACAGCAACAGGCAGGGCACAGCCCATACCCAGAGCTTCGCCAGCGCGGCGCTGCGCATGTTCAGCACATCGAGCGTGGGCAGCCCGAACACGCCCTTGACCAGCGCGCTGGCCGATGCGCTCACCGGCATCGACGATGCCAATGAGCTGCGAAGCCAGAACCATCCGCCACCGATGAACAGAAGAATGGGCAGGTAGCCCAGGATCAGCCAGGGAAGCTGGCGCCGGTCGCGTGGCGAGACCAGCAGGCCCACGAGCCAGGGCACTGCGAACAAGGCATGCGGAAACGGATTGTGCAACACGAACGCGAAGGACCCGACCACGCCCGCCGCCAGCGCACGGCGCGGCGTCGGTGTGAACAGCAGCCACGCGTACAGCAGGTTCGCCGCCAGGTGCGCCTGCATCGAATAGAACGAGATGCCATCGACGAAGAACGCGCCCGAGGCGATGGCGAACAGCAGCGCCCAGCCACCGGCGATCTTCCCACCGCCCAGTTCCACCGCCACCCGGTGGATCAGCCACAGCGACATCGCGCTCAGCACCGGATTGCACAGCCAGGGAACCCCGAGCCACTGGAACGGCGCGAGCAGCAGCGCGAAGCCGGGCCAGTAGCCTTCGATGACGCGGCCGCTGACCGGGGAGCCGACGAGGAACATGCCGTTGAAGCCGCGGATGACGAACCAGTCGAGCAGGTTCGCCGGCACCTGGGCGAACAGCCGGCCGGCCGCGAAGAGCTTCGCCTGGAAGACGGCCGCGTATTCATCCATGCACAGCGGATAGGCGCGATAGATGAATCGGGACGCCGCCGCCAGGAAAGGGACGGCGATGAGCGAGCCCAGGACGGGACGGGAGCCCACCGCGCCTGCGAGGCGCGTGAACGGCGCCGGATTGCGCCAGGTCAGCGCGAGCAGGCAGACGGCCACCGAGGCCCAGGCCGTCTGTGTGTCGTAGACGGTCAACAGGAACTGGAAGATGGGCGAGAAATGCGCGCTCGAGAACAGCGCCCGGTCCAGCAGGTAGAAGAACGCCAGGCAGCAGACGCAGGCCAGCGTTCCGTAGAGGGGCGCGCGATGTTCGAAGGACGGATTCACCCGGGGCCTTGCGTCGAAAAGCCGTAGTCTACGACACGGCCGCGGCGGGGCCCGGCACCAGTGCACGTTCCCTGCGTCGCCTCCGGCGATCTGCAATAATCGCAGCCGAGACCGGTGTCCTTCCCGACTTGAACATCCTCACCAAAATCCTGCGCGTGCTGTGGATCCCCGAGTATCGCGCGGCCTTCCTGCGCATGCGGGTGGCGGCCTCCACCGAGCACGATGCCATCCTCGAAGGCCTGGATCTCGACACCGTGGTCGACATCGGCGCGAACCGGGGCCAGTTCGCGCTGTGCGCACGGCGGCTGTATCCGGCGGCGAGGATCATCTCCTTCGAACCGCTGGCGGGACCGGCCGGCACCTGGCGCTCGGTCTTCAAGGGCGATGCACGCGCGAGCCTGATACAGGCGGCCGTGGGTGAGCAATCGGGGCAGGCACAGATGCACGTGGCGCGCTGGGATGGCTCCTCCTCGCTCCTGCCCATTGGACCCGCGCAGCAGGATCATTTCCCGCTCACCTCGGAGGCGCGTCGCGAGAGCGTGACGACGGTACGGCTGTCCGAACGGCTGGGCGCGGCAGAGCTTGCGGGGCGCGCCCTGCTCAAGCTTGACGTTCAGGGGTTCGAACTGTCCACGCTGCGGGGTTGCGAGGACCTCCTGCCCCTGTTTCGCTACGTGTACGTGGAGGCCTCATTCATCGAGCTGTACACGGGACAGGCGCTGGCGGGCGAAGTGGTGGGCCATCTGCTGTCGCGAGGCTGGCGGCTGGCCTGCGTCGCAAACCCGTCCTACGGCAAGTCCGCGAAGCCCATCCAGGCCGACTTCCTGTTCGAGCGCACCTGAGCGCCCACCCCGGCTGCGGGTGCGGATGCGGGTGCAGAAGCGGAAGGTCAACCGGACTTTCGCAGCACGATGAGCTGATGATCGCGGAACGTGCCCGGGATCCCCGGCGAATGGCAACGCCGGCCTGCCGCGGTCTCGCCCCGCGGCGGCACCAGCGCCCGGCCCACGGCGTTGAAGGCCGCGGGGCTGGCCGCATACGCACACTGCATGATGAATCCCGCCAGGCGGCTGAAGGGACCGGCATCCTGGTAGTTGAATCCCGTGCAGGACTCGAGCGTCGCGCCGCGCCGCGCGGCCCATTGCGCCAGGTAGCGACCGGACGGAAAGACCAGGTGCTCAGGAAAGCTCGCGTACCAGAAGCGGGCCCCGAAGAGGCTCCGCCAGGCACGGCACTGCGGGTCTCCCGTGGAGATCAGCAGGCGTCCGCCATCCGACAGCCGCACCCAGGCTTCATCGAGCATCCGGTTCGGATCGACGAGGTGCTCGATGACATCGATGGCGACGATGGCATCGAAGCTCCGCTCGGCTCCCACCTGCGACAGGTCCTGGCCGAGCACGGTGATGCCCCGGCCAGCGGCAACGGCCGCCGCCGCCGCGGAAGGTTCGACGCCGAAGCGTCCGATGTCCGCGGGCACGCCCATCAGGAACTCACCGCTCCCACAACCCACATCCAGAACGGTGCGCGCCGCGGAACGCACGAGGACAGCGGCGATCAACGGGAAATCATGGCGGGCACGCTGCGTGCTCCATTGTTCGGCGCGGCCCTGCTGATACAGGCGGCCGTATTCCGCGGCGCTCGCCACCGGCCAGCGGAACAGGGACTCGCATGGCTGGCAACGCCACAGCCGCCCGCCCGGCAACGGCGCCGGCAGCACGCGCCCCGCGAAGAAATCCCCATCGGGAATGCGGCCCAGGCTGCGGGTTGTCGCGGAGTTGCACAGGGGGCAGCGGGGAGCGGTCATCGGCCGCTACCATATCGGGCCACGCGGTACAGCGAGGCCGTGATGATCGAGTAAGTGAATCGGCTCGCCGCCACGGCCAGCAGGCCCGCGGGGGCCGCCAGCAGGATGGCGATGACCTGGGCGATGCCCGCGGTGAGCACCACCAGCGCCGAGCGGGCCGCCCGGCCCGTCGCCAGCAGCACGTAGTAGCCACCGATGTTGATGGCCAGCACGACGTGCACGGCGACCAGCAGGCGCAGGAGGCCGGCGTTCATCGCCGCGAAATCCGCACCCACCCACAGCCGCAGCAGGGGTTCGGCCAGCAGCGCGATCACGACACCGATCAGCAGTGCAACGCCCACCCCGGCAAGGGTCGCCTCGTTCAGGATGCGATTGCCCTGGCGGGCGTCCAATCCCGCGCCACGCGCGCTGATGCGGGGAAAGATCACCTGCAACATCACGCTCGGCGCGAAGTGCACGTACTGCGCGAGCTGCAGACAGACGCTGTAGCGTGTCAGCGCGCCGGCGCCGAGGAGAGCGCCGACCAGCAGCGGATCCGCCGTGGTGAACACGAGGGTGCCGGTGGACTGCAGCCACTGCCAGCCTCCGAAGCGCAGCAGGCGCACCAGGGGCTGGCGTGCGAAGGACGGACGGCAGGCCTCGGTCGTGCCGAACAGACGCGCCACGCAAACGGCCTTGATGATGGCCTTGAGCAACATCATCGCGACCCACGCCGCGAACAGGCCGGCGACCGTCACGCCACGCGCGGCCAGCAGCGCGATCACGGCGACCATGGCGAGGCGTGCGGTTTCCGCCCGGGCCGCGAGGTCAAACCGCTGCGCGCCGCGCATCGCGCTGGCGAGGACGTTGTCGAATTCGTTGAGCAGCACCGCGGGGCCGCACAGCACCAGGATTCCCGCGAGCGCAGGCTGCGGCGCCAGCGCACCGATTCCGTGCGCGCCGACGATGCTGCCCAGGATGCCGGCCAGGAGGATCGCCACGCCTCCACCCGTGACGGCGAGTCCGAGCCCGGCGCGCACCGCGAGCACCGCCTCGGCTGGACGGGCGGCGCCCAGGTCCTCCGACACATGCTTGATGGTGGCGAAGCCCGCCCCCGCCGAGACGAGCTGGCTCAACCCGATCAGCGTGATGCCGAGCACCCAGAGCGCGAAGGCCTCGCGCCCCAGCGAGGACAGCAGGAGCGGGGTGAGCGCGAGCTGCAGCAGGGGATTCAGGCCCTGCTCCACCGCCGACCAGACCGCCGGCCGGGCATGCAGGAGGATCCGTCGCGGGAACGCGGGCAACATCATCCGGCGAACCAGCGCCGGTGGGGACAGGGTCCGTAGCGAACCTCGGACAGCGACTGCAGCGTCTTCACCAGCGCCATCGACGCCGAGCGCAGCCGGCCTCGATGCCTGCGCAGATGGGCATGGATCTCGCGGGTGCCCAGCCACATGGCGGCAAGGCTGCCGTTGGCGGCGCCGCCGGCACGCATGAAGGCGATGTCCTCGCGCACCCTGCGGATGCGCAGCGGCCGCAGCCGCTCCATGTCGTAGAACTGCGTGACGTCCGCGGCGAGCCGCGAGCCGGCATCGAACCCTCCCACCGCCTCGATCAGCCGGCGCTGCACGAACCGGCCCTGGTGCACGGGGAACAGGCCTCGCCCCGGCCAGCTCGACAGCGCGCGGGGAACGCGGCGATGGCGCCACAGGCCGCATTGGCCAAGCCGCGCCATGGCCACATCGCCCACGACCAGGTCCGGATTGTCCGCATCGCCGGGCGTCAGTCCCTCGAACGCCCGGCTCAGCGTGTCGGCGCAGACGAGGAAATCGTCCGCGTTGAGGTACAGCACGTATTCGCCGCGACAGG
>WBZN01000083.1_pt1 | contig 149863 bp, 121 predicted proteins | sample 5204281 | NCBI WGS metagenome assembly WBZN01 (sample SAMN12344347, study PRJNA552823) | activated sludge metagenome | biome: Activated sludge suspended growth; feature: Nitrification reactor; material: Wastewater; isolation source: activated sludge from nitrification reactor of wastewater...
GTAGTGCCCTACCGAACCCCGTGCCGTATCGCTCAGGATATGCTCTCCGCTCAACAAGATGCGCCCGTCCGGGTATACATGGTAGTCGCCTGTCGCAAGAATAGAAAAATATGGGCCGCTGTTCATGGCAATAAAGGTCGTGTCCAGCAAGCCGTCCGGGTCCAGCCGGCGAACCAGGCCCCCTCTTACATAGAAGCGGTCCTCCCAGGGTGTCAGGCGTTCACTTCCATATACATAAGGGTATGTGGGCACTTGCTGTCCGCTTGTATCCACCAACGCTAAATAACGGTCGGCTATGATCCAAGGAGGGTCCGTCTGGTAACGCATGATCCCGGAAAGGAGCAGCTCACCAGTGGAGAGAAAAGCCATGGAGTTCACATTCTTCTCCGAAATGCTTGTGCGGAAGGTGGTGTCCAGGCGGAACTCCCATTGCGCCAACGCAACGGTGGCCGCCAGCAGGGCGGCCACCGTGTGCATCGTTCTCCGTTGTGCGTGTTTCATCTACCGTTGTACCACCAATCGTTCGGTCCGTTCCACGCCTCCATTCCCGTGCAGTTCCACCAGGTACAGGCCCGGCGCCAGGCCCCGGGTATCCCAGCTGTGCCGCCCCTGTTGCCCGCTGGTGGCGTAGCGGTGCAACACCCGGCCGGCGGCATCGCGCACCACCAAATATACCGCTCCCGTGTGGCCCGGCAAGTCTCCTGGCCGGGCAAAGGCTTCTACACCCGGATCCACCTCACCGTTTGCCGCAGCCACGGACGGTGTACGGTGAGTTCCACCTTGCAGTGAGGGGTAGGCCGAGGATGGAAGAAGACCTCCATAGGACCATTGCCACCGTGGCCTCGTTGTGGGGTGTTATAAGGTACTCCATCAACGACGCGGATAATAAGATGCGTTTGGCTGGGTCCCCGGGTCTGCTCGCCCCTGCAACCCGCCGTAAACTTGCACCGTGCAGTTCAACAAGATCATCGGCCATGCGGCGCTGAAGGCACGCCTGATCGGCAACCTGCGTGAAGGGCGGATCCCCCATGCCCAGTTCTTCCTCGGGCCGCGTGGCAGCGGGGCGCTCCCCTTGGCCTTGGCCTATGGGGCCTATCTGCTTTGTGAGCAGCCCGGCGAGGGCGACGGCTGCGGCCAGTGCAATGCCTGCAAGATGACCGCCAAGCTGGCCCACCCGGACCTCAACCTGGTCTTTCCCATCTTCTTGTCCAAGGAGGTGCGTACCTGCGAGCCGTTCGCCGGGGAATGGCGTGCAGCCGTGCTGGAAGAGCCTTATTTGGATGATGAGGGTTGGCGGGTCAGGCTCAAAGGCGAGAACAAGCAGCTGCGCATGGGCGTGGATATCGCCGGGGAAGTGGTGCGCAAGCTCAGCCTGAAGGCCTTTGCCGGGGGGTGGAAGGTGATGTTGATCTGGCTGCCCGAGCTCATGGATGCCTACATGGCCAATAAGATCCTCAAGGTGCTTGAGGAGCCCGAGCCGCGCACGGCATTTCTGCTTGCCGGCCACTCCAACGACCGGATGCTGCCCACCATCCTCAGCCGCACCCAGCTGGTGAAAGTGGCATCACCGGATCCCGGCGAGGTGGCGTCCGCCGTGCTGCAGCGCTTCCCCGGGCTGAGCGGCGAACAGGCCCGCGGCATTGCGGCACGCAGTGAAGGCGATCTCTTGGAGGCCTGGGCCATGGCCGAAGGCCGCGAGGCGGAATCCTTTCTCTTTCTGCGCGATTGGCTGCGCGCCTGCTACGCCCGCAAATGGGAGGAAGCCGTGGCCGCTGCCGACCAATTTGCCAAAATGGGGCGCGAGCCCCAAAAGGGCCTCATGGCCTATGCGCTCTATTTGATGCGCCAGTGCATGCTGCACCTGCAGGACCTGCCCCAGCTGATCACTGCCGGCGGGGAGGAGCGGGCGTTCGTACAGAAGTTCAGCACCGTGCTGGACATGGCCAGCCTGGAGGCAGTGCGGGCGGAGCTGGAGGCCGCATATGGCCACCTGGAGCGGAACGCCAATCCGAAAGTGCTGTTGTTGGACCTGGGCTACAGCCTGGGTTCGTTGCTGCGCGCCAAGGAAGGCGCGACCGGATAAAAAGCCCGCAGCAAGCAACCAACCTTCCGCAGGCTGGCGCCGGCGCTATCTTCGCGCCAATGTCCTGTGCGGGTTGTGCGAGTTCATCCAAGGAGGGTCCGGGGGGGTGCAAGAGCAAGGGCTCCTGCAGTTCCGGAGGGTGCAACAAGTTGGAAGTGCATGATTGGCTGGCCGGTGTGCCGTTGCCCAACGGCATGCCTCCTTTTGATGCGGTTGAAGTGCAGTTCAAGCACACCCGAAAAAACTTTTACCGGCTTGCCGGCGCACCGCCCCTGACCGCCGGCGACGCCGTGGTGGTGGAAGCCGCCTCGGGCACCGATGTGGGCGTGGTGAGCTTGGCCGGTGAACTGGTGCGTGCCCAAATGCAGCGCAAGAACACCGGCACCGATACCTATGAACTGCGCAAGGTGGTGCGCAGGGCCACCCAGGAAGACCTTGACCGTTGGCATGAAGCCCGCGGCAAGGAGGACGGGCTGCTCAAGGCCGCACGGCAGATCTGCCAAGAGGCCAAGCTGGACCTGAAAGTGAGCGATGTGGAATATCAAGGGGACGGCACCAGGGCCACCATCTACTATACTGCCGAGGAACGCGTGGATTTCCGTGAACTGCTGCGCAAGCTCACCAACCGCTTCCCGGTGCGCGTGGACATGAAGCTCCTCGGCGCCCGGCAGGAAGCGGCACGCCTGGGGGGCATTGGCCCCTGCGGCAGGGAGCTCTGCTGCAGCACCTGGCTCACCGACCTGCGCAGCGTTACCACCAGCGCCGCCCGGTACCAGCAACTGGCGCTCAACCCCCAGAAGCTCACCGGCCTCTGCGGCAAGCTCAAGTGCTGCCTGAACTATGAGCTGGACATGTACATCGAGGCCATCAAGAGCTATCCATCGCCCAATGCCAAGTTGAAGACCAAGCAGGGCACCGGCACCCACATGAAGACCGACATCTTCAAGGGGCTTATGTGGTACCTCTTCAAAAAGCCCGGTGAACCGGTGGCCATGGCCGCCTTGCCGGTGGAAAACGTCCGTGAGATCCTCGCCGCGAACAAGCAGGGCATAGAGCCGGAAGTGGACCTGCGCATGGCCGAGGAGCATGCGGTCCAACAGGCCGAAGCACCAACCGCCGACTATGAGAATGTGATCGATGGCGGCGACGACCTGGCACGGTTCGACAAGAAAATGAAGAGCGGCAAACGCCGTGGCCGCGACCGGAACAAGAAGCCCTCCGCCGAAGGCCGGACCACACAGGCCGATGCGGGCCAACCAGGCCGCAAGGCAGGTGCCATGCCCCAACCCGGCAATGCACCGGCCGAGGGCGGACGCCGCAGCCGCGATGGCCGCGACAGACGGCGCAGAGGACCCCGCAACGGCGCATCACCCAAACCCACCGGCCCCAAGCCCGGCAACGCGTGAAACCCGCCTTTACGATCTCCGTGCTTGCAGCCCTGCTGTTGGCGGCCTGCACCCGGCATGTGGCCTTCCAGGAGAGCCGCCAGGTGCCCGATGGCCGCTGGCATCGTTCCTGGAAACCACAGTTCGTTTTCGAGGTCACCGATACCATGGCGGCAAAAGACATCTTCCTGGACATCCGCCATACCGGAGACTATCCCTTCAGCAACCTCTTCCTTTTCACCACTTTGCAAGGGCCCGATGGCCGCAGCTTCACCGACACCGTGGAATGTACCTTGGCCGATCCCGCGGGCCGCTGGTACGGCAAGGGCACCGGGTTCATCTTCAGCGACAGGTTCCAGGCCCATGTGCTTTACCGCATCAACAACAGATTCCCCGAGCAGGGCCGTTATCTCTTCACGCTGGAGCAAGCCATGCGCTCAGAGGAGCTGCCCGGTGTGATCGATGTAGGCATCAGCGTGGAGGATCCGGCAAACAGGAAATGAACCGCAAGACCACGGCAGGCACGGCGCCGGCCCCAGGCCGGAATAAACGGTGGTATGCCTTGTGGTGGCTGGCGGTGCTGGGGCCGGTGGCGGGCTTGCTCACCTTATTGCTCCTGGCCGCCTCCAGCAAGGACCTGCCCGGTACGGCGGAGCTGCAGAACCCCCGGAGCGACCTGGCCACCACGGTGCTCTTCAGCGATGGCACCCTGATGGGACAGTACTACCGCGAAAACCGCATACCGGTGGATTTTTCCAAGATCAACCCCAATGTGGTGCATGCCTTGGTGGCCACTGAAGATGAGCGCTTCTTCACCCATAGCGGCGTGGACCTGCGCGGAACAATGAGGGCCGCAGTGTTCCTGGGCAAACGCGGCGGGGCCAGCACCATTACCCAGCAACTGGCCAAAATGCTCTTCCATGATGTGCGCCAGGATTTCTTGGGCCGTGTGTTCCAGAAATTCCAGGAATGGATCATTTCGGCCAGGCTGGAACGCGAGTACACCAAGGAAGAGATCATCGCCATGTACCTCAACCGCTTTGATTGGATCAATCAAGCGGTGGGCATCAACTCCGCAGCACGCGTTTATTTCAACACCACCCCCGATTCGTTGCGCGTGGAACAAGCGGCCATGCTGGTGGGCATGTGCAAGAACCCCGCGCTCTTCAACCCATTGCGCCGGCCCGAAGCCACCCTCCAGCGCCGCATGGTGGTGCTCAACCAAATGGTGAAGAACGGATTCTTGGACCGCCAGGCCTACGACTCGCTCAAAGTGCTGCCATTGGGCCTGGATTTTCAGCGTGTGGACCATACCGAGGGCCCCGCACCCTACCTGCGGGAAGCCTTGCGCAGCGAGCTTCAACGCCTCTTCTCAGCCAAGGACCCCGAAACCGGAAAGCTCAAGATCGCCAAGCCCGATGGATCGGCCTATGACATCTATACCGATGGACTGAAGGTGTACACCACCATCGATCGCCGCATGCAGCGCTTCGGGGAGTGGGCCGTTCGCGAGCACTTGGCCAGCGAATTGCAGCCGGAGTTCTTCAAGGACCTGGCCAAAAAGAAGAACAGGCCGTTCGATTTCCGGGTCAGTCCGGATGAGATCAAGGCCATCATGGCGTCGGCACGCATGCGCAGCGACCGCTACAAAACGCTCACGGGAAAGCTCTGCCCCAACTGCCAACGGCCCGCAGCCTACATCGTGAAGGAAAAACTGCAAGGCAAGAGCAGCTACCACTGCGACCCGGCCAAGGGCGGCTGTGATACCTGGTGGCCCGTGCTGGACAAGCAGGGCATCGAGAAACAGTTCGACACCCCGGCCCGGATGACCGTGTTTACCTGGCATGGCGAGGTGGATACCCTGATGACGCCCAATGACAGCATCCGCTATTACAAGAGCTTCCTGCAGAGCGGCCTGTTGAGCATGGACCCCCACACGGGCTTCGTCAAGGCTTGGGTCGGCGGCATTGATTTCAAGCACTTCCAGTACGACCACGTGGCCCAAGCCCGCAGGCAGGTGGGTTCCACGTTCAAGCCCTTTGTGTATGCCACCGCCATTCGCGAGGGCATGTCGCCCTGCACCGAGCTGCCCAACCAGAAAACCTGCTTCAACATGCCAGCCGGCCAGCCGGATTGGTGCCCCCAGAACAGCGACAACAAATACGGCGGAATGGTCACCCTCAAGTTCGCCTTGGCCAATTCCATGAACACGATCACCGCGTGGATCATGAAACAGTACGGCCCGCAATCGGTGACCACCCTGGCCCGGCACATGGGGGTGAAAAGCCCGCTGGAGCCCGTGCCTTCGCTTTGCCTGGGCGTGGCCGACCTCACCTTGGAGGAAATGACCGGAGCCTTCTCCACCTTCGCCAATGAAGGGGTGTACATCCGCCCCATGGTGTACACGCGCATCGAGGACAAGAACGGCAACACCCTCTTGGACATGGCCCCGCAGACCGAGGAAGCCCTGGACCCCACCACCTCATACATCATGCTCAACATGTTGAAAGGCGTGGTGGACGGTGCCTACAACCCCAGCACGGGCAAAACCGTCGGCACGGGCATGCGCCTGCGCATGGGCTGGGGCAACCGGGCCAAGTACGGCAACATCAAGTTCCCCACGGCCGGCAAAACCGGTACTACCCAGAACAACAGCGATGGCTGGTTTATCGGCATCACCCCGGACCTGGTCACCGGCGTATGGACCGGCGCGGAAGACCGCAGCGTGCGCTTCAGCCGTACCGATCAGGGGCAAGGAGCGAACATGGCCCTGCCCATCTACGGCTACTACATGAACAAGGTGTATGCGGACAGCACCATTGCCATCAGCACCGGCGACTTTGCCAAACCCGAGGGCATGGGCGAAGTGGACTTGAACTGCTTCCAACGGGGGGGCCAAGGGGCGGGGCAGAACCAAGGCGGGCAGGAAGAGCCTACCTGGGAGTGAGCGTTACGCATAGCGGCGAAGCAACGCGCCCAAGCGGTTGGCATAGCTGCCCCCGAACAGGTTGAGGTGCACCAGTACGGGATACAGGTTGCAGAGGTCCACACGATCTTCCCATCCCGGTGCCAACGGGGCCTCCTCTTGGTACGCGGTATGGAATTCCCGATCGAAACCGCCGAACAGCCGGGTCATCGCCAGGTCCATTTCCCGGTGCCCGTAATACACGGCGGGATCGATGAGCACCGGTTCGCCGGTGGTGGATGCCAAGTAGTTGTTCTTCCAGAGATCGCCATGCAGCAGGGCCGGTGGTTCCGCCGGGAAGAGTTCAGGCAGCCGGCGGTACAACCGCTCAAAGCGCAGCACATCGCCGGGGTTGATCCGCTGGTTGTCGCGCGCCAGTTGCACCAAGGGGTCCAAGCGGCACAGCACCATGAAATCGGCCCAATCGGCATGGGCGGTGTTCTTTTGCGGCAACAGGCCGATGAAGTTGTCGTGGTCCAAGCCGAACGTGCCCCGGGTGTGGCGGTGAAGTTGGGCCAGGGACCGGCCGAACCGGTGCTGGAAGCCGCGATCTTCTTCCGCTTGGGCGATGTGCTCCATCAGCAGAAAGGTAGTGCCGTCCAGTTCTCCCTGGGCGATCACTTCCGGCACGCGCAATACGCCCGCACGGCGCAGGATGCCCAAGCCGCGTTCCTCGGAAACAAACAGGCTGGGGAAGCGGTCGGCCGTATTCGTCTTCAGAAAAAACGGGCCTGCGTCCGTTGCCAAGCGGAAGGCATCGTTTACACTTCCCCCATAAAGCGGGATCGCGTCGCGGATCGTTGTTCCCCGGCCCAAGCGGGCGGACAACAGGATGCCAAGATGCTCGACCAACGGTTTGTTCATGGGCAGGTACAAAGGAAGCCCATGCTGCGGCATGCCGCCTGCCATGCTTGCGGCCGGCCCGGAATGAACAAGGCGGCACCGGAGGTGCCGCCTTGTGTTGGTGGAGAATATCGGAGTCGAACCGATGACCTCTTGCATGCCATGCAAGCGCTCTAGCCAGCTGAGCTAATCCCCCAGTAAGCCGAACCGGCGGTACAGGACCGCCCGGATCGGACGGCAAAGATAATTGAAATTCGGAACGCCCAATTGGGATGTGTCCTTCAGGCGCCTTGACCGGCCAAACACTTGTACCATTCCGTTTGGTACCGTACCCGGGCCTTGCCGCGCACGGGCATGCGGTAGGCATTGGTGAGCCCGGCATCGATCTGGCGGGCTTTTGCGGTGTCGCGCCACTGGAGTTCCAAGAAGCGCAATACTTCCGCCTTCAGCCCTGCATCCAAGACCGGGAAAGCCACTTCGATCCGGCGGTCCATGTTCCGTTGCATCCAGTCCGCGCTTGACAGGTACACCAGCGGGTCGCCTTGGTTGTGGAACACATAGGCCCTGGCGTGCTCCAGGAAACGGTCCACAATGCTGATCGCTTCGATGCGGGAGCTGTGCCCGCGAACGCCCGGAACCAAACAACAGATCCCCCGCACGATCAGGCGGACACGGACCCCGGCCCGGCTCGCATCGTACAATTTGCGGATCAAGGGCTTGTCTTCCAAGCTGTTCAACTTCAGCAACACCGATGCCGGCTTGCCGTTCAGGGCGTGTTCGATCTCCCGGTCCACGGCCGCCTCCAAGCAGCTGCGTAAGTGGTCTGGCGAGGTGGCCAGCCATTTGGTGCGTTGAGGGGGGTAGCCTTGCAGCAATTGTTCGAAGATGCGGGCCACCTCGGCGGTGATCGTTTTGCGCGTGGTCAACAGCCCCAGATCGGCATAGGTGCGCGCGGTATCTTCATTGAAGTTGCCCGTGCCCAGATAGGCTTCCCGGCCCTGTCCGCTTCCCTTTTTGCGCTCGATCAGCAATAGCTTGCCGTGGACTTTGTAGCCGGCCACGCCATAGCTCACATGGGCGCCGGCCCGGGCCAGGGCCGCCCCCCAGTGCAGGTTGTTGCGCTCATCAAATCGCGCCAGCACTTCCATGACCACGTCCACGCGCTTGCCCCTCCGTGCCGCATCCGCCAATGCTGCACAGATCAACGAACGGTCCGCCACCCGGTACAGGGTGATGGCGATCCGTTTTACCGCAGGGTCTGTTGCGGCTTGTTGCAACAATTGAACGATCGCCGAAAAGCTGTGATAGGGGAAGTGGAGCAGCAGGTCGTGCCGCAACGGCCGCCGTGCCGCCAAGCGCTTGTTCAACAGCGGGTGGTCCAAGGGGGGCAGCGGTTCATCGCGCAGTGTTCCCCGGCCCTCCACAGGCAATTGCAACAGGTCGTTCAGGTTAGGGTATCGGCCTCCGGCGAACGACTCATGTTGCCCCACCCCCAGGGCCTGCTGCACTTGGCCCAACATGCGGCGGGGAAGGGCACGGTCATAAATGAACCGGACCGGTACTCCGGTATTCCGTTTGCGCAGGCTGCGGCGCACCCTTAGCACTACATCGTCGCTGTATTCCTCATCCAGGTAGAGCTCGGCATCCCGGGATATTTGGATGGCATGGCACGCTTTGATGGCCCACCCTTTGAACAGATCTGCCGCCCCGGCACGCACCACGTCGTCCAAGAAGATCATGTCCGTGCGTTGCTCTTGGGCGGGAAGCAGCAGGAAGCGCCCCAGCTCATCCACGGGCACGTTCACCAGCACCAGCCGGTCCTTGCCCTTGGTGCGGGACAGGGCGATCACCAGGGAAAGCTGCCGGTCGGCAACGAACAGGTCCGTGGAGTCATCAAGCCCGGCCACGTGCAGCAAGGGTGCCACCGTGCGCCGGAAGTAGGCCAGCACATAGGCCCGCTGATCGGCGGAAAGCAGGCCCGGGCGCAGTATGCGGATCCCGTGCTGCCGCAACGCCGGCATCAGGTCGCTCCCGTAGAGCTGCTCCGCTTCGGCTTGTTGGCGCAGGGCCTCCTGGTTGATGCGGCCCAAGTGCTTGCCCGGCGGTATTTCCAACGCGGAGCGGTTCCTTTTCCCGAGTTTGCCCAAGGCGCGCAACTGCGCCACGCGCACACGGTAGAACTCTTCCATATTGCCGCTGTGGATGGCCACGAACTTCAGCCGTTCCAGCAACGGAACCGTCACGTCCCGTGCTTCCTGCAACACACGGGCATTGAAGTGCAGCCAGCTGAGCTCGCGATCGGTGAATGGCAGCGGCCCGTTGGCGGCCCCGGCTGGCAGTTGGCGCAGGCCATGGCTGTGCAGCTGCCGCAACTGCCCCAGGTTAATGGCCTTCTGTTTGCCGAACCGCTGCCGGGCATAGGCGGTGTGGAAACGATGGTCTTCCAAAAAGGTGAGGCTGTGCAAAAGTTGTTGTGCAGCCGGTACCGTTTGGCCCAGCACGGCCTCACGCTCGGCATGCAGGCGTGCCGAGCGATCAAGGAATCCCGCCTGCCCTGCCGTGCACGTGTCGGCATCCTGAAGCACCCGTTGTGCAAGGTTCCGGGGTCGGGTACCCCGGCGGGTGGCCAAGATCAAGGCAGTGATCTCGGTTATGGCGGCGTGCCCCACACCCTTGGCGGCAAGCCATTTTTCTGCATGCGCCGCGCCGGCCTGCTCATGCCCTTCATAGGTGGTGGCATAGCCCGTGTCGTGGAACAGCGCTGCCAGCTCCAAGCACAGCAGCTGATCGCCCTGCAGGCCGGATGCCCGACCGATCTCCACCGCCCAGCGGGCCACGGAAAGGGTGTGCTCCAGGTCGTGGAACACCATGTGCCGGGGCATGTGCTTGGAAAAATAGCGGCGCACGTACAAGCGTGCTTTTTCCAATAGGCCGGGGGTGGGCATCCATGTGCGAATGTAGGTGCCCCTGTTACGGGCAGGCCGGAACTTCCCGGGGAGAACGGCGCGCGGGCTTCGCGCTTTTATGTTTGTGCCTGCACGGGCCATGGCCTGCAAGGACCAGATCGTTTCTATCGCCCACGACCCCCGGCAACCCATGGCCACTACGCCCCTGCCAGCCCCATTGGTTCATCCCTTGCTTGCCTGTTCGGGCGGAAATCGGTTCCTGTTCGGATACAGCGGAGCCTTTCCCGACGAACATTCCGCGCGCTTGATCGAACTGGTGGAAGTGATGGCTGCCCGGGATCAATCCCTGCGCAGCGGCAAAGGCCGCCTGGCCTTCATCCTGGTGGAAGCCTACCAGAACATCATACGCCACCAGGCCATTTCCGCAACGGCGGACCCGTGGGGGGCCGCCAGGCCGATGTTCTTGATCCAGGATCAGCAAGGCATGCAAGTGATGACCACCCGCAATGCAGTGTCCCACAAGCAGGCAGAGGCGCTGAGAACGCAATTGGCCGAGTTGGTGCGCATGGAAGATGCCGCATTGAAGGAACTGTTGCTGCAGGGGATCCAGCGCCCCTCCACCACGGGGGTCCGGGGAGCAGGGCTGGGCCTGATCGGTATGTTGCGCCGCACCGGGGAAAAGCCCACCTGGACGTTTGCACCGGTGGACAAGGAGCACCAAGCGTTCAGCCTGCACTGGGCCTTGGACCACTGGCCCAAGGCCACAACCACCGGCGGTGAAATGCTGTTGGACTTACCGGCGTGGATGAGCGAACACCGCGTTCAGCTGTGCTATGCCGGACCTTGGACCGCAGACCTGGGAACCGTGCTTTTACGCTTGGCCGGGGCGGAATGGCCTCACAGCCCGGCAGGACCCGATGGCCATGACCAACGGCTGCAGCAATTGGCCGAGGCGGTCCTGCCTGTGTTTTCGGGCAGCGGGCAACTTGCCGTTGCGCTGCATGGCGGAAGCCCCATGCGCCTGACCGTAGGCGGCCTTGTTGCGCATGATGTGCCCGCCCGATGGCAGGGCCGATGGGAGCAGGCGGAATGGACCCTCGGGCCGGCCATGCCCGAACCCGGGGGAGGCGTGTTGGCCAGCGTAAGCTTTCCGTGGTAGCAGTATACCGTGCAGTGTTGCAGCACCGGTTGGCGAGGGTTGGCCCGGCTTGCCATCGGGCCATGCCGGGGATCCCTCAAGGCAGGTTGGAATTCCAAGCCATCGCATCAATTGCTCTGGCGCTGCGCTTCACCTTTTTGGTAAATTGATCGCGCATGCCATCCTTGTTGTACAGCATACAGCGGTTACTGCACTGGTTCGAAGCGTGGTTTGAACGGCGCTTCGGCTGGTTTCTGACCAACGGCATGAAGGAAACCGATGCCTCGCGGAGGCGTGCGGCCCAAGAAAGGGAGCAGCGATCGCCGCCTACAGCTTGATGCACACATTGCGCGGTTCCGTGAAGAACCGGAGCGCTTCGCGCCCGCCTTCACGGCCCACCCCGCTGTGTTTCATGCCTCCGAAGGGGGTGCGCAGGTCGCGCAGCATCCAGCAGTTCACCCATACAATGCCGCTCTTCAATTGCCTGGCCATGCGGTGCATGCGCCGGCCGTCCGCGGTCCACAGCACGCTGGCCAGCCCGTAGCGGGTGCCGTTCGCGGCCTGCAGGGCCTCCTCCTCCGTGTCGAACGGTTGAATGGTGACCACGGGCCCGAAGATCTCCTCTTGATTGGTGCGGCAGCCGGGACCCAAGCCTTCGATCACGGTCGGGGCCATGTACCATCCTTGGGCCAACGGCCCGCCCAAGCGCACCTGGTCGCCCCCGCACAGCAGCGTGCCACCCTCTTCCTTGGCCAAGGCTACATGGCTGAGCACCTTGTTCAAGTGGGCCTCGCTGACCACCGCGCCAATGTCCGTGCTCTGCTCCCCCGGATCACCTACGCGCAGGGCCTTGACCCGCTCCACGAATGCCGCCCGAAAGCGGGGATATAGCGAACGTTCCACCAGGATGCGCGATCCGCACAGGCAGATCTGGCCCTGGTTGCTGAAGGAGGAGCGCACCGTTTCCTTGAGCATCTCCTCGAAATCGCAGTCGGCAAACACCAATACGGCGTTCTTGCCCCCTAGTTCCAAGCTCAACTTCTTGAACATCGGCGCGGCTGTCGCGGCGATACGCGCACCAGTGGCCGTTCCGCCCGTGAAGGAGATGGCCGGAATGGCCGGATGTTCGGTGATGGCGGCGCCAACCTTGGGGCCGGTGCCCTGTACGATGTTCAGCACCCCGGGGGGAAATCCGGCCTCGATGCAGCGCTCGGCCAGCATATGCGTGGTGAGCGGGGTCAGCTCCGAGGGCTTGGCCACCACCGTACAGCCCGTGGCCAGTGCCGGTGCCACTTTCCAAGTGAACAGGTAGAGCGGCAGGTTCCAAGGGCTGATGCAGCCTGCCACGCCTACCGCCTGCCGGTCCGTGTAGTTCACCGCTTCGTCATCGGTCAGGTGGGCTTCGCTCTCCCAATGCAGGATGGCCGTGGCAAAGAACCGCAGGTTGGCGATGGCCCGCGGGACGTCCACTTCCATGGCCAGGTGCAGCGGTTTGCCGTTGTCGCGGCTCTCTGCTGCCGCAAACAAGGCCAGGTCCCGTTCCACCAGATCGGCCACGCGCATCAGGGCGTCATGCCGCCGCTTGCGCCCAAGGGCCATCCAGCCGGGCAAGGCCTGCGTGGCCGCTTCCACGGCCCGGTCCACGTCCTGCCGGTCGCTGTCGGCAATGTGCGTGAACACCCGGCCCTCGCCCGGGGCATGCCCCTCCAGCCATTGGCCTCCGGCTGCCGGGCCAAGCTTGCCGCCGATGTAGTTGAGCACTTGCTGCATCATGAAACAAAGGTAGGCGGCCAAGCCCCCGTTCCCCGGAGTGCCCACGCGCCCCGAAGGGGTTAAACATCGTTACCACGGCCGCCAGTTGGAGCAGGGCCGGTACTTTTCAGCCTGAATGGGCAGACGGACGATCAACCGCCTTATCGCCGCCATCACCGTGGCCTTGTTGGGCCTGGTGCTGGTGCAGGCCCTTTGGGTGCGCGACATCCTGGCCTTGAAGGAGGCCCAGTTCAATGAAAGCATCGACAATGCCTTGGTGGCCGTAGGTGACCGCTTGACCATGGCCGAAGCCCGCCACCAGTTGCGCCTTTTGCCCGGCGCCGTTCCCGCCGGGATGCCCCCCTTGGAGCCGCCTCCGGCACTGCCTGACTCCACCGGGGCTGCGGTCCTGCCGCCACCAGACCCGCTGGAAGAGCTGTTGCGGGGGCTGCTTGCCGGAGGCCTGATGCGCGATATCCATGACCGGATCGACCCGCAACTGCTCGATTCCTTGGTGCGTGAGGAGCTGCGGCTGCGCCATATTCAAGGTGCCTACTCCTATGCCGTGATCGGTTCCACCGGTGAAGTGGTGGTCACCGGGCCTGGTGCGGCCGAATATGCACCTCTGGCGGCGGGCAGCCCCCACCGCACCCGCTTGTTCCGCAATGATTGGCCGGCCGGCCCCGATGGTGCACCCACTTGGTGGCTGCACCTGCAAGTGCCCCGGCGCGCGCCCATGCTGCTGCGCACCGTGTGGCCCATGCTGGTTTCAACGGCGGTCTTCCTCTTGCTGATCACCTTCACCTTCGGCTATGCCCTGCGGGCCATCTTCCGGCAAAAACGTTTGGGCGACATCAAAAACGACCTGGTAAACAACCTGACACACGAACTCAAGACCCCCATCAGCACCATTGCCTTGGCGTGCGAGGCCTTGAACGATCCGGGCATGCCCAAGGAACCGGCCCAAGTGAACGCGCTTATCGGCATGATCAAGGATGAGAACAAACGGCTGGGCATGCTGGTGGAGAGCGTGCTGATGAGCGCGGTGACCGACGAGGGCGGCATGCGGTTGCGCTTCGCCGACGTGGACATGCACGCATTGCTCGCGGAAGTGGTGCGCAACGGTGCTCTCCAGACCGGGAGGCGCGGAGGAAGCATCCAACTGCAGCCGAACGCGGAATTGGCCCACATCCGCGGAGACCGCACCCACCTCACCAGCATCTTCCACAACCTCATCGATAATGCGGTGAAGTACTGCGCAGGATCACCGGTGGTGCAGATCTGCACCCGCAGCGATGCCCAAGCCCTTACCATTGAAGTGCGCGACAATGGCATCGGTATTCCCCGCGCCGAACAGGGCAAGATCTTCGACCGCCTCTACCGGATCCCTACCGGCAACGTGCACAACGTGAAAGGGTTCGGGCTGGGGTTGAGCTATGTGCGGTCCGTGGTGGAGCGCCATGGCGGCACCATCCGCGTGGAAAGCACCACCGATCCCGGCGAACGCGGCACCGGGAGCAGTTTCATCATAACATTACCATTCGAACATGGAGGAGGAAACAAGGCTGTTGCTGTGCGAGGATGACCCGAATTTGGGCATGTTGCTGGCGCAATACCTGCAGGCAAAAGGGTACCAGGTGGAGCTGAGGCAGGACGGCCAGGCCGGCTGGGAAGCGTACAAGGAAGGCGGGTTCGACCTGCTGCTGTTGGACATCATGATGCCGCTCAAGGACGGGTTCACCTTGGCGCGCGAGATCCGCAGGCAGGACGACCAAACACCCATCATCTTCCTCACCGCGAAGAACATGCGGCAGGATACGCTCGAAGGCTTTGAGAGCGGTGCCGACGACTACCTCACCAAGCCCTTCAGCATGGAGGAGCTGCTCTTCCGGATCAACGCCGTGCTGCGCCGCTCGCGCGAAGTCTCCAAACCGGCCGAACGGCCCACGAAGTTCAACCTGGGCAAGTATGTTTTTGATGCACGCAAGCAGCTGCTGTCCAGCCCAACGGGGGAGCGCAACCTCACCACCAAGGAGAACGAATTGCTGCACCTCTTGTGCGAACACGCCAATGCCCTGCTGGACCGGCCGCAGGCGCTGCACGCCGTGTGGGGCGCCGACAACTACTTCAATGGCCGCAGCATGGACGTGTACATCGCCAAGTTGCGCAAATACCTGGCCGGCGACCCTGCAGTGGAGATCGTGAACGTGCACGGCAAAGGCTTCCGCCTGGTGGTGCCCGGAACCTGACCGGCAGGCATTACGCTCCCGCCTACAGGCACCCGGTACGTCCGCCGTCCACCGGCAGGTTGATGCCGTTGATGTACGCACCGGCCGGCCCGGACAGAAAACAGATGGCATAGGCCACTTCGGCCGGTTCGGCAAACCGCTGCAACGGGATCTCCGCCAACATTTCCCCGGCGGCCTCCGCTTCGGTGCCACCGCTCTTTTTCGCCTTGTTGGCAATGATCGCCTGCAGGCGGCCGGTGGCCGTGGCGCCGGGCAGCACGTTGTTTACCGTGATGTTGAACGGCCCCAGCTCATGGGCCAAGGTCTTGCTCCACTGCGCCACCGCCCCGCGAATGGTGTTGCTCACGCCCAAATTGGGCAATGGCGCTTTCACGCTCGTGCTGATCACGTTGATGATTCGGCCGCTGCGGCGCTCCTTCATGCCCGGCACCACCGACCGCACCAAGGTTTGAAAGGCCAGCAGGTGCAGCCGGAAGGCCTGTTCATACGCATCGATCCCGGCTTCGTGTGCGAGGCCCGGGGGCGGCCCACCGGTGTTGTTCACCAGGATGTCCACGCCACCGGCGCGCTCCAAACAGCCGGCCAAGGCGGCCTGCAGCGCACCGGTGGCCGACATGTCGGCCACCACATAGCCGTGCTGCTGGCCGACACCGGCCTCGAGCGTGGCCACCGCTTCGCGCAACTTGCCCTCATCACGCGCCAGCAACGTGACGCGTGCCCCAAGCTTGGCCAGTTCCCCGGCCGTAGCCAGCCCGATCCCTTGGGTTCCCCCGCCCACCAGGGCATGCCTGCCGTCCAAACGGATGTCCATGTGCCAAAGGTAGCTGCCGCCGAACCGGCGGATCGTCGATCCCCGGGCCGTGGACGTACCTTCGGGACCCATTCCAGCCGCATGCCCATACGCCGCCCCTTCAACCTCCTGCAATGGGTCGCTGACAACCGCGACCTGCTGAAGCCACCCGTGGGAAACAAGAACTTGTACGCCGATGCCGGCGATTACATCGTGATGATCGTGGGCGGCCCCAATGCGCGCAAGGACTACCATTGGAACGAGACCGAGGAACTCTTCTACCAACTGGAAGGCGATATCGAGGTGGGCCTGCAGGAGGACGGAAAAGCGGTGAAAGTGCCCATCCGGGCCGGGGAAATGTTCCTGCTGCCGGCGCGTACGCCGCACAGCCCGAGCCGCCCGGCAGGAAGCGTGGGTCTGGTGATCGAGTGCAAGCGCGCCGACCGCGAAATGAGGGATGGCCTGTTGTGGTTTTGCGAAAGCTGCAACCACAAACTGCATGAGGAATATTTCGTGCTCAACGACATCGAACAGGATTTCCTGCCCCGCTTCCGGAAGTTTTACGGCAGCGAGGACTTGCGTACGTGCAAACAGTGCGGCAAGGTGATGGAGGCCGATCCGCGATTTACCTGAGCCCCATCAATGGCCGAGCTGTTTGCCGTAGACATCCACACGCACATCCTGCCCAAGGACATCCCGGATTTCGGGAAGCGCTTCGGCTATGGCGGCTTCATCCACCTGGACCACCACAAGCCGGGCTGTGCCCGGATGATGAAGGACGACCGCTTCTTCCGTGAGGTGGCGGCCAATGTGTGGGACCCTGCCGTGCGCATGCAGGAGTGCGCTGCGCACCACGTGCATGTGCAGGTGCTCAGCACCGTGCCGGTGATGTTCAGCTATTGGGCAAAACCGCAGGACACGCTCAACCTGGCCATGTTCCTCAACGATCACCTCGCATCCGTCGTGCAGCAGCACCCTAAGCGCTTCGTTGGCCTGGGTACCTTGCCCATGCAGGATCCGGAGCTGGCCTTGCGCGAACTGGAACGCTGCAAACAGATCGGGCTGGCGGGCGTGGAAGTGGGCACCCACGTGGAAGGGGTGAACCTGGGGGAACCGCAGCTCTTCCCGATCTTCCAGGCCTGTGAAGCACTGGGCATGGCCGTTTTCGTGCATCCATGGGACATGCTCGGCAAGGAGCGCACCGACAAATACTGGTCGCCCTGGCTGGTGGCCATGCCCATGGAAACCACCTTGGCCATCACCAGCATGATCTTCAGCGGGCTGTTCGAAAAGTTGCCCGGTCTGCGCGTGGCCTTTGCCCATGGCGGCGGCTCATTTCCGGGCACATTAGGCCGCATACAGCATGGGTTTGAAGTGCGGCCGGACCTGTGCGCCGTGGACAACAATGTGCCGCCGAAGAACTACCTGGGCCGGTTCTGGCTGGATTCGCTGGTGCATGACCCGGCCATGCTCCAGCACGTGGTAAACCTGGTGGGCGCGGACCGCGTGGCCTTGGGCACGGACTATCCCTTCCCCTTGGGCGAACTGGAGCCCGGCAAGCTGATCCACTCCATGCCTTGGGATGATCGGCAGAAGGAAATGCTGCTCAGCGGCGCTGCTTTGCAATGGCTCAACCTGCCCCGCGCACGGTTCACCTGATCAGGTTCACATGCCCGAATGCCGTGTGCGCACTGCCGTTGGCCGTGGTGTAGTCCACGCGCCACACATAGGTGTCGATCGGCGAATCCATGCCATGGAACGTGCCGTCCCAAGCACCTTCCAGGCGGTCCGTCGCAAAGACCTGCCCTCCCCAGCGGTTGAAGACCAGCAAGCGGTATTCGGTGACTTCATGCGCCAAGGCGAAGAAGCGGTCGTTCACCCCGTCACCGTTCGGCGTGAACGTGTTCGGCAAGAAGATCGATCCCCGGAAATACACGGTGACCTGGTCGGTGGCCTTGCAGCCGTTCCCATCAGTGATCTCCACCGTATAGATCGTTGTGCTGAGCGGTGATGCAAACGGTTCGGGGCAGTCGGCGCAGCTGAGCGTGGAGTCCGGCGACCACAGGAAAGTGCCGCTGCCGTATGCATGGATCTGCACGCTGTCTCCCCAATCCACCGTGCCTTCGAAGCCGGCCGATACCGAGGCCGGCGGGAACAAGGCCACGTTCACCGACGCCGTGTCCGCACAGCCCAGGTCGTTCTGGACCACCGCCCAATAGCTTCCTGCTGCGGCGGGATCCAGCTCCAAGCTATCGGCGGTGGAAACCACGGGCGCCCATTGAAAAACTGTCCCGCCCGAAGCGTGCAACACCAACGGTTCACCGGGGCATACCGTGGTGTCCGGCCATGCCTCGGCAAGCACGCTTAGCACATCCACGAACACCGTGGTGCTGGTGGTGCCGCACGCATTGCCTACCAGCACGGTGTACGTGGTGGGAGCAAGGGGGGCCACCACCGGGTCGGGCACTTGCAGGTCGGTGATCCCCGCCATGGGCTGCCACGCGTAGGTGTCTCCGCCTTGCACATGCAATTGTGCGGCATCGCCCTTGCAGATCACCGTGTCGTTTGCCAAGGGCACGGGGGCGTTGTACTGCACGATCACCAGCACGGAGTCTTCCACCTCGCAGCCTTGGTCCGTGGTGATCAACACGTGGTATAGCGTGGTATCGGCCGGGCTGGCCGTCGGTGTGGCCGAGGCGGGGTCGTCCAAGCTGGTGCCGGGCGTCCAACTGTAGGTCGCCCCGCCGGTGGCGGTGAGTTGTACGGTGCCTCCCAAGCACACGGTGGCATCTTCGCCCGCCCCCACACCGATCGGTTCGGCCACCACCACTTCAATGCTGGCGGTGTCCGTGCCGCAGCTATCGGTGACAATAACGGTGTAGGTGGTGGTGGTGCCCGGCTGTACCACCGGGTCGGCCACGGTGAGGTTGGTGATGCCGTCGGCGGGCAGCCACTGATAAACATGTCCGCCATGGGCCTGCAATTGCAAGCTGCCGCCAACGCACAGCACGGGCACGGGATCGATGGTGGCGGGCTCCGGAAGGATCACCGTGATATCCAGGTAGGCGGTGTCATTGCTGGTGCACACGTCCTCGTCGCTGAGCACCAGCCGAACGGTGTATTGGCCCGGGCTGGTGTATGTGTGCGTAGGCTCGAATTCGGTGGTGCCGGTGCCGTCCCCGAAATCCCAATCAAAGAGGGTGCCTCCCTGGCTGAGGTTGATGAAGGTGACCGTGGCCCCGGGCAGGCATGCAAAGCTCGGCCCGTCCACTTCGATGTGCGCCGTGGGCTGCAGCAGGGCGAATTTGAACACGCCCATGTTGCAGTTGAACGAGTTGTTGGTGTTTGACCAGGCTCCGGGGGTGGTGGGGAAGTCGTTGTTCCCGCCGCAGCCCGCGCATACTGCCTGGTACACCGTGCCGTGCTTGTCGAAGCGCGAGGTGCCGCCATCCACGTGCTCATTGCTGTTGGAACCGCCGAAGAAGGTGGCATAGTTCAGCGCTGCGGCATCCTCGGCAAGCACCATCAGGTAGAAGTCGCTGTTGTCGGTAGCGGGCTGATAGGCATCTGCGGTAACGGGCAAGCCGACGGTGGTGCTGTTGTCGGCCGCCACGTAATGGTTCACCATGCCGCCCCAGCCGCTGAAGTAGATCTGCCCGCAATCGCTCACCAAAAAGGCGGAAGGCGCGATGTCCTCATCACCAAGCCCTGAACCGATCACCGTGGACCAGCTCGATGCACCCAACGCATTGTCCAGCTTATGGATGAACTGTGAACTGCCCGGATTGCCGTACACGCCTGATGACACCGGATAGGCGCCGTGCGTTTGCCCGACCACGTAAACGTCATCATCCAGGTCAATTTGTACAAAATAGCTCTGGTCGTATTGCGGAGTACCCACATAGGTGGCCGAGAGGCTCTGGCCGAGGTCCGCTGAGAGCCGCAATACATACCCGTCGCCGTTGCCGCTGTAGCTTCCTTGGTACGGCTGCCCGGGCAAGGACAGGTTGTTGCTGGTGGTACCGCCGGTAACGAAGACCTGGCCGTTCGAATCGAACTGGACCCCATAGCCGCTGTCATTGCCGGAACCCCCGAAATAGGTGGCCGATAGCGTGGCCAGCAGCGGGTCCAGCCGGAAGATGAAGGCGTCCTGCGTGCCCCCGCCGAAGGTGCTCTGGGGGGCATTGGCGCTGATGGGCATGTCCAAGCTCTGTGTGGTGGTGGCCACCACAGGGTATTCCAGCGGGTCCAAGGCGATCTCTCCCCGAAAGTGGTCGCCGTAGTTGTGCACGAGGGTGGCAACATTGTTGATGCCGTCGTTGCCGCTGCCCCCAACGAAGGTGCTGGCGACCAGTGCGGTGGCATCCGCCGTGAAATGGGCCACCACGATGTCCGTGCCGCTATCGTGGCCGTAGCCATAACCGCCCAACATGCCGTACCACGGCTGCCCGATGCCTACCGCCGTGCCGCCGTTGAAACTTGCATCATGGGCACCTGGGGTGGCGGGGAAGTCCGCCGAGCCGGTGCTGCCCAGCAAGTACAGCTCGTTGCTGGTGTTCACCACCAGGCTGTGAGGTGTTTCGTTGCCGCTGCCGCCGATGTAAGTGCTCCACACCAACGCACCGCCATCGGGGCTGAACTTGGTAATGCCGATATCGATGATGCCGCCGTTGAACGAGGGATCCTGAACACCCAAGGTGGTGGGGTAGCCACTGCCGAATACGATGCCGCCCCCGTACAAGTGGCCCTCATTGTCGTACGTGGCGGTGAACCCGAAATTATCCGCTGCGCTGCCTGAATAGCTGCCGAAGCTCAGCACCGGATCGATCACCAGGGGAAGGCTCTGGTCATAGCCGTCGGGCAGGTGGAAACGGAGCCGGTCGCCGTCCAGCGCGAACTGGCATCGTACAGGTATTCGGCCCAGGGAGGTTTGCTGCCAAGCCACCGGCGCTTCCTCGATCACCTTGCCGCAGGTGGTCTCCACCACCAATCGTCCCTGTTCCAAGTGCAGGCGATCCTGCCCTTCAAAGCGCATCCGGACCTGCCCCGGGTCGGCCCCGGCCGCTACTTCCAGCTCGTACTTCAGTCCGTTTGTCCCATCCACGTGCAGGTCAATGCCGGGATAAAGCGCCTTCATGCGCACTTGCCCGAAGATGCCGCAGCGGGTGCCCCAGCGGGCGGGATCGTTCCCCAGGAAATAATTCTCGTAGTGCGCCAGCCGTTCCGTCCCTTCGGGGATGGCCCTTTGTGCGCCCTCGAACCGCACCCTGAAGGCATGCGCTTTCAAGGGTCCGTGATCGCCGTCGTGCGCATGTTCCCGGTGTGCCAAGGGGCCACCGGTGTGCAAGAGGTAGGTGAAGGCATCGTGCTCCACATACATCGCACCGCCCGGTACCAGGGCCCGGTAGGCCACCTGCGGCGGCCACTGGCCTTTGTTTTCCGTGAACCGCGCAACCGGCGGCTCCGTTGCCCACAACGGCACGGTGAACAGATACAGGACTATGGCGTGGAGTTGGCGCACCGGATCGTTGGGAAGTTGCAAGGTACCCAATGCCATGACCATTTCGCACTGTCGGCGGTTGCTTCGTCCGGCTTTGCCCGGGCAACCGTGGTTCCGGTCATGGTGGTGGTGCTTGCGCGGACCGTACCTTTGCCGCTCTTCTTTCCCGCCATTCCCGCCTACCATGAGCGACGCGATCAAGCACGAGTGCGGCCTGGCCTTCATCCGCTTGCGGAAGCCGATGGCCCACTACTTGGAACGGCACGGAAGTGCGCTGTACGGCCTCAACAAGCTGTATCTGCTGATGGAGAAGCAGCACAACCGCGGGCAGGACGGTGCTGGTGTGGCCACCATCAAGCTGGACCCACAGCCGGGAACCCCGTTCATCGACCGCGACCGCAGCACCTCCAAGGATGCCATCCAGCTGATCTTCGACCGCATCCACCGGGGAATTGGTGCTGCCTTGGCCGCCGAACCCTCCCTGGCGGGCGATGCGGAAAGGCTCAAACAGGCTGCGCCCTATGTGGGTGAATTGCTGCTGGGCCACTTGCGGTACGCCACTTTCGGGCGCGATGAACTGGAGAACTGCCACCCGCGCCGCCGGCTCAGCAACTGGATCACCCGCAATCTGGTCGTGGCGGGCAATTTCAACATGACCAACGTGGACGAGCTCTTCAACCTGCTCGTTTCCATCGGCCAAAGCCCAAAGGAACGCAGTGACACCATGACGGTGCTCGAAAAGATCGGGCATTACCTGGACATGGAGAACGAACGGTTGCGCGGCATCCACCACCAGCTGGGCTACACCGAAAGGCAGATCTCGGAGATCATTTCCGCGAAGCTCGATGTGGCCGCCATCCTCCGCCAAAGTGCCTTGGACTTCGATGGCGGGTACGCGCTGGCCGGGCTTATCGGCCACGGCGACGCCTTCATCCTGCGCGACCCCGCAGGCATTCGCCCCTGTTTCTGGTATGCCGATGAAGAGGTGGTGGTGGCCGCAAGTGAACGCCCCGCCATCCAAACCGCCTTCGGCCTGAAGGTGGACCAGGTGCAGGAACTCACACCGGGCTGCGCCTTGATCGTGAAGAAGGACGGCAGCCATGCCGTGGAGGAGATCTTGCCCCCGCTGCAAAAGCGGGCCTGCAGCTTCGAACGCATCTACTTCAGCCGCGGCAGTGATACCGATGTCTACCGCGAGCGCATCGCGCTGGGCCGTTCGGTATGCCCTGCCATACTGGAGGCCATCGACCACGACCTGGAGAATTCCGTTTTCTCCTTCATCCCCAACACGGCGGAAGTGGCGTGCTACGGCATGCTCAAGGAGCTCGAAGATGAGCTGGACCGGGTGAAGGAACGCCGCATCCTTGAGCTGGGCCCCCAACCCGACCCCGCCAAATTGAGGGCCATCCTGGCCTTGCGGCCACGCTTGGAAAAGGTGGCCATCAAGGATGCGAAACTGCGCACCTTCATCACCAATGATTCCGATCGCAACGACCTGGTGGCACATGTCTACGACATTACCTACGGTACGGTGAGGCCCGGCCGCGACAACCTGGTGGTGATCGATGACAGCATCGTGCGCGGCACTACGCTCAAGCAGAGCATCCTGAAAATGCTGGACCGGCTGGAGCCGCGCAAGATCGTGGTGGTGAGCAGCGCACCCCAGATCCGCTATCCCGACGGCTATGGCATCGACATGGCCAAGCTCGGGGACCTGGCCGCGTTCCAGGCCGCCATTTCCTTGCTCAAGGAGACCAAACAGGAGAACATCATCGACGATGTGTACGACCGCTGCCTGGCCATGGTGGACAAACCCATTGCCGAACAGTACAATGCCGTGAAAGACATCTACCGGCCCTTCACGGCCGGCCAGATCAGCAAGCGCATCGGCGAACTGCTCACCCCGCCGGAGATCAAGGCCGAGGTGGCCGTCGTTTTCCAAAGCATCGAAGGGTTGCACGCCGCCTGCCCGGATCATACGGGCGACTGGTATTTCACCGGCGACTATCCCACCCCGGGCGGCAACCGCGTGGTGAACCGCGCCTTCATCAACTGGCGCCAAGGCAAGAACGTCAGGGCTTACTAGCCGGTCGCCTTCAGGCCCAAGCCCTCCGTATAGCGCCGGTCATTGGCCAGGCGCGGCACCTTGCTCTGGGCATCGTTCATGCCCCGGGCCTTCATCCATGCCGTAAATCCGCCGCGCTGAACCTGTGCAATGACCAACGGGCGCAACACCTTGCCCGTGATCAGGTCCTTGTAGTATGGATTGCGGCCTTGGAGCGCTTTGTCCATATACCGGCCGAACCCTTCCATGTCGGCCGGAGGGGCGGCAAACTCTATGAACCATTCGTGATAGGGGAGCCCGCCTTGGGGTGGTGAAAGTTGCGGGGCCACCGTGAACTCGGCCACTTCACATGGGAAAGCGGCCATGGCCGCCTTCAGGGCCCCCTCCACCTCCTCCCCGATCACGTGCTCGCCGAAGGCACTGGTGTAGTGCTTGGTCCGCCCGGTTACCAAGATGCGCGGTGGGTCCAGGGAGACGAACCGCACCGTGTCGCCTAGTTCGTAGCCCCATAGGCCGGCGCTGGTGTGCAGCACCAGCGCGTAGTTCACGCCCAGTTCCACTTCACCGATGGACAATCGCCGGGCACCGGGCGTTCCCAATTCCGATACCGGAATGAACTCGTGGTAGATGCCATCGCCCAGCACCAGCAGGAGGCCATCGCCGGGGCCTTGATCCTGGTAAGCCAGAAAACCTTCGCTGGCCGGAAACATCTCCAAGCTGTCCACCGGCCCGCCGATCAACGATTCCAAGCGGCTCCGGTAGGGGGCATAGTTCACCCCGCCGTACACGAAGAGCGAGAAGTTCGGGAACACCTCGCGCACGCAGGCCTTGCCGGTGCGGGCCAACAAGCGCTCGAAATACATCTGCACCCACGCCGGAATGCCGCTGATCAACCGCAGGTCCGCCTGCATGGTCTCCCCCACGATCGCCTCCACCTTTTGCTCCCAATCGGCTATGGAGTTGGTGGCGAAGCTGGGCATGCGGTTGCGCTGGAGGTACCCGGGCACATGGTTGGCCACGATGCCGCTGAGCCGCCCGGTGGGTATGGCCCCCGTGCGGTCCAGCACGGGGCTGCCTTGCAGAAAGATCATCTTCCCGTCCACAAAGGCCGCGTTGCCTGTGCGGGCGATGTAGCCCAACAAGGCCCGGCGTGCACTTCCCGTGTGGTTCGGAAGGCTGGCCTTGGTGATGGGAATGTACTTCACGCCGCTGGTGGTCCCGCTGGTCTTGCACAAGTACAGCGGCCGCCCCGGCCACAGTACATCCGCCTCGCCCGAGGTGGTCCGCTCGATGTACGGCCGGATCCCTTCATAGTCGCGCAGCGGTACGGCCTGCACCAAGGAAGCATGATCGATGGCATCGCCCAGCCGATGCTCCCTGCCAAAGGCCGTGTGCCTCCCGGCGGCCAGCAGCCCTTGGAGCACCTTGGCCTGGGTTGCGGCCGGCCGGCCGGCCGCACGCATCACCCGCTCCACCGAGCGGTGCGCCAGCAACAAGGCCAATTTGCTTTTGACCGCCATGCGCTCAGTTGAAACCGATGTGGGTTTGTGGATCCACCGCCTTCCCTCCCGACCAAAGCTCAAAGTGCAGGTGGGGCCCGGTGGTGAGCTCCCCGCTGTTGCCCACAATGCCAATGGCCTCACCGGCCTTCACTTGATCGCCTGCTTTGCGCAGCAGCACGGCGTTGTGCTTGTACATGCTTACCAGGCCCAAGCTGTGCTGCACGGCCATCACATAGCCCGCATCACTGGTCCAGCTCGCCATGATCACCGTGCCGTCCAAACAGGCCATCACCGCTTCATCCGCTTTGGCCACGATGTCTATGCCGTAGTGGCCTTGGGCGGGATCGTAGGCGTTGGTGACCACCCCGCGCAATGGCGGGTAGAACAACAGGCCCGGCAGCCCCAAGCGCTCCACGGTGGCCCCTCCGGCGGAGTGGTGCACGCTATAGGCCTCCTCCTGCCTGACCCGTGCACGCAGCACACTGTCCGCAGCAGAGGCCTTCAGGTCGGCAGCGGCAGGTGTGGCGGTGGCTACGGGCATGGTGAGGGAGGTGCTGTCTGCGGGCAGCTTGCCGCTCAGCACCTGGCGCAGATTGGAAAGGTAGGCATCGCGCACGTCCATTACCCGGTCCAAGGAATCGGCGGTGACCATGGCGCGGTAGGCATTGAGCTTCACCCGTTGGTCCGAATAGCCGGGAATGTACTGCTTCAATGGGGTGAACACGATCACTGCTGCCACGAACAACGCATTTACAATGAACAGGATCACGGCCAACAGGATCACGTTCATGCGCGACAGCCGCAAACTGAACCGCTCTTCGTACGTTGATTCATTGATCAGCACCGCGCGGTACTTGTTGCGCAACTTGCGCATCAACCGCTTGCGGCGCAGTTTGCGCTCTTCGCTTTCCTTGTTCGGGGAAGTGGCCATGGTGATGCGCAAAGGTGGGGCTTGGAGGGCACGTTGCGATGCCTCGTGTGCCGGAGGGCGGCCCCGTGCCACGGGCGCCCGGTATCTTCGCACCACTTCCATGGCCGATCAGATCCTAGTACCTGCTTCTGCGATCCGCTCCGTCCGCTATCGCGCGCTGCTTCCCCAATTGCAGGCGCTGTTGCTCGGGGAGCAGGACCCGGTGGCTGCCATGGCCAACTGCAGCGCGGCGTTGCACCAAATGTTCCGCTGGCATTGGACCGGTTTTTACCGCGTAGCTGGGGACCAACTGGTGCTGGGGCCTTTTCAAGGGCCGGTGGCGTGCAACAGGATCCCCTACGGGAAGGGGGTTTGCGGCACGGCTTGGGCACAAGACCGCACCTTGGTGGTGCCCGATGTGGAGGCCTTTCCCGGCCATATCGCCTGCAGCGCCGCCAGCCGCAGTGAGATCGTTGTTCCCTTGCACGGCCGCAGCGGAAAAGTTGCCGCAGTCCTGGATGTGGACAGCAGCCTGCCCGATGATTTTGGCCCGGAGGATGAACATGGGTTGGCCACCTTGTGCCAACTGATCGAGTCCTTGCTCCCATGAACCGGGTTGTTGCGGCCGTGTGCATGGCCCTGTTCCTGTTCGCCTGCGCCCAAGTGCGCGAACCGCAGGGCGGGCCCAAGGACACCCGGCCGCCGGGCTTGGCCGGTGCCGAGCCGCCCAATGGCAGCACGGGTTTTTCCGGCAATACGATCGTGCTGCATTTCGATGAACGGGTGAAATTGGACCGGGTGCACGAAAAGCTCCTGGTATCCCCGCCGCTTGCAAAACCCCCGGTGGTGCAAGTGGCCAAGGGGACGGAGGTGATCATTGCCCTCCATGCGCCGTTGGCCGACAGCACCACCTATACCTTCAACATCGGCGAGGCCGTGCTCGACCTCAGCGAAGGCAATCCGGCCGCGGGCCTCACCTATGTGGCTTCCACTGGTCCCCACTTGGACAGCCTCACCCTGCAAGGCCGGGTGATCGAGGCCCGCAGCGGGAAACCTGCTGCCGATGTGCAAGTGATCCTTCAGGATGCCCGGGACACGGGCGATGTGCGGACGGTGGCACCGAAGTATTTCACACGGACCAAGGCGGACGGCTCCTTCCTGCTCACCCACCTGCAGGCCGGCGCCATGAGGCTCTACGCCCTGCGCGACCGCAACGGCAATTTCCGGTTCGACCTGCCTGCTGAAGAGGCCGCATTTCTCGCCGGCACGGTGGACCCGCGTGACACGCTGCCCCATCTGTTGCGGCTTTTCCAAGCCCTGCCGGACCAGCAAATGGTGCAGGGCAGCAAAGTGCTGCCCGAAAGGGGTTGGCAGTTGCTGTTTGCAAGGCCCGCCGGGGAGGTGGCGCTGCATTCGCTGGACCGATCCGGCGACAAGCTCCGGTGGTGGCCCGAATGGAATCCTTCCCGCGATACGCTGGTCATGTGGCCTTCGGACACGGCATGGCTCGCAGGGCAGCGTTTTGTGCTGCTGGAGGATGGCCGGGCCTTGGACACCCTTACCTACCACGTCAGCAGCCCCATGCCGTTCAATCTCGGGCTGGTGCTCAAGCAACATCCTGCCGGCAACAACACCTGGCAACTGGAAAGCACACGCCCGGTGTTATCCGTGGATACCGCCTTCGTCATGCTCCGTGCAGACACGGTGGTGATGCCTTGGGCCGTACATCCCGACAGCATCCATGGCCGCACTATTGGACTGGACCTGGCTCCGCAACGGGAGAGATCCTTGGAGCTGACACTCTTCCCCAAGGCCGTTACTGCGCTCATGGGCGGCACCAACGATACCACCAAGCTCACCCTGGGTGCAACCGATCCCCGTGCCCTGGGCAAGCTAAAAGTGCTCCTGGAAGTGGACAGTGGCTTGACCGCCCACGGCCCCTTTGTGCTCCAACTCACTGCGGGCCAAGGGAGGGTGGTAAGGGAAGCGCACCCCGCTGCATTGCCTGCCGAAGTGGTGTGGGAACAACTGGTGCCGGGCAGTTATGAGGTACAGTTGATCGAAGACCGCGATGGTGACGGCCGATGGAGCACCGGTTCCTACCCGGCCGGGAAACAGCCGGAGCGGGTGTTCCTTGACCCTGACCCCGTGCAGATCCGGGCCGGTTGGTCCGTAAAGCGGGCCTGGAGCTTGGCGAACTTCCAGAAATAAGCCTTCGTCGAAGCTTTTTGCCGGGCTGGTTTCTTGGCCTGCTGGGATCAAATCACTTGAAACACAGGCGGGTTGCGCCGATGGCAAGGAATTTGCCGGTGCCGGGGGCAACCACCCCCATGGGCTCAACGTCTTTTCGTCGAATAAATTCGCCCATTCATCGAAAGCAACCTTCTCCTTATCGGCGCGTATCAAGGTCGCGTTGGAATGAAGGTCTCCACCATGCGAATGCCCACTGTATGCGCCATTGGATAAGCGTGTTCATGCTTTTCTCCGCTATGCTGGCGGGGGCCCAGCCGGTGCCATTGGATACGCGCGGGCGCGAGTTTTGGCTGGGGTTCATGCAGAATGCCTCCGGTACCCAGCAGCTCTCGGTGAAGATCGCCGCAGGACAGGCCACCACGGGAACGGTAAGCGTGCCCTTGGCCGGTTGGAGCACCCCTTTCAGCGTGGCCGCCAACGGCGTCACCACCGTCGTGATCCCCAACCTGTACGAGGCTACCGGCTCGGAGAGCGTACTGGACCGGGGCGTGCACATCACCGCAGTCGATCCGGTCACGGTTACGGCGGTCAACTACCAGAACCAAACCACCGATGCCGCACAGGTGCTGCCCGTGCCGGGCTTGGGCACCAGCTACCGCGTGGATGCGCTGCCAGGCACCTCCACGGCTTTCCAGAACGGGCAATACATCTTCCGCAGCGAGTTCCTGATCGTGGCCACCGAGGATGGAACGGAGGTGAGCATCACTCCGACAACCGCCACCACCGCTGGCAACGCCCCGGGCGTGCCGTTCACCGTTCAGCTCAACGCCGGCCAGGTCTACCAAGTGCAGGCCCTCAGCGGCCTCACCGACTTTACCGGTACCTTGGTCACCGGCACGGACCAAAGCGGCCCGTGCCGGCCGTTCGCCGTTTTTGGCGGCAGCATGTGCGCGGTGATGAACTGCGCCGCCTGCGACCATGTGAATGAACAGATGGCCCCACTGAACACCTGGGGCACCTCCTTCCACACCGTGCCCTTGGGCAATATGGCCGCTTGGGGCTTCCGGGTGCTGGCCAACGAGAACAATACGGCCGTGACCATTGATGGAGGAGCGCCGATCATCTTGGGGGCCGGCGGCATCCATGTGGTGCCCAGCACCAACCAGCCGGCTTGCATCACCAGCGACAAGCCCGTCAGTGTAGCCCAGTTCATGGTAGGGGCCACCTGTGCAGGCACGGGCGACCCTTCGTTGCTGCTGCTCACTGCCGATGAGCGCTTGAGCACTGCGGCCGCGTTCACCACCCTGTTCTCCACACAGGTCAGCATCGCCCATTATGTCAGCGTGGTCACCCCAACATCCGCCATTGCACAACTGCTGCTGGACGGAGTGCCGGTTGCACCAGCATCCTTCAGCACCTACGCCGGTTGCGCGGGTTTGTCCTATGTGAAGGTGCCGGTGCCGGCAGGCAGCCACCAGCTCGCATCCAGCACCGGCTTTCTGGCTTACGCCTATGGGTTGGCATCGGGGGAGAGCTACCTCTATCCCTTGGCCAACACGATGACGGTGCCTGATCCGCAAGATTCGGTGATCTGTTCTTCCAGCCCGGTCACCCTCACCTCGCCGATCACATTGGCCAATGCCGAGTGGACCATGGCCAGTGATCCAGGCACCGTGTTGGCCACGGGCAACAGCTTCACCTTCACGCCCGACCATAATGATGTGTACCGGGTGGAGGGTGAGATCCTGCCCAGCGGTTGCACGCAGTTTTTTGAGTTCCAAGTGGGCCTGCCCGTGCAGCCGCAACTGAGTTTGACGGCCAACGCCGCCCCGGGCGCCACCGTTTGCCAGTACAGCCCGGTGCAACTCGGTACCGGTGCGGCCCCCGATCCGGCTTGGTTCAACCTGAGCTGGAGCCCCTCCGCAGAGATCTCCGACCCCACCATTCCGAATCCTGTTGCCTACCCCAGCCAAACCACTTGGTACAAGTTGCACGTTACCAGCCCTGTTGGCTGCGGCAGCGCGCTTGACAGCGTGCTGGTCCAGGTCCAAGCCAGCAACATCTTCGGGGTGCGCACCTCCGTGGCCGACGATTCCATCTGCTCAGGCAACACCACCTCGTTGCTGGCGGAAGTGGAGCGCGTGCTGTACGCGGATGCATTTGAGGTGGCTCCTGCCGCCTGGTGGGCCTCCGTGCAAGGGGCCTCCGCCAGCGCCGCCTGCGGCTCGATCACCGGCTCCGCCCTGTATTTCAACGGTGCCGGCATCCGCAGTGCCTCCACGCCGTCCATGTCCATTACCACCGGCGGCGTAGCCCATTTTGCCCTCAAGATCGCCGCTGGCGCAGCACCCTGTGATGATGCCGAACCGGGTGAAGATGTGGTGCTTGAGTACAGTACCGATGGTGCAACTTGGCTGGTGCTCGCCACCTTCAATGAGGCTGCCTATCCGGCCATTGCCCAGCTGAACGTTCCCATCCCGGCGCTTGGTGCACCCGGCAACACGCTGCGCTTACGCTGGCGGCAGCCGCTGCATTCCGGGGCCGGCCAGGACAACTGGATCTTGGACAATGTGCTGATCACCCGCTATGAGACCGCCTCGCCGGTGATGTGGATGCCGGCCACCGGCTTGGACAACCCCACCAGTGCGGCACCTGTGGCCACTCCGGCCGTCGATACCTGGTACAAGGCCATGGTGACCAATTCTTCGGGCTGCGTGTACTTGGATTCGGTGCTGGTGAGGGTGGCCCCTGCTTTTGCCGTAGTGCCGATGAACGATACGCTGCGCTGCGGGCCTGGAGGCGTACAGCTTTCGGCCCAGGCCACCTCCGGCTCAGGGCTTGCGTGGTCCTGGGCACCGGCAACGGGCCTGAGCAACACGGCGGTGCACGATCCCATGGCAACTCCGGCTACCACCACGAGCTATACCGTGACCGCAGCAAATTCATGGGGGTGCACCGCCACCGAGCAGCTCACGGTGGCAGTGAGCCAGTTGAGCGCAGTGAATGCCTCGGCCACGGACTTGAACCTCTGCCACGGCGAGACCGTGGGCTTGTCAGCGCTGGTTTCCTCCTCGGGCGCATACAGCCTGGCCTGGTCGCCCGCCAGCGCGGTGGCCTCGCCCATGGCGGCCACCACCACGGCCACGCCCCCGGGCAGCACCAACTTCGTGTGCACGGCAACGGATGCGGCCACGGGCTGCCAGCTCAGTGCCGCAGTTGCCGTGGCGGTAAGCCCCGCCTATGCTCTGGACCTGATGCCCGACACCACCGTGTGTTCCGCATTGGGCATGCAGTTGCAAGCGGCCCACAACGTGCCGGCCCCCTACCAGGCCGCATGGAGCCCCGCAGCCAACCTCAATGCCGCGAACATCCTGCAGCCTACCATCCTGGTGGATGCCTCCGCCACCTACGTGCTTACCCTGACCGATGCGGCCGGGTGCACCACCACGGATTCCACCCAGGTTACCGTGGCCTTCGAAAACCTGGAAACCCCGGTGAGCCTCTCCGCCTGCCAAGGCGAAACACTGGTGCTGGACGCCGGTTTTCCGGGTTCCACCTACCAGTGGAACAACAATGCCTCCTCGCAAACCATTGCCGTCAGCCAATCGGGGCAGTACACCGTGACCATTACCGATGTGCAGGCCTGCCAGGTGATCAAAACCTTCAACGCCTTCTTCCATGCCCTGCCCGTGGTCAACTTGGGCCCCGACCTTGCCCTCTGCGGGCAAAACGCCCAGGTGCTCGATGCGGGCAATGCCGGCAATGCGGTTGTTTGGAACACGGGGTCCACGGCCCACCAACTATCCGTGAGCGCCACAGGCACCTACACCGCAACGGTCACCACCACCCAGGGATGCCAAGCCTCCGATGCCGTGCAGGTGGTGTTCAACGCGCTGCCTGTTGATGCGTTGCAGGATGTGACCTTGTGCATGGACCAGCCGGCGGGCCTGGATGCGGGCAACCCCGGCAGCACCTACTTGTGGAACACCGGCGAAACGGCACAATCCATCACTCCGGCGGGCACCGGCACTTACACGGTTACCGTGACCACCGCACAGCAGTGCAGCGCCACCTTCGATGCACAAGTCACCCTGATGCCGTTGGTGCAGGTGGACCTCGGCCCCGATCAGGTGCTGTGCGACGGCCAGCAGGCCGTACTGGACCCCGGCGCCTTGGCGGCCACCCTGCTGTGGAGCACCGGCACCACCGCGCCAACGCTGGCCGTGGATGTAAGCGGAACCTACAGCCTTGCCGCCACCAACGGCTACTGCGCGGACAGCGATACGGTGAACGTGCTCTTCCACCCGTCGCCGGTGAACACGCTGGCCGACCAGACCGCCTGCATCGGGCAATCCATCACCTTGGATGCCGGCAACGCCGGAGCCGCGTTTGTTTGGAGCGATGGCAGCAGCAACCAGTCGATCACGGTCACCGCCGCAGCTACGTATTCGGTGCTGGTCACCAACGCCCAAGGTTGCACGGCGACCTTCTCCGCCGAGGCGAGCTTCGTGCCGCGGCCCGTGGTGGACCTGGGTGCGGATACCGTGCTCTGCTCCGGCCAGCAGTTATGGCTGGATGCGGGCAACCCCGGCAATGCCTGCACCTGGAGCACGGGCTCCACGGCACAATCCGTTGCGGTGGCCCATGGCGGCACATTCTGGGTGGCCGTGGACAACGGCTACTGCAGTGCCGCGGATTCGGTGCTGGTCATCTTCAATCCGTCGCCATCGCCCATGCCCGCCCACCAATTCTTCACCTGTCTGGACGACGATCCGCACTTCGTGGAGATCGATGCCGGCAATCCGGGGAGCACTTACTGGTGGGATGACGGCCAGCTGAGCCGGGTGATCCGTGCGGGCGCTTACGGTTGGCGCCAGGTCACCATTACCAACGCGTTCGGTTGTTCCCTTGTGGACAGTGCCCTGGTGAGCGAGTTCTGTACGCCCACGATCTTCATCCCCAACACCTTCACCCCCAACGGTGATGGCCGCAACGACCTGTGGCTGGTTTCGGGCTACAACATCGCCCAGTTCGACCTGCGCGTGTTCGACCGCTGGGGCGAAGAGATCTTTCATGCCACGGACGCGGGCCAAGGATGGGATGGAACGGTGAACGGGCAGCCGGTGCCCAACGAGGTATACGTGTTCCACGTGGTGTACCGCCTGCAGGAAGAGAGCGGCGGCAAGCTCGGCTTTGAGCAGACCCGCACGGGCCACGTGCAAGTGCTCCGGTAACGTGCTCACTCCAGGGTGAAGCGGTCGGCCTCCATGGCCACCGGGAATTTCGCCCGGAAATCCTCCAATGGCGCGCGCCCCAGCACGCCGGATGCCATGCCTTGGTCCGGGAGTACGGCGGTCACCTCACCCTTGGGGCTCACCAGGGCCGATCCACCGCTGTAGTGGATGCCTTTGCCGTCCATGCCCACCCGGTTCACGCCCACCACGTAGCTCTGGTTTTCGATGGCACGGGCAATGAGCAGCTGGTTCCATGCATACACCCGTGCCTCGGGCCAGTTGGCCACGTACAGGATGGCATCATAGTCGCCGCGGTTGCGCGCGAACACGGGGAAGCGCAGGTCGAAGCAGATCTGCAGCAACAGGCGCCAGCCGCGCCAGTTCACCACCACCCGCTCAGTTCCCGCCCGAAAATGGCTGGTTTCCTCCGCGAACCGGAAGAGGTGCCGCTTGTCGTAGCACGTCACCTGTCCGCCGGGTTCCACGAAGAGGCCCCGGTTGAAGCAATGCCCGCCCTCGCTGATGATGGCGCTGCCGTACAGCGCGGCATCCAGCGTGCGGGCCTGTTCCCGCATCCAGGCCACGGTGGGGCCGTCCATGCTCTCGGCCAGCTCCCGGCTGCGCATGCTGAAGCCCGTGGTGAACATCTCCGGCAGCACCACCAGGTCGGTGGTGCCCTGCTTCCCTGCCAGCATGCCCGCGAACCGGTTCCGATTGGCCTGGCCATCCTCCCATTGGAGCATGGATTGCAGGAGCAGCACCCTTAGATCTTGCATAGCTTCTCAATTGCCGCATCCAAGGTAGCATCCTGCTTGGCGAAGCAGAAGCGGAGCAGGCGCTGTTCCGGGGGCGGATCGTGGTAGAAGGGCGACAATGGAATGGCGGCAACGCCGTGTTCGCGCGCCAAGCGTTGCGCGAACGGCAGGTCGTGCTCGTTGCTGATCGCACTGTAATCGGCAACTTGGAAATAGGAGCCCTCGCAGGGCAACAACTTGAAGCGTGATCGGCGCAGGCCTTCCGCGAAGTGGTCGCGCTTAGCCTGGAAGAAGGCAGCGACGCCGTTGTAGTTCGCCGGTTCCCGCAGATAGGCGGTAAGCGCATGCTGCACGGGCGTGTTCACGCTGAACACATTGAACTGGTGCACTTTTCGGAACTCGGCCATCAGCGCTTGCGGGGCCAGCACGTAACCCGCCTTCCAGCCGGTGGCGTGGAATACCTTGCCGAAGCTGAACACCACGAAGGCACGCTCGCGCAAGGCAGGGCAGTTGATCGCCGAGGCATGCGGTTCCCCGTCGAACACCAGGTGCTCGTAGACTTCATCGCTCAGCAGCAGGATGTCCGTGCCATGCAGCAGGGCGGCGATGCGCTGCATGTCCGCCTCGCGCAGGATGGTGCCCGCCGGGTTGTGCGGCGTGTTCACCACCAGCATGCGGGTACGCTTGGTGATCACGGCCTCCAAAGCATCGGCATGGAACTTCATATCGCTGCCCAAGCGCACGTGCACCGGCTTCCCCCCGAAGAGCTCCACGGCCGGTGCATAACAATCGTACGCCGGGTCCACGATGATCACCTCATCACCCGGGTGCACCACGGCCGCAACAATGGTGAAGATGGCCTGTGTGGCTCCCGCCGTCACGGTCACCTCCGTGTCCGCATCATAGCGGTAGGCATACAGCCGTTCTGCTTTTTGGCCGATCGCTTCCCGGAGCGCCGGCAGGCCCGGCATGGGGGCGTACTGGTTGTGGCCGGCGCGCATGGCATCGTTGACCTGGGCGATCAGCGAGGCATCAACAGGAAAATCGGGAAAGCCCTGGCTGAGGTTGATGGCACCGCATTCCTGCGCCAGCTTGCTCATCACGCTGAAGATGGTGGTGCCCACCCTGGGCAGCTTGCTGGGGATCTGCATGCGGCCGAAGCTACGGATCGCCACTGGCTGATCCGTGCGCTGCGGTAACCAAGGTTGTACGAGCGGGCGCTGCCTAGCGGCACGCGGGCCCCACAGGGGCTGCCCGGCCATGTTGGCGAAAACGTTCACAGGGCCGAAAGGCCGGGCAACCGCCTACTTCAACGTGCGCAGAAAGAACTGCTGGAGCGTTTCCGATGAACCCACGTTCAACGGGAGGGAAGGGACCTGGGCATTCACCTTGATCCCTTTGCTCTGGGCGGTGTCCACCAGCCGCTTGATGTGGATGGAATTGTGCAGCACATCGGAGGGCTTGTCCACCTCCTTGTCGCTGGCGAACCACATCTCCGGGTCGCTGCGGTCCATCATCGCGGGCATGTCCAGGTCCTTGCGCATGGCCACGAAGGCCGGGTCCGTGGTCAGCGCCTGGAAATCCGAGGTGCCGTAGAACTCGGTGACACGCGGCTTGAACCGGGGGTCCTCGGTGGGCTTCACGCCGTATTTCTCCATGAACATGGGGTCCCAGCTGAAGATGTCGTAGCTGCTCTGCGGGTTGATGGCGGCCACGGCCTGGATGCGGGTGCTTTCGCGGGCGATGGGGTCGGCGCTGTTGGGGTCGGCCAGGTCGTCGTGCACGCCCAGCCACACGGATGAACCGGCGCCGGCGCTGATGCCCATGCACCCGATGCGGTTCTTGTCGATGCCCAGTTCCGTGGCATGGTATCGGATGAACTGCAGGCAGCGTTGGATGTCCCTCAGCGAGTTCTTCACGCCGTCTGGCCCCTCCCTCAGAAAGCGGTAGTTGATGGTGGCCACCCCGAAGCCCGCATTGGTCCACGCGGTGATCTCCGGTGCAAAGCGCTTATGGAAGTGGTCCTTGCTGCCGTTGGCAAATCCGCCGCCGTGGATGAAGATCACCAGCGGTGCCGGGGTTTGGCCCTTGGGCAGGTACATGTCGAAGATCAGCCGGTCGGACGTGCCGTAGTGCACGTTGGCGGCGTATTTGTTGGACACGGCCACCGGTGCAGCGGAATTGTTCAAGGTCAATTCGCTCACGTACGTGGCGGCGGCAGCGCTGGCGTCCACACCGCCTGGTTTGGTCGTGGTGTTGCCTCCATGTCCTTGGCCGCCCGGGCCCCTGCCGCCACCGGGTCGCTGCCCTTGGCCGGGCCGATCGCCCGGCAAGCGGGTGAGTTGGGTGCAGCCGCTGGCGGCGATCAGGAGGAATGCGGCAAGCAGCAGGCGGGCGTGCTGAAGGAAATGGAAGGCCATGGGGAATTTGGGGGTTGGGTGGGCACAAGGACCAATGTCGTGCCAAAATAGGGCAAGAGCCTTAAAATGCTGTGCGCTGGTGGGTAGGCCCTGCGTCCCACGCCCTACGTCCTACGAACTAGCATCAAGGGCCTGGTCCGTAGGGCGTAGGGAAGGGTGGTGCGTCGAATGGAAGACCATCCCGCCAAGCTCCTTATTCCCGGCTCAGGGTGGCGCCTAGGTATTCGCGGTTCAGCCGCGCGATGTTCTCCAGGGAAATGTCCTTGGGGCACTCGATCTCGCAGGCGCCGATGTTGCTGCAGTTGCCGAATTTCTCGGCATCCATTTGCTGCACCATGTTCAGGGCGCGTTCGCGGGCTTCGGGCCTTCCTTGGGGCAGCAGGGCGTACTGGCTCACTTTGGCGGACACGAAGAGCATGGCCGAACCGTTGGGGCAGGCGGCCACACAGGCGCCGCAGCCGATGCAGGCCGCGGCATCGAAGGCCTTGTCCGCATCGGCCTTGCGCACGGGCATGGCGTTGGCGTCCACCAAGTTGCCCATGGTGTTCACGCTCACGAAGCCGCCGGCCGCCTGTATGCGGTCGAAGGCGCCGCGGTCCACCACCAGGTCCTTCACCACGGGGAAGGCTTCGGCGCGCCAAGGCTCCACGTAGATCGTGTCACCGTCCTTGAATTTGCGCATGTGCAGCTGGCAGGTGGTGATGTGCCGTTCGGGCCCGTGGGGCCGCCCGTTGATGAACAGGCTGCACATGCCGCAGATGCCTTCGCGGCAGTCGTGGTCGAAGGCCACCGGCTCCTGGCCTTCGCGCACCAGCCGGTCGTTGAGCACGTCCAGCATTTCCAGGAAGGACATGTCCTCGCTGATGCCCTCAACGGGGTAGTCCACTATTTGGCCCTTGGCCTTTGGGCCTGCTTGGCGCCAGATCTTGAGTGTGAGTTTCATGTTGCCGATCTGTTATGTCCGGGTCGACCCAATGGGTCGACGTTACATCATCCTACTTGTAGCTTCTCTGTGACAATTGCAGTACCGTGAACTTCAACGCTTCCTTGTGCAATTCCGCCGCTCCGGGATCGCCTTTCCACTCCCAAGCGCCCACGTACGCGAAGTTGTTGTCGTCGCGCAGGGCTTCTCCTTCCTCGGTCTGGTATTCTTCTCGGAAGTGGCCGCCGCAGCTTTCGTTGCGGTGCAGGGCATCCTTGCACATCAATTCACCCAGCTCCAGGAAGTCGGCCACGCGACCCGCTTTTTCCAGTTCCTGGTTGAACTCATCGGCCTTGCCCGGCACGCGCACGTTCTTCCAGAAATCCTCGCGGATCCGGCGGATCTCCTCGATGGCCTCCTGCAGGCCCTTGGCGTTGCGGGCCATGCCGCACTTGTCCCACATCACCTTGCCCAAGCGCTTGTGGAAGTGGTCCACCGGTTCGGTGCCCTTGGTGTTCATCAGCTGTTCGATGCGGCTGCGGACGTGCTGCTCGGCTTGCTCGAATTCCGTTGTGTCGGTCTTGATGGGACCGGTGCGGATTTCCCCTGCCAGTTGGTCGGCAATGGTATAGGGGATCACGAAGTAGCCGTCGGCCAGGCCCTGCATGAGCGCGGAGGCTCCGAGGCGGTTGGCGCCGTGGTCGCTGAAGTTGGCCTCGCCCAGCACGTACATGCCGGGCACGGTGCTCTGCAGGTTGTAGTCCACCCACAGGCCGCCCATGGTGTAGTGCACGGCGGGGTAGATCTTCATCGGGTGTTCGTAGGGGTTCTCGCCGACAATGTTCTCGTACATGTCGAAGAGGTTGCCGTACTTGGCGCTCACCACCTTCATGCCCAGTTCGCGGACCTTCTCCTTGGAGGGGTTGTCGATGTGGTGCACGTTGGCTTCCATCTTTCCATAGCGCTCAATGGCGGCGGAGAAGTCCAGGTACACGGCTTCACCGGTGCGGTTCACGCCGAAACCGGCGTCGCACCGCTCCTTGGCGGCCCGGCTGGCCACGTCGCGCGGTACCAGGTTGCCGAAGCTGGGGTAGCGCCGCTCCAGGTAATAGTCGCGGTCTTCCTCGGCGATGTCGCTGCCCTTTTTCTTCCCTTGCTGGATGGCCTTGGCATCCTCGAGCTTCTTGGGCACCCAGATGCGTCCGTCGTTGCGCAGGCTTTCGCTCATCAGGGTGAGCTTGCTCTGGTGATCGCCGCTCACGGGGATGCAGGTGGGGTGGATCTGCGTGTAGCAGGGGTTGGCCATGAACGCGCCCCGCTTGTGAGATTTCCAGGCGGCGGTGACGTTGCAGCCCATGGCGTTGGTGCTCAGGAAGAACACGTTGCCGTAGCCGCCGGTGCACAGCAGCACGGCGTGGGCGCCGTGGCGTTCGAGCTTGCCGGTGACGAGGTTGCGGGCGATGATGCCGCGGGCCTTGCCGCCCACCACCACCAGGTCGAGCATTTCGTGGCGGTCGTACATCTTCACCTTGCCTTTGCCCACCTGGCGCATCAAGGCGCTGTAGGCGCCCAGCAGCAGCTGCTGCCCGGTTTGCCCGCGGGCGTAAAAGGTGCGGCTCACCTGGGCGCCGCCGAAGGAGCGGTTGTCCAACAATCCACCGTAATCACGGGCGAAGGGCACGCCTTGGGCCACGCACTGGTCGATGATGCTGGCGCTCACCTCTGCCAGGCGGTAGGTGTTGGCCTCGCGGCTGCGGTAATCCCCGCCCTTGAGCGTGTCGTAGAAGAGGCGGTACACGGAATCGCCGTCGTTCTGGTAGTTCTTGGCGGCGTTGATGCCCCCTTGTGCGGCAATGCTGTGTGCGCGGCGGGCACTGTCCTGGTAGCAGAAGGTCTTCACATTGTAGCCCATTTCCGCAAGGGAGGCCGCAGCGGATGAACCGGCCAGGCCGGTGCCCACCACGATCACGTCGATGCGGCGCTTGTTGGCCGGGTTCACCAGGTGGATGTGGTTCTTGTGCGCGGTCCACTTCCGTTCGATCGGGCCTTCGGGAACCTTGGAGTCGAGGATGCTCATGAAAGATGAGGGTTGGGCCGTTGCGGGTTGGCCGGTTGCGGGTTACGGGTTACGGATTGGGTGGTTGCGGGTTCCGCCGGCCCTGCACCGTGTTCCTGGTCGCGTTGCCGGGCAAGCGTTGATAGGCTTCGAGGTGATCCATCAGTTTCCCGATCCGTTGGCCAAGGAGTTTTGCTTCATCACGCAACGGCGCGATCTCGTGCTGGGAAATGCATTCCGCATCCCGGCATGTATATAGCTGGGAGCGCACTTCGCCTGCAGAGCCTTTGGCAGTGCGCAGGAATTGAATGAAGAAATTGTTGTTGTTCCGTTCGAAACCTTCGGCAATGTTGGACATGGCGGAAACCGAGGCGCGCCTGATCTGCCAACGGAGGTCCCGGTCTTCATCAAAGATCTTCCGTTTGGTCGCCTGCTGGACCTTCTTGTTCATGGCACGTGCGTCCTTCCAGATCTCCAGGTCCTCGAAGTCGGTGATGGATGCCATTGGTGAAACAATTGCAGGTTGGGTGGTTGATCGATCGCGGGTTACGGGTTGCGAGTTAAAGGTTCGACGAAACTCGTAACCCGTAACGGATTTCCCAACCTGTAACGGACTCCTCCAACTCGTAACTGCATTTCGTTACCGCTTTCATCTCCTCCGCAAGCTTTCAGTCCACGTTCACCGCACCCAGCCCAAGTACATGGCCACGGGCATGGAGGCGAAGAGGGTGGGAACAATGATCGAGAAGGCCTCACCGCAAAGAGTGATCAGGCCGTTGTACTGGCGGTGGTTGAGGCCCAAGCTCTGGAACGCACTGCGGAACCCGTGCAGCAGGTGCCAGAACAGGGCGAAGCAGCCCAATACGTAGATCACTACGGGGATGGGGTTGGAGAACACGAGCAGCATCAACGCGTAGAGGTTGGCCTGGCCTGCGGCATCCACGCCGTAGGGCTCCAGGTTGCCCACGATGTGGCGGCTGGGCACCCAGAAGTGCCACAAGTGAACGATGAGGAACAAAAGGATGAGGATGCCCAGGATGCCCATGCTGCGCGAGTACCACTTGCTGTTGGCGCCATGCTGGGCGTAGGCGTAGTTCACCGGGCGGGCGGCGCGGTTTTGGCGGGTGATCAGGATGCCGTCCACCACGTGGAGGATCAAGCCCAGGAACAGGCCGATCTCCATGGTGCGGATGATGAGGTTGCTGCCCATGAAGTGCGCCCACTTGTTGAAGGTGACCCCGCCATCGTTGAAGTAGATCATGGCGTTGATGGCGGCGTGCACCACCAGGAACGAGACAAGGAAAAGGCCCGTCAGGGCCATCCAGTACTTCTTGATCAGGGCTGAACCAAAGATTCCTTGTCGTGCCATGCGGGTAGGTGGCGGCATGCCGCCGATTGGTACGCGGCAAAAGTAGCAGCCGACGAATTGGACCTGCCCTGCCATGGCAAGGGGCTGCTTATCTGGAATGATTCCACATAACGGTCGGCCGGCCCCGGCCCAAGCCATACCGGCAGGGCCAGCTGCCCCGGCCCGAACGGCGGGCGCCTGGGATCCACCGGCCGAAGGCGATCTTTGCACCATGCCCATCGACACCGATCTGGCTTGGGCCGCCCAACTGCTCCGCGAGGGAGAGCTGGTGGCCATCCCCACCGAGACCGTGTACGGCCTGGCGGCGAACGCGTTTGATGCTGAGGCCGTGCTGAAGGTCTTCGAGGCCAAGCAACGCCCGGCCTTCGATCCGCTGATCGTGCATGTGCACAGTGCTGTTCAAGCTGCGGCCGTGGCCGCACTAGAACAGGCGGCGCCCGAATTGCGCACACAGGCCGAAGCACTGATGGACCGCTTTTGGCCGGGGCCGCTCACCTTGGTGCTGCCGAAAACACCCCGCATACCCGACCTGGTGACCAGCGGGCTGGACACCGTGGCCGTGCGCATGCCCGACCACCCGGTCACGCTGGCCTTATTGCACATGCTGCCCTTTCCGCTGGCCGCACCCAGCGCCAATCCCTTCGGCTACGTCAGCCCTACCACCGCGCAGCATGTAGCGGACCAGCTCGGCGGCAAGGTGCCCTACATCCTGGACGGCGGGCCCTGCACCGTGGGTGTGGAAAGCACCATCATCGGCTGGGAGGCCACAGTAGAACAATGGGTGCTGTACCGGCACGGCGGCTTGCCCTTGGAAGAAGTGGAAGCGGTGATCGGGGGGGTGGGCCGTGCCAGCAAGCGCGTCTTGCCCGCTTCGCCCGGTATGCTGGACAGCCACTACGCGCCGCTCAGGCCCCTGCTCATCGGCTCGGTGCCTGTGCTCGCGGGCGAGCTCGCCGGCAAGCGCTTCGGGGTGATCAGCTTTCGCAACCGGCATGTGGCGCACCGCTGTGAAGTGCTTTCACCGGGCGGCGACCTGGCCGAGGCCGCCCGCAACCTCTTCGCCGCCATGCGCCGCTTGGACCAGGGCGCCGTGGACGTCATCCTGGCCGAGCACTTTCCCGAGGAAGGCCTGGGCCGGGCCATCAACGACCGCCTGATGCGGGCGGCCGCCAAGCGCGGCTGATCCGCGATAGCGGCGGAATTGCGACCTTTGCACCTTTCACCCCACGCCCGTGGCCCGCTCCGATCTTCCGCCCAAGCGCATCGCCATCCTCGGCAGTACCGGATCCATTGGCACCCAAGCCTTGGAGGTGGTGCGTGAACAACCCGCACGTTTTGAAGTGGAACTGCTGGTGGCCGGCCGTAATGCCGGGCTGCTCATCAGCCAAGCGCAGGAGTTCCGGCCCAATGCCGTGGTGATCGGCGATGAAAGCCGCCATGCCGAAGTGCGCGATGCCCTGTTTCCCTTGGGGGTGAAGGTGTATGCAGGGGCGGAGGCCGTGGTGCAGGCCATGCACATGGACAGCATCGACATGGTGCTCACCGCCATGGTGGGTTTTGCGGGGTTGCGGCCCACCTTGGCCGCCATCGAAGCAGGCAAGCCCATCGCGTTGGCCAACAAGGAAACCCTGGTGGTGGCCGGCGACCTGGTGACCCGGCTGGCCAAGGCCAAGGGCGTGAACATCTATCCGGTGGACAGCGAGCATTCGGCCATCTTCCAGTGCCTGGCCGGGGAATGGGACAACCCCATCGAAAAGATCATCCTCACGGCCAGCGGCGGCCCGTTCCGCGGCTGGCCCAAAGCTGAATTGGCCACGGTGACCAAGGCCCAGGCGCTCAAGCACCCCAACTGGGCCATGGGTGCCAAGATCACCATCGACAGTGCCAGCCTGATGAACAAGGGCCTGGAGGCCATCGAGGCCAAATGGCTCTTCGGCCTGCGCCCCGAACAGGTGGAGATCGTGGTGCACGCCCAAAGCATCATCCACAGCCTGGTGCAGTTCCGTGATGGCAGCATCAAGGCACAACTGGGCCTGCCCGACATGAAGCTGCCCATCCAGTATGCACTGGCCTTCCCGCAGCGGCTGCCCACCGCGTGGCCCCGCTTCAACTTCAACACCTGCTCCAGCTTCACCTTCGAACAGCCCGACCTGGAAGCCTTCCCCAACCTGCGCCTGGCCTTGGAGGCCATGAAGCGCGGCGGCAATGCGCCCTGTGTGCTCAATGCCGCCAATGAAGAAGCCGTGGAAGCCTTTCTGCAGGAGCGCATCGGCTTCCTGGAAATGAGCGACCTGATCGCCGACCGCTTGGCCAAGGCGACCTTTGTACCCGCCCCTGACCTCGACGCGCTCGTGGCGAGCGATGAAGAAACTCGCCGCGCCGTCCGCGAAGCCCTCAATACCCCCGAATGGAGATCCTGATCTATGCCGGCCAACTGATCCTCGGCCTGTCCATCCTGGTGGCCCTGCATGAATTCGGCCACTTCCTGCCCGCCAAGCTCTTCGGCATGCGCGTGGACAAGTTCTTCCTCTTCTTCGATGCGCCGTATGCCCTGGTGAAGAAGAAGATCGGCGAAACCGTCTACGGCATCGGCTGCCTGCCGTTCGGCGGCTACGTGAAGATCGCCGGCATGGTGGATGAAAGCCTGGATGCTGAGCAGAAGGCGCGCATGCAGCGGCCGCCCGAGCCCTGGGAATTCCGCGCCAAACCGGTATGGCAACGCCTGGTCGTGATGGTGGGCGGAGTATCAGTGAACGTGCTGCTCGGCTTCGCCATTTACGCCATGGTGCTCTTCGTGTGGGGGCGCGAGTACCTGCCCGTGAAGAACCTGGTTTACGGCGTATCGCCCGGCAAACTGATGGCAGCAGAAGGGTTCCGTGATGGCGACAAGATCCTCGATGTGGAAGGCCGCACGCCGAAAACCCTGGGCGACGTGTCTTTGGCCATCCTCATCGACGGGGCCAAGCACATTACCGTGGAACGTGAAGTGGAAGGGGGGGCGCCCGAGCGGAAAACCATTGAGTTGAGCGCCAACATCCAGGAGCGCATCCTGGAGAGCGACGACAAAACCCTGTTCAATCCCCGGTTCCCGTTCTATGTGGATTCCGTGCTGGCCGGCCACAATGCCAACGAAACCGGAAGCTTCCGCAAGGGCGACCGCATCATTGCCGTGAACGGCCAACCCACCCGCTACTTCCAGGATTTTGTGGAGGCGGTGAAGGACCGCAAGGACCAGCATGTGGAGGTGACCCTGCTGCGAAGCGGCCACCAGGTGCGCATTCCCGTGGAGGTGGATGCCAACGGCATTGTAGGCTTGCAACCGCGCTCTCCGGCGGAATACTTCACCTTCGCCACCGAGCGCTTCACGTTCTGGGGCAGCATCCCGGCAGGCATCGCCTACGGTTGGCAGCGCCTGAAGGACAATGTGGCCTCCTTCAAGCTGCTGGGCAGCACTGCGGGCATGAAACAGATGGGCGGCCTGATCGCCATGAGCAAGGCCTACGGACCCCAATGGGTGTGGCAGCGCTTTTGGGAAATGACGGCCTTCCTTTCGCTGGCCTTGGCCGTGCTCAACATCCTGCCCATCCCTGCGCTCGACGGAGGCCACGTGGTGTTCCTGCTCTACGAGGCCGTGGCCCGCAAACCCGCACCCGCCAAAGTGCTCGAGTATGCACAAGTGGCCGGCATGGTCTTCCTGCTCACGGTGATCATCGCAGTGAACGGGCATGACCTTATCAAGCTGGTGACCGGGAAACTGTAGTTTCCGGGGCGGCCCGCTCCCCGTCCTGCGGAACCTTTCCGGCACCGGTGCGTTGCAACGTGCAAAGCACGTGGACCATGCCGCACGTTATGATCGTTGAGGATGATGCCCTGGCTTGCCGTTCCATGGCATTCCGCGCCATGGATGCCCACTGGCGCGTGACCACCTTGGCCGATGGCCGTGAACTGGAGCGCATGCTGCACGACGAACCCGCCGACCTGCTGCTGATCGACCTCGGGCTGCCCCATGTGGACGGCCTCACCTTGGTGGAAGACCTGCGGGCCCACGGCATCACCGTGCCCGTGCTCATCATCACGGCGCACGAACTGCCCTGCCTGCGCGAAACCGTGCTGGGCGCCGGCGCCAACGACCTGCTGCAAAAGCCGCTCGACCCCGATGACCTGATGGAGCGCATGCAGCGCTTGTTGGCGGCATAACCGCACGCACCGCACCTCCATACCGGTTGCCGCTGTTGATCCGCGACGGCATTCGCGCCCCATTGGGGTGTACCGGATTTGAACAGGGCACGCTGACCAGTGCATGGCCATTGGTTGCCCGGGGCGAACGCCATGGCCGCAGCTAGCATACCACCTGCGGGCCAAGTGATCAACCGCTCCGCAGGGAGGTCGTCTTCTGCCACTGGCGCATTGAACCATTGGCTCATTCGCCCCTTGCTGGCGATGGCGTGCAATACGGTTGGTCGCAGACACGCCGGCCTGGTGATGATCCTCACCGGCGGCCACTTTTGCCCGCGCCATCTTTGTGCCATAAGCTCTTCACCATGAAACCGAACATGGGCACCTTGGACCGTTTGGTCCGCACGGGGATTGCAGTTGTTTTCGCCGCACTCTATTTCACGGGCACGGTGCACGGGGCATTGGGTACCGTGATCCTGGTGCTGGGCGTGGTGTTCCTGCTTACCAGTGCGATCAGTTTCTGTCCATTGTACACCCTCTTCGGGTGGCGTACCCGGAAAGCCGGGGAAACACCATGAGGCGCGTTCGGGCGATCTCCGCGTTGGGCATTGCGGAAGGTGCTGCTGCGCGCTGGGCGTATTGGTGGGTTCCGGGATGCACCAACGGCAAGGCCCTCACCGTTGACCCGCTGAACAGTTCCCCTTGCAGGGCACTCACGTACGGAGCGTTGTGCCATGCGTTCAAACGGGAACGGCCCTCTCCCCGAATGCGCGTACGGCGCCCTAGCAGCACCTGACCCGGCATGCCACAACGATCCCCCGTGGACCTGCGAGCAGCGTCATTCCGCAACTGGGGGCCGGTGCGGAGCATTCGTGCGGCCTTGGCCTTTGCGCTGCTGGTCGCTGGCGTGCTCACGAAACTGGATGCGGTCTACGCCCTTGCCGCGCTGCTCGGTGCACAAGCGCTGTTCAACTTCGGCTGTTGCGAGGCGGCCTGCGGATCGGACCTCGCGCGGGGCCGGCCCGTGGATCAACCGGCCACCGGTACGGGGTGCACCTCCACCGAGCCGCGCCCCAATGAAACACGGCCGGAGGCGCGCAACTGCTGAAGCAGCCGCGTGATCACCTCGCGGGGCGAACCCAGTTCATCGGCGATCTGCTGGTGGGTGAGCTGCAACGTCCGGTCGCCGCCGGCTTGGGCGCGTTTCACCAGATAGTTCCACAATTGTTCATCGAGCTTATGGAAGGCCACCACCTCGAACGCTTCCAGCAGCTCCTCGAAGCGTTGCGCCTGCACCTCGTTCACGTATTTGCGCCATTCCGGATGGGCCATCCACGCATCCACGTAGCGCACGGGGATCATCAGCAGTTCGGCATCCTCCTCCACCACCGCACGCACGCTGCTCACCCGCTTGGCCACGCAGCAGGTCAGCGATGTTGCGCATGACTCGCCGGGCAATATGTGGTAGAGGTAACGCTCGCGTCCTTCACCGTCCTGCGCCAAAATGCGCAGACTGCCCTTGCGCACGATGGGGATGTGCGTGATGGCATCGCCCGCCTGCATGAGCACCGTGCCGGCGGGCACGCTGCGCTGCACTGCCACACCCTCAAATTCCCACTTCAACTGTGGATCCGTGAACATGGCCCGAAGGTAGCGGCTGGCGCACCGTGATCTTGCAGAGGGGCGATCTGCCCTTCCAGCACTCTTCCTGGTGCCCGGAAGCACATGGGCGCAAACGCAGGCGCTCAAGCTTGAAATGGGCCCCAAGGGGGGCTTCCCGGAGCTTGCAGCCCGGGCGCCAAGGCAGCCCCAAAGGCATTACTCGCTTCCCTGGGAGAGGCGGGTGCGGCGCCCTCGCGGACTGCCCCCGGCGCTTTTGGGCGCCGGCTTGAGCTGCTGCAACCACACTACCTCTTTATCTTCCAGGTGGCGCCAATGGCCGCGCGGCAGGTCCTTCTTGGTGAGCCCTGCGAACATCACGCGGTCCAGCTTCACCACTTCGGCGCCCAACGCGCTGAACATGCGCCGCACCACGCGGTTGCGGCCCATGTGGATCGACAGGCCCACCTCGCGCTTGGAATCCCCGGCGAAACTGGCTTCATCGGCCTGGGCCAGGCCGTCCTCCAGCATCACGCCGTCCACCAGCTTGTGCAGCTCCTCCACGGTCAGCGACCGGTCCAGCGTGGCGTGGTAAAGCTTTTGCGCACCGTGGGATGGGTGGGTGAGCTTTTTGGCGAGGTCGCCGTCGTTGGTGAGCAGCAACACGCCGGTGGTGTTGCGGTCCAACCGGCCTACGGGGTACAAGCGCTCGGTACAGGCTTTGGCGATCAACGACATTACCGTGTGCCGCTCCCGGGGATCATCGGTGGTGGTGATGGTGTCCTTGGGCTTGTTGAGCAGCACGTAGCGCTTTTGCTCCATGCGCAGCTTGTCGCCGCCAAAATGCACCACATCATCGGGCCTCACCTTGGCACCGAGCTCGGTGATCACCTTGCCGTTGACGGTCACCGCGCCGGCAGCGATCAACTGGTCGGCCTCCCGGCGGCTGCCCACACCGGCATGGGCCAAATACTTGTTCAAGCGCACCAGGCCCTCATTGGCCGGATTGGGCAGGCTGAAGCGGTTGCTGCGCTCGCCCTTGCGGAAGGGCCTTCTCGCCAGGGGGTCTCCCTCCCGGAACTCGCGTTCATCGCGGCTTTGCCGCTGCCATGGCTTGGCCGGCCCGCGGCCCGTGCCTTCCGCGCGGCCATCGCGCGGTGGCTTGCCTGCATGGCCCGTCTTTCCCGGTCCCCGTCCTGTTCCGCGTGGGGCATGACCCCGGCCGGCCCCGGCATCGAGGCCTTGGGAAGGGCGGCCTGCGGCCTTGGGGCGGCGGGGCCGTCCTTCGGTGCGATCCTCCCGGCGGCGCCGGTCAAAGGCTCCGGCCGCTTTGCTCCTGCCTGCCGGGCCGGCCGACCGGTGCGGTCTTCCACCGGCCTCGTCGTCCCGCTTCCATGCCGGGCGATCTGCGGCGGCCGTTCGCCTGGGGGGCCGCTCATTGGTACGGCCGTCACGATCTTGGGCTCTCTCGCTGCCGGCCGCACGCGATCGTGCAGGTGGTTTGCCGGTGCGTGCCGGGCGCGCCGCTTTTGGTGGCCGGCCGGTGGTGCGTTTGCTCATAGGGTGGGATAGAATGCGTTGGGGATGTGGACGAACTCCGGTCCGTGCGGAGTGTGGGTGATGCTCAACACGTCGAAGCGCAGTTCCACATCCTCCGGAAAGGTATGCAGCAGTTCGTTGGCCGCCCGCAGCAGGTGCCGTCGTTTGGCCGGCCCGACGGCCAGCTCGGGTTCGCCCCAGCGCCCACTGCTCCGGGTCTTCACCTCCACCACCACCAGCATGCCGCCCTCGCGTGCCACAATGTCAATCTCGTCACGGCCGGTACGCCAGTTCCGATGGAGTATGTCCAAGCCTTTGGCCATCAACCATTGGCAAGCCAGGTCTTCTCCTTCGCTCCCGATCCGGTTGTGCTTGGCCATGGCTAAATTTACCGCTGCTTGTAACCCGGCGGACCCGGCCGCGTAGGAAAGGGCAAAGTTCAGCATCTTTCGCTCCTAGCCACCGATCGAAAAACATACCTATGAAAGGATCGCTCCGCACCTTGGCCATGGCGGGTGGCATTGCCGCCACCGTGGTCGCCCTTCAGGCACAAAGCTTTGAAGGTACCATTGAGTTCACCAAGACCACCGGGCCCGTGGTGACCAATTACAAGTACTTCATCAAGGGTGACCATGTGCGCATCGAGGAGCTCAGCTCCCGCGGCAACGTACAAGGCATCATGCTGGTGGACAACCACGACCGGACGGTGACCGCGCTAAGCCCGGACCGCAAACTGTACATGGACGTGCCCAACATGCGCCTGCCGAAGGATTTCAAGGCCGAGGTGAAGAAGACCGGTGAAATGAAGGACATGGCCGGGTACAAATGCGAGAAATGGACGGTGAAGAGCCCGGCAGAAGACCGCCAGCTCACCTACTGGGTGGCCCAGGATGCCTTCAACTTCTTTGTGCCGATGCTGGAAACCTTGAACCGCAAGGACGAACAGGCGCTCTTCTTCCTGAAGATCGAAGGGGCCAAGGGCGTGTTCCCCATGCTGGGCGTGGAGCAGAAGCTGGACGGCAGCGAGGTGAGCCGCCTGGAGGTGACCAAGGTGACCCGCGGAGCACAAAAGGCCGACCTGTTCCAAGTGCCGGCAGGCTTTACCAAGTTCGAGCGGAACTAAGCCGGGGTGCGATCCCCCTCGAAGCTCAGTGTGGCACCGGTGGCTGCCACACTGAGCTTCACCTTTTGGCCCAACACCAATGCCCGGTTGTCGTGGATGTGGCCGGCAGGCATGCCATAGCACACCGGAAAACGGGCCCCTTCCAAGGCACGGGCAATGATGGCTTCGGCCGGCATGCCGAACGGGTCGGCGGGGTCCTTGTCGCGCATGTCGCTCATGCCGCCCACCACTAGGCCCGCCAGCCCGGCGAACAGTCCGCCGAGCTTCAGGTTCATCACCATGCGGTCCAAGTGGTAGAGCAGTTCATCCAGGTCCTCGATGAAGAGCACCTTGCCCCGGGTGTCCAGGTCATATGGCGTGCCGCGCAGGGCATAGAGGATGGACAGATTGCCGCCGACCAACGCTCCCCGTGCCACGCCGGCCACATCCAGCGGATGGGCTCCGGGCCGCTCCACGGGGCCGCACCCGCCGAACAAGGCACGCTTCAAGGAAGTGGCGCACGCCTCGCTTTTCGCGCCGATGTGGAACGGCATCTGGGCGTGCAAGGAGGCCACTCCCAAGCGGTTCAACGCGGCGTGCAGCACGGTGATATCGCTGAAGCCCGCGATCCACTTGGGCTTGCGTACAAGCATGGAGAGGTCGAGCAGTTCCAGCAGGTGCACGGTACCGTACCCGCCCCGCGCACACCACACCGCTTTCACCTGGTCGTCCGTCAAGGCTTGCCGCAGGTCGTCGGCGCGTTCCTCCGCCGTGCCGGCCTGTTGGAAATGCCGGCGTCCCACGCCGCTCCCAAGGCGCACCTGCAGCCCCCAGCTTTCGGCAAGGGCGATGCCCGGCCGCAGTTCTTCCAACGAAATGGCCCGGGCCGTGGGGATGATGGCGATGGTATCACCGGGTTGCAGCGGGGGAGGGATGATCATGGTGCGAAGGTCGCATTTCACCCTTGTCCCGGGTTGGGTCTTGGAGGATGGGCCCGGGATGGGCCCGCCGTTCGGCGTGAAAAGTGGATCTTTGCGTGGAACAACAGGGGCCCGGGCAACTTCCGGTCCCTGGATCGCATCATAGCCCAAGCGAAGGTCATGACGGATGAGCAACTGGTTGCCGGATGCCTGAAAGGGGACCCGATCGCCCAAAAGGCGCTCTATCAGACCTATGCGCGCAAGATGATGAGCATCTGCATGCGATATGCTCCCGGGAGGGAACAAGCGCAGGACATCCTCCAGGATGGTTTTGTGAAGGTGTTCCAGAAAATGGACCACTACCGGGGCGAGGGCCCGCTGGGCGGCTGGATCGCCCGCACCATGGTGAACACGGCCTTGGACCACATCCGGCGCAACAAGCCCTTTGAACACAGCTTGGACCTCACCGAGGCCGAGCACCTGCATGCCATCGATGAACAGGTGTTGGCCAGCATGGGGGCCGATGAGCTCCTGGCATTGATCCAGGCCTTGCCCCCGGGCTACCGCACCGTGTTCAACCTCTTTGTCATCGAGGGCTATCCCCACAAAGAGATCGGTGCGATGCTGAACATCTCGGAGAACACCTCCAAATCCCAATTCATGAAAGCGCGGGCCTTCCTGCGCAAACTATTGCCCAAGGAAACCGTGGACCTGCACGGAAATTGACATGAACGAACCGCTCCAGAACGTGTTCCGTGAACGCTTGGCCGGCCATGAAATGGACGTGCCCGGTGGTGCATGGGAGCAGATCCAAGGCCAGTTGGCCGCAGAGGCCGGCAGCCAGGCCCTGCGGGAAAGCATGCAGCACAAGTTCCAAGGCCATGAGCTGCCCGTGGACCCCTCCGCCTGGTCCAACATCAGCACCCAGCTGGGGCATGGCATGGCCGCCGGCTCCACCTTCGGTACCGCCTGGATCGCAGCAGGCGTTGGCGCTGTTGCCCTCACCGCCGGGCTGCTGTGGTGGAACCGGCCGGAACAAATGCCTTCTTCGGCCGCCCAACCGGCACTGGTGGTCTTGGAACTGCCTCCTACAGCGTCCAATACAGATCCTGCGGTGGCGGTGGCACCTGCAGAGGCAGACCGGCAAAACACGGAAGCAGCGGCTGTTCCACTGCCGCAACAACTACCCACGGCCCTGCGCAGCAGCACGGAAGAGCCTGACCTGACCAAAGTGGCCGAAGTGGGCCCGGTGGTGCGCAAGGAAGCAGGAAACGCTCCTAAAACCCAAGCCGTGCATACCGTGATCGAGCGGGATGCACCAATGCAGCAGCAAGAGGCGCAACCGCTTGCCGTGAACAGGGTGCAGCAACAAACGGCCTCCGCTTCCCCGGCACGGACGACCTCACCTTCCGGCGACGACCAAGTGACCAAAGAGGCACCTCCAAGCTCTGTGGCAACGGACCGAACCGCCCAAGACAATGGGGAAGCACCGGCACTGGACCCGTTCACCAGCGAAGTGGCCAGCGGCATCTTCATACCCAATGTCTTCAGCCCGCAAGGCGACGGCGTGAACGACACGCTCAAGGTGGTGGCCAGCGGCTATGAACGGGCGGAAGTGCGCGTGATCTCCGCCAAAACGGGCAACTTGGTGTTTGAAAGCAACAACCTGGGCCACATGTGGACCGGACGCCTGGCCAACGGCGACATCGCCGAGGAGGGCTACTACCGCTGCGTGGTAGTGCTCACGGATCCCAACGGACAGACCCGGATCAAAACAGAAGTTGTTCGCTTGTACCGCTGAGATGAAAAGATTTCTCCCGCTTGGGGCACTCGCATGCATGGTTGCAACGGCCGTGGCGCAGGTACCGCCGGCGCACATCACCGATGCGGCAGGCTATGCGGCGTGGAAAGCAGAACTGGCGGCGCAAACCCCGGTGATCCCGCCCGCCCATCCCTCCCAACCACCCGGGTCTGCGCGGGACAGCATACCCACCTGCGAATGTTGGATCAGCCCCGATGCGTCGTACACCACCATCGACAACAACACCCAGTGGAACGCCAGCGGTTGGGGCAATGGCGATGACGGCTCCTACGGACCGGTGAACCTGCCGTTCGGGTTCGACCTGTACGGCCAAACCTACACCGTGGCCTACATCAACATCAACGGCAACATCTCCTTCGGGCCCGGCAACTTCATCACCACGTGGTCCCCCACGGGTTTCCCGGCCACCGGCCCTTCCATGGTGGCCCCCTTTTGGGCCGATGTGGACCTGCGGCCCGTTGGCCCCAATTTGAATTTGGTGCAATACAAGGTGACCCCAACGGCCCTGTATGTGAATTGGACCAATGTGGGCTACTACAACATGCAGACGGACAAGCTGAACAGCTTTCAGGTGATCATTACCGATGGCAACGACCCGGTGGTTCCCAACGGAGCGAACGTATCCTTCTGCTACGGAACCATGGAATGGACCACGGGCAGCGCCTCCGGGGGCTCCGGCGGATTCGGAGGCAGCCCTGCCTCGGTAGGTGCCAACAAAGGGGATGGGATCAACTACATCCAGTTTGGCCGTTTCGACCATCCGGGCACGGACTACGACGGGCCTTTCGGTGCGGCGGACGGCATCGGCTGGCTCACTGGAAAGCACTTCACCTTCCTTACGGACCAAACCACGGGCAACGTGCCGCCGGTGATCACCGGGCAGTCCGTGTGCGATTCCATCACCGTATGCACCGATCAGCTCACCCAGTTGAGCGTGGATTTCCTTTCCCCCGAACCCGGGCAGATCACCACCCCGACCTCCTCCGCCGCCACCCTGCCCAATTACTCGGTGGTGAGCGCCACCCCGGGACTGAACGCCAACATCATCACAGAGTTCCTGCCCACGGCAGCGGACACGGGCTACCATGACGTGTATTTCTACGGCACCGACGATGGCACCCCCGTGATGACCTCCACGCTCCACATTGTGGTGCAGGTGCTGCTCTCACCCCAGCTACAGTCGAGCAGCTTGCTGGTTTGTGACAACGGCCCGCCGTTCAACATGCTCTCCGTGCTGGGCGGGAGTGCTCCGGCCGGGGGCACTTGGACTGCACCCGGCGGAACGGCGCACGACTCGTTGTTCATACCGGGGGTGGACGTGAACGGAGGGTATCTCTACACCGTGGGCACCGGTACGGTCTGTGCCGCCACCGGGGTGGCCACCATCACCAACGTGCCGCATGCCTTTGCAGGTGCGGATACGGCCTTGGCCTTTTGCTCTTGGGACTATCCCGAGCCGCTCTTTCCGCTCCTGCCCGGCGGTGCGCAAACCGGCGGTACCTGGTACAACCCGGCCGGCAACTCCTTCAACGGCACGTTGGACCCGGGCGCGGATTCCAGCGGTGTGTTCAAGTACGTCGTATGGGGCAGCACCCCTTGCCCGAATGACACGGCGTTGCTCTCCGTTTCCATACCGCAGGCCGTGAGCGCCGGCAGCAATACGTCCATTGCCCTATGCCGGGATGCCGCACCCTTCAGCATGCGCGGCCGCCTCTTGGGCATGCCGGACAGCACCGGCACTTGGGCCGACGTGAACGGCGCAACCGTGTCCGACCTCTTTGATCCGGCCACAGGCACCATTGGCGTGTACACCTACACGGTGCCGGCAGTGCTGCCCTGCCCCGATCAAAGCGCCACCCTCACCATCAACCTTGATCCCATCCCTGTGGCGGGCGCGGACAGCTCCTTGGTGATCTGCGCCAACGGGGGTAACACCCCGCTCTTCGGGTTGCTGGGCGGCACCCCCGACCTGGGCGGGCATTGGCTCACCCCCACGGGTGCACTGCTGGACAACGGGCTGTTGGACCCCAGCTTGGAACTTTCCGGCGATTACCGCTACGTGGCGATCGGCCCGGGCACCTGCGCCCACCTCTCGGACACGGCCGTGATCAACGTGCACATCGATCCCTTGCCGGTGATCACCTTCACCGCCGACCCGGACAGTGGTTGCAGTCCACTGGAGGTGGATTTCTTCAACACTACGGACACGATCTACGTGGGGAACTCCTGCCTGTGGGATTTCGGCGACGGAACGGACCCCGTGGAAGCCTGCAGTTCGATCACGCACACCTATGCCCAGCCAGGTTGGTACCATGTGAAGCTGCGCATCACCACCCCGGAAGGCTGCACCGACCAGTTGATCGCTCCCGGTGCCGTGCTGGTGGATCCACCCCCGCAGGCCAACTTTGTTTTCACGCCCGACCCGGCCACGCCGGGCAACAACACCGTGGTGTTCACCGCCACGGACCCGCATGCCACCGAACACCTCTGGTACTTCCACGATGGCAGCTACCAATCCACTCCTCAAGCCTTCTTCTCCTTTCCGGATGAGCTGGCCGGGCAATACCCCGTGTGCTTGTATGTACGTGACCGCTACCACTGCGCCGATACCTTGTGCGACACCCTTTCGGTGCTGGTTCCCAACCTGTGGGTGCCTACGGCGTTCACTCCTGACGGCAATGGGGTGAATGACGTGTTCAAGCCCGTTCTGCTGGACATGGACCTGAGCGCCTATCGGTTCCTGGTGTACGACCGCTGGGGGCAGTTGGTACTGGAAACCACCGACCCGGAGCAAGGCTGGGACGGCAGGCAAAACGGGAAACTTTCACCGGCAGGAGTGTACGTGTACCGGATCCTCTACCGGCCGATGCTGGCACCGGATGCCTTGGAGCGGTTTGGCACCATTACCCTGCAACGATGAACACCCCGCACCCGGCCGCAGCAGATCCAATGATGGCCGATCGCCGTTCTTGAGTTAATTTGGCAACCCCTGTCCCCGAAACATGGAGCCTTTCCTACCCAACATGAAAAAAGTCCTTTCCACCTTGATCATCGCCATGGCCGGCATCGGAGCCGCCCATGCCCAAATGGTCGAGCTGACCGTGGAACAGTATCAGCAAATGAAGCTGACCGGCACGCTCCCGGCGGAATACCACGTGAGCTACACCACCCTGCCTCCACCGGAAGTGCAGGCCGTGAACCAAGCCAAGGGCGGCGGCGGCACCGGCGGAAGCTGCAATTGCTGGATAGAACCGGATGCCACCTACACATTGGCCCTGCAGCCCAATGACGACGGCTCTTCGAGCATGATCACCCTGCCGTTCCAGTTCAACCTCTATGGTGAGCTCTACAGCACTTGCTATGTGAACAACAACGGCAATGTATCCTTCGTCACCCCCTTCGGCACCTATTCATCCGCTGCCTTTCCCAACACCCAGTTCAAGATGGTGGCCCCTTTCTGGGCCGACGTGGACACGCGCAACAACGGCGGAACCGTGAAGTACAAACTGACTTCCAACGCGCTCTACGTGAATTGGACCGACGTGGGCTACTACAGCCAACAGACGGACAAGCTCAACAGCTTCCAGCTGATCATCAGCGACGGTACCAACACCGACGTGGGTGTCGGCAGCACAGTTTCCTTCTGCTACAAGGATATGCAGTGGACCACCGGCAGCGCCTCCGGCGGAGTGGGCGGCTTCGGCGGAACACCGGCCACCGTTGGTGCCAATCGGGGCAATGGCATCGATTATATCCAATTTGGCCGCTTCGACCATGCAGGTGTGGACTATGACGGCCCGTTCGGCATCAATGATGGCATCAGCTGGCTGGATCAAAAGAACTTCGTGTTCACCACCGCGGTAAGCACGCAGAACATTCCGCCCATCGCCAGCAGCACTTCGCTGTGCGACACGGTGGACGTGTGCGTGAACGAACTGGTGGACCTGGACGTGAACTTCCTTTCACCCGAGCCGGGCCAGCTCACTACAGCGGGCTACACCATCACCCCGCCGCTCAATGCTACGGTCACGGAGACCAATTCGGGCCCGGCCAATACGGCCAACCTGCACCTGCAGTTCATCCCCACCGTGGCCGACACGGTCAATGGCGGCATTCACGTGATCACTTACACGGCCACCGATGATGGCGCCCAACCCCTGACCGCCAGCGTAACCGTGGTGATCCGCGTGTTCTACGTGGCCGCGCCTCCGCCAACGATCAGCGGCGATAGCGTGGCCTGCGCCATGCAGGGCGTGGTGCTTACGGCAAGCGGGGGCTATGAAAACTATGAGTGGTCCAATGGTTGGAACGGCGAAACCGTGTTGGTCGGACCGGGCACCTACTATGTGGAAGCCAGCACCGGCGCATGCATCCTGGTGTCCAACTACATCACGGTCACGGAGGCGCCCAACCCCACCCCGGTCATTACGGGGGTGCTGTACAACTGCGGCGGGGAGCCGGCCGTGCTCACCACGGACAGTGCCTACGCCACCTATGCCTGGAGCAATGGCAGCACCGACCCGAGCATCAGCGTGGGCACGGGCACCTATACGGTGGCGGTGACCGATGAAAACGGCTGCCCGGGCACCTCGCCTGCAGTGAACGTGCTGAGCGCCAACGCCCCAACAGCCATGTTCTTGGGAAATCCCAACGGGGAGATCTTCCCCGGCACCACCGTGGTATACACCGACCAGTCCAACGGAAACGGCTCACCGATCGTGGATTGGCAATGGACCGTGGACACCCTGGCCAGCGGTAGCGGCACCACCTTCACTGTGCCATTCGATACCCCAGGCATCTACCCGGTGACCCTCACGGTGACCACGGCGGACGGCTGCACGCATACCTACGTGTACGAGCAGATCGTGGTGCCCACGGAGATCGTGGTGCCCAACGTGTTCAGCCCCAACAACGACGGGCATAACGATGCCTTGGTGTTCGCCGGGGTGCAGTTCTACCCCAACACCTCGCTGAAGGTGATCAACCGCTGGGGCAAGGAAGTGTATACCAGCACCAATTACAAAAACACCTGGAGGCCGGGCAGCGATGTGCCGGACGGCACCTATTACTACATCCTGAAGATGGCCAGCGGCAAGGAGTACACCGGCAACGTCACGTTGCTGCGCTAACCCTCCGGAACCGTACCCAGGAAGCCCCGGCAACAGCGGGGCTTCCTTTATTTCGCACCCCATGAAGGTCATCGATCACTTGCGCCGGAGCAAGCATACCTTGTTCTCCTTCGAGATCCTGCCGCCGCTCAAGGGCAAGGACATCCATTCCATCTATGCCGGGATCGATCCGCTGATGGAGTTCAAGCCCAGCTTCATCAACGTGACCTACCACCGCGAGGAGGTGATCTACAAGGAACGCGGGCAGGGCCTGCTGCAGAAGATCCGCCTGCGCAAGCGCCCGGGCACCGTGGGCATCTGCGCCATGATCAAGGCCAAGTACGACGTGGACACCGTGCCCCACCTGATCTGCGGCGGCTTCAGCCGGGAGGACACCGAGGACGCCTTGATCGAGCTCAACTTCCTGGGCATCGACAACGTGCTGGCCCTGCGCGGCGATGCGGTGAAGAACGAACCCCACTTCATCCCGGAGCGCGATGGCCATGCCCATGCGGAAGAGCTCATCCGCCAGATCAGCGGGCTCAACCAAGGCAAATACCTCTACGAAGAAGAACAGGAAGCGGCACCCACCGACCTGTGCATCGGTGCCGCCTGCTACCCGGAGAAACACCAGGAAGCCTTGAACCTGGGCACCGACATTGCCTACCTGAAGCGCAAGGTGGACGCCGGCGCGGAATACCTCGTCACCCAAATGTTCTTCGACAACCGGCGCTATTTCGACTTTGTGGACCGCTGCCGCGCCGAGGGCATCCAAGTGCCCATCATCCCGGGCCTGAAGCCGCTCACCAACTTCCGCCACGTGGCGTTCATCCCCAAGACCTTCCACATCGACCTGCCCGACGACTACGCCCGTGAGCTGGTGAAATGCGCCACCAACGACGCCGTAAAGGCGCTGGGCATTGAGTGGACCGTGCAACAAGCCAGGGAATTGCAAGCCCGCGGCGTGCCCAGCCTGCATTTCTATACCATGGGCAGGTCCGAGGCGGTGCAAGCCATTGCCGCGAAGCTCTATTGAGCAACCCGGAAGGGCATTGGGGGCGTCAACCTACCGCCCTTGCACCATACCTTGCCGCTCATGCGCCACCTCCTGCTATTGCTGATGACCTTGGCGGCCCTGCCTGCCGCTGCACAGTTGGAATACGACCGCCACGCCTTGGAAGAGCTCATCACTGCGGAAAAGGGCAGGGGCATTGCGCCCCGTTTGCGCAGCGGAGGCCCGCCTACCCGCGGCTTCGACATGAAGTACCTGCGCTGCGCTTGGACGTTGGACCCGGCCGTGCATTACATCAGCGGCACGGTCACCTCTTGGTTCGCTGCAACGCAGCCCATAGACCAGGTCACCTTCGACCTCAGCGACAACTTGGCCGTGAACAGCGTGACCATGCACGGCAATGCCCTCACCTATACGCACACGGCGCAGGGCCTGCTGATCGTGGACCTGCCGGGCACCCTGGACAGCGGACAACTGGATTCACTCACCATCAGCTACCAGGGAGCACCTCCCAATACCGGTTTCGGCAGCTTCATTACCGATGAGCACCAGGGCGACCCCGTGCTGTGGACCTTGAGCGAGCCCTATGGCGCCAAGGACTGGTGGCCCTGCAAGGACGACCTCAACGACAAGATCGACTCGCTGGACTGCTTCGTGACCACGCCCCTGGGACAACGCGCCGCCGGCCACGGCCTGCTGGTGGGGGCGGACACCACGGGCAACCAAGTTACCTGGCATTGGCGGCACCGCTACCCCATAGACACCTATCTGGTGGCTGTGGCCGTGACCAATTACCAAGTGGATGAACAGTACGCGCAACTGGCCAACGACAGCTTGCTGATGCTGACCTATGCCTACCCGGAGGATCTTCCCGGAGCCGCTGCGGCAGCCACCGAACTGCTGCCGGTGATCACCCTGTTCGACAGCCTGTTCGGTGCCTACCCTTTCGCCAATGAAAAGTACGGGCATGCCCAGTTCGGTTGGGGGGGCGGCATGGAACACCAAACCATGAGCTTCATGGGCACCTTCCACCCGGAGATCATGAGCCACGAGCTGGCCCACCAGTGGTTCGGCGACAAGGTGACCTGCGGGAGCTGGGAGGACATCTGGCTGAACGAAGGGTTCGCCACCTACCTCAGCGGCCTGGACTATGAATTCCTGGGTCCGGTGTATTGGCCCGGCTGGAAACAAGGCAAGGTGGACCACATTACCAGCCTGCCCGATGGCAGCGTGTTCTGCGATGACACCAGCACCACGGACCGCATCTTCAGCAGCCGCCTTACCTATAGCAAAGGGGCGATGGTGCTGCACATGCTGCGCTGGGTGTGCGGCGACAGCGCCTTCTTCCAAGGCGTGCGCAACTACCTGAACGATCCCGGCCTAGCCTATGGCACGGCCCTCACCGATGACCTGAAGGGGCACTTGGAGGCATCCTCCGGCCTGGACCTCACAGGTTTCTTTGCCGATTGGTACACCGGCCAAGGCTATCCGTCGTACACCGTTATCTGGTCGCAGGGGCCGGGCGGCACAGTGAGCGTGAACCTCTCCCAGACCACCTCGCACCCCAGCGTAGATTTCTTCGAGATGCCCGTGCCAGTCCGGTTCAGTGGTGGTGGCCAAGACAGCACGGTGGTGCTGCAGCATACCGCCAACGATCAAGAATTCACCTTTGACCTGCCGTTCACCGTGGAACAGGTGGTCTTTGATCCGGAGATCTGGCTGGTGAGCGCCCAGAACCTGGTGACGCGCGTGGCAGAACTGGCCGGAGGCCGGGAACTGCTGCGCCTGCGCCCCAACCCGGCAACGGACCGCATCCAATGGCAGGGCGGCAGCGCATGGGCCAACAGCAGCGCCGTGCTGCGCGATGCCATGGGCCGCGCGGTGAGGCAGGTTGCGGCCCGAACAGGGAGCATGGACCTTGCGGGCCTTGCCCCCGGCCAATATACCCTGGAGATGATCACCGCCTTGGGACCGATGCGTGCCCGGTTCATCAAAGAGCAGTAGGGCTCCCGGACATCCGGTGAGCCATCATGCGCTGCACGTACTTGCCCAGCACATCCAGCTCCACGTTCACCCGTGAGCCTGCGGCCAGCGTGCGGAAAGTGGTGTGCTCATGGGTATATGGGATCACGGCCACGCTGAAACTGCCGCGGCCCAATGCCGCAATGGTCAGGCTTACACCATTGAGGCAGATGGAACCCTTCTCCACCAGCAGTTCAGGTTGCTGCGGCAGGCTGAAGGTGAACCACCAGCTGCCTTCCCGCTCTTCCACGGCGGTACAATCCACGGTGGCATCCACGTGGCCCTGCACCAAGTGCCCGTCCAGCCGGTCGCCCACCCGCAAGCTGCGCTCCAGGTTCACGCCATCACCCGGTTTCAAGCCGCCCAGGTTGCTGCGTTGCAGTGTCTCCTCCACGGCCGTCACGCGGTAGCGCAGGCCTTTGCGCTCCACCACGGTGAGGCACACCCCGTTGTGCGCCACGCTTTGGTCGATGCGCAACTCCGGCGCCATGGCCGCTTCCAACACGATCTCCCTGTTGCTGCCGACCGGGGTGACTTCCACCACCGTGCCCACCTGCTCCACAATTCCGGTGAACATCAGTTCTGCTGCACTTGGTTGCCGCCCAACAGGTGCACCGAGCCTTTGAGGACCATCGGCTCCGCGCCAGCCAACCGTTTGATGAAGACCGTGCAGACATAGAAGTACACGCCGTCCGGAACGGGCTCGCCCGCGTTGTTGAGCGTGCCATCCCAGCGGATGTCCGGGTCGTTGGTGGCGAACACCACCTGCCCCCAGCGGTTGAACACCTCCAGGTCGATCTCCTTCACCCCGCGGTAGGGGAACGGTATGAACAGGTCGTTGACACGGTCATTGTTCGGGGTGAAGACGTTGGGCAGGGTGTAGTCCGGGCAGTTGTCACCGCACGCTTGGTTGCTGAAGGCGCTCTCGTTGCCCACCGAGTCGATGGCGGTGACCACGTAACAGCCAGCCACCGAAGCACCGTCCACGTGGGTGAAAACGGTATCACCGGCACCGGTGATGGTGTGGATCAGCAGTGGTGTTCCACCAAGGCTTTCGCTGAAATAAATGTTGTAGCGCCAGGTGTCGTCCGCGCAGCTGTTGTTGGGATCGTTCCAAGTGAGCGTGTTCAGCGGCAGCTCACAATCATTCACTAGGGCCAGCGTGGGCGGGCAGGGCGGAGTGAGGTCCACCGGGCTTGCGCACGCTTCTTGGCTGAAGTTGATCAGCGGCGAAACGATCGCGGGGTCATCATAGGCACCAATGGACTTCACATAATAGCAGTAGCTCTCGCCGTTCACCAGTCCGGTGTCCACGTAAACCGGTCCGGCCGTGGTGCCGATGGAAGTGAACACCCCGCTGATGAGCCGGAACACCTCAAACTGCGTGTTCACCCACGGGGTGTTGTAGTTGATGTGCAGGGTGATCTGCTCGTCGTTGGGTTCAGGCACCAGGAACACCGATGAGGCCGTGTTGCCGGATCCGACCAGTGTATTGCCTCCTTCGCTGAGGAGTTCCACGCGGTAGGTATGCGCCACGCTGCGCGTATCCAGCCCGGCATCGGTGAAGGCCGTATCGGGATGGGCCAGGAAAGGGGAGTTCGACGAAGTGAACACCAGTTCGGTGGCAGTGGCAGATCCGGTACCGCGATAGAGCTTGAAGCGGTAGGGGCCGGGGTATTGCAGCGTGTCCAGGTCGTAGGCGTTGCTCCAGCGCACGGTATCCACCCCGGAAGCATTGTCGGTAATGCCCACGCTCACGTGCGTCATGATGGGCACATCACGCTCCAGCATGTTGCAGAACTCCACGCTGGCATAGCTCTCCGCCCCATCGGCAAAGGTGGCCGTTACCAGGTAGCAATAGGTGACGCCGAAGGCCAGGCCCGCGTCGGTATATGCCGTGCCGTTCAGCCCGCCGGTGCTGCCGATGAGCTGGTAGCCGGTGTATCCGGGCACGCCGGTTTCGCAGTGGCCGTGCGTCCAGCCGGTGCTCCCCTGGTGACGGTAGATGCGGTAGCCCGTGGCATTGGCGCAGGTGCTGGGCTCCCAAGCCAGTTCCATCACGCCGCCGTTGGGGCTGGCAGCGGGGTTCTGCGGTGCCGGGGCCACCACGGTGATATTCATGGTTTGGTAATCCTGTAATTGCACCGGGCTGGAATTGTCGCGGGCATTGAATACCACTTGCCAGGGCTGCTGCCGCACATGGGAACAATCGGTGCCCCAGGAGAAGTTGCCGTTGACCACGTTCTGCGCCGGGCTGGAGGTGAACACTGCCGGAGAGCTGGCCACCAGGAAGGGTGCGCCGAAAGCATCCAAGGTGATGGTCTGGCCCGCATCGGGGTCGGTGGCCTGTACACTGAAGGCCAAGAGCGTTCCGGCCTCCACGCAGGTATCCTGCAACTGGGCGATCACCGGTGGTTGGTTGTTGCAAGGGCCCACGATCACCTGCATGTCGCGTTCCACCCAGCCGATGCTCACCCATTGGCCGTTGATCTTGCGCCACTCGCGCACAATGAAGGCGATGTTGTAAATGCCTGAAAGCTGCGGTGACTCCCACGTGATGGTGCCGCTGGTGGGGTCGACGGCATACTGGTTGTTCGCGCCAGGCATCACCTGATCGGGGAATTGATACCCGGGAATGGGGTTTCCCAGTCCATCCTCCGGTATGTTCAAGTCACCGCCCAAGCACACCATGGGTTCAAAGGAGAGGCTGTCGCCGTCGGTATCGTATGCGCCGGGGTTGTGCACCCAGGGCTGGCCCAAGCAGGCATTTTGGATGGGCGGGTTGAGAAAGCGCGGACTGCAATTGTTGCCGGCCACGCTGATCACCAGTTGCGTTTGCACGCACATGGGCACGTTCACCGAACCGGGGATGTTCACCACATCGGCCACGCGGTTGGGGTCGATGTACTGCAGCAGGTACACCCCGGGACCCGGGTATACATGTTGCTGGATGTACAGGTTGCGCTGTGTGGACACACCTGCAACGGTGATCACGTCGGAGGCATCACGGTCGATGGTGTCCAGCGGGGTATTGTCGCCCCAATCCAAGATGAACTCCGGCCGGTCTGCCGGAGAGTTCGGGTTGGTGTAAGTGATGATGGTAACCTCGTAAGTGAGGCTGCCCGCGTCGCCCACGTGGCACACCAGGATCTCGCCCGCCTCATTGTGGGTGGCATGGGCAACCAAGGCGCAAGCCACCAGCAACCCGGCCCAGAACGTGCGGAGATATGCGCCCATGGAATGCCCAAAGTTCGGCAATATCGGATCAGCCACCGTTGCAGCGGCCTGCCGTTCCATGGACGCAAGCCACCGTTCGTCGGTTTACCGGGGCGCCGGGGTTGCATCAAGTACCGGACCGGCCCGAACGGATCGTGTTCGCTGCAATGCAGGAGTACCGGCAAGAAGGGCAGCGAAGCAGTGCTGGCAGGGCTGCCGTTCCGCCGCAGGCCAAGTGCTGCCCCATGGCGAGCCCTATCTTCGGCCGATCTTTCCAAGTGTTACAAGATCCGACACCTTATGCTTCAGATCACCAAGAGCAACCGACCTGCCGGCGCCAAGGACCTGCTGGTGGTGCTTAACGATACCGCCCAGCTCCGAGCAGTGGACCTGGAGCGCAACGACCGGCAGTACCTGCTGGAACAACTCAAGGATGGCCGCCCGGTGGCCGTATGCGACATCAGCGGGAGGCTGGTGATGGTGCACCAGACCGCCAAGGCCGGTGATACCCCGGCGCGGTTGGAGAAAGCCCGTCGTGCAGGAAATGAAATGGCCTTGAAACTGATCGCCGCCAAACGGGAAGAAGCCCAACTGGTCAGCCTGCAGGCTGACGCTTCCGCCGCGTTGGCGCTGCTGGAAGGCGCGGTGCTTGGGGCCTACACCTTTACGCGCCACAAAACGGTGGACCTGCCGCGCCCCCTGAAGAGGCTGGCCGTGTATGCCCCCGAGCTGAAGCCCGCCGACCTGGAGGAGCTGATGGCCGTATGCGGTGCCGTATACACCGCTCGCGACCTGGTGAATGAGCCCGCTTCGCACCTCAGCGCCGTGCAGCTGGGCGAAGCCGCGCAGCGTCTGGGCAAGGCCCAGGGGTTCAGTGTGAAGGTGCTGAACAAAAAGCAGATCGAGGCCGAAGGCATGGGCGGCCTGCTTGCGGTGAACCAAGGGAGCATCGACCCCCCCGCCTTCATCATCATGGAGTGGAAACCCAAAGGCGCGGTGAACAACAAGCCGGTGGTGCTGGTGGGCAAGGGTGTGGTGTACGACACCGGCGGCCTGAGCCTGAAGCCCACGCCCAACAGCATGGACGCCATGAAGTGCGACATGGCCGGTGCCGCCGCCATGATCGGCACCATGGTGGCCACGGCCCAGTGCAAGTTGCCCGTGCACGTGGTAGCCTTGGTGCCCAGCACGGACAACCGGCCCGGAGGGAGGGCCTTTGCCCCTGGCGACGTGCTGCGCATGCACAACGGGCTCACCGTGGAAAATTTGAACTCCGACGCAGAGGGCCGGCTGATCCTGGCGGATGCCCTCAGCTACGGCGAGCGGTACGATGCGGAGACCATTTTCACGGCGGCCACCCTCACCGGGGCGGCTTCGCGCGCCATCGGCACCCAAGGCTCGGTGCTCATGGGCACCGCGCCGGAGGAAGACTTCGCCCTGCTCCAGCAAGCTGCCCACCACACCTTTGAGCGCCTGGCCCGCATGCCCTTCTGGGAGGAATATGCCGAGGAGCTCAAAAGCGACATCGCCGACTTGAAGAACATCGGGGGCGCACTGGCCGGCCAGATCACCGCCGGCAAGTTCCTGGCGCGTTTCACCACCAAGCCGTACATCCACCTGGACATTGCGGGCACCGCATTCCTGGACAAGCGCGACCACTACCGGCCCAAGGGCGCCACCGGCGTGGGTGTGCGCCTGCTCTTTGAATACCTCAAACGCCGCGCGGCGGCCAAGTAATGGCCACCATGAACGAAGGACCCCTGCGCGTGGGCATCAGTTGCGGCGACCTCAACGGCATCGGCTTGGAGGTGGTGCTGAAGACCTTCGAGGACCCGCGGATGATGCAGGACCTCATACCGGTGCTTTACTGCGGCGCCAAGGCGGTGAACCACTACCGCCGTACCGTGCCCGGCGGCGAGCAGATGCAGATCAACGGCATAGCACATGCCCAAGATGCCTTAGCGAAGAAGCTCAATGTGGTGCATGTGTGGGATGAGGAGGCCCCGATCGAGCCGGGCATGCCTTCAGGCCAAAACGCGGGCTTCGCCATCCGCAGCCTGGAAGCCGCTGCCCAAGACCTGGCCACGGGCAAGGTGGATGTGCTGGTCACCGCCCCCATCGACAAGCACAGCATGGAACAGGCGGGGTTCGCCTTTCCGGGGCACACCGAGTATTTGGCGCACCTGGCCGGGGGCGATGCCGAAGTGCTGATGCTGCTGGTGGGGGAAGGCTTGCGTGTGGGCACCGTTACCGGACACATTCCGCTCAAGGACGTTCCCCAGGCCATCACCACCGAGCGTATCCTGGCCAAGGCCCGCCTGATGCATCAGAGCCTGGAACGCGATTTTGGCATCGACGGCCCCAAACTGGCCATACTCGGCCTCAACCCGCATGCGGGCGATGGGGGCACCTTGGGCACGGAGGACAAGGAGCGGATTCTGCCGGCCGTGCGCAAGTTGAATGAGGAGGGCATTACGGCGCTGGGGCCTTATCCGGCCGACGGATTCTTCGGCAATGGCACCTACACCCATTTCGACGGAGTGTTGGCCATGTACCACGACCAAGGCTTGGCCCCCTTCAAAGCGCTCAACTTCGGCCATGGGGTGAACTACACCGCCGGCCTGCCCGTGGTACGCACCAGCCCCGATCATGGCACCGCATTGGATATTGCCGGCAAGGGGGTGGCCGATGAAGGGTCCTTCCGCCATGCTGTTTGGCTGGCGTGCGATATACTGCGGCGCCGGGAAGCATACAAGGCAATGACGGCCAACCCGTTGCAGCCCCAAAAGCGCGATAAGGAAAAGAAGGGGCCGCCAGTCCGCTGAACCCCGTCCCCATGCGGAGCTGCACCGCTATTTGACGCAGTTCGGCCCGGCAGCATTACATTTGCCGGTCCATTTTCCGGGGTGGGCCTGGTCCACATGGAAGCGCTGCAAGAACATACCATACTTTTTACCGGCTTGAAGGACGGTTCCCACGGCTTCGACTACAAGCTGGGTGCGGCCTTTTTCAAGGCTTGCGGTGATGAGGAGTTTTTGGGCGGCGACGTGGAGGTGCACATTGACCTGGACAAGAACAGTCACCTGCTGGTGGCCACCATCCACGTGGAGGGCCACGTGGACATGCTGTGCGACCATTGCAACGCGCCCATGCACCAGCGGGTGCAGGGCGACCAGCGACAGATCTTCAAGCTTACCGGGGAAGAGGAAACGGACGAGGACGAACTGGTGGGCTTGGACCCCCACGCCCACGAAGTGAACCTCACGCATTATATCTACGAGTGCATCACCCTGCACCTGCCCATTCGGCACATACACCCGGCGGGCGAATGTGACCCGGCCGTGACCGATGCCTTGGAACAAGTGATGGTGAACCACGAACCGGACCCGCGTTGGGCCAAACTGAACGAACTGAAAAAGAACAAAGGCGCTTAAAACGCTTTTCATTCCTGACACGATGCCAAATCCAAAACGCCGATTTTCGAAGACCCGCACCGCCAAGCGCCGTACGCACCAAGGTGCCGCCACTGCCACGCTGAGCACGTGCAGCACCACCGGTGAGACGCACCTGCGCCACCGCGCCTACAAAGTGGGCGACGACCTGATGTACCGCGGAAAGGTGCTGAGCACCAAATCTACGGAGGCATAACCCGGGCCGCGTGACCACCCCGCAAACCGGAATGCGGATCGGTTTGGACATCATGGGCAGCGACCACGGCCCCATGGTTCCCGTCCGTGCATCCATCCTGGCGGCCCAAGAGCTGCCGGAGCATGTGCGCTTGGTGCTGATCGGCAATGAACAGGCCATCCGGGACGGCCTGCATGCCGAAGGTGCTGATGCGGACGACTTCGATATTGTGCCCAGCCAGGACGACATCACCATGGGCGACCATGCGAGCAAGGCACTGGTGAACAAACCCGCCAGCAGCATTGCCTTGGGCTTCCGCATGCTGAAGGGGGGCCAGCTGGACGCCTTCGCCAGCACGGGCAACACCGGTGCCATGCTGGTGGGCAGCGTAATGGTGCTCAAACCCCTGCCCGGGGTCTTGCGGCCGTGCATCACCAGCATCCTGCCCAAGGCGGACGGCAGCTTCGGGCTGATGGTGGACGTGGGGGCCAATGCCGATTGCAAACCGGAAATGCTGTTCCAGTTCGGCCTGCTGGGCTCCCTCTATGCCCAACATGTTTATGGCATTGCCCAACCCAAGGTGGGCCTGCTGAGCATTGGCGAAGAAGAAAAGAAAGGCAACGCCCTGACCCTGGCCGCCCACGCCCTGATGAAGGCCACCGGTGAGTTCAACTTCATCGGAAATGTGGAAGGCCGGGACCTGTTCTTGGACAAGGCCGACGTGGTGGTGTGCGACGGCTTCACCGGCAACGTGGTGCTGAAGGCGTTGGAAGGATTCCACGGCCTGGTGAAGGACCGCGGCGGGAACGACCCCTTCCTGGAGCGCTTCGACTACCAGAACTACGGCGGCACGCCGGTGCTGGGCGTGGACGGCACGGTGATGATCGGCCACGGCATCAGCAATGAAGCCACCGTGAAGAACATGCTGCTGTTGACAAACAAGGTTGCCCAAAGCAAATTGCACCGGCGTATCGGCGAGGCATTCCAATAACCGCACAGCGCAATACACCCGGGCCGCCCAAGGCCCGCCCCTCCATGAAGACCACAGCCGCCATCACCGCCGTCAACGGCCATGTGCCCGAGTTCGTACTGAGCAATGCGATCCTGGAAACCATGGTGGACACCAACGACGCCTGGATCACCGAGCGCACGGGCATCAAGGAGCGGCGCATCCTCAAGGGCAAGGACCAAGGCGTGAGCGTCATGGCGGCAGAAGCCGTGAAGGGCCTGTGCGCCAAGCGCGGCATGGACCCCATGGAGATCGACCTGCTGATCTGCTGCACGGTCACCCCGGACATGCAGTTCCCGGCCACGGCCAACATCATCTGCGACAAGGTGGGGGCCCGGAACGCTTGGGGTTACGACCTCAACGCGGCCTGTTCAAGCTTCATCTTCGGCCTGACCACCGGCGCCCAGTTCATCGAAACGGGGAAGTACAAAAAAGTGGTGGTGGTGGGTGCCGACAAGATGAGCAGCATCATCGACTATACCGACCGGGCCACTTGCATCATTTTCGGTGACGGTGCCGGGGCGGTGCTGCTGGAACCCGACCACCAGGGATACGGCGTGATGGACAGCATCCTGCGGTCGGACGGCAGCGGCTGCCAATACCTGCACCAAAAGGCCGGCGGCTCCATGCGACCGGCCAGCCTGCAAACGGTGGAAGCCCGTGAGCACTTCGTATACCAGGAGGGCAAGGCGGTGTTCAAATTCGCCGTGACCAACATGGCCGATGTGAGCGCGGAGATCATGGAGCGCAACAAGCTCACCGCCCAGGATGTGGCTTGGCTGGTGCCCCACCAGGCGAACAAGCGCATCATCGACGCCACCGCCCACCGCATGGGCCTGGATGACAGCAAGGTGATGCTCAACATACACAAGTACGGAAACACCACCTCGGGCACCATACCCCTGTGCCTGTGGGAATGGGAGAGCCGCTTGAAAAAGGGCGACAACCTCATCCTGGCCGCTTTCGGGGGCGGCTTCACCTGGGGTTCGGTCTACATCAAGTGGGCCTACGGTTCGTGAACCGTTTGCTTTTCTACCTTGGCCCTCCGCGGCCGGAACCAATCCCATGGAACCCATGAACATCACACAGATCCAGGACCTGATCAAATTCGTTGCCAAGAGCGGCGTGAGCGAAGTAGAGATCGAGCAGAAGGACTTCAAGCTTACGATCAAGACCGCCGCCAGCAAGAAGGAAGTGCAGGTGATCACGGCGGCTCCACCGGTGTACGCCCCGGCCCCCCTGCCGGGACCCGCACCGGCCGCACCGGCTGCTGCCGCACCTCCGCCAGCCCAGGCGGCGGCACCGGCGGCAGAAAGCAAATACATCACCGTGAAGGCACCGATGATCGGCACCTTTTACCGTGCCGCCGGTCCGGGCAAACCCGTGTTCGTCAATGTGGGCGACGAGATCAAGCCGGGCAAAACCCTGTGCATCATCGAGGCCATGAAGCTCTTCAACGAGATCGAGAGCGAGGTGAGCGGCAAGATCGTGAAGGTGCTGGTGGACGACGCCAAGCCCGTGGAGTACGACCAGCCCCTGTTCTTGGTGGACCCCGCATAGCCCATTCACCACAGAGGCACAGAGAGCACAGAGGAATGCTTGATAGGCACGCAAGCGATCTCCCCGGCCCGAATGCCCTAGTGGAACTTTCCTTCTTCCCTGTGTCCTCAGTGCCTCTGTGGTGAACCAGACCGGAAGTCTCCCATGTTCAAGAAGATCCTCATAGCCAACCGCGGTGAGATCGCGCTGCGCGTGATCCGCACTGCCCGCGAAATGGGCATCAAAACGGTGGCCGTGTACAGCACCGCCGACCGTGACAGCCTGCACGTGCGCTTTGCCGACGAGGCCGTGTGCATCGGCCCGCCGCCCAGCAAGGACAGCTACCTGAACATGAGCCGGATCATTGCTGCGGCGGAGATCACCAATGCGGACGCCATCCATCCCGGCTACGGCTTTTTGAGCGAGAACGCCAAGTTCAGCCGCATTTGCCAGGAGCACGGCATCAAGTTCATCGGCGCGCTGCCCGAGCAGATCGAGGCCATGGGCGACAAAGCCACCGCCAAGGCCACCATGATCAAGGCCGGCGTGCCGGTAGTGCCCGGCACCGAGGGGCTCATTACCGACGTGGACCTGGCCAAGAAGGAGGCCAAGCGCATCGGTTACCCGGTGATCCTGAAGGCCACGGCGGGCGGGGGCGGCAAGGGCATGCGCCTGGTGTGGAAGGAGGAGGAGTTCGAGGAGGCCTTTGAGAAGGCCAGCCAAGAGGCGGGCGCCGCTTTCGGCAATCCGGGCATGTACATGGAGAAATACGTGCTGGAGCCGCGCCACATCGAGATCCAGGTGGCCGGGGACCAGTACGGCACCTTCTGCCACATGAGCGAGCGCGACTGCAGCATCCAGCGCCGCCACCAGAAGCTCGTGGAGGAGACCCCCAGCCCGTTCATGACCAAGGCGCTGCGCAAGAAGATGGGCGAGGCCGCGATCAAAGCCGCCGCCAGCGTGAACTACGAAGGCGTGGGCACCGTGGAGTTCCTGGTGGACAAGGACCGCAACTTCTACTTCATGGAAATGAACACGCGGATCCAGGTGGAGCACACCATCACCGAGGAAGTGATCGACTTCGACCTGGTGCGCGAACAGATCAAGATCGCGGCGGGCATCCCCATCAGCGGCCTCAACTACGAACCCACCCGGCACAGCATCCAGTGCCGCATCAACGCCGAGGACCCGTTCAACGATTTCCGCCCCAGCCCCGGCAAGATCCAGAGCTACCACAGCCCGGGCGGCCACGGCGTGCGCATCGATACGCACACCTATGCCGGCTACACCATACCGCCCAACTACGACAGCATGATCGGCAAGCTGATCGTGAGCGCGCAAACCCGCGAGGAAGCCCTTGCCAAGATGGAGCGCGCCCTGAACGAGTACGTGATCGAAGGGGTGCACACCACCATCCCCTTCCACCTGCAGCTGATGCAGAACGAGAAATTCCGCGCCGGGGATTTCACCACCAAGTTCCTGGAGAATTTTGAGCTTAAGAAACCGTAGGCCCCGGGCACGCGGCGTACTTGGCCCTTGGGGCGAAGATCATTCGTTGGCATGAAGTGGTATTGGAAGTTGCTGTTGCTGGTGGTACTGGTGCTGGCCTGCGCAGGCTGGGTCCGCTACGGCTGGGTGTTCGGGGAAGGCGCCAAGGCCGGCCAGTTGAACTACGTGGTGCGCAAGGGCTATCTGTTCAAGACCTATGAGGGCAAGCTGATCCAAACGGGCCTGCGGGCCCAGGGCGCCACCCTGAGCTCCTACGAGTTTGAATTCTCCGTGGCCGATGAACGCATCGCCCGGGAGCTCATGGCCCGCAGCGGCGACCAGTTCACAATGCACTACCGGGAGTATCTGGGAGCGCTGCCTTGGCGCGGGCACTCGGTCTACGTGGTGGACAGCATCATTGCGGCCGAGGAGGTGCAGCATTGATCAGCTGCACGGGCAGGGCGGGTTTTCGGGCGTTTATGCCCCGCAAGGGCCGGTTCCTGCCGTTTACCTTTGCAGGACCCGCCAAACTCCCGTACGTTCGCACGGAATTTCCACACCGCATGAGCACCCCCCATGATTTCCTTCCGGTGATCCTCCAAGTGGCCATTGCCGCAGGCTTCGTGGGCGTGGCCTTGGCTGCGGCCGCCTGGCTGGGGCCCAAGCGCGGGGGGCGCCGCAAGCTGGAGAGCTTCGAGTGCGGCATAGAACAGCACGGCAACGCCCGGGCACCCTTCTCGGTGAAGTACTTCTTGATCGCCATCCTCTTCGTGCTGTTCGACGTGGAGGTGATCTTCATGTACCCCTGGGCGGTCAACTTCAAGGCGTTGGGCTGGTTCGGCCTGATGGAAATGCTGGTATTCCTGGGCTTTGTGCTGGCAGGGTTCTTCTATGTGATCAAAAAAGGCGCCCTGAAGTGGGAATGAACGCTGCCGGCCCGTTCGGCCGCACTACACCATGAGCAACAACAAACTCCAACCGGTACAGGCCCCCGACCGCGGGAAGCCGAGCATCGTGGAAGCTCCCCCGGGCTACACCGGTACCGGATTCTTTACCACCAGTGCAGACAAGGCCATCGGCCTGGCCCGCAAGAACAGCCTGTGGCCGCTGCCCTTCGCCACCAGCTGCTGCGGCATTGAGTTCATGAGCCTGATGAGCTCGCACTATGACCTGGCCCGTTTCGGCATGGAGCGCCTCAGCTTCAGCCCGCGCCAAAGCGACCTGCTGATGGTGATGGGCACGATCGCCAAGAAGATGGCCCCCGTGCTGCGGGAAGTGTACATGCAGATGGCCGAGCCCAAATGGGTGCTGAGCATGGGCGCCTGCGCGAGCAGCGGCGGCATTTTCGACAGCTACAGCGTGCTGCAAGGCATCGACCGTGTGATCCCCGTGGACGTGTATGTGCCGGGCTGCCCTCCGCGCCCCGAACAGGTGATCGACGGCATCATGAAGATCCAGGAACTCGCCGAGAACGAAAGCCTGCGCCGCCGCTACAGCAAGGAATACGAGGACCTGCTCAACAAGTACAAGATCGACTAAGCCGTGCCTGCCTTCACCATCAAAGCCGAACGTGACCAGTTGGTCACCGACCGCCTCACCGGGCTGCTCGGTGCGGACGGTTTCACCCACGAACGCCTTTACGACACCCTCTGCTTCACGGTGCCCAAGGAGAAGATCCACAGCACGTTGGCCTACCTGCGCGACGAGCTGGACTTCAACTTCCTCACCTCGCTGTGCGGCATGCACTTCCCCGGCCTGGAAAAAGAGCTGGGCGCGGTGTACTTCCTGCACAGCATGCGCAACGGGCACCGGATCCGCGTGAAGACCTACGTGACCCTGCAGGAGGCCAAGCTGCCCACGGTGACCGACCTGTGGCCCACGGCCAATTGGATGGAGCGCGAAACCTGGGATTTCTTCGGCATCCAGTTCACCGGCCACCCCAACCTCAAGCGCATCCTCAACATGGAAGACTTCCCCGCCTTTCCCATGCGCAAGGACTACCCCTTGGAAGATCCCACCCGCGAGGACAAGGACAACACCTTCTTCGGACGATGAGCGATACCACCACGCGACCGGACCTGTGGAAGGAGGACCTCGTGGCCGGCGAGGGCCTCAAGGAGCTCACCACCCTCAACCTGGGCCCCACGCACCCGGCCACCCACGGCATCTTCCAGAACGTGCTCACCATGGACGGGGAGATCATCCTGGAAACCGAGCAGACCATCGGCTACATCCACCGGGCCTTCGAGAAGATCTGCGAACGCCGGCCGTTCTACCAGATCACCACGCTCACCGACCGGATGAACTACTGCAGCGCCCCCATCAACAACATGGGTTGGCACATGGCGGTGGAAAAGCTCCTAGGCATCGACCTGCCCAAGCGCGTGGAGTACATGCGCGTGATCATCATGGAGCTGTCGCGCATCACCGACCACATCATCTGCAACACCATCATCAGCCAGGATGCGGGCGCCACCACCCCCTTCCTGTACGTGTACCAGTGGCGCGAAAAGATCTACGAGATCTACGAGGAGATCTGCGGAGCACGCCTCACCACCAACATGGGCCGCATCGGCGGCTTCGAGCGCAACTTCAGCGAGCTGGCCTGGCAGCGCATCCGCGGCATCGTGAAGGACCTGCCTGCGGTGCTCGATGAATTCGACGCCCTGCTGGTGCGCAACCGCATCTTCATGGACCGCACCATCAACTGCGGGCCCATTGCCGGGGAGCGCGCGCTGCAATACGGTTTCACCGGGCCCAACCTGCGGGCCGCAGGGGTGGACTACGACGTGCGCGTGGCCGACCCGTACAGTTCCTACCAGGACTTCGACTTCGCCATTCCCGTGGGCAAGAGCGGCGATGTGTACGACCGGTTCACCGTACGCCAGGAAGAAATGCGCCAGAGCCTTTCCATCATCCGCCAGGCGTTGGAAAAATTGGACAAGATCAGCGACAAGACCACCTTCCGCGCCGACGTGCCCGACTGGGTGCTGCCGCCCAAGGAAGAAGTGTACAACGACATGGAGGCGCTGATCTACCACTTCAAGGTGGTGATGGGCGAGGTGGAGGTGCCCGTGGGCGAGATCTACCACTGCGTGGAAGGCGGCAACGGCGAACTGGGCTTCTACATCGTGAGCGACGGCGGGCGCAACCCCTTCCGCGTGCACCTGCGCCGGCCTTGCTTCATCTATTACCAAGCTTATCCGGAGATCATCAAGGGCGGCATGCTCAGCGACGCCATCCTCACCATGAGCAGCATGAACGTGATCGCCGGGGAACTCGATGCCTGAGCCCATGTACTGCAACGCCCTTGTATCCCTTGTATCGCCTTTCTGATGGAACGATCCACAACGAACCACACCGGCATTAAACCGTTCGCGTTCAGCGAGCAGGGCTTGGCGGAATGCCGGGCCATCATGGCACGCTATCCGGAGCAGTTCCGCAAGAGCGCCCTGATCCCCATCCTGCACGTGGCGCAATCTGAGCATGACGGCTGGCTCAGCGTGCCCGTCATGAACACCGTGGCCGACCTGCTGGGCATCCAGTACATCGAAGTGTATGAAGTGGCCACCTTCTACAGCATGTTCCACCTGCACCCGGTGGGCAAGCACGTGCTGGAGGTATGCCACACCGCGCCGTGCATGCTGCGCGGCAGCGACGACCTCATTGAGCACATCGGCAAAAGGCTGGGCATCAAGCCCGGCGAAACCACCAAGGACGGCCTGTTCACCCTGAAGGCAGCCGAATGTTTGGGCAGTTGCGGTTCCGCGCCCATGCTGCAATGCGGCGCCAAGTACCACGAGCACCTTACCATTGAAAAGGTGGACCAACTGATCGAGGAGCTCGGCAGCAAGGCCGAACGCTCCAACTATACCGACCACTTAGATACGCCAGCCGGAAATGGGACGACAGCTTCTGCTTGAGCACATCAACAAGCCGGGCATACGCGGGCTGGAGGCCTACCGCGCCAATGGCGGCTACCGCAGCGTGGAGAAGGCCTTGAAGACCATGAGCCCCGAAGCCGTGTTGGAAGAGGTGAAGAAGAGCGGCCTGCGCGGGCGCGGAGGCGCCGGCTTCCCTGCTGGCATGAAGTGGAGCTTCCTGGCCAAGCCCGAGGGCGTACCGCGCCATTTGGTGGTGAATGCCGACGAGAGCGAACCGGGCACCTTCAAAGACCGCTACCTGATGGAGCGGATCCCCCACTTGTTGATCGAAGGCATCATTCCCAGTTGCTTCGCCATGGGGGTGAACACGGCCTACATCTATATCCGCGGGGAGTATTTCTACGTGGCGCGCATCCTGGAGCAGGCCATCGGTGAAGCACGTGCGGCCGGCTGGCTGGGCCGGAACATCCTGGGCAGCGGCTTCGACCTGGACGTACATGTGCATGTGGGCGCAGGCGCCTACATCTGCGGCGAGGAAACGGCCTTGTTGGAGAGCCTCGAGGGCAAGCGCGGCAACCCGCGCATCAAGCCGCCCTTCCCTGCGGTGAAGGGCCTGTGGCAGCGGCCCACCGTGGTGAACAACGTGGAGACGATCTGCGCCGTGGTGCCCATCGTGAACGACGGCGGGGAGGAGTACGCCAAGATCGGCATCGGCAAAAGCACCGGCACGAAGCTGATCAGCGCCAGCGGCCACATCAAGAAACCCGGCGTGTACGAGATCGAGCTGGGCGTACCCGTGGAGGAGTTCATCAACAGTGATGAATACTGCGGCGGCATCAGTGGCGGAAGGCCCCTGAAGGCCTGCATCCCCGGCGGCTCCTCGGTGCCCATCCTGCCTGCTGAACTGATCTACCGTACGGCCAAGTTCGAAACGCGCCTGATGACCTATGAGAGCCTCAGCGACGGCGGCTTCCAAACGGGCAGCATGCTGGGCTCAGGCGGCTTCTATGTGTTCAACGACACCGCTTGCATCGTGCGTGCCACCTGGAACCACTCGCGCTTCTACCACCACGAGAGCTGCGGCCAGTGCAGCCCTTGCCGCGAGGGCACCGGTTGGATGGAGAAGATCCTCTACCGCTTCGAGCACGGTCTCGCGCGCACCGACGACATCGACCTGCTGTGGGACGTACAGCGCCGCATCGAGGGCAACACCATCTGCCCCTTCGGCGATGCCGCCGCCTGGCCGGTGGCCGCCTCCATCCGCCACTTCCGCCACGAGTTCGAGTACCACGCCACCCACCCCACCAAGGTGAAGGACCCCAAGCACTGCGAGAAGGAACCGATCCCCTTCCCCGAGCGGTCCTACGCCGGGTAGCCCGAGAGGCGACGTGACCGGGATGTCGATCCTTGACCGGCTCTTTGGCCCGGTCACAGCCGGTGCGCCAGCACCACCGCCTTACGGTACTTCTCCACGTTGCCGTCCAGGTCGTAAGCTTCCATGGAAATGATGTACGGCCCGATGCGCGCCAGCTCGTTGCCGTCCATCAGGCCATCCCATGAAACGGCGCCGCCGGTGCCCAGCAGCTCGTTGTTCATCAGGGTGCGCACCTCGCGGCCCGCGATGTCAAAAACCTTCATGGTGCCCACGAAGCCCGGCTCATCGAATTGGTAAGTGATGGTGAGCACGTCCTGGTAGCCATCGTTGTCCGGTGAAAAGATCGCCGGGTCGATGGTGATCTCGCCGTGCGCGGCGGGTGCCGGTGCGTACTGCGAATTCCGGTAGCCGGGCGTGGCGAAGCCGACCGCTTCCGCAGCGCTGTGCCAGTTGCTGTTGTCGCTGGTGAGGCGGTCGGGGTCCACGCGCTCCAGGCTCACGCCGTCCACGTCATCCAGCAAGGCGAAGTGCATATCGTCATTGTAACTGAACAGGTCGAGCGTATCGCCCAAAGTTCCCAGGAAGATCACCGTGCCGCTGCCGTTGTTGTAGGTGGGGAGCGCGGTTTGCAGCATGCGGTCCGCATGGCCCAAGGGATAGTTCATCAGCACGTTCGCCACATCGCTGGCCACGGCCGCATATTGCCCGGGCAGCAGCAGCCAGGCGTCTCCGGTGATCAGTTTAACGCTGCCGGAGCCGTTGGCCAGTTGCAGGCCCGCGAGGCTCACCACCTTCTGCGAGCGGTTGTACAATTCAATAAGATCACTGCCGCTGCCGCGCGGATCGTAGAGCACCTCGTTGATCACCACGTCGCCCGGGGCAATGGCTTGCGGAAGCGCGAACGTGGCCGTGTTGCCATTGCCGATGGCATTGCCTGGGCAATCGTACACCCCGCTAACGGAGATGGTGTGCAGTGCGCCCGCTTCCAGCGCGGCGGAAAGCGTGAGCTGCACGCGGTCCGGCGTGGTCACCGCAACATTGGCAATGCTGACGGTCGGTTCAATGGTGTACGTCCCTGCAATCAGCGAGGCCTGGTCCATCGGCTCGTTGAACAGCAGGTCCAAGTGCACGCTGTCCGTAACGAAGACCTGTGCCAACAGGGGCGGCACCGTGTCATTGATGATGGCGAAGACGCTGTTCTGCGCACCGGGCGTGCCGCCCAATGTGGTATTGGAAGCTGTCCAATTGGCCGCGCTGGAGCAGGGCGTGAAAGGGTCCATGCGCTCCAGGCTCCAGCCGCCGTCGGCCTTGCCGGCATCGTTGTACCAGCCGGATGTGTAGGTCACCTCGTCGATCTCGGCATTGGTCGCATCCCACAGTTGCACGGGGTCGCCATCGTTGTTCAGGGAGGGGAACGAGGGCACGCCCAGCACCGTGCCGAAGCCGGTGAACAGCGCGGCGTTTGCGGTGCTGGTGAGGACCATGAAACCGCCAGGCGGCAGTTGCGCAGCCGGTAGCGTGCCGGTGGAGCTGCCGTCGGTGATCTTCCAGCCGGTAAGGTCGAAGGTCTGGTCCGTAGTGGTGTTGAAGAGCTCCACGTACTCGGCGTTGGGCAGGCCCACGGGCGGGTCCGGATCGGGCATCAGCTCGTTGATCACTACCTCACCGGGCAATGCGGGCACGGCCACGGACCACGCAAAATCGGTGTTGCTGGATGCCGCTGAATTTCCGGCAAGGTCGTTCGCAGCACTGGCTAACAGTGAATAGGTAACATTCGCCGCGAGCGGGCTGGCCGGGGTGAGGTGTACCAAGGCGGGGTTCGTGCCATCCTGCGCTGCTGTGCCCACACCGATGAAAGGCAGGATGTCGTAGCTGCCGATGAAGGCCGGGTCCAACGGCTCGCTCCACAGCACATCCACGTTGGTGGCGCTGGTGGCCGTAATGCTCACCACCACTGGCGGTGTGGTGTCCAGGATGATCGGCCCGGCATAGAGATCATCGAAGAAGTGGTTGTTCACGGCGGATGCCGCGGTGCTCTGCACGATGCGGATCCCGGACCAGGCGCAGGCGGTGATGTCGGCGTCCGTGGCATTGCCGGCGCTCACATAGGTGCCGGTGGCGCCGTCGTCGTAAAGGAGGGCCCAGCTGTTTGCGGCATCGCGTGTCACTTTGATGCGGAAGGGATTGTCGGTGCTGCTGTTCACAATGCCATCCGGGCTGGTGACGAGCAGCGTGGAGGTCCCGGAAGCCAACTTGTTCAGTACCACATGGTCGGCGGTTTCGCCGATGCGCACAAAATAGCCGTTGGCGGGTGTGGTGAGGTCCTGCATATCGCTCATCAGGTACACGTCCACGTAGTTTGCACCGGAAGTGGCGAACTTCAAGTTGAAGAAAAACTCCCACTGCCCGGAAGCCTGCGCAGATGGGGTGCTGAGGTAGTAGGTGGCCGCACTGGGGCTGTTGGAGCGCAATTGGTTGTTTCCTTGCCCATCGGCCACCACCGTGAACAAGGCATCATTGCCGCCCCAAGTGGGATCGGCGGTGAAGTTGCCATCGGAAAAATCATCGGTGAACTGGGCCTGAACGAGCGTGCCCCAAAGCAGGGCTGCCGCCAGTGGTGGCAGGAGGCGGAGGGCGTTGCACATGCTGTAGTAGCGGAAGGAAAGGTAGTAGTTTTGGCGGGCCGAAAAAGCCATTGAAGATGAAGGTTGCAATTGCAGGCGCCACTGGCATGGTGGGCGGGGTGATGTTGCAGGTGCTGGAAGAACGCATGGGCGCCCTGGTGGACGTGCTGCTTCCGGTGGCGACCGAAAAAAGCATCGGGAAAACGGTCCGCTTCAAAGGGAAGGACATCGCCGTGATCGGCATGGAGGATGCCGTTCGCGAAAGGCCTGACTTGGCTTTGTTCTCTGCAGGCGGGGCCACTTCGCTGGAGTGGGCGCCCCGGTTTGCGGCGGCAGGCACCATCGTTATCGACAACAGCAGTGCTTGGCGCATGGACCCGGAGAAATTGCTGGTGGTGCCCGAGATCAATGGCAAGTTGCTGGCCGCCACGGACCTTTCCCGGGGAGGCATCATTGCCAACCCCAACTGCAGCACCATCCAGCTGGTGATGGCATTGGCTCCGCTGCACGCCAAGTATGGCGTGGAACGCGTGGTGGTGAGCACGTACCAGAGCGTAACGGGCACCGGCGTGAAGGCGGTGCAGCAGTTGGAAGATGAGCGCCACGGCAGGGACGGTGAAAAAGCCTATCCCTACCGGATCGACAAGAACGTGCTGGCCCGCTGTGACGACTACACCGCCAACGGCTATACCAAGGAGGAGATGAAGCTGGTGAACGAAACGAAGAAGATCCTGGACCCCTCCATCCGGGTGACCGCCACGGCGGTGCGCGTGCCGGTGACCGGTGGGCACAGCGAGGCGGTGAACGTGCAGTTCGCCACGGACTATGACCTGGCCGACGTGCGCAGTTTGTTGCGGGCAGCCCCGGGCATTGAACTCGTTGACGATCCCTCAGCGGACGCCTATCCCATGCCGTTGCACGCCCAGGGCAAGGATGCCGTTTACGTGGGGCGTTTGCGGCGGGATGAAAGCCAGGCCAATAGCCTCAACCTCTGGGTGGTGGCGGATAACCTGCGCAAAGGGGCGGCCACCAATGCGGTGCAGATCGCGCAGTTGCTGGTAGGCCAAGGCATCATGGCCCCTGCCCGGCCGGCCTGATCGGGCTCCGGCCCGGAGATAGGCGGTCACCGCCCGGGGTGTGTCCCGCTGTCCGCAGGTGGGGCGGTATTGTCGGCTTGCGGGGTAGGCACCGCGTGGCGCTGCAGCAGGATCACCATTACAATGCCCACGCTGATGGCCGCGTCCGCGATATTGAACACCGGCCGAAAGAATTCAAACTCCTGGCCGCCCCAAATGGGAAGCCATTGCGGGAGTTGCCCTTGCACCAGGGGGAAATAGAACATGTCCACTACCGCACCGTGCAGGAACGAGGCGTAACCGCCGGCTTCGGGAAACAGCACGGCTTTCTGGAACGGGGTGCTGGCATCGAAGATCAAGCCGTAGAATGCACTGTCGATGATGTTGCCCAAGGCGCCGGCAAATACCAGGGCCAAGCTGGTCACCATGGCCGGCCGGTGTTTTTCACGCACGGCCTTCCTGAGCAAATATCCGATCCCCACCAGGGCGATCATGCGGAACAGGGTGAGCGCCACCTTGCCAAGTTTGCCACCGAACTCCAGCCCGAAAGCCATGCCCCGGTTCTCCACGAACTGCAGGTAGGCCCACGTATGGCCTTCACCGAACAGCGGAACCGATTCCCCCAGGAAGAAGCTGAGCTTCACCCAGAATTTCAGCAGCTGGTCCGCCAGGAGGACCGCCAATATGATCAGGATGGGGCGCTTCACGGCAAATTCAGGCCGATCAGTTGCTCATCTGCTGCTTGGCCTCAATGCTCAGCGTGGCATGGGGCACCAGCCGGAGGCGTTCCTTGCTGATGAGCTTGCCGGTGACCCGGCAGATGCCGTAGGTCTTGTTGCGGATGCGCAGCAAGGCATCTTCCAAGTGCTTGATGAATTTCTCCTGGCGGCCGGCCAGCTGTGCCGTTTCCTCACGGCCCAGGGTCTCACTGCCGTCCTCGATCATCTTGAAGGAGGGGCTGGTGTCTTCGGTGCCGTTGCTATCGTTGTTGGCCAAGGTCTGCTTCAACAGGTCATAGTCCTTGCGGGCCTCATCCAATTTGGCGTTGATGATCGCGCGGAACTCTTCCAGCTCTTGATCGGAATAACGTGCCTTGTCGCCAGCTTCCAAGGTGCTCACCTGCACTTTTACCATGGGGGTGACGCGGGGCATGCTGGGTCCGCTGCCTTGGGTAACGAGCGGTTTGGACGAGATTTTGGGATCGGGGGCTTGTTCCACGGTCTTCTTGGCTTTTTTTGCTTTCGGCTTGGGGGGCGCAGCCACCTTTTCCGGGGCTGTTTTGGGCGCAACCGCCGGTTTGGCGGACTTTACTGCCTGCTTTGCCACAGGTGCTGGCGCTTGCTTTGGCGCCTGTTTCCGGGCAGGTTTGTTCACCGGCTTTGCTCCGGCCGGCGATTTTACGGGTTTGGCCGGCGCCTTCTTGGCCACCGGCTTTACGGTCTTCTTGGTCACGGACTTTACAGATTGTTTGGCCGGGGCAACCTTCTTCTTGGCTACGGGCTTGGCCGGTGCAGCTTTCTTGGCCGGGGCTTTTACCACTGGTTTGGGTTTTGCCACCGCTTTCTTTACTGCGGTTTTTGCCACGGATTTCTTCGGGGCGGCTTTGTTGGAGGAGGGTTTGGCAACGACCTTCTTTGCCACGGCTTTCTGCACGGATTTCTTGGCTGCCGGTTTTTTCCCAGCTGCCTTTTTGACCGGGTTCGATGTGATCTTCTTCGCTGCCATGTAGCCCCCCCTTTTAATGGTCCGCGAATATAGGTAAATCCGCACCTCAGGAAAGGGCTTTGGTCAGGGCCAAAAGGCACTTGCCGGCCCCTCCAAGCTCCAGATCGGCCGGTTGGCCATGTTTCGGATCAAATTCATTCACAAGAATTTGATCCTCAGGGGTTATTGCCAGGGTTTCCGAGCGGATATGGGCGGCAAAGCGATCCACTGCCTGCTCGAAGAGGCCGCCCCCATTCCGCAAGACGTGCAGTTCGATCCGGTCAGTGACCTCCAAACCGCGCTCTTTACGCAAGGTTTGGATACGGCTAACCACCTCACGGGCAATGCCTTCGAGTTGCAGTTCAGCACTCAAGGTGATGTCCAGCGCCACGGTGAGGGCCCCATCGCTGGCCACGCTCAGGCCTGGCACCGCATCGGCGGTGATCTCCACGTCGTCGCGCAAGAGTTCCACCTCCTGGCCATCGATGGTGAGCCTCATGCTGCCCTTGGCCTCCAGTTCGGCGATCCGGGCTTGATCGAACGCGGAAACGGCGGCGGCCACGCTCTTCATCAGCTTGCCCATGCGCGCACCGAGCTTTTTGAAATCGGGCTTGATCTTTTTGGTGAGCTTGCTCTCGTTGGCGTCGAGGATCACCAGCTCCTTCACGTTCACTTCGCTCAACACCAGATCGCTGACCGCCTCCAGGCGTGAGCGCATTGCGGCGTCCGTCACGGGCACCATCATCTTCTGCAATGGCTGGCGCACCCGATGGCCTTCTTTCTTGCGGATGCTCAGCACCAGGGAGGTGAGCTTTTGGGCAAGCGCGGTGCGTTGCTCCAGTTCCAGATCGATGGCTTGTTCATCGTGCTTGGGCCAGTCGCTCAGGTGAACCCCCTCGGCTCCGCTCGGGGTTCCAGCATGAAGGTCGCGATACAAGCGATCGCTGAAGAAGGGTGCGATCGGCGCACTTAACATCGCCACCACCTCCAGGCAGCGGTGCAAGGTTTGGTAGGCCGCGTTCTTGTCGCCCCCTCGAGCGGAGCCGAGGGCGTCGCCCTTCCAGAAGCGGCGGCGGTTGAGGCGCACGTACCAGTTGCTCAGGTCCTCCACCACGAAGTCCTGGATGGCGCGCGCGACGATGGTGGGCTCGTAGTTGGCGTAGTTCGTATCAGCCAGCTTCATCACGCTGTTCAGGCGCGAGAGGATCCAGCGATCACTCTCCGTGAGCGTGGCTTCGCCCTTGCCATCGAAACCATCGATGTTCGCATAGAGCGCGAAGAAGTTGTACGTGTTGAACAGCGCGCGGAAGAACTTGCGCTGCACCTCGGTGATGCCCTCGGCATCGAACCTCAGGTTGTCCCAAGGCGACGCGTTGCTGATCATGTACCAGCGCACGGCATCGGCGCCGTACTGGTCCAGCGTCTTGAAGGGATCCACGGCGTTGCCCAGGCGCTTGCTCATCTTCTGGCCCACCTTGTCCAGTACCAGGCCGTTGCTAACCACCGTTTGGTAGGCCACGGAATCTTGCGTGAGCGTAGCGATCGCGTGCAAGGTGTAGAACCAGCCGCGCGTCTGGTCCACGCCTTCCGCAATGAAGGCGGCCGGGAACTTCTCCTTGAAGGTGGCCTCGTTCTCGAAGGGGTAGTGCCATTGCGCGTAGGGCATCGCACCACTGTCGAACCACACGTCGATCAGGTCGGTCTCGCGGTGCATCGGCTTGCCGCTTGGGGAGACGAGCACGATGTGGTCAACGTACGGACGGTGCAGGTCCACGCGGTCGTAGTTGGCATCGCTCAGGTCGTCCACATGGAACGATGCGTAGGGATCCTCCTTCATCACGCCCGCCTTCACTGCACGCGCGATCTCCTCCTTCAACTGCTTCAACGAGCCAATGCACAGTTCCTCTTCGCCATCCGCCGTGCGCCAGATCGGGAGCGGGATGCCCCAGTAACGGCTGCGCGAAAGGTTCCAATCCTGCAGGTTCTCCAGCCAGTTGCCGAAGCGGCCGGTGCCGGTGCTCTCGGGCTTCCAGTTGATCGACTTGTTGAGCGCGATGAGCCGGTCCTTCTTCGCGGTCACACGCACGAACCAACTGTCCAGCGGGTAGTACAGCACGGGCTTGTCGGTGCGCCAGCAGTGCGGGTAGTTGTGCTCGTACTTCTCCACCTTGAAGGCGCGCCCCCCGGTCTTCAGTTTGATGGCGATGCGCTCGTCCACGCTGAGGTACTTGTCGCGGCCTTGCTTCTTGGCTTCGGCAGCAAGCTCCTCCGCCGTGTAGTACTCGGCTTTCACGTATTCGCCCGCGAAGTCGGTCACCTCCGGTTTGAATCGCCCGCGCAGGTCCACCAGCGTGAGCGAACCGATGTTGTGCTGGCGCGCCACGCGTTGGTCATCCGCGCCGAAGCTGGGTGCCGTGTGCACCACGCCGGTGCCGTCCTCGGTGGTCACAAAATCGCCGCCGATCACCTTGAAGGCATCGCCTCCTTCCGGTTCGGCATAGGGCAGCAGCTGTTCATAGCGCACGCCTTCCAGTTGGTGGCCGTAGAACTCGCCGATGACCGTCCACGGGATGTGCTTCCCGTCGCGCTTGTAGGCATCGAAGTCCGCATCCCGGGTCTCTTCCTTGAAGTAGGCGTTCAGTCGTGCCTTCGCCAGCACCACGGTCTGCGGCGCGTGGGTGTACGGGTTGAAGGTCTTCACGCGCACATACTCCAGCTTGGGGCCCACGGTGAGGGCGCAGTTGCTGGGCAGCGTCCATGGCGTGGTGGTCCATGCGAGGATGAAGACCTCGCCGAAGGCCTCTTGAAATAGGAACGTGCTGGCGGCATCCTGCTTTACCTTGAATTGGGCCACCACGCTGGTGTCCTTCACGGGTTTGTAGGTGCCGGGCTGGTTGAGCTCGTGCGAGCTGAGGCCTGTGCCGGCCGCAGGGCTGTATGGCTGGATGGTGTAGCCCTTGTAGAGCAGGTCCTGATCGTACAGCTGTTTGAGCAGGTGCCAGACGCTCTCGATGTACTTGGTGTGGTAGGTGACGTACGGGTGCTCCAGGTCGAGCCAGAAACCGATGCGCTTGGTGAGGTCGTTCCACACATCGGTGTAGCGCATCACGGCCTTCTTGCACGCCGCGTTGTACTCCTCGATGGAGATCTTTTTTCCTATGTCCTCCTTGGTGATGCCGAGCTCCTTCTCCACGCCCAGTTCGATGGGCAGGCCGTGGGTGTCCCAGCCGGCCTTGCGGTCCACGCGGTGCCCCTTCTGCGTTTGGTAGCGGCAGAAGATGTCCTTGATGGTGCGCGCCATCACATGGTGGATGCCGGGCAGCCCGTTGGCGCTGGGGGGGCCTTCGTAGAACACGAACGGCGGAGCATCCTTGCGCAGTTGCAGGCTTTGTCCGAAGGTGTCCTCGGCCTCCCATTGCTTCAGCACCTCATCGGCGACCCGGGGCAGGTCAAGCTCATCATATTGCGGGAAATGCGCGGCCATCAAGGATTTTTCAATGGGCGGCAAAGGTAACCCCCGAGGCCCGGATGGCGATGCGGTGAATTTCCGCGCAGCGCATCGCAACACGCACATTTCAGCCGCCGCTGTGTTGACTTGTTGCGGGGCAATGGCCCGCTTCCCCGCCGCCATTTTATTTTCACCGCTATGCGCAAGACCTTTTGGACCGTCAGCACCCTGCTGATCGTATTGATCGCCGCGGCCGGCCTGGCCGACCAACGCTACCTGTGGGCCTACGCCGTGGTGGGGCCGCTGTTCCTGCTGGGCGTGTACAACCTGCTGCAACCGCACCATACCATCCTGCGGAACTTTCCGGTGCTGGGCTACGCCCGCTATTTCTTCGAGTTCATCTCGCCGGAGATCCAGCAGTACTTCATCGAGCGGCACACCGACGGGCGCCCTTTCAGCCGCCAGCAACGGTCGCTGGCCTACCAGCGCGCCAAGAACGTGATGGACACGGTGCCCTTCGGTACGCAGCTGGACATCAACGCGGCGAACTACGAGGGGATCCGCCACTCGATCTACCCCAAGGAGCATCCGGCCGAACCGCCCCGGGTGAAGATCGGCGGTGCGTTGTGCAAGAAGCCGTACATGGCCTCGTTGCTCAACATCTCGGCCATGAGCTTCGGGGCGCTGAGCGATCGCGCGGTGCTGGCGTTGAACACGGGCGCCAAGAAGGGCGGTTTCTACCACAATACCGGGGAGGGCGGGCTGAGCGACCACCACCTGCAACCGGGCGGCGACCTGGTGTGGCAGATCGGCACGGGCTATTTCGGCTGCCGCGACAAGGACGGCAACTTCGATCCCGAACTGTTCCGCAGCAAGGTGGCGGCACATCCGCAGGTGCGCATGATCGAGCTCAAGATCTCCCAAGGCGCCAAGCCCGGCCATGGCGGGGTGTTGCCTGCGGTGAAGAACACGGCGGAGATCGCCCGCATACGCCACCTGCAGCCGCACACCACGGTGGTTTCCCCGCCGGGCCACAGTGCCTTCCATGATGCCCGCGGTTTGCTGCAGTTCATCGGCCGCCTGCGCGAACTGAGCGGCGGGCTGCCGGTGGGCTTCAAGCTGTGCATCGGGCGCACCGAGGAGTTCACCGAACTCTGCGAGTGCATGGTGGAGAGCGGCATGCGGCCCGATTTCATCACCGTGGACGGGGCCGAGGGCGGCACCGGCGCATCACCGCTGGAGTTCACCGACAGCGTGGGCATGCCCATCGAACCGGCCCTGATGTTCGTGCGGCGCACCTTGGAGCGCTTCGACCTGCACGACGAAGTGAAGGTGATTGCCAGTGGCAAGGTGCTCACCGCTGCCAGCCTGATGAAGATGCTGGCACTGGGGGCCGATGTGTGCAACAGCGCCCGCGGCTTCCTGTTCTCCCTGGGCTGCATCCAGGCCCTGCGCTGCAACACCAACACCTGCCCCACGGGAATCACCACCCACCAGCGCAGCCTGGTGCGCGGACTGGTGGTGCCCGAGAAGAGCGAGCGCGTGTACCACTTCCACCGCAATACCCTGCACACGCTGATGGAGCTGCTGGCGGCCTGCGGCCTGGACCATGTGGAAGACGTGAACACCGGGCACTTCATGCGCGGCGATGAGTTCGTGAAGTTGGCCGACCGCTATTTCCCCGACCGGTTGGGGCATGTGATGCATCCTTCACCGGGCACGGCCTGATGACGCCATGGACCTGGAAGATCCCGCTGGTTTTCTGAAGGTGCTGCAAGAACGCATGCGGCAAGGCGGACTGGACCCGCGCCACCTGCAAGCGGATCATCTCTGCTACCGCACGGAAAGCCTGCAGCGCTATGAGGCGCTGCGCGAAATGATGCGTGAACGGAACGAACTGCTGGGCGAACAGGTCATCAACGGCAGGCCCATCGCCACCTTTCGCTTGGCGCGGGCGTATCCACTGCTCCCTGGTGCCATCAGCATAGTGGAACTGGCCGCGCCCAAGGCCGGCAGCCCCTACGCCGAAGGTTGGGAGCATGCGGAATTCGTGGTGCATGAGGACCTGCGGGCCTTTGCCCGAAGGCACAGCCGGTTGGACTGGGACCTGGGCGGCGCGGACAAACCGCACGGCGCGGAGCTCCGCTTGCGCTTTGGGGACTGCAGCGTGAAGTTCCGCCGCATACCGCTGGCACAGGCCATTGCCCTCGAGCGGCTATCGGTTGGCGGCGGCCGGGCTGAAGCGTGACACCTCCACCTCCGGATCCAAGGCACGCCCTTCGAAGAGGTGGTCCAACAGGTGCTCGGCGCACCACGGTGCCTGCATCACGCCGCGAGCACCAAGCCCGTTGATCACCGCCTGGTGCGGGCTGGTGCAACCCAGTATCGGCTTGCGGTCCAATGCTGCCGGACGCACACCGGCCCGTGCTTCCACCACTTCCACCGGCACCTCCAGCAGGGCCTGCAACCGGGCGAGCATCCAGGCCCGGGCCTGCGGGGTGGGCCCTTCCCACACATCGGTCCACTTGAAGGTGGACCCCGCGCGGAACAGGCCTTGGCCCAAGGGCAACAGGCCCGATCCGCCGTAGAGCATGGAAGTGATCTGCAGCCCGGGGATCCGCACGGTCAACGTTTCGCCCTTCACCAAGGAGAGCCCGCGGCCATCGCCGAACGGCCCGGTGCACCGCACCAGCCAACGACCGTGCACCGCGCCGATGCGCACGCCGCTTTCGCCCACTTGAATTTCCTCTTCCCGCACCAGGCGTTCGGTGAGCGCGCCGGCGGCCAGCAGTTCCTGCCGCTGGGCATCCAGCAACAAGGGGATGTTGAGCCAACCCGCCTGGGTCACCGTGCCGTAGCCGTGCGGTGCACGGATCGGCGCGGCCTCGATCTCCGCTTCCTTCCTCCGGTCGATGAACGGGGCCGTGTCCGCACGCTCCATGGCCCGCTGCCACTGTTCGGCTTCGGCTTGTGAGGCGAAGATCTTCACCAAGGGCGCGTTGTGCCAGCACGCATGGCCCAGGCGCTGTTGCCATGCGCCGAAGAAGGAGTGCACCAGTGGCATGAGTTCCGCAGCACGCCAGCAGGGCACATCCCGCCGCAACACCACCGGGTTCACCGCGCCGCCCGCCGCCAAGGTGGCGTTGCCATGCTGCTCATGGCCGAACACATGCACCGCCAGGCCACGCCGCCGACAGGCTTCAGCCAGGGTTGCTCCGGCCACGCCGCGCCCTAGGATCAGTACATCGTATTGCACGGATGCAAAGGTGGTGCACCGATGAGATCAGCGGAGTGCCTTGCTGGTACGCGATCCCGTCCCGCGTACACCCGGAGTAATTTCTTCGCGGTGTTCCGGCAGGATGCACGCTTTCTACCTTCGGTGCATGCACATCACCGCCGCCCAGTTCATTTTATATGTGGCCGACCAGGCCCGGAGCACCGCGTTCTACCGCACCTTGCTCGGTCGCGGACCCGTGCTGGACGTGCCTGGCATGACGGAGTTTGAACTGTGCCCCGCCGTGAAGTTGGGCCTGATGCCCGAGCAGGGCATCGCCCGCATCATCAGCGGCCCGCTGCCGCACCCGGCGCAGGGGCAGGGGGTGCCGCGCTGCGAACTCTACCTGTTGGTGGAAGACTTGGAGGTTGCCGTGCAGCGGTGCAAGGAGGCTGGCGCACTGTTGGTGGACCCGGCCCAAGACCGCGACTGGGGGCACCGTGTGGCCTACTTCGCCGACCCGGATGCGCATGTGGTGGCACTTGCAGTACCGCTGGGGCAATGGCCCTGACCGGCGCCTGTAGCCTTGCAAGGCCCGTAGCTTTGTGCCATGCGCATGGCCCGTTCAACATTGGGGTCTTTGGTGCTGCTGGCATGGACCGGATGCATGCCGCGCGCAGCTTCGGTGGCGCCGGTCATGGGAACGGAATGGACCACCTTGGGCGGGGAGCGGCGTTCCATCAGCTCCATGATGGGTGACAAGGCCACGGTTTTTATTACCATGGACCCGGAATGCCCGATCTGTGAACTGTACGCACATGCATTCCAAGACCTGGCCGATGCCTATGCGGCCAAAGGCGTCGCCGTGATCGGCGTGTACTCCGGCCCCTTTATGGAGCGGGGCAAGGCCCGGGCTTATTCCGCGCAGGCGGGTTTCGCCTTCCCGCAAGTAATGGATAGTGCCTGCGCGCTTTCCCTGGCGTTGCGGGCCCGCGTAACGCCGGAGTGTTTTGTGGTGGATCCCGGGGGCACGGTGGTGTACCACGGCGCACTCGACGACCGGCCCCTGCGGCAGGGCCGCAAGAAGCTGGAGGCCCACCGCAACTACTTGGCGGAAGCATTGGATGCCTACCTGGCCGGTGGCGGAACCCAGCCGGAAGTGGCGGCCGTAGGCTGCATCGTGGAATGCGAAGAATGATGAACGGCCTGTTCACCCATGTACGGCAGGCGGCGCTGGTGGCCGCAGGCGTTGCGGCCTGCTTGGTGGCGTGCACAGGCAGGCCGGCCGATCACGATGCGGGAACGGTGCCCGAAGTGGAAGGCTTGCCGGACACGGTGACCTTCGCCGACGTGGCACCCATCATCCGGTCGCATTGCACGGGCTGCCATCGCCCCGGGCAGGTAGGGCCCTTCCCGCTGATCAGCTACCAGGACGTGCGGCGCAAAGCGAAGACCGTGCGCAAGATGGTGGTTGGCCGTTGGATGCCGCCCTGGCCCGCAGACACGGCCTACAGCCGCTTCCTGGGTGAACGCACCTTGAACGCGCGCCAGATCGCCACCCTTGCCAAGTGGGTGGACCAAGGAGCTTTGGCAGGGGATACTTCGGCATTGCCTCCGTTACCAGCCCTCGCAGGCAGTGCGGCCACCGGGGTGCCGGAACACTTCGGCCCGCCCGATGCCGTTGTTTGGTTGCCGGACACGTTCTACATCCCGGGCGACAACCGCGATCGGTTCATCATCACCAAGGCTCCGTTCGTACTGGAACGCGACACCTTCCTGCGGGCCGTGGAGTTCGTGCCCGGCAACCGCCGCTATGCCCACCACATGAACGGCGCGATGATTTCCTATGCCGACGGGGCCAAAGGTGACGTGTTCGGCGGTGCGGCCTACATCGATGCCGACAGCACCCGCAGCCTGGATGCCTTTGCCGAACTGCAGTTGCAGAACGACGACGGTACGTGGCCGCTGCTCACGCCCAACCTGGTGAACTACCTGCCCGGGCTCTCCCCGCCATTCTATCCTGCCGGCATCGGCGGCTACCGCATCGCGCGCGAAGGGGCCTTCCTGCTCAATACCATGCACTACGGCCCCAGCATGCGAGACACCTTGGACCGGTCTCACTTCAACCTGTGGTTCAGTGCCGTTGCGCCGCAGCGCCCCATGAAGGAACTCTTCCTGGGCACCTTGGGCATGAGCCCCGTGGTGCCTGAGCTGGTGATCCCGCCGGACACGGTGATGACCTTCCGCACCAGCCTGCGGGTGCCGGCGGATATCAGCGTGCTGTCGATCAACCCGCACTTGCACCTGCTGGGCAAGTCGTTCCTGGCCTTCGCCGTTGCCCCCGCCGGGGACACCATCCCGCTGATCCGCATCCCCGACTGGGATTTCCGCTGGCAGTATGCCTACACCTTCGCGCACATGCTCCACATCCCCAAGGATGCCGTGATCCACGTGGAAGCCGTGATGGACAATACCGCGGCCAACCGCAATAACCCGTTCAGCCCGCCGCGCACGGCGGTGGCGCCGAAGGGCCGCCACATGCGCACCACCGACGAGATGCTGCAGTTCTTCGTGAATTACGTGGACTACCGCCCGGGAGATGAGCGGATCAGCCTGAACACCGGTACCGCCCCGACCACCGACGGCGCTCCACGCTGAGTTCAACCGTGCGCCAGCGACTGGGGCTTCACCACCTTGGCCTGCAATTGGCGCTGCCGCCAACCATTGACCGTGATGCACGCCAGGATGAGCCCGATGCCGGCGTAGGATCCCGGGTGCATGCGCTCGCTCTCCGGCCAGAGCAGCAAGGCGATCAGGATGGTGTACACCGGCTCAAGGTTCACCGTGAGGATCACCGTGAAGGGCGTAAGCTGCTTGAGCACGTGGATGCCTGCCGTGAAGGCGAAGGTGGTGCAGATGAGGCCCAGCACGAGATGGCCCGCGATGTCCGACGCGGGCATGGTCCACAACGGGGGCGGCAGGTCGCGCTGCACCGCCAGCCAAATGCCCAGCACCGCGCCTGCGCCGAGCAGCTCATAGAAGCCGATGCGCACGGCATCGCCGCGCTGCACCAAGCGACCGTTCACCACGTTGAACCAAGCACTGAGCAAGGCGCTCACGGTGCCCAGCAGGATGCCTTCGCGGTAGCGCGTCTCCAATCCGAAGATCAACAACAGGGCGGCGATGACCACGGCGCCGAGCAATAGTTCAAACCGGCTCACCCGCTCCTTGGTCCAGTAGGGAGTGATCAATGCCGTGAAGAAAGCACCGGTGCTCAGGCAGGCCACGGCCACCGAAGCACTGCCCACCTTGATCGACAAATAGAACGTGATCCAGTGCGCCAGGATGATCAGGCCCGTGAGCAGGTAGCGGCCCAGGTCGGGGGTGCGGGGCGAGAGCGAACGGCGCATCCACAGGGCCACCACGGCCAGGCCCGCGCACGCGATGGCGCAGCGGACATACACAATGTGCAAGGCGCTCTGCTCGATCCATTTGCCCAGGATACCGGTCCAGCCCCAGATGAACACGGTGAGGTGCAACAGCACCACCGCATTGCGGCGCGCATGCGGCCCGGAGCTGCCGCCAGCAGGTTGTAAGCGGCCATTGGCCGTGGGGCCAGGCCCGGCATCCCCCGCCTTTACTGCTTCCATGGAGGTTAGCGGATGGCCTGCATTTTTTCCCGTAGTTCCTTGACCACGGCTTCTTGCCGTGCTACCTCGGCCTGCTTGGCCGCCTGGTCATCCTTGTTCCTCTTCAGCGCCCATTGCAGGTCTTGCACCCGCTTCTGCATGTCTTGCTTGGTGAAGGCGGACCGCTCGGCACGGTCGCGCCACCGGTCCAATTCCTTCTTGCGCTGTTTGTCCTGCGCGGCAACGGCGGTGCTGTCCATGGTGGTGGTGGCTGCGGAAGTCGCCAGTTGCGCCAATTGCTGTGCGGCTTGGGCGCTGTCCTTGCCCGCTTGCGCCAAGCGCTGTTCTGCGCGGTGGATGCCGTTCTGCGCGCGCTGTGCTTCGCGCCCCAGCATGTCCAGCTGGCGGCCCAGGTTGTCCAGCTCCCGCTGGCCGGCGGCCACCGCCGTTTGCGCCAGCTGCCGCTGCAGGATGACCATGCGCTGCCGCACCCATTCGCTGCAGCCGATGCGCTCCCGATCGGGCGAATCGGGGCCTACGTAGCCCCGCGTGGTGAAGAAAGCGATGTGCACGGTGGTGGATCGCAAGGCCTTGGACCGCTCCATCGCGATGAGCACTTGCAGGGTGTCCGTGGAGGCGGCTGGGATCCGCGCGGCATGGCCCACCATCTCCTTCTTGTTCGTCACCCGCATGCTGATCGCCTTCAGCTCGCCCGACCAGAAGCGCGACACCTCGCGCTCACTGGCGTTGTCGAAGGTGGCATCGAAAGTGGGATGCACGCCATTGCTGAATTGGAATGCGGCCAGGCCGGGCACCAACTGCGCCTGGACCGGAGCGGCCAGCAAGAGGGTGAGCAGGACCGGGGCGGCCCACCGGAAGGCCGATCGGCAGGGCGTGGTGTGCCGCGGTCCCGTCATTCTTCTTCCATACGGGTTACGCCGCCACTGAGGATGAACTTCATCACTTCTGCGGCCTTGGCATCAATGGGGGTGATCGAAGAGACCGGCACGATGAACAGCCGGCCGCTCCACGCAAAACTGTACGGGACGTACACCGCCACATGATCCGACCCGATGCCCAAGTGGGCCAGATCTTCCTGGGTCAGGAAGCCCAATTGGTTCAGGCCGGAGCCGTCCAGCGGGGTGATCATCACGGGCCGGTCGAATTTCTTCTTGCTGCCCACCAGCCCTTCCATCAGGTCCTTCAAGGCGTCGTAAACGGTTTTCAGGAAAGGGATGCGGCCCAAGAGATCATCGCCGATCTCCGCCAGCCGCTGGTACAGGAAAGTGGAGCCGAGCCATCCGATGAGCACCACGCTGGTGAGCACGATCACCAGGCCAAGGCCGGGGATGTCCACGTGCACGATCTGGTCCACCCAGGTCAGTGCTTCAAAGGCGATCAGGCCGATCACCGCCACGGGCACGATCAGCAGCAGGCCGCGGAAGAAGTAGCCCAGCAGCAACTGGCCCGGTTTGCGCTTTCCGTTCATGTGGCGAAGGTATTTCTTGCGGATGGTTCGTGGGGCGTAGTTCGTGGGGCATAGGGCGTAGGGCGTAGTTCGTAGTGCAGCAGCCCGGACCTGCGGATCCGTACGTGCAAGGCCACAGCTTTTGCCCTGCTGCACCGGCCTCCGTGCTCTACGCCCTACAACCTAACCCCTATGCCCTACGCCCAGCTTCCTGCATCTCCCACACCATCGACCAAACGCCCCTGCACCTTCTTCGGCAACGACGCCACCACCAGCCCATAGCTGTGGTCGAGCAGCTCGCGCACCAGGGCATCCTTGATGCGGCCATCGGTGGCCACGGTGTTCCAGTGCTTCTTGTTCATGTGGTAGCCCGGGGTGATGCCCTCATGCTCCTCGCGCAATTCCACGGCACGCTCCGGGTCGCATTTCAGGTTTACACTGCTGAATTCCTCCATGCCGGCCAAGGCGAAGACCTTGCCCATGACCTTGAACACCAAGGTGTCGGGGCCGAAGGGCGTTTCCTCGGTAACACCCGGCTTGCTCAGGCACAGTTCGCGGAACCGCTCGATGTTCATGGCAGCGGGGCGTAGAGCAGCGGGCGGCTTGGCGCGGCATCGTTGATGAAGTGCGGAACCTGCAGTTCCAACAGGTAGTCGCCATCGGGCACCGCGTTGGGCACGAAGATCATTTCGGTGATGGTGCGGCCGAGGTCCGTGGTGCGCGGATGGTCCCAGAAGGCATGGTGGGCCGCCAGCTTGCCTTCATCGCGCTCGCGGTCCACGCTGGGCAGGTCCAGCAGGAGGTGTTTTACGCCGATGCTGCGCAACCACCTGCACGCTTCAGCCTCCACAAAGGGCGGATCGGTGTTTGACCAGTTGCGGATGCGTTTTTCCGCTTCATTGGGCCAGGTCCGCACCACCAACGCTTCCGGCGGCCGTTCGCCCACCAGGTTGCGCAGCTGTTCCAACGTGATCACCCGCGCCGCTCCTTCCGGGGTGCTGCGCTCCTGGGGCAGCACGCTCACCAGCTGGGCCGTGAACCAGTACCGCTGGAAGAGGTTGCCCACCGGATGGATGGTGCGGGCGATGTGGCCTACGCTCTCGGTATGGGTGCCGTTGCCGTGCGGGTTGAAGGACACGTTGCGGAAGTTCACCGATGCGCCGGCCGCAACGGTGTAGTCGCGCTGGCCGTCGTTCACCGGGGTGAAGGCCGGCGCCCCCACGTACCAGGCGCGGGGCCCGCCGCTGTTGGCGTCCAGCGGGATGGAGAGGTCGATGGGCTTGTCCAGCGCAATGCGCCAGGTGCGGCCTTGGTGGGTGATCTCGGCGATCATTCGGCGGGCAGGAACAGGTCCGAGGCGATGCGGTCCGCGAAGTTTTTTCCTTTCGGGGTAAGGATCAACCGGCCGTCGCGCATTTCCAGTTCTTCCAGCGCAAGGTAGTGTTGCACCACGGCTTCATTGGCTTTGCGGAATCCCTCGCCCAATGGCTCCAGTGCCACGCCCCACATCGTGCGCAGACCGGTCAGCACCCGTTCGTTGATGCGCTGGTTGTCCGTCAGGGTTTCCTCCTCCCAGTACGCGGTGCCCTGTTCCACGCCATCCGCATAGCGTACGTTATTGGCCACGTTCCAGCGGCGCTTCGTGCCGTTGAAGGAATGTGCCGAAGGGCCGATGCCCAGGTAGGCCACACCCTGCCAGTAGCTGGTGTTGTGCTTGGCGAAGTGGCCTTCGCGCCCGAAGTTGCTGATCTCGTATTGCACCAGGCCGGCGGCGGCGAGCTTGGCGATGCCATGCTCGAACTCGGCCGTTTGTTCGTTGTCGTTGGCCGGGAGTATGCGGCCCGTGGCCACTTGCTTGTGCAGGGCGGTGCGTGGCTCCACGGTGAGGCAGTAAGCGGAAAGGTGAGGCATGCCGTGGGCCAGGGCAATGGTGAGCTGTTCATCCCATTCCGCCACGGTCATGCCCGGCAGACCGTAGATCAGGTCGATGGTCCAGGAGTCCAGGCCGGCCTTGGCCACCAGTTCAATGGCGCGATGCGCTTGGGCGGCGTGGTGCGAGCGGTTCATCCAGCGCAGGCGCTCCTCGCGGAAGCTTTGGATGCCCAGGCTCACCCGCGAAATGCCGATGCTGCGCCAAGCTTCAAGGCTTTCGGCGGTCACATCATCGGGATTGGCCTCCAAGGTGATCTCCGCACCGCCATCCACCGGTGCAACTGCCCGTGCCTCATCCAACAGCAGCCCCAGCTCCTGCGCCGTTAGCAGGCTGGGCGTGCCGCCGCCGAAATAGACGCTGCCCCAAGTGCCGTTGATCTCAAGGCTGCGTTCCCGCAGTTCCTTGCGCATGGCGGCCAGCACGCGCTCCTTGGTGCGCAGCGAGGTGCTGAAATGGAAATCGCAGTAGGTGCAGGCCTTGTGGCAAAAAGGGATATGGAAGTAGAGGCCGGGCACGGGGCAAAGGTGGTGCGGTTCTGCATGGCCCGGTCGGCAGATTGGGGCTAACCTGTCCACCTCTCCGACTTGATCCGGATACTTACCGTCTTTGGGATGGAACTTAGCGTTGATGCATCTTTGTCAATGTGTTTGCTGCTCCTAAAATACACGTATAACAGCCAGATAATCAGTTAGATGTAAATAGAATGCAGATTAAGGTGATTGCAATGTACTTAATCTGCAATTGAGGGTTTGCCAGTGTGGGCGGCGGCATGGACAGCGCGCAGGCCCAGATGGTAGCTGAACAATGCCGTTGGCACGAACCTCACCTCGAAACCATTCAAGATGGTGGTGTCGAGAATGGTCTTGGTGGTGACCAAGCCCCATTCGAGCTTGTTGGCCGCGGCAAAGCTGAGCAGTCCCTTCAGCATGCCGAGGTTGTTCACTGGCCGGTCGCTCCATTTCACCTCGCACATCCGTGCCGGTTTCTGTCGCTGGTCCAGCCACACCAGATCTACCTCGCCATGATCACGGCCTGTCCTCCAATTGGCGAAGTACAGATCCTGCTGCCGGGCAAGACCCTGGGCATGTACGGCCGTTTCCACCAAGGATCCGAATGCAGGATCGCCGTTTTGGAGCGGGCCGAACATGGCTGTGCGCAGGCTTGGATTGGTAAGATACACCTTAAAGCCATGTTCGCGCTGGTAGTGCCGGGCGTTCATGTCAATCCGGCGCAGGCGTTTCACCAAAAACGCAGCTTCCAAATATTCCAGGTACTTGCGGATGGTCTGGACGTCCGATCCACTTGTTTGCGACAAGGCGCGGTAGGAGAATTCCTGGCCGGTGTTGAATGCCACCGTGCTGAAGAACCGGTTCAATTCCTGCACGTCGCTGATGCCATAAACGCTGGGCAGGTCGCGCAGCAACACCTTGTCGATGATGTCCGTGCGGATGAAACGTTCCGGCGCTGCCCGGATGTCCGGGTCGAAGATGGCCTCCGGATAGCCACCGTAAGCGATGTACTGGAGGAAGAGTTCGTTCAACGCCCGGATGTCCATCGTATCATCAAAGGAGACTTGCACGGCGCCCCACATCCGAGCGGTTGGCACGATCAGCCCGTTGTTGCCCGTGAGCAAGAGGTATTCATGGAAGGTGATGGGCGGCAGAAAGAATTCGGTGAAGCGGCCGGCCCCGCTCTCCTGGCTCTTGGCTTTCAATGCGGCGGCAGCACTTCCGCTGGCCACAAAACGGGTTTGCGGATAGGTGTCCACCAGTACCTTAAGGTCGCGTTCCCAATCGGTCAGATATTGGATCTCATCAAATAGCACATGGAACCCGGCCGGGTTTTCGTCCTTCAAGGCTTCGCGGCACAGCCGGAACAAGTCGTCCAGGCGGCTGGTTGCGTACACGGGCTGGTCCACGGATACCAAGCAGATCTTTTTGGCTGGAACACCCACTGTGATCAGCTGCTTCACCACCTGTTGGAGCATCACGGACTTCCCCACCCGCCGAGGCCCCATCAGCACCACCGCCCGGCGAACCTTTGAGTGCACCAACTGGTGAAAGGGGGAAAAAAACGCCCGGTGCTTCATTTCCCCGTAATAGGAGTCTATGGTACCCGAGCGCCACCAAGGGTTTTCCAACCGGAGGCGGTCTTGGATCTGGGCGGCGCTAGGGCCTTGGATAGTGGCGGCCATGGGGGTGAAATCACGATCAGTGGTGGTGCGGCCTTACCCTTGCAGCAAGGGTTTTAGGCCCATTGTACGTTTAAAGTGATACAAATATGCTAAAAATGCAAATATCTGCATGATTAGTCATTTCATTCCACTTTTGGCGCGGGCATCATGTTCGTGCCCATTGCGCGTTGGCAGTGACGACGCTTACTCCATGGTACGCAGCGAAGTGCTGAAGTGGAAATCGCAGTAGGTGCAGGCCTTGTGGCAAAAGGGGATATGGAAGTAGAGGCCGGGCACGGGGCAAAGGTCGCGGTTGCCGCCCACGAAAGACGACCTCACCCCCGCAACGTGATCCGGAACGTGGTCCCTTTGCCCGGTGCCGATCGCTTCACGAAGATCCTGCCCTTGTGGTAGCTTTCTATGATGCGCTTGGTGAGGGAGAGGCCCAGGCCCCAGCCGCGTTTTTTGGTGGTGTAACCGGGGCGGAACACGGTGTTGAGCTTGGAGGCCGGAATGCCTTTTCCGGTATCGGCCACGTCCACGTGCACACGGGTTCCGTCCTGCTCGGTGGTGATGGTGATGGTTCCGTCACCTTCCATGGCATCCACGGCGTTGCGCACGAGGTTTTCCAGTACCCAGCTGAAGAGCGCCCGGTTCAGGGGCACGGTCAGAGCGGGGTCCGTGGGCCGTTCCACCTGCATCTGCACGCGGGAGGGCATGCGGGGCTTGAGGTACTGCACTGTTTCGCGCAGGGTGCGGTCCAGGTTCTCCGGTACCAGTTCCGGCGCAGAGCCGATCTTGCTGAAGCGTTCGGTGATGGTTTCCAGGCGGGAAACGTCCTGTTGCATTTGATCCACGGCAGCGCCGTCGGCGCCGTTGTCCTTCAGCAGTTCCATCCAGGCCATCAGGGAGCTGAGCGGCGTGCCCAGCTGGTGGGCGGTCTCCTTGGCCATGCCCACCCATACCTGGTTCTGCTCGGCGTTGCGGAAGAGGCTGAAGAGTGCGTAGCTCACCAGCAGGAAGAGGCCGATGATGATGAGCTGCACGTAGGGGAAGTAGCGCAATTGGGTGATCACGCGGCTTTCCTCATAGAAGATGTAGTTGCGGCCCCGGCCGGCCAAGGATACTTCGATGGGGGTGTTGGCCTGCGCCATCAGCGCGATGCGGGCCTGCAGCAGGGTGCTGTCCGCCATGGTCCCGGCATCGATGTTGCTGTGCTCGATGACCCGAACGCGGGTGCTGTCGGTGTAGATCACCGGCACGGCCGCGGTGTTCATCACCGTTTCGCTGATGAAGCTGCGGATGATGTTGTCCATGACCTGCTCGAGCTCGGAGACGATCCGGGAATCGGTGTAGTGCAGGTATTGCTTGTGGCTGCCAAAGAGGATGATGGGGATCGGCTCGTGCATGGCGTCCATGCGTTTCACTTCCCTGCGCATGGCTTCCTTGTCGCCTTCGATCCCGGGGTCCAGGTTGCGCCCGGTGATCGGCTTGCCTGCCTCATCGGTGATGATCACCGGGATGGTGGTGTTCTCGCTGACCACCTTGAGGTAGAAGCTCAGGTCGTTCACGTCATCGCTGGCCAGGTGCACTTGCGCTTCGGCCCAGAGTTCCACGCGCTTTCGTTCCTCCACCCGCAAGCGGTGGAAGAGCGAGTCGGTGTAGTTCACCAGCTGGGCGCGGTTGCGCACGGCCTCGGCCCAGAGCTCCACCTTGCGGCGCTCCTCCTGCCGCACCTTGTTCACGATGCGGCTGCTGTACCAGAGCGATGCCCCCACAATGGCCAGTGCCGCGAAGGCGAGCACCAGTTTCCAGCGTTGTTTGCGGGAGTAGAGGTTCATGCCGTTTGCCGGTCCGCCAACGGGGCAAGTTGCCCACGGGCGAATTTCGGCTATTCCACGCCGATGATCACCTTGGGTTGTTCCTCTTCGTCCTGCTGAAGCAAGCGCCCCAGGCCCGATCTGCGCTTGGGTGCGGGAGCAGGAACCGCAGGTTTGTCGCCCTCTCCGAACTCCACGGTAACACGGCCCTGCTGGTGGGAGAGCGGCGCTTCGGCCGTGGCCCCCCCGGCCACGATGCCCTTGAGGATGCCCTTGAGCTGGGCGGTTTCCTGTTTCATGCGTTCACGCCTGCGGGCGGCGGCCATGGCCCCATCGTTGCCGAACTGCAGGTTGTCGGTGCTGCCGTACATGTGCAGGAAGATGCGCAGGCCGGTGCCGTCGTCGATGATGGGGCCAAACTCATCGGTGTTGTCGGCCGTGGTGCGGAAAAGGTCGCCCAGGCGGAAGTTGAGGTGGTCGTCCACGGCGCCATCGAAGCCGTGCGTACCGCTCACTTCCAGGTCCATCACGGAGCTGCTCACGGTCATCAACGGCAAGTGCACGGCGCGGTCCTTGATCTCGATCCTGTTCTCCAGGCGTGCGAAGGTGACATGTTTGAGCTGCTTGCGCAGGGCGCCGGTGTCCACAAAGGGAGCCATGAGCTTGTTCCCTTGCAGGTAGTCGGCCACGGCCATCAGGGAGGCATGGTTGTTCAGTTCGCCGTTGAGCAGGGTGACGTCGGCCACGCAATACAACCGGTCCTGGTCCAGGCTGAAATCGTGGCGGAGCGGCGCCGTGAAGGTGATCTGCGCATCGCCGGAGCCCTTGACATGGGCGGCGGTGATGAATTGCTGGCCGAAGTTCCGGAACCCGGTGAAGAGCAGGGGCACGTTGATGCCCTGGAGGTCGGCGTTGATGGTGAGCGGATAGGCTCCGGCCGGCCGGGCATCCAGCTTCAGGCTCCCGCTCACGCTGCCTTCCGCCGTGCGGAACGACAGGGGCTGCAGCACCAGTTGCTGCCCGGTGATCCGCAGGTTGCACGCGATCTGCTCCGCCCGGAACTGTTCCATGGCCAGCGTGCCGATCCGGGCCTTGAGGTTGATGTCGATCAGCGCGGGCAGCGTGAAGGCATAGGTGTTCCCGGGCCCGGCACCATTATCCGGCCCGGACTCCAGCAGGGTGGCCAGATCGATGGCCGGGGCATTGCCCGTGGCGTCGATGGTGAGCCGCTGATCCTTGAAGAGCAGGAACGGCATGAGGTTGTGCAATGTGCCGGTGAGCTCCATGGCATTGCCTTGCAGGTTGAAGCGCAGGCCATGGACCGTGGCATCGTTTCCTTCCAAGGCGAGCCGGGCATGCAGGTCGGTGATGCGGTGGCGCAGGCCTTTCATCTTCAGGCTGGCATCCTGGAGCTGCACGTTGCCTACCAAAGCCAAGGCCCGCAGGTCCGTTGCCTGTATCCGCGCCACGTCGCGCAGGCGCCCTTGGATGCGGGCTTCGGCCTTCATGTTGCCGGTGACCTGCTCCAGGGTGTCCAAACCCGCAAAACGGAGCAGGTCGGCCAGCTTCAGATCGGCCTGCACGTAAGCGCTGACCTTGGCGTTGCGCTGGCCATGGAGTTCCAGTTGGCCCGATACCGGGCCCGAGGGCGAATGGGCGCTGAAGTTCCGCACCACCAGCTTTTCCGGGGACCACCGGGGCGTGAACTCCGCGGCGAATTCGCCTTGCACGTTGCTGAACGCCGTGCCGGAGGCCAGCTCGGTGAACTTCCCCCCGCGCAGCTTCAACCCCACGGAAAGGGCCGGGCCGGGATCGCCCAACGGGCCGGCGTAGTGCAGCGCAAGGTCGGCCTGGCCGCGCAGCCCGTAGCGGCGCAGGCCGGAACGCAGCCGGTCGGGCAGCAGTTGCACCACCTCCGCCAGTTCCAGCCCGAAGCCGTTGGCGCGAAGATCCAGTTCAGTGCCGGTTTTGCCCGGCACAACGGCCATGGTGGCGTTCAGCGTGGTTTTCCCCAGCAGCAGCTCACCCTTGTCCAAGTGGAATCCGGCATCCTGGCCGCCGAACACCATGGAAAGATCTACTTGGGCCTGGCGGCCGGTGAGCAGCGTTCCCTCGGCATTGGTCCAATGATGCAGGGCCACATCACCTTTGGCGGTCAAGGTGGAGCCCGAATCGCGGAACCGGCCGCTGAGGGCGAGTTTGCGGCTGGTAAGGGCCACCTCCAAGCCGGTGCGCCCATCGCGGAAACGGCCCGTAAGCCCATCGCAGGTCACGCGGCGCAGGTCGATGCGGGTGCTCTCCGATCCAGCTGCTCCGGAGGTATCGGGCTTCCATACCTCCCAATTGGCCTGGCCCTCGGTGTCATAGCCGGGCCGGAGCACCACGCCGGTGCCGTGCAGGTCGCGCACGGTGTAATTGCCGGAAAGCAGGCTGAAAATGCTGAACTCCAGGTAGAGGTCGTCGGCGAAGAGCAGGGTGTCCGCAGGCAGGCCGTCCGTACGCACTTCCCGCATGAAGGGCTGCCGGATGCGCAGCGAAGCCTGGGGGAACCGCTTGATCAACGTGAGCTCGATGCCTTCCTGGTGCAACGGCGCGGTGAGGTGGGTGTTGAGCGCGGCCACCAGCTTGGCCTTCACCTCGTCCTGGAAAAACCAGGCGATGGCCGCCAATACCAGCAGGAGCACGGCAAAGGCAGCGAAGCCGATCAGCAGGATGCGGCGGGCAAGGCGTAACATGGGCAAGGTCGAAAATTACCGGAGCTGCTTGAACGGTGAAGGCAGATCACGGGCCGATCGTCCACAGCCCGTTGTTCAGCACCAACGCAGTGGTGCCTCCGGAAGTGTGCCTTGTTGCCAACCCCCTGTACCTTCGCCGTCCCATGCCTGCGGATACGTTGATCAAGCCCTTTGCCTACTGCCCCTCACTGACGCATTACGAGCGTTGGCAAACCCGCACCGTGATGGTGGGCGACGTGGGCATCGGCGGGGCCAATCCCATCCGGGTGCAGAGCATGACCACCACGGACACCATGGACACGGCCGCCACCGTGGCCCAGAGCATCCGCATGATCCAAGCGGGATGCGAGATCGTGCGCATCACCGCCCCCAGCAAGGACGAGGCGGAGAACCTGGCGGAGATCAAGAAACAATTGCGGGCCAAGGGCTACCGCACGCCGTTGGTGGCCGACATCCACTTCACGCCCAATGCGGCCGAGATCGCCGCGCGCATCGTGGAGAAGGTGCGCGTGAACCCCGGCAACTACGCCGACAAAAAGAAGTTCGACGTGCGCGAATACACCGACGCACAGTACGACGAGGAGATCGAGCGCATCCGCAAGCGCTTCCTGCCCCTGGTAAAGATCTGCAAGGAGCACGGCACCGCCATGCGCATCGGCACCAACCACGGCAGCCTCAGCGACCGCATCCTGAACCGCTACGGCGACACCCCGCTGGGCATGGTGGAAAGCGCCTTCGAGTTCCTGCGCGTGTGCCGCGACGAGAACTACCATGACGTGGTGCTGAGCATGAAGGCCAGCAACACCCAAGTGATGGTGCAGGCCTACCGGCTGCTCGTTCACCGCATGATGGAAATGGGCTGGGACTATCCGCTGCATCTCGGCGTCACCGAGGCGGGCGACGGGGAGGACGGCCGCATCAAGAGCGCCGTGGGCATCGGTGCCCTGCTGGAGGATGGACTGGGCGACACCATCCGCGTATCGCTCACCGAGGAGCCCGAGGCGGAGATCCCCGTGGCGCAGCAGTTGGTGGCCCGCTACCCCCGGAAGGACCATGCGCACATCCTCTCGCCGGTAAAGGTCCCTGTGGACCCGTTCAGCTACACACGGCGACACACCCGTGGGCAGCTCAACATCGGCGCACGCCACGTGCCGGTGGTGGTGGGCGACCTGAGCCGCAAGCCGGCCATCACCCAGGCCACGCTCTTTTCCTGGGGCTACCGCTACAGCGTGCCCAATGACAAGTGGAATATTGCGGACCAGGCTTGCGACTACGCCTACATCGGCCGGCACAGCATCAATTTCCACATCCCCGGCACCTTGGGCATGGTGCAGGACCATGCCGCCTGGTTGAAGGACCGCGCCAAGGAACGCCACTACCCGTTGATCACCGCGAACGACTACCGCGCCGGGGTGGAGCAGCACCGCGAACTCAATTTCATCCGCACGGACTTTGCTGGACTTGATTCCACCTTGATCGAGAAACTCCGCGAGGACGCCACTTCCGTGCTGGTGGTGGAAACCGCCAACGCGCACGGCATGGCGGAGCAGCGCCGCCTGCTTTTTGAACTATTGAACACCGGGTGCGAAGTGCCGGTGATCTTCCGCCGCAACTACGCCAACTTGAGCCGGGAGCAACTGGTGCTGCACGCCAGCACGGACATTGGTGCGCTCTTCCTGGACGGCCTGGGCGACGGCATCTTTCTTTCCGATGCCGAACCCGGCCGCGACGACCTGGAGTGCCGCACGGCCTTCGGCATTCTGCAGGCCACGCGCACCCGCATCAGCAAAACGGAGTACATCAGCTGCCCCAGCTGCGGCCGCACCCAGTTCGATCTGCAGGATACCACGGCCAAGATCCGCGCGCGCACCAGCCATTTGAAAGGCGTGAAGATCGGCATCATGGGCTGCATCGTGAACGGCCCCGGCGAGATGGCAGATGCCGATTACGGCTACGTGGGCACCGGCGTTGGCGTGATCACCCTGTACAAGGAAAAGCAGGTGGTGAAACGCAACATCCCCAGCGTACTCGCCGTGGAGGAACTGATCGCGTTGATCAAGGAAGGCGGGGATTGGGTGGAGCCGGAGTGAGGCTGGGGCGAACCTTGATACTCATTGGCACTCAATGCATTAACATAGTTGCGTACAATTTTGGAATTTGATTCCAGAATTGTACCTTTGAACATGATCGAGCGCGAAGCGGAGCAGATCTTGCGAACCTTGGCGGGACAGTTCAAGGCGGTGGCGGTTGTGGGGCCACGGCAATCCGGAAAAACCACCTTAGTGCGGGCCGTTTTTCCTGGGAAGCCGTACGCCAGCTTAGAGAACCCGGATGTGAGGACCCGTGCAACGGACGATCCGCGCGGTTTCCTGGCGCAGTATCCCTCAGGTGCCATCCTCGATGAGGTGCAGCGCGTGCCATCCCTGTTCTCCTATCTGCAACAGGTGTTGGATGAAAGCACCACACGGGGACTGTTTGTGTTGACGGGTTCAAACAACTTCCTGCTCCAGGAGAACATCTCCCAAAGCTTGGCCGGGCGCATCGGCTACCTGGACCTGCTGCCCTTCACGCTCAATGAGCTTCCCCATGGTGCCGTTTCCGGGCCGGATGATTGGCTGTTCAACGGAGGGTACCCTCCGCTCTACGACGGCATTACCGATCACCCGCTGTGGTTCGCCAATTACATACGGACGTATGTGGAACGCGATGTGCGGCAGATCCGCAACATCACGGACCTCCATGCCTTTGAGCGCTTCCTCCGGCTCTGCGCGGGACGCTCCGGGCAATTGCTCAACATGGCCAACCTGGCCGTGGAAACAGGGAAGGACAATAAGACGATCGCGGGGTGGATGAGCGTGCTGGAAAGCAGCTTCATCGTTCATTTGCTCAGGCCGTACCACGCAAGCTTCAACAAACGCGTGGTGAAGATGCCCAAGCTGTATTTCGTCGATACGGGCTTGGCCTGTGCGTTGCTGGGCATTGCCAACAGGGACCAATTAGCGTTCCACCCACTTCGGGGCAACTTGTTCGAGAATGCCATTGTCATGGAGGCCATCAAGCGCATCGGTCACCAAGGCGGCATGGCGGAAACTTGGTTCTGGCGGGACAACAAAGGCCACGAGGTGGACTTGTTGGTGGAGAAAGGGGGAGCGCTGCTACCGGTGGAGATCAAAAGCGGCCAAACGGTACAGGAGGAGTGGTTCAAGGGCTTGGCCTACTGGACCTCGATCAGCGGCATGCCTGGCGGCATGCTTGTCCACGGAGGAGGTGCGAACTACGACCGAAGTGATGGGATCCGCGTGCGCCCATGGAACGGGTTTTATGATGCGCTCGCCATAAGGTGAGGGGAAGTGCAATGCACGTTGCCAGGGGCCCGCCAGGTACTGGAATTTCTGATGGGCGTGACCCTGCTGCAAGGAGAACCCCATCAACTTCCATCCGGCGCCAAGTATCCCTTCAGCGCTTCCACGTAGCCCTCGAACGCCTTTACACCCCTTGCACTCAGGATGCAGCGCGTGTTGGGGTAGTTGTCCTTGAAGGTCTTCTTCACCTGTAGATACCCCGCCTCCTTCAGCTTGGTGATCTGCACGCTGAGGTTGCCGCGCGTGGCGCCGGTCTTCTCCAGCAGAAAGTTGAAGTCAGCACCTTCCAGGCCCACCAACAGGCTCACGATGGCCAACCGGAGCTGGTTGTGCAGCACAGGGTCAAGCGGTGCGAAGGCCATCTTCTTGGCGCTTGAGCAGGTATCCGGGGATGAGGTAGCCGAAGAGCATGGCGGTGCAATAGGCCCAAGTGCTCACGAGGTAGTTGTTGCTGAAGGCCATGACCAGGCCTGCCGCCCAAAACAGGATGCCGCCCAGTACCAGCGGCTTGAAGCGCATGATGCGGCCGGTGATAAAAGTGGGCAGGCCGGTGAGCAGCGTAATGGCCACACTGGGATCACCGCCTCCGTAACCTGCCGTTGCGATGATCAGCAGCACCAAGGTGATGATGAAGGCCAGCCAGATCCAGCCCACAACACGGTCCATTGGGTTGGCCACCTGCACTGAGGCGCCCATGCGCGCCCCGGCAATGCCACTGATCAGGCCGCCCAAGGCCCCGGCAATGCCGAATGCGGCGCCATGGCCCCAGGCTTCACCCGAGTTGCGCAGCATATAGGTGGCCAACATGGCCCCGATAAGCAGTACGCCCCAAAGGAGGAAGAAGAAGCTGATCCGTGAGAAGCTGCGCTTGGCTTGATCGATCATCGTCTCAATGAGCTTCAGGCTTTCAGAGGGAGTGAGTTCACGTTCCATGTGGTTGGTTGTTTGCAGTGACGTGCACCGCGAAAGTAAATAAGTTTAAGGAATAAACCAAAATCATCCGCAATTTTGTTCCATGTCCAAGATCATCCTCCTCGCCGGTGCCACCGGCCTTGTGGGCAGTGCCGTGCTGCCGTTGCTGCTGGCTGATGAACGCGTGGGCAAGGTGATCGCCTTGGTGCGGCGGCCATTGGCCACCGAACACCCTAAGCTGGAACAGTGGGTGGATGAGGACCTGCGGGATGCCTTGAAACCGGTGTCCGTGGATGCGGTGATCTGTTGCCTGGGCACCACGATCAAAGTAGCGGGCAGCCAGGCAGCATTCATCGCGGTGGACAAGGTGCTGCCCTTGGGCATTGCGCGCTGGGCCAAGGCGCAAGGCGTGCCTGCGTTCTGCATCATCAGCGCCATGGGGGCGGATGCCGGTTCGCGCATTTTTTACAGCCGGGTGAAGGGTGAAGTGGAGCAGGAACTGGAAGACATGGCCTTCAACAGCCTGGCCTTGTTCCAACCCTCGGTGCTCACCGGCCCGCGCACCGAAAGGCGGTTGGGCGAAGGGGTTGGAAGCGGGGTGCTGAAGTTGTTGGGGCCGTTGCTCGCGGGCACATGGGCAAACTACCGCGTGATGCCGCACGATCGCCTCGCCAAGGCATTGGTCGCGTGTGCCTTGGTGCCGGCGGAAGGAACCCGGCGCTATCGCTACCGGGAAATCCGGCGGCTGGCCGGTTAGAACGAAGCTACGTTGATGTGCTTGGCCTTGTTGGCGGCCTCATCCAAGCGGCCCAGCAAGGCGTTTCGCATTTGGTTGAACGCGGGCAATTCGGCCTTGGCCAAGGGTTCTGCGCTGGGCAGCACTTCCCGGCGGGGGTCTACTTGCTGGTTGTTCTTCCAGAAGCGGTAGCACACGTGCGGCCCGGTGGCCAGGCCGGTGCTGCCCACTTCGCCGATGGCCTGGCCCTGCTTTACCGCCTGGCCCTGCTTCACCAGGATCTTGCGCATGTGCAAGTACTGTGTTTTGTATGTGCCGTTGTGGCGGATCTTCACATATTTCCCATTGCCGGCGGTGTAGCCGGCCACTTCCACCACGCCATCTCCCGTGGCCAGGATCGGGGTGCCGTAGGGTGCGGCATAGTCCGTGCCGAGGTGGGCCTTCCAACGTTTTTGCACCGGGTGGAACCGCCGCTTGGTGAAGCCGGAGGAAATGCGGCTGTACTTCAACGGGGCCTGCAGGAAGGCCTTGCGCAGGCTCTTGCCCTCGGCATCGTAGTAGCCGCCCTTGTCATCGGCCTTTTCGAACAAGAAGGCTTCCTGGGTGCTTGCGCCTTCATAGCGTACGCCCAGCAGCACCGGGCTGCCGTAATGCTCGCCGTCCACGGTTTGCTGGCGGTACACCAAGGTGAAGCGGTCTCCCTTCTGGATCCGGTAGAAGTCCACCGTCCATGCAAAGACCCGGCTCAGTTCAGCGGCCAATGCGGGATCCGCACCTGCGCCCACCAAGTCGTTCCACAGGGCGCCGGTGACCTCCACGCTCATGCTTTTTTCCTCAGTGTGCACCGGGCGTTTTTCCAGGCGCACCGAGCAGGGCGGGGTGAGCTTGAAGACCACATGGTCCACCTGATCAGCCTCGTAGACGAAATAGGCCGGGCTGTTGCCGGGCCCGTCGGGCATGATGAAGGCGATGGGGTGGCCTGCCCGCATGCGGTTCACGTTGAAGATCGGATCGGCCAAGCCCACCAGGCTGTCGATCAGCCCGGCGCTGATGCCCTTGGGCGCCAACAGCGTGCTGAAGGTATCGCCGGACTTCACCTCTTCGCGGTCCACGCGGAAACCGTCCAGTGGTATGCCGTAAGCACTGGGCCTGGCTGGCAGGCTGTCCGGCACGGCCACGGCCGTGTCTTCCACATATTCCTGATGGGGGGAGAGATCCACCCCCAAATAGAGATAGGCGCCGACCACCGCGACGAGCATCGTTCCTCCTACGCCCAGCAACGTCTTTTTCCGCATGGCACGAATGAAGGAACGAACGGCGGCGGAAAAGGTTGTGCACCGGTCCGTTTTTCAACAGACCGCGCAGGAAAGCCGACTGCGGTGAGGGCGGCACGCTTACTCCCGCGCGATGGGATTGGCCAGGCCTTCGTACGCGCTGAGCTCCATTTTGATGGAACCCACCAGCACCTTGGCCTGGGCCAGCACCGGGATGCGGTTGGCATCGTCGGTGATCCACACGTTGAGGTCGTCGTTGCCTTTGAAGATGCGGCCTTCCTGCACCACGGGCTGGAATTTGAGGCAGCGGTATTTGCCGTTGCGCAGCTTGATGGTCTCCTTGCCGACGTACCGCATGCGCAGGGGCCACAGCTCATTGTCCAGGAAGGTTTCAATGGTGAACACCTCGCCCGGCTTGGCCTTGCCGAAGTCGATGGTGCGGGCGAAATAGAAGGCGCTGAGCATGTCCTGCACATGGGCCGGCACGTCGAAGGTTTTCTTCTCCTGGGTGGTCACCTGGCCGCGCCGCTGCAAAAAGATGTAGTCCTGGCTGAATTTGTAGCCGCCCTCGTCCACGCGCCGGATGAAGGTGTACGGGAATACGCCGCTGCGGTCGAAGTAGGTCTCATAGCGGTCGTTCACTTTGTAGAAGGAGCTGAACGCACCCGTGCTTTGGCCCACGCCTACGGCATGAAGCACTTTACGGCCGCCGATATCCCGGGGGTATTCCTTCAGTTCCAGGGTGGCGGTGCCTGCATTGAGCCACCCGTAGTGCAGTACATAGCTCAGCTTCTCGCCCGGGGCAAAGGCGTGGTGGTCAACGGCGCGCAGGGTATTGAACTTGGGCTCCGGGACAGGGGCGTTGCCGCTTTGGGCAAACCCGAAGGTGAATGCGCAAGCTGCCGTGGCGGCTATCAGGGATCGCTGTGCCATGCCCTTCCATTTGCAAGGGCTGTACCAAACTGCCCACCCGGCCATCATACCACGATGTTGACGATGCGCTTGGGCACCACGATCACCTTCTTCGGGGCTTTGCCCTCCAGCTTGGCCTGTACCTCGGGGTTGGCCAGCACGGCAGCTTCCACCTCTTCCTTGCCCAGCGCAACGGGGAATGCCAGTTGCAGACGGGTTTTGCCGTTGAAGCTGATGGGGTAGCTGAAGCTGTCCTCCTCCAGGTACTGCGCTTCCCACTGCGGCCAGGGCGCGGTGCTGATGCTTTCCGCGTGGCCCAATTGCATCCAGATCTCTTCGGCGATGTGCGGCGCGAAGGGCGCCAGCGCGATCACCAGCGGTTCCAGCACGGTGCGCTTGCGGCACTTCAGCGCGCCCAGCTCGTTCACCGCGATCATGAACTGCGCCACGCTGGTGTTGAAGCTCATCTGGCCGATGTCCTCGGTCACCTTTTTCAGGGTGGCGTGGAGGGTTTTCAATTCCGCCTTTGTGGGCGCTTCCTCGGTAATGTGTATGGGGTCGACCCGGTGGGTCGACGGTACAGTGGCTGGTACGGTGGACGGTGCAGCTTCGCCGTGGAATAAATTCCAGAATTTCTTCAAGAAGCGGAAGGTGCCCTCGATGCCGTTGGTGTCCCACGGCTTGCTTTGCTCCAGCGGGCCCAGGAACATTTCGTAAAGCCGCAGCGTGTCCGCACCGTACTTCTCAATGATGTCGTCGGGGTTCACCACGTTGAACTTCGACTTGGACATCTTTTCGACCACAGGTCGCAGTTCGATGTTCGGAGCGGTCAGTTCGTAGGCACGGAATGCTGGGATGTTGCGTGTAAGGCGGGCGCCGGCCTCGTCGATCCAGTACTTGCCGTCGCTGAACGTGATGTGGTCGATGGGATAGTTCCGCTCAAAGGCACCGTCCGTTTTCCGACCGAGTGGAAGTATATCGTACCGGTCTTCACCATCCCGTACCGAAGGCAACACGTTTGCCATCATGCTGATGCCCTGTATCATTCCTTGATTCACCAGCTTTTTGGCCGGTTCATCAAAGGGGATCAACCCCAGATCGAAAAGGAACTTGGTCCAAAAGCGGAAGTAGAGCAGGTGGCCGGTGCTGTGCTCGCTGCCGCCGATGTACAGGTCCACTTGTCCCCAGTAGTCCACGGCCTGCTGGCTGGCGAAGCGATCCGCATTGTGCGGGTCCATGTAGCGCAGAAAGTACCAGCTGCTGCCGGCCCAGCCGGGCATGGTGGTGGTTTCCAGCGGGTAACTCTCCCTCACCCCCGGCCCCTCTCCCGGGGAGAGGGGAGGCGAATACGTCCAATCCTTGGCGCGGGCCAAGGGCGGTTCGCCGCTTTCGGTGGGCAGGAATTTGTCCACTTCGGGCAGCATCAGCGGCAGCGCGCTTTCCGGCAGCGGGAACGGAATGTCGTCCTTGTAGTAGATGGGGATGGGCTCGCCCCAATAGCGCTGGCGGCCGAAGGCGGCATCGCGCAGGCGGTAGTTCACCTTGCCTTGCCCGGCCCCGATCTTTTCTAGTTCCTGGATTGCGCGGCGGATGGCGTCCGGCACTTTCAGCCCCTTCAAAAATCCTTTGCTGCAAATGGTGGCATCCTTGCGTTCGTCGGCTTCCTTTTCAATGTCCGCGCCTTCGGTAACGGCGATGATGGGCAGGCCGAAGTGCTTGGCGAAACGCCAGTCGCGTTGATCGCCGCCGGGCACGGCCATCACGGCGCCGGTGCCGTAGCCGCCCAGCACATAGTCGCCCACCCACACGGGGATGTCGGCCCCGGTGAAGGGGTGCTTGGCGTAGCTGCCGGTGAACACGCCGCTCACCTTGTCCACCTCGGCCTGGCGCTCGCGCTCGCTGCGGTTCTTGGCAGTGGCCACGTAGGCTTCCACTTCGGCGCGCCGCTCCGGCACGGTGAGGGCAGCAACAAGCTCATGCTCCGGCGCGAGCGTCAAAAATGAGACACCGAAAAGGGTGTCCGGGCGGGTGGTGAAGACTTCAATGGCCTCACCCCCCGGCCCCCTCTCCCGGGGAGAGGGGGAGGCTGCATCCTCATCCTCCGTGGTATCCCTTTTGGCAAAATCGGGTCTTGCATTCAACTCATCGATGATGCGGTTACGCACTTCGTACGGGTCGTGCAACACTTCCTCATTCCGGAAACGGATGACCTTGAAGCCTTTTGATTCCAAATGTGATGTCCTCGCGGCATCTGCTTCTCGTTGCAGATCATGGATTTCACCATCCACCTCGATGATCAATTGCTTGGGAAGTGACACGAAATCCACGATGAACCTATCAATGACATGTTGGCGGCGAATGCGGCCACCAGTGCCATGTCCACGGATCACTTGCCAAAGCTTGTCCTCTGCCTCGGTAGGATCGCGACGCATTTCCTTGGCGTGCTCATCGAGCTTTGACCAGAGAAATGGATCAGCTGTTTCTCGATAACGGATCTCCGAAGCGTTGGCTCCCCTCTCCTCGGGAGAAGGGTTGGGGGTAAGAGGCATTGCTCCCCTCTCCTCAGGAGAGGGGTTGGGGGTGAGGCCGAATTTCACCACCGCCCCTTCGCTCCTTCCGATCCAATTGCGCTGCGCCTCCTTGATGCTCTCGCTCCAATCCAGCCCATCCAGACCGTCCAGCAGTCGCTGGGCGTAAGCGGTGATGCGCAGGCTCCATTGCGGCATGCGCTTGCGTTCCACGGGGTGCCCGCCGCGCTCGCTCACGCCGTCCTTCACCTCGTCGTTGGCCAGCACGGTGCCCAATGCGGGGCACCAGTTCACCCAGGCATCGCCGAGGTAGGCCAGGCGGAAGCGCTGCAGCACCAGTTGGCGCGTGCGCTCGTCGAAGTGTTTCCATTCCTCCGCGGTGAAAGCGCCGATGAATTCCTCGGTATCGCCGGTGAGCACGCTGGCATCCTGCCCATGGCAGCCCTGGTCTTCAAAACGGGCGATCAACTCGCTGATGGGCCGTGCCTTGCCGGCGCGCGGGTCAAACCAGCTGTTGAAGAGCTTCAGGAAGATCCACTGGGTCCACTTGTAAAAATCCGGATTGCTGGTGCGCACCTCGCGGCCCCAATCGAAGCTGAAACCGATGCGGTCCAGTTGATCGCGGTAGCGCGCGGCGTTCTCCTCCGTGGTTTTGGCGGGGTGCTGGCCGGTCTGGATGGCGTACTGCTCGGCGGGCAGGCCGAAGCTGTCGTAGCCCATGGGGTGCAGCACGTTGAAGCCGCAGTGGCGCTTGTGGCGCGCCACGATGTCGCTGGCGATGTAGCCCAGGGGGTGCCCCACGTGCAGGCCGGCGCCGCTGGGGTAGGGGAACATGTCCAGCACGTAGTACTTCGGCTTGGCGGGATCGTTTTCCACGCGGAACGTGCCGCGCTCCTTCCATCTGCGTTGCCAATCTGCCTCGATCCGCTTGTGGTCGTATGCCATGCTACCCTGTTGGTATGGACGGCGAAAGTAGCCTTCCCCTGCGGGAACGGGCCTGTTTGCGGCTGGTTCGGCCAGTTCTCAGCGGCCGGGGGTGAAGAATGCCCGGAGGGGACCGGTGGTGGTTTTGGCCCGGCGGATAACTTCGCCGCCCGGCGGAACCGGCAACGGCCGCCCCGGAATTCATGGGCGAGCGACGAATCATCCGCAGGCATACCCGCAGCAGCAATGTGGGCACCATCGTGGGCATCACCTTGGTGCTGTTCATGCTGGGGCTGCTGGGCTTCATGCTGCTGAACGCCCGTGAACTGGAGCGTCATTTCAAGGAGAACGTGAAGGTGGACATCTACCTGAAGCGCGACCTGAAGGAGGTGGACGTGATGAAGTTCCGCAAGCAGCTCGAGGCGGAGGTATTCACCCGGGAAACGCGCTATGTGACCGCCGATGAGGCTGCCGAGCAGCTGAAGAAGGACATGGGCGAGGATTTCCTCGGGGTGCTGGGGGCCAATCCGCTGCTGCCCTCCATTGAACTGCGCATGAAGGAGGCCTATGCCGCGCCGGACAGCCTGAAATGGGTGGCCGAGCACCTGCGGCAGGATGCCAGTGTGCACGAGGTGAAGTACAACCCGGTGGTGGTGCAGAACATCGATGCCAACATGGGCCGCCTGCGCTGGATCATGCTGGGTTTCAGCGCCTTGTTGCTGGTGATCGCTGTGGCGCTGATCAACAACACCATCCGGCTGGCCATCTACAGCAAACGCTTCCTGATCCGCACCATGCATCTGGTGGGCGCCACCGGCTGGTTCATCAAGCGGCCCTTCCTGGGCACCAGCCTGTGGCAGGGCATCGTGGCTTCCATCCTGGCCATCGGGCTGCTGGCCGGCAGCATCCGGCTGCTGGTGCAATGGCAACCCGATCTGGCCGCGCTGGTGCAGCCCGAACTGTTGGCCATGTTGCTGGGGGGCATCGTGGTGCTGGGCCTGCTGATCTCGCTGCTTTCCACCGCGCTCGCCGTGCGGCGCTACCTTCGCATGAACACCGACGACATCAATTGGACATAGAGCATGGCCTCCAAACCCGACGATGAACTGGCCTTCGGCGCCATCAACTACAAGCTGCTGCTGGCGGGCATCGGCATCGTGATCCTGGGGTTCATCCTCATGAGCGGCGGCGGCACCGGCGACCCGCAGGTCTTCAATGCCGAGGAGATCTTCAGCACGCGCCGCATCACCGTTGCGCCCATCGTGTGCCTGCTGGGCTACGGGTTCATCATTTACGCCATCATGCGCAAACCCCCGGCCGGCGCATAGGCCGGGGAGCGATCGGAGCGCATGAACCTGTTCCAAGCCATTGTCATCGCCATTGTGGAGGGGCTCACCGAGTTCCTGCCGGTGAGCAGCACCGGCCACATGGTGATCGTGCAAGCCCTGCTGGGGCTGGAGCCCACCGATTTCACCAAGGCCTACATGGTGAACATCCAGTTCGGGGCCATCCTCTCCGTGGTGGTGCTCTACTGGAAGCGGTTCTTCCGGTCGTTGGATTTCTACTGGAAACTGCTGGTGGCGTTCATTCCAGCAGCCCTCTGCGGGGTGCTTTTCGGAGAGGCCATCGACCTGCTGCTGGAGAACGTGGCCGTAGTGGCCGTGGCCCTGCTGCTGGGCGGCATCTTGTTGCTCTATGTGGACAAGTGGTTCAAGCCCACCGGCGTGGATGACGTGAACTACGGGCGCGCATTGGGCATCGGCTTGGGCCAGTGCGTGGCCATGGTGCCGGGCGTGTCCCGCTCGGCGGCCACCATCATCGGCGGCATGGCCTTGGGCCTCACGCGCAAGCATGCCGCGGAATTCTCCTTCTTCCTGGCTGTGCCCACCATGGCCGCCGCATCGGGCTATAAGCTGTTGCAGGGTTGGCAGGCGGACCACGACCTGTTCAGCGGCGAACACCTGGGCCTGCTCCTGGTGGGCAACGTGGTGGCCTTTGCAGTGGCATGGCTGGCCATTCGAAGCTTCGTGGGCTTCCTTGCGCGCCACGGGTTCCGCGCCTTCGGCTGGTACCGCATCGTCATCGGCGCGCTGCTGCTGGTGCTGCTGCTGGCCGGGGTGGACCTGAGCATGGCATGAGCCACGAACTGGACCCTGAGACCGGTGCCATCCTACTGGTGGACAAGCCCGTAACGTGGACCAGCTTCAATGCCGTGGCCAAGATCCGTGGCGCCCTGCGCGGCATCACCGGCCACCGGGTGAAAGTGGGCCATGCCGGCACCTTGGATCCCTTGGCCAGCGGCCTGCTGGTACTGGGTACGGGCCGCTGTACCAAGCAGCTGCCCCTGCTGACCGATGAGGACAAGCGCTACACGGCAACCCTGCGCTTGGGCCAAACCACCGCCAGCCACGACGCCGAAACGCCGGTGGAGCAAGAGCGGCCTTGGCAACACCTGGACGACGCCGCCATCCAGGCGGTGCTGCAACAACTTACCGGGCCCGCCATGCAGGTGCCACCGAAATTCTCCGCCAAACGTTTCCAAGGCGAGCGGGCCTATCACCTGGCCCGGGCCGGTGAGCATGTGGATCTGCCCCCGGCACCCATCATTGTCCACGGCATGTTGCTGGAAGGCCGTGACGGGCGCGACCTCACCTTGGACATCCACTGCTCCAAAGGCACCTACATCCGTTCCTTGGCGCACGACATCGGCCAAGCCCTGGGCTGCGGGGCCTACCTCACCGCCCTGCGGCGCACCGCCAGCGGCAACCTGCACGTGCGCAACGCCAAAACCCCCGAGCAGTGGTCCCAGTGGCTGGACCAGTGGGCCGCACAACGAAAAGGCGCAACCGGCGCTTGACGCCCCCGCAAGGAACGTGGCCCTCAAAGGGTTCCACCGCTTCTTGCAGCCTTGGGCCCCACCCCGGGCCTCCAACATGCTATCTTCGCGGCCCTAAAAAACCAGATCGGGGCCTGTAAGCCCCGGAACCCATGAAACTCGCAGCTTTCAAGTTCGACGTACCCAAGGAACTCATCGCCCTCTATCCCACCAAGGACCGCGACGGTGCCAAGCTGATGGTGCTGGACCGTAAAACGGGCAAGATCGAACACAAGAAGTTCAAGAACATCCTGGACTATTTCGATGAGGGCGACACCTTCGTGGTGAACGACACCAAGGTGTTCCCCGCCCGCATGTGGGGCAACAAGGAAAAGACCGGTGCCAAGATCGAGGTGTTCCTGCTGCGCGAGCTCAACCGCGACAGCCTGCTGTGGGACGTGGTGGTGGACCCTGCCCGCAAGATCCGCATCGGCAACAAGCTCTACTTCGGCAAGGATGATGAACTGGTGGCCGAGGTGATCGACAACACCACCAGCCGCGGCCGCACCCTGCGCTTTTTGTTCGACGGCAGTTACGAGGAGTTCAAGCGCACCATCACCGAGATGGGCGAAACACCCCTGCCGCATTACATCAAGCGCGACCTCGACCCCAGCGACGCCGAGCGCTACCAAACCATCTTCGCACAGCACGAAGGCGCAGTGGCAGCACCCACCGCGGGCATCCACTTCAGCCGCGAGGTGATGAAGCGCGCCGAGCTCAAGGGCATCAACTTCGCGTACGTCACCCTGCACGTGGGCCTGGGCACCTTCCGCCCCGTGGAGGTGGAAGACCTCACCAAGCACAAAATGGACAGCGAGCAGGTCATCATCAGCGAGCAGGCCTGTGAGGTGATCAATGCCAGCAAGGACGCGCGCAAGCACGTCTGCTGCGTGGGCACCACCACCATGCGCGCCCTGGAGAGCACCGTCAGCACCGACGACCACATCAAGTCCTTCAACGGCTGGACCAACAAGTTCATCTTCCCGCCCTACGACTTCACCGTGGCCGACCGCATGCTCACCAACTTCCACATGCCCGAAAGCACCCTGCTGATGATGGTGGCGGCCTTCGGCGGCTACGACCACGTGTGGAACGCCTACAAGGTGGCCATCAAGGAGAAGTACCGCTTTTTCAGCTACGGCGACGCCATGCTGATCATCTGAGGAAAACGGGGACCGCAACGGCGCAACCACGCCATGCAGAGCGGGTAAAGAATGCGGAGGCGCGGCGGCACTAAGCCCCGCGCCTCTTTCTTTGCGGTACGGTACCGGCATTACGGATCCAGCATGGAGCGATCGGCGATCATTGTGGCGGGCGGCAGCGGCAAGCGCATGGGCACAGCCGTGCCCAAGCAGTTCCTGATGCTGGGCGGAAGGCCGGTGCTGTGCCGCACCATCGAAGCCTTCAGGCGCTGGGATGCCGGAATGCAACTGGTAGTGGTGTTGCCCGCTGAGCAGATCAAACCCTGGCAGGAGCTCTGTTCCAAGTACGGCTTTGCCTTGGCGCACACGGTGGTGCCCGGCGGTCCCGAACGGTTCCATTCCGTGCGCGAGGGCCTGCGCGAAGTGCGGCATAACGGCCTGGTGGCCGTCCATGACGGGGTGCGGCCGCTGGTTTCCGCAGCGCTCATCCAACGGTGCTTTGCCCAAGCGGAGCGCCACGGGGCTGCCATTCCGGTGGTGCCGGTGCATGCCTCGGTACGCGAAGTGGAAGGTCCGCGGTCCCAGGCCGTGGACCGGTCAAAGCTGCGCATGGTGCAAACCCCGCAGTGCTTCGCAGTGCCGTTGCTGCGCAAGGCCTTCGAGCTTCCTTTCGACCCTGCGTTCACCGATGAGGCCACCTTGGTGGAGCACACCGGCGCTGCGATCGCCTTGGTGGACGGGGAAGAGGCCAACATCAAGATCACCGCTCCGGTGGACCTGCGGGTGGCGGAAGCCTTGATGACCCGGCGGGACCAGTGACCAGGGCCGCACGCAGAATCACGACCTTTGCGGCATGAACAAGCCCATTGATCTCCGTGAGCTCACCCGGGAGGAGGTGACCGCCCTGGTGGCGGAGCTGGGCGATAAGCCTTACCGCGCCAAGCAGGTTTGGGAATGGCTGTGGAAGAAGAACGCCCCTTCCATCGATGCCATGAGCAACCTGCCCAAGGAGCTGCGTGCCGGGCTGGCGGCACGCACCGTACTGCGGCCCCTGGTGGTGGCCGAGCAGCAAAAGAGCAGCGACGGCACCATCAAATGCGCCTTCCGCACCTGGGACGGCCACGTGGTGGAAGGCGTGCTGATCCCCACGGAAAGCCGCATGACCGCCTGCGTGAGCTCGCAGATCGGCTGCAGCCTGGCCTGCGATTTCTGCGCCACCGGCAAGCTCAAACGCATCCGCAACCTCAGCGCCGGGGAGATCGTGGACCAAGTGGTGCAGCTCGACGCCATGGCCCGTGAACACTTCCAAAAGCCCCTGACCAACATCGTGTACATGGGCATGGGCGAGCCACTGTTGAACTACACTAACACCTTGCGCAGCACCGAGCGCATCAACGCCGAGGACGGACTGGGAATGAGCTTCCGACGGATCACCGTGAGCACCGCCGGCATTGCCAAGCAGATCCGCCAGCTGGCCGAGGACGGGGCCAAGTTCAACCTGGCACTCTCCCTGCACGCCGCCACCGATGAGAAGCGCAGCCGGATGATGCCCATCAACGACACCAACAGCATCGCCGACCTGATGGATGCCTTGCGCCACTACACGCGCAAAACGCGTAAAAGCGTCACCTTCGAGTACATCCTCTTCCGCGGGTTCAACGATTCCATGGAGGATGCGCGCCACCTGGTGCGCCTGTGCAGCCAGGTGGACGCCAAGGTGAACCTGATCGAGTACAACGCCATCGATGACGGCCATTACCAGCGCACGGACCTTCAGCAGGCGCTGCAGTTCCAGAATTACCTCGAAAGCAAGGGCATCACCGCCCGCATCCGCCGCAGCCGAGGGCGCGACATCGATGCCGCCTGCGGCCAATTGGCCAACAAGAACGAGCCCGCCGTGGCCGGCGGGGAGCGCGTACTGAAACCGGTGCCCGCTCAAAAACCATAGCCCACCTTCAGCCCCAGAAAGAACACGAGCACCTGGTCGTGCCGCTCTTCCACCGTGTAGTGCCAGCTCAGGTCGCCCAGGTCCACGTGCTCCCGCACCCGGTTGATGGCCCGGTTGCGGTAGCCAACCCCGCCGTAGACGTCCACCAACCAGTTGCTCGTGGCCGACAGGCGCTGGTAACCGGCATACAGCCGCAGGTCGTTGTAAAGGCGCCGATCGCGCAGCGAAAGGCCGGTGAGCTGGCCGGTGCTGTCCTTGAGGAAGATGTCCTTGCTGTGGTCCAGGTAGGCAAAGCCGCACTGTACATAAGCGCCTTGCGGCTCAATATCGTCCGTGAGGTAGTAGCGCAAGCCCCCATGGAAGGAGGGCCGGAGCAGAATGCGGGTGCCGGCGCCGAAAGCGTCCACTTCGTCACCGGTCAAGTCGCCGCCCAGGTGGTTGCGGAAGGTGGCACCTGCGGCCAATTCCACGCTGGCCCGGTGGGAGAGGGCCCGCTCGTAGTACAAGGGCATCTCCCCCCGGAGGAACAACAGCGGGTTCAACTTCAGCACGTTCTTCACGCAATCCACCGTGTCCCACGCTGCGGCCAGGCGGTCTTTGTACAGCAGCACTTTCGTGGATCCCCCGCTGCTGCCCTGCGCGGATGCAGCGCTCCCCGAACAAATGAGCAGGGCCGTGGCCAGCACCGGCAGTGACTTGTGCAGCATGAGCCGAATGTACGGCAGGCCGTTCCGCGGGGCGGGGCCGGGCTTTGCACCGCCGGCTGATCTTTGCCAGCGGCCCATCGGCCGGGCCTGCCCATCTTTGCCCAATGGGCCCTGCATCCCTTGTCCAAATACCGATGGTACCGCGGTCGCTGGCGGAGATCCGCAGGCCCGTGGCCGCGGAAATGCAAGCGTTTGAACAGCGCTTCCGCGAGGCCATGCGCAGCAAGGTGGCCCTGTTGGACCGCGTGATGCACTACATCGTGAAGAGCAAGGGCAAGCAGGTACGGCCGCTTTTCACCCTGCTCAGCGCACGCCAGTTCGGGCCGGTGAACGAGGCCGGTTACACGGCGGCCTCCCTGATCGAGCTGCTGCACACGGCCACGCTGGTGCACGACGATGTGGTGGACGACAGCAACATGCGCCGCGGCTTCTTCAGCATCAATGCCTTGTGGAAGAACAAGGTGGCCGTGCTGGTGGGCGACTACCTGCTCAGCAAAGGCTTGCTCCTGGCCGTGGAACAGCAACAATTCGGCCTGCTGCAAACCGTGAGCACCGCCGTGCGGGAAATGAGCGAGGGAGAGCTGCTGCAGATGGAAAAAGCCCGGGGGCTCAATTTCAGCGAGGAGGTCTATTTCGAGATCATCCGCAAGAAAACGGCCAGCCTCATCGCTGCCTGTTGCGCCAGTGGTGCACAGGCCGGCGGCGCCAACCCTGCGGAGGTGGAACTCATGCACCGCTTCGGCACCCATGCCGGCATGGCTTTCCAGATCAAGGACGACCTGTTCGATTACGGGGCCGGACAGGACACGGGCAAACCCACCGGCATCGACATCAAGGAAGGCAAGCTCACCCTGCCGCTGATCTTCGCCCTGCGCCAAGTGGAGGCCAAGGACCGGCAATGGATGGTGCGCACCGTGAAGCACCAAAGCCACAACAACCAGGCCGTGCGGCGCTTGGTGGCCAAGGTGGTGGAGGCCGGCGGCATCGCCCATGCCCGCGGCTGCATGTACGCCGAACGCGACAGCGCCTTGGCCCTGTTGCACCAATTGCCCCCGACCGAGGCCCGCCATGCTTTGGAAGGCCTGTTGGAAATGACCGTGGAACGCAACAAATGAGATCCTTGCACTTCGGCCTGGCACTCTTGGCCCCTGCTCTATTCCTGGCCGCCTGCGGAGCGGTGGACGGCAGAGGAAGGACCCCGGATGCGGATACCGCCGCTGCACCGGCGCCCCAACAGAGCGCACCCGTTGTGGACGGCCTGGCGCAGGAATTTGACCTGCAGGGACACTTGCAAATGGAGGGGAACATGCGTGCCGGCAAGCGCCACGGCCTCTGGACAAGCTACTTCCCCAATGGCCGGGTGCGCAGCCGCAGCGAGTATGTGGCCGGCCGTTTGGAAGGGGTGGCCACCGTGTTCCGCGAAACGGGCGGCATGTACTACACCGGACAGTACAGCAACGACCGCCAAGTGGGCGAGTGGCGCTTTTTTGATGACCTAGGCAACTTGGCGCGCACCGTGCGGTACGACACCACGGGAGCAATTATCAACGATCCCGGCACCGCGCCGTAAGGGTGCGGTAAATTCGCCGTTCCCGTTTTTGCGGGCCAAGCTCCCCTTGCCGTGATCCAGCCGCATTCCATCCAACAGGTGAAGGATGCCGTACGCATCGAGGAGGTGCTGGGCGATTTCGTGCAGCTCAAGCGCAAAGGACCCCGCTACCTCGGGCTCTGCCCGTTCCACAACGAGAAAACACCCTCCTTCAACGTCAGCCCCCAGCTGGGCATCTACAAATGTTTCGGTTGCGGTGAAAGCGGCGATGCCATCAGTTTTCTGCAAAAGCAGGAGCACCTCTCCTTTACCGAGGCGGTGCGATGGCTGGCCAAACGGTACCAGATCGAGCTGGAGGAAGAGGCGCCCACGCCCGAACAGCAGTTGGAGCAGGACGAACGCGAGAGCCTGGCAGTGGTGCAGCAGTGGGCCTTGAACTGGAGCGTGGACCAGTTGTGGAACACCGAAGAAGGCCGGCACATCGGACTGGCCTACTTCCTGGAGCGCGGCTTCCAGGAGGCCACCATCAAGGAATTCCAGTTGGGTTATGTGCCCGATCGCGGCGATGCCTTCGCCCAGGCCGCGCTGGCCCATGGCTTTGATCCGCAGTTGCTGGAGAAGGCCGGCTGGGTGAAACTGCGCGAGGACGGCACTGCTTGGGATTTTTTCAGGGGCCGCGTCACCTTCCCCATACACGGGCTCACCGGCCAGCCCATCGCTTTCGGTGCCCGCACGCTCAAGAGCGATAAAAAGCTTCCCAAGTATTTCAACAGCCCGGAGAGCGCCCTCTACGTGAAGAGCCGCTCGCTCTACGGCATTGCCTACGCGAAGAAGGCCGTGGTGGAACAGCAGGATTGCCTGTTGGTGGAAGGCTACACCGATGTGATCAGCCTGCACCAGGCAGGCATCCGCCATGCGGTGGCCAGCAGCGGTACCAGCCTTACCGTGGAGCAGGTGCGCCTGATCAAGCGCTATGCACCTGCCGTCACCGTGCTTTATGACGGGGATGCGGCCGGCATCAAGGCCTCGCTGCGCGGCATCGACCTGATCATTGCCGAGGGGCTCGCCGTGAAGGTGGTGGCCCTTCCAGAGGGCGATGATCCCGACAGCTTCGCGCGCAAGCATGCCAGCAGCGCCATTGCCGATTTCATCAAGGCCAATGCCAAGGATTTCCTGGTGTTCAAGGCCGATCTGCTGGTGAGCGAAGCCAGCAACGACCCGGTCAAAAAGGCTGCAGCCATCCATGAACTGGTGGAAAGCATCGCCTTGGTGCCCGACCTGGTGCTGCGCGCGCTCTATGTGAAGCAGTGCGCCACCCTGCTCGACGTGGCCGAGCAAGCCCTGGTGAGCGAGTTGAACAAGGTGCTTCGGCGGGCCTACCGCAAGCATTTGGGCGGTGAGGCTCCCCCGGCGGAAGAAATCCTGCCGTCATCCGCGGCTCCTCCACAGCCCCTGTTGGAGGATGCCGGCACCACGCCCCAGGAGCGCGATGTGCTTCGCCTGCTGATCGCCTATGGGCCCGAGCGCATCTTGGCGCCCATGGAGGATGCCGATGGCCAGATCACCGAAGAGGAGTTCACCGTGGCCGAGTACATGTTCCAGTCCTTGGCCATGGACGACATCATGCTGGACGAGCCCGTGTTCCAAGCCATCTACCGCGATTACAGCTTTGCGCACAAAATGGGGCAGCAGGTGGACGCCTCCCGCTACACCAACAACGAGAACCAGGAGTGGCGAAGCGTAAGCATCGACCTGCTGGCTGAACGCCACGTGCTGAGCCCCAACTGGACAGGGCGGCACAAGATCCATGTGGTGCACGAAAGGGAAAAGCTCTACTTCGCCGTGCAACAATCGCTGAACATGCTCAAGGAGCGCCGCTTGGACCGTATGCTGGTGCAGCGGCAGGAGCTGCTCAAGGAGATCACCGACGAGGCGGAGCTGGAAGCAGCGTTGCGCATCTTGGTTTCCCTTCAGGATGCCAAGACCAAGCTGGCAAAGATCACGGGCCGGGTGGTGGTGAGCTAGGCCGCTACCTTCGTGCCATGGCCCACGATACGCACCAGCACGCCCACGGAAGCCATCACCACGGCAGCACGCGCAACCTGCGCGTCGCCTTCCTGCTCAACTTGGGATTTGCCTTGGTGGAGGTCTTCGGCGGCTTGTGGGCCAACAGCCTGGCCGTGCTCAGCGATGCCCTGCACGACATGGGCGATGCCATGGTGCTGGGCGCGGCCTGGTACCTCAGCGGGCTGGCCATGCGCGGGCGTGATGGAAAATACAGCTACGGTTACGCCCGCTACAGCATGCTGGGCGGATGGCTCACCGCGCTGGTGCTCGCCGCGGGCTCCCTGGTGCTGATGGTCTTCACCCTCTCACGCATCAACCAGGCCCATGAGCCCCACACTGGCGGTATGATCCTGCTGGCCTTCGTGGGCTTGGGCATGAACGGCCTGGCCGCGTGGAAGCTGCATGGCGGGAGTTCGTTGAACGAGCAGGGCGCCTTCCTGCACCTGCTGGAGGATGTGCTGGGCTGGGCGGCGGTGCTCGTGGGCGCCGTCATCATCCGCTATACCGGTTGGGGCCTGCTGGACCCGCTGCTTTCCGTGGCCATCAACATCTACGTGCTGTTCAATGCCGTGCGGACCCTGCGCAAGGGCACCGGCATCCTGATGCAGCGCCTTCCCGAAGGGTTCGATGAACTGCGCGTCACCGCCGCGCTCAGGGCCTTGCCCCATGTGGCCGGTGTGCACGACCAACATGCGTGGACCCTCGATGGCGAGTACATCGTGCTTACCGTGCACCTGGAGGTGGATACCACCAACGCCGACGAGCGGTCCGCCTTGACGGCGCAGGCACGTGAAATGCTCCTGGGCATGGGCGTGCACCATGCCACCATCGAGCTGGAACAACCCCAGGACCACTGTGTGCTGCAAGACCATTGACCGGCATGAACTTCCGCAAACAAGGGTTCCGGCTGCTCGCCCGCCTCAACCGGGCGCTCTTGCCCAAACAATGGCACCGCGACCTCACGCGGCTCAGCACACCGCGCAAGCTGCTGGCGGCCTACCGTTTCTGGGTGACGCGCAATGCGTTGTAGCCAGCGGGTTGCACCGGCACCGGCCCGCCAGCTACATTGGCCGCATGCGTTCCGGATGGCTTGCGGCAAGTCTGTTGCTCCCGCTGTTCCTGGCCGCACAGGTGCGCATCAATGAACTGCAGTGCACCCGCGCGGCAGGCACGGACGGTACCGGGCCCAACGGGGATTGGGTGGAACTGGTGAACCTCGGCCGCCATGCCGTGGACCTCGCCGGCTATGTGCTCACCGTGGATGGCCGTACCGCCCGCCTTCCGTCCGGTGTGCGCATTGCTCCAAGGACGCAGGAGGTGATCTTTTGTGATGGGGAGGCGGAGCAGCCGGCGAACTTGCCCCTGAAGCTGCCGCGCGAGGGCGGATCCCTCTTGCTGGTTGCCCCGGACGGTGCCACGGTGCTGGACATGTTCACCTGGCCTGCATTGCCGCCAGGCGTATCCATCGGTCGTTCCGGCTACGGCGCGGTACCGTGGGGCTTCTTCACCGAGCCAACTCCGGGTGCGCCGAACGGCCGTGCATGTGCCCGGTTGACTGCTGCTCCGCAGCTGCTGCGCGCTGCTCCCGAGATCGTGCTGGGCGGCCCGCCGGATGCCGTGATCCACTTCACCCTGGACGGTACTCCGCCAGGTCCAGCATCCCCGTTGTACCAAGGCCCGCTCCTGCCCGCCCCGGGAACGGTGGTGCAGGCGCGGGCATTTGCTCCCGGTGCCGTGCCCAGCACCACCATCATGGTGGCTCCCCACGTTCCCCCAATGGCTTGGGCCCTGTCCATGGCCCCGGCAGACCTGCTGGGCAGCAACGGCATTGCCGACACCACTGCGGGCAATTTTGCGCGCAAAGGCCGAAGATGGCAACGCCAGGCATGGCTGCAGCGCGGCGACCGCATGGAGCCCGTGGGCGTGGCCATAGCCGGCAGCGGATCGCGCAGTTTGCCCAAGCGCAACTTGCAATTGCTGGTGCGCGACCGGTTCCAGGGCGGTGCGCCGCTGCTTCTGCCCGACGGCACGGCATGGCGCACCCTGGTGCTGCGTGCCGATGCCACGCCGCATGCCTTCCTGCGCAACATCTTCATGCAGGAGATCGCACGGCGCAGCGGCGCGCGCGTGGATGTGCAGCCGTGGTTCTTGGTGCCGCTCCAGCTCAATGGTTGCTTCCAGGGGTATTACCGGGCCATGCCCAGTAAAGGCGACGAGTGGTTGCGCAGCCTCAGCGGCGGTATGCCGGTGCAGGCGATCAAAGAGAGCGACCTGGATCCCGGCGGCGATCTTCTTTCTGCGTTGGGCCTGAACTTCGCCGATACCCTGCAGCACGGCTTGGATGAGGTACTGGAGGTGGAAAGTTTGTTGGAGCTGGCGTGCTTCGATCTGTGGACCGGCAGGGCGGACCACGACATCAATGTGCGTGCTTGGCGGCCGCAACAGCCTCAAGGACGGTGGCGATGGGTGCTTTATGACCTGGACCTGTGGGCCCCTCCCAACGACCGTACCGTGATGCGCATGTGCGGATCCAAGGTGCTCGAAGTCCCCTTCCTGCCGGAGATCCTTGCCGATCCGCCGCTCCAAGCGCGATTCCTGGCGCGCTTTTCTGCCTTGTGCGCAACCACCCTCAGCCCGGACAAGGCCACGGCCATGGCGGATTCACTGTTCACCGCCTACCGCCCGGCCATGGAGGCCGATCATGCGCGATGGCACAAAGAGATGTTCGTCCCGCTGCCGGAAGGATCACATGCGCTGCTCACCGGCCACATTGCCCGGCGCAACGGAGAATTGTTCCGCCAATTGACGGCAAAGACCGGACGGCAGCGGGTTTCCATCGCCGTTCGCGTAGAGCCGCCGAACGCGGGCCACGTGGAGGTCGAGCACCTCTTCCTGACGGGTGACCGGCGAACCATGGAGGCATTTGCCGGAGTGCCCCTGCACGTGCAGGCCGTTGCCGGGGAGGGCATGGAGTTCGAGGGGTGGGAGGGTGCACCTGGCGGCCTGCCGCAGTTGGTTCTGGCACCGGACGGCAACCTCCGCCTCACGGCAGTGTTCAGGCCCCTGGGCCTCTCACGCCAAGGCGGCCTGTAGCAAGGATTCGAACAGGGCCCGTCCGTCCGTGTTGCCCAAGCGCTGGTCCATGGCCCGTTCGGGGTGGGGCATCATGCCGAACACATTGCGCCCCTGGTTGCACACCCCGGCAATGTTTTCCACACTGCCGTTGGGGTTGGCCTCCTCCTTCAACTTTCCCTCCTGATCGCAGTAGTGGAAGAGCACGCGGTCTTCTTCGTTGAGGGCCTTGAGCGTTTCACTGTCGGCATGGTAGCGCCCTTCGCCATGCGCGATGGGGATGCGCAACGCCTTTTGCTTGAGGCCTGCCGTCAGCGGGGTGTTGAGGGTGGCCGGACGGATCCATGTATTGCGGCACACGAACTTGCGGCTGTCGTTGTGCAGCAAGGCCCCGGGGAGCAGCCCTGCTTCGCACAGCACTTGGAACCCGTTGCATACCCCGAAGACAAAACCGCCTTTGCGCGCATGTTGGGCCACCTCCTGCATGATGGGTGAGAAGCGGGCGATGGCCCCGCTGCGCAGGTAGTCGCCGTAGGAAAAGCCGCCCGGCAGCAGCACCATGTCGCAGCCGCGCAGGTCGTGGTCCTTGTGCCAGAGCCGCTCCACGGGCTTTTGTGTCAGTGATTCCACGGCCACGGCCATGTCTTCATCACAATTCGAACCGGGGAAGGTGACCACGCCGAACTTCATGTTGGTTGCTGCTTTGGGCGGACGGCCCGCCGTGTGCGCAAAGGTAGCTCAACCCGCCCAGCGCGCCCAGCAGGCCAGCAGGAACAAGCTCCACAGGGCGGCATCCGTCCACGCCTGCTTTTTGGATTGCAGCAGCGGGAACGCCAACAGCAGGGCGCCAGGTGCGGCCAGCAGCACCGGAGGTATCCGCCGGTCCAGCCACCAGGCGAAAAGGGCAAGCAGCGCCATGGTGAAGCAGAACGCCAGGAATGCGGCCCGAATGTTCTTCTCACGCATCACGCTGCGGGCATATAGCCGCGCTACGGCCAGCAGGCAGCTTGCCGCCAAGATCGCCAGCACGGTGATCAAGATCACGCGGTACATCCAATGCACTCCGGGCTGTTGCCAAGCGGCGGGGTAGTGCAGGGAAGTCACCGGGGCCCAGTGCCCGGGAAACAGGAAGTGCACAGCCCCCCAACCCAGGAAGAGCATGGTGGCCAAGCCGATGGGGGGTAACAGGTAATCCCGAAGGTTCAAGGGGCGGGTCACGGCCAAGGTGGACCACAAAACCACCGTGACAAACGCGTATGGCAGATAGAACAAACTGGCCAAACCCAGCAGCAGGCCCGCATCGAACAAGGTGGCGCGGATGTTGGGCCGCCCCGTTGCGTGCCACATGCGGCCCAACGCGGCGAGCACGGCCCACATGCCCAGCATCGCCGGATCGGCCAACAGGCCAAATGGCAACAACGCCAGCAGCAGCACCAGCAGCAAGGCCGATAGGTTGTTGCGCCGCTCGTACAGTTCACTGTTGTTTGCCATGCGCACCAGGCTGAAGCCCATGCCGAAGGCGACCAGCAGGCTTACCACCATCGCTGACCAGGGCGAGCGGTCGAGCAACCAACGCACGGGTTGGTAGAGCGGCATGCCGCCCACCACATGCTCCAGCAGCCCCGGACCGGGGGCGAGGTTACCCCCGGTGCCGGCGCCAGGCCAAAGCAGCAACAGTATCAGCGGCAACGGCAGCAAGGCCGTGGGGCGGTCTTGGCGGAAGTAGCCGGTCAGCATCTGCGCGGGTGCCGGGGGGGATCGCCAAGGCTCCTATATTTGCCGCTCCACAAAGCGGAAAGCCCATGACTGACATCTTCTATGCTATCGGCCATTTTATTCAATGGACTTTGGGCATCATTGAAGCAGCCCGTTGGGGCATCCCCGTGGCGGTCATCGTTGTGCTGCTCTTTGGCATGGCCTACTGGCTTACCGTTCAAAGATCCTTGACGCGCAAAGCGAAGGACCGCGGCGATTTCATTTAACCTCCGGTTTGGTGCCCACCGTGCCGGAGGCCTTGCCTGCTGATGCACGGAGCAGGTCGTGGCCGATGTCGGTGCGGTGCGTCTTGCCCGCGTAGTCGATCAAGGCGGCGCCTGCGTAAGCGTTGAGGATGGCATGCTCCATATCCTTGCCGAAAGCGGTAACGCTGAGCACCCGCCCGCCCTTGGTGACGAGTTGATCGCCGGCAACAGCGGTGCCGGAATGGAACACCAAGCTGCTTTCCACCAACTGCAGCCCTACGATGGGCTTGCCGGTCTCGTACTTGCCGGGATAGCCTTCCGAGGCCAGGACCACCGTGGTGCTGGTGCGGTCGTCCACATCCACATGCCGCTCGCTGAGCGTACCGGTGGCGATGCCTTCAAAGAGGTCCATCAGGTCGCTGCGCAACCGGGGCAGGATGGCCTGGGTTTCCGGATCGCCCAGGCGCACGTTGTATTCGATCACATAGGGGTCGCCGTCCACGTTCATCAGGCCGATGAAGATGAACCCTTGGTAGGGGATGCCCTCCTCACGCAGCCCGCGGATGGTGGGCATGGCAATGCGGTCATGCACCTTGGCCATGAATTCCTTGTCGGCGAACGGAACCGGTGAAACGGCGCCCATGCCCCCGGTGTTGGGCCCCGTATCCCCGTCGCCGATGCGCTTGTAGTCTTTGGCGGATGGTAGCATTTTGAATGCTTCGCCGTCGGTGATCAAAAAGACGGAAAGTTCAATGCCCGACAGATATTGTTCGATGAGCACGCGGTCTGCGGCATGGCCCAGGGCATTGCCGCCCAACATGTCCTGCAGGGCTTGTTCCGCCTCCTTGCGGTCCTGTGCCACTACAACACCTTTTCCCTGGGCCAGCCCGTCTGCCTTGATCACATAGGGCGCCTGCAAATGCTTGAGGTGCGCCATGGCCTCGGGCAACTGGCCCCTGCCGAAAGTGCGGAAGGCCGCTGTGGGTATGTTGTGCCGGAACATGAATTCCTTGGCGAATTCCTTGCTGCCTTCCAAACGGGCCCCCGCAGCCCCCGGGCCGATCACGGTGATCTCCTGGAGAAGGGGGTCGGCGTGGATCCGATCGCGCAAGCCGCCCACCAAGGGTGCTTCCGGGCCTACCACGACCATGCGTATGCGCTTATCGATGATCAACTGCCGCAAGGCCCGGTGGTCGTTGATGTCCAGTTCCACATTGCGGCCATGGCGCACCGTGCCGGGGTTGCCCGGTGCGATGTAGAGCTCATCCAGCATGGTGCTCTGCGCCAGCTTCCACGCCAAGGCATGTTCCCTTCCCCCGCTGCCGATCAACAGAACATTCATGTTGTGATCCCTTTTGCACAAAGGAAGCGCCCATTGGCGGGGATGGAAAATGATTTTGCCAACATTTCAACAATCGCGCGGCGGTGCCTGCGGTGGTTGCGGCGCGATCAGCGCACCAGCCCGGCGGAGATGGCCATGCGCACCAAGGAAGCCAGGTTGTGCACGCCGAGCTTTTTCATGATGTTGGTGCGGTGCGTATCCACCGTGCGCGGGGAGATGAACAGCTTGTCGCCCACTTCTTTGTTGGACAGGCCTTCCGCCAATGCGCCCAGCACTTCCAGTTCCCGTTCACTGAGCATGCCCAGCGGCCCGGTGCCGGACAAGGTCCGCTTTGACAGCATGGCTTCGGCAACGCCGGGCGAGAAATGTTTCCTGCCATTGCATGCTTCCTGCACGGCCAACAGGAGTTCCTCCCGACCGCAGGTCTTCAACAAGTAGCCGTCGGCACCGTGCTCCATGAGGTGCTTGACCGTGGCCGGTCCGTCTTCCATGGTGAGGATGAGCACCTTGGTGGACGGCCAACGCTGCTTGATCTGCCGCATGGTTTCAGCGCCGTCCATGCCCGGCATGTTCAAGTCCAGGAAAACCAGGTCGGCCGGGGTATGCGCGAGGAGCTTGAGCAGTTCCGGGCCGCTGGACGCCATCCCTGTGCAGGCCAAGCCCGGTGCATCGTTCAGCAACCGCTGCAAGCCTTCGGTGATGATGCGATGATCGTCGCACAGCGCGATCCGGAGCGGAGTGGCCGGTTTGTCCATGGGTGCTGTTGCGGGGCCAAGATGGTGAACGTTTGTTGGATCGGCGCGCTGGATCAACCGGGAACGGCGGCCAAGGGGATCCTTACCGTGGCCTGTACCCCGTGCCGATCGCCGTTGGCGATGCTGAACCGGCCTTGCATGGCCAGGACCCGTTCGCGGATATTGCGGAGCCCGATGCCGCTGCCCGTGCCTTGCATGCCTTTCCCGTCATCCTCGTAGATCAGCACCAAGTGCCCGTTGTTCTTCAGCAATTGCAAGTTCACCTGGTTGGCCCCGGCGTGTTTCATGGTGTTCTGCACCAGCTCTTGGGCAATGCGGAACAATCCCACCTCCAGTTCGGCGGGAAGGCGTTGTTCCAGGCCGTGATGGTCCAATTGGTGGGCTATGCCGGTGGCGCCCAACGCGCGCTCCAGCATGTCGGCCGTGGCGGCCACCAGGCCCATGGCTTCCAGCGAGCGCGGCATCAGGGCGTGGGCAAGGCCGCGGGCCTCGCGCCCGGCCTCGGTGGTCATGGAAAGGGCGTCGGCCACGGCTTGGTGGGGCGCTGCCTGGCCGGTTCCGGTGCGTTCGGCGATCTCCTCCAGGCGGAATTTCAGCCCGGTGAGCAGTTGGCCCAGGCCATCGTGCAGTTCCCGGGCGATGCGTTTGCGCTCTTCCTCTGCGGCGTGCAGAATGCCGCGCAATCCGGCCTCGCGTTCACGGATGATGGCGGCATCGTGCTTGGCACGCGCCCGTCGCCGCTGCACCTGCATCACCAGCAGGAAGAGCAGGACCACCAGCACGCAGCCGCCAATGGCAAGGGCGAGCCAAAGTTCCCGTTGGCGGTTGACCGCTTGCAGTTCCGCAATGGATGCCCGTTGGGTTTGGATCCGGTTCTCCTGTTCCTGCGCTTTGAAGCGGGCTTGCGCCTCCGCCAAGCGGGCACCCATGTCCGCGCTGAACACCGAGTCCTTCAGTGCGGCATGGCGTTGGTGGTACAGGAAGGAACTATCGCCATGGTTCAAGCGGGCATGGAGCCGTGCAAGGTCGAGCAAGGCCTGCATCTCTTCACTGCGGGCATCCACGGCCCGGCTCATGGACAGCCCTTGGTGCAACAGTCTGCCGGCCTGCTCCATGCGCCCTTGGCGCAGCAGCGTGCCTCCCAGCCCGATCATGGAGGAGGCCATGGCCTTGCGGTCTCCGGCACCGGTACGTATGGCCAAGGCTTCGCCGTAGTTGGCGGCGGCATCCTGCAGCTGCCCGCGCCCGAGTTCAACGCCCGCAAGGTTGTGCAGTTGCACGGCCAGTTCGGGCTGCAGGCCTTGTTGCCTGAAGTAGCGGATGGCTGCGAGGTAGTTGGCGATCGCTGCTCCGGTATCGCCCATTTGGGCTTCCACGTTGGCCATGTTCCCGCGCGAGGCGGCCACGCCGGCACTGTCGCCGATGTGTTCACGGATCGCTGCCGCGCGGCGGTGCGTGGCCAGGGCATCGGGCAGGCGCTTCAGGTTGAACTGCAGGATGGCGATGTTGTTCAGCAGGGTGGCCTCGTGGGCCGCAGGACCGGTGCGCTCGTAGATGGCCAAGGCCTGGAGGTCCTCCTCCAGGGCCTCCTCGAACATGTAGCGGGCCTGGAAGATGATGCCGCGTTTGTTGTGCGCCGCGGCCATGCCCGCCGAATCACCGAGCTGCTCGCGCAGGGTGAGCGACCGGTGCAGCAAGCTGTCGGCCGTGGTGTAGTCGCTGCGGTCGATGTGCAGGATGGCCAGGTCGTTGCATGCTTGGGCCTCACCTCGTGAAAAGCGCAACTGGCGGGCCAGCTGAAGGGCGGCCCCGCCGAAGTACGCAGCGGAATCGGCATCCTTGCGCCGGTAGGCAAAGCATAGGTCCGACAGGGCCATCACCTTGGCCGTATCGTTGGGCATGGCCAAGACTTGCGCCGGGCCCGTTGCGGCCTGCTGGGCCAAGGTGCCGCAGTGGACCAGCAACAACAAGGCCGATAAAAGCCCGGCCCGTGAACGGTCGGGGCGGCAACACTTGCCGTACGCCTGGCGGTGCATGCGGCGAATGTAGTATGGCCGCAAGCGGCCATGCCCGTACGGCGTGTTCACACCGTTCGGGCAATGCACGCTGCACCGGACTTGGGCCTACTGGATGGTGGCGCCTTCGGTGCGGGTGGTTTGCTTGCCGAAATAGAAGTCATTGCCACTGATGACCTGGTGCTCATAGCTGTATGCGGTGACTTGGATCAGGCTCGGACCTGCGGCCAGGCCCGCGAGTTCCGCCGCGGTGAAGGTGCAGCTGGAGGTGCCGGAGGGCTGGTATTTGATCACACCGCCCACCATGAAGATCATCGAGTCGCAGGCACTGATATTGTCGGCGGTGAGGGTGTAGCCACTGCTGCGGTCCACGGTGGTGGAGCTGGTGATCTCGCCCACGTCGGGGAAGTTGAACGAGGGCGTTTGATCCAGCGCGGGCACGCCATTGCCGCCGGCAACGGTCCAATGCGTGGATCCGCTGGCCAGGTCAATGCCGGTGGGGTCGGTTTGGGTGGGGATGGACACGTAGCTGTTGTTGGATTGGCGGGTGAGGTCCACATCATTCAACCGCACCGCACCGGCGTCCACAAAAACGGCGGCGTCGGCGGCCGAGGGGAAGAAGGCAACGCCCATGCCGGTCTGCATTTCGAAGGGGAAGCCGGACACTACTTGCGTGGCGATGGTGTTGATGGCCCATAACGTGCCCTCCGAACCGGTGAAGGTGGGCGTAGTGCTGGTGTTGGAGGGAGTGCTTCCGCCACCGCCGGGGCCGGGGGCGGGCGGTTCTGCTTCTTCTTGTTGGCAGGCGGTGAGGCAGAGGGAAGCGGCCAGAAGGGCCATGTACACATTCCGGTACGTGCTGGTCATGGTGCTTGCGATTAGGCGGGCCAAAGATGGCCGTGCACAAAGGGCATAGTCACCCGTGGATGCGCGTAATCGCCTACGGTGATCACCGTGATCGCGGCATTCCGGGGGCAGGGCCGCCTACAAGGGGATGTTGCCGTGCTTCTTGCGCGGCAGGGCCTTGGCCTTGTTGCGCAGCATGCGCAGGGCCTCGATCACTTTGGCGCGCGTGTCGGCGGGCTTGATCACCTCATCGATGTAGCCCCGTGCCGCGGCCTCGTACGGATTGGCGAAACGATCCCGGTATTCCGCCTCCTTGGCCGCCAAAGTGGCTTCGGGATCGCCCGAGCCCTTGATCTCATTGCGGAAGATGATCTCCGCGGCGCCTTTGGCGCCCATCACGGCGATCTCGGCGGCCGGCCACGCAAAATTCATGTCGCAGCCGATGTGCTTGCTGTTCATCACATCATAGGCGCCGCCGTACGCCTTGCGCGTGATCACCGTGATGCGCGGCACCGTGGCTTCGCTGAAGGCATACAGCAGCTTGGCACCGTGGTCGATAATGCCGCGCCATTCCTGGTCCGTGCCGGGGAGAAAGCCGGGCACGTCCACAAAGACGAGCAACGGTATGTTGAAGGCATCGCAGAAGCGCACGAACCGGGCCGCTTTGATCGAGGCGTCGATGTCCAGCACCCCGGCCAGCACCGCCGGCTGGTTGGCCACGCAGCCCACCACTTCGCCCGCTACGCGCGCAAAGCCGATCACCATGTTGCGGGCAAATTCGGCGTGCACCTCCATGCTGCTGCCCGGGTCGATCACCGCGTTGAGCACCTCGCGCATGTCGTAAGGCTGGTTCGGGTTCTCGGGCAGCAGACGGTCCAGCTCCGGCCGCTGTTCATTGCCTGGTGCGTACGCCAGTGCCGGAGGGCGCTCTTCACAGTTGGCCGGCAGGTAGCCCACCAGGTTGCGCAGCTGGTCGATGGCATCCAGCTCATGTGCGGCCGTGAAATGGGCCACGCCGCTTTTGGAGGCGTGGGTGGAGGCACCGCCGAGCTCTTCGGAGGTGACGTTTTCGTGGGTTACCGTCTTCACCACGTTCGGGCCGGTGACGAACATGTAGCTCGTGTTCTCCACCATCAGCACGAAATCGGTGAGCGCCGGGCTGTATACGGCACCACCGGCACAGGGCCCCATGATGGCGCTGATCTGGGGCACCACGCCGCTGGCCATCACGTTGCGGTGGAAAATGTCCGCATAGCCGCCCAAGGACACCACGCCCTCCTGGATGCGCGCGCCGCCGCTGTCGTTGAGGCCGATCACCGGGGCGCCGTTCTGCATGGCCAGGTCCATGATGCGGCAGATCTTGCCCGCATGGGCTTCGGCCAAGGAGCCGCCCAAAACCGTGAAATCCTGGGAGAACACGTATACCGTGCGCCCGTTGATAGTGCCGTAGCCGGTGACCACGCCGTCGCCCAGGAAATGTTGTTTGTCCAGGCCGAAGTTCACGCTGCGGTGGGTCACCAGTTGGCCGATCTCCTGGAAGGAGCCTTCATCCAGCAGCAGGTTCACCCTTTCGCGTGCCGACAGCTTGCCCTTGGCGTGCTGTGCCTGGATCCTGTCCGCTCCTCCGCCCTTCAAGGCCTCGGCGGTCTTCTGGTCCAACTTGTGGAACTTGGCTTTCATGTCCATGGTGGCAATGCGGTATTTCCTGCGGCCCGCCGTCGGGAAGGCGCGGCCAAATGTAGATAGCAGGGCAAGGTCGGTTCGCCTACTTTCGTGGGCTTATGAAATGGCGGTTTGCTGATCTGCCCATCCGGGCCAAGTTCCTGATCACCCTGGGGATCCCGGTGATGGGCTTGGTGCTGCTGATCGGCAAGCAGGTGGACTCCAACCTCAAGCGCAGCAGGGTGCTGGGCTACGTTTCCAAGCAGGCGGGCAATATCCGCATGGTGGGTGATGTGGCAGATGCCCTCCAACAGGAGGCGGCAAACACCGTGGCCACCATGGTGCGGCTGATCCCGAGCGGGCGCCAACTGGAACTGGCCCGTGTGCGCACCGATACGCGCAGCCTGCGCCTGAGCGACCCGGCCATTTCAGGCGATGCCCTCCAATGGGTGCCCGATGCCCTGGCCCCGCTCAATGACGTGCGCAACCGGGTGGACCACGGCCGCGTCGAGGTGGAACAGGTCGAGCAGGAATACCGCCGCCTGAACATGGAACTCTTGCGCGGCCTGGGCGAGATGTCCAAGCACGCCATCGACCAGGAGGTGAACAATATGATGTTCGCGCACCGCAGCCTGCTGGCGGCCAAGCAGGCGCTCAACGGCATACGTACCACCATGCTGCGCGGGCTTTCCCGGGGCATCGGCCCCGAAGAGATGGGTGGAATGAACGAACGCATCGCCCTGTACGAAACCAGCATCCTGTTGTTCGAAAGGGATGCTTCGCCGGGCATGCTGGAGTATTACCACAACACGTTCCAAGGGCCGGACGTCAATTTCATCCGCTCCATGATCGGAACGGTGGAGATCAAGCGCAGCACGGAAGGACTGGACACCGATGCGGGCCAATGGTGGGCCATGAGCGGCAAGGCCCTGGAACGCCTGCGGGATGTGGAAGCCCGTTCCATCGGTTCGATCATCACCGTGAGCAATGAAGTGTCGCAGGAAGCCCAACAGCGCCTGGTGCTGGTCTTGGCCGCCCTGTTGCTGGTGGTGGGCATGGTGAGCCTGATGGCCTTGATGATCATGCGCGGCCTGCGCAGCACCATTACCGAGGTGACCCGCGCGGCTGCCGCCTTGGCGCAAGGGGATGTGAGGGCGCACGTACCGGTGATCTCCACGGACGAGGTGGGCCAAATGGCCGGCTCGTTCAACACCATGATCGATACCATCCGCTCGCTTTCCGCCAGCGCTGATGCCATCGGCCAGGGGAATTACGACACCCCGGTGGCGGTGCGCGGTGATCAGGATGCATTGGGCCTTTCCCTGGCCCGCATGCAGCACAACCTGAAAGCGGCCAAGGAGCGCGATACGCAGTTCAACCAGGCCTTGTACCTCGAGAAGGAGAAGCTCGAGCGGGCGAATGAACGCATCCGGGTGCTGATCCGTGAAACCCACCACCGGGTGAAGAACAACCTGCAGGTGGTTTCCAGCATGCTGCGCCTGCAGTCGGGAACGCTTGCTGATGAGCGCTTGGTGCAAGTGCTGGACCAAACCCAGGGACGCGTGGCCTCCATGGCCCTGATCCATGAGAAGCTGTACAAGGGCGATGACCTGGCCCAGATCAATCTGGCCCACTACATCAAGGAACTGTTCACCGCCTTGGTGCAGATCAACAAGGTGAGCGGCAACATCCGCTACCGCACGGCCATCGACCCGGACCTGGTGCTGCAACTGGATGCCATGGTGCCCATGGGCCTCATCCTCAACGAGCTCATCACCAATTCCTTCAAGCATGCATTCCCGGGCAGGGACGAGGGCTTCATCAACTTGCGCCTGCACCGTGCCGGCGCGGATGAATTCGACCTGCACTACAGCGATGATGGCACCGGCATTCCCGTGGAAAAACAGCACCACCATGCCGATACCCTGGGCCGCAGCCTGATCGATAGCCTCGTGGAACAGCTCAACGGGTTCATTACCATGGAGAGCGACCACACGGGCACGCGCTACCACATCCGGTTCCGCACCCGATGAGCCCCGGCGGCCGTCTCAGCCCTCGGCTAGCGCGGCTTCCACTTCCTCGCTGAGCTCCATGTTGTGGTAAACGGCGTTCACGTCGTCGTCGTCGTCCAACAGGTCGATCAGCTTCATCACAATGCGCGCCGTGGCCAGATCGGCCGGAACGGTGCTCAATGGGAAACGCTTCAGCTCGGCGCTTTTGGCCTCTATGCCCAGCGCATCCAGCTTGTGCTGGATATTGCCGAACTCGGTGAAAGGTGCCAGGATCATGAAGCCCTCCTCGTCGTGCACCAGGTCATCCGCGCCCGCATCAATGAGGGCCATTTCAAACTCATCCGGGTCCATGCCCTTCAAGGCCTCTTCCGTTACGCTGAATTCGGCCTTGCGCTCAAACACATGCGACAGCGAGCCCGAGTTGCCCAGGTTGCCATCGCACTTGTTGAAGAAGCTGCGCACGTTGCTCACCGTGCGGGTGGGGTTATTGGTGGCCGTGTCCACGAATATGGCCACCCCGCCGGGCGCGTAGCCCTCATAGGTCATCTCCGTGTAGTTGTCCTCGGTGCCGCCGGCAGCCTTTTTAATGGCCCGCTCGATGTTGTCCTTGGGCATGTTCATGCCTTTGGCGTTCTGTATGGCCACTTTCAAGCGGTGGTTGGCCTCCGGGCTGGGCCCGCCGGCCTTCACGGCCATGGAGATCTCCTTGCCGATGCGGGTGAAGAGCTTGCTGAGCTTGGCGTTGCGTGCGAAGATCTTGTGCTTGCGTTTCTCGAAGATGCGGCCCATGGTGCGTACGGTCTCTTGGTCGTTGTGGCGCTGATCGCGCGGCAGGCCGCGAAAATACGAAGGGCCGCCGCAAGAGCGGCGGCCCCGTACCGGGCACCATCGAACTTTTCCCCTCGTCGCGCTGCCCCGGATCTCTTTCAATTGAAGCCTACCAGTGTGACCCCGATGTTGAGCGCGGTGAGCTCGGGTGCCGCATCTTGCTCGAACATCGGCGTCAAGGCGTATTCGGCGAACAGGTTCAGGCTGCCGAAGCCGATCTGCGCGCGGGCTGCCAGGCGGTAGGGCAGCAGGTTGTAGTCGTCTTTGCTGCGTTGCCGCACCGTGCGTCCGCCTTCGCGGTATTTCTGCTTGTACATCGTATCGAAGTACCAGCTGCCCACCAGGCCTGCGGACAGGTGGAAGTTGTTCTCCCGGTCGAAGGACCAACCGGGCTTGTTCTTGAGATCCTGCGCATCGGCCGGCAGTTTGGCGCGTTTGGTGTTGAACTCCAGCATCAGCGGCATGCGCAGGCCGATCTGGCGCAGTTTGTTCTTGTCCAGCACAGGCGTGGCCATGGCTGCGGTCCAGGTGCTGTCGCCATTGAAGGCCAAGGTGTTGTTTTCGCTCAGTTTGTAATTGAGGAATTCCACGCCGAGCCCGGTGGCCAGCCCGATGTGGTGGGTGCCGAACTCCACTTTGTGTTCCATGAAGTTGATGGCGCAGAAACGGCTCTTTGCGTTGTTGAGCTGAAGGGGGCCGCTTTCCGGGCCGTCGCCCACGCGGCCGTCCGGGGCTATGAAGGTGTTGATGCCCACTTCAAGACCGGCCCAGTAGGTGAAGACGTTCCTGCGTTCGCGGCGCAGCTCCTTGAGGCGCTCCTCGAATTGGCCGGCAACGTTGGTGTCGATACGCTCGGTGGTGATGATGCGGATCACCTTGCGCTTGGTGTTGATGCGGATGGTGTCGTTCACGGCCCGTGCCGTGTCGGTGTTCTCCACCCGTGCCTGGATGCCTTCGCCGGAATTGGCGATGATGAGGACATGCTTGCGTTGGGGCCGGGCGGAGGTGTCTGCAACCGTGGTGTCCTGCTGGGCCTTGGCGGCCAAGGAGAGCAGAAGCAGGGCGGTGATGGTCAGGGGCTTCATCGGGGTATCACGTTTGCAGTACGACGGGGAGGCGCCCCGTTAGTTACAGCGGCTTGTGCTCCGGCCGGAAGGTGAAGCGCACATGCGTGGTGTTCCACAGGCCGGACGGGTTGGCGCCCACCTGGATCTTGCCCAGTTTGCGCACCACGTAGTCGCGGAGCGCGGCATTGCGCGAGCTGGCATCCTTCACCACCAGGCGGCCCTTCACGTCCACGGCATAGGCCACGTCCACCACCCCGTACATCTCCGCGCCTTCCGCATCGAGCGGGAAGATCACATGGCGGTTGATCTGGTGCCTCACGGCGTTTTCCAGTTGCTTGGAGTTGGCCACGGTGGAGGCCGGCTTTGGGACGCCCGGCAAGGCGGACAGGCTGCCGGTGACCAGCATGGCAAGACCGAAGGATATGCTTTGGAGGAGGTTGGAGGCGTTCATTGTCTTGGGGTGTTGTGGCCTGGGGCCGGTGAGCGGGATTTTGTGCATGAGACAAGCAACCGGCAGCATTTGTTACAGCGATCGGGATGAACGGTGCGCTGGCCGTGATGGCCGGTTGCACAGGGCGCAAGGATGTGCTGCGGAGGAGTTCAGCGGCCACGGCTGGCGCTGATGGAAAAGTTCCGGCCCAAACTGAGCCGGACCCGTTCACGGCTGGCGGAGCGCTGCACCTGCAGGCCGCCCTGCCCCTTGCTGACGGCCCCGATGGCCCGGTCCGCCATGGCCAGTACATCCGCGCCGTCCAGGCTGGTGGAGCGTTTGGGTGCGTCCAACAGGTCGCGGCGCAAGGTGTTGGCCATGAAGGTACCGAGGTCCTGGCCACCTGCGGGGGCCGAAGGTGCTGCGGCGGTTGCCGCCAGCAGTTCAGTGTTGGCAGGTGCTTCGGCGGGTGAACCCGCCGTTTGGGCCAGGTGCGGCTGTTCCGGTTCCGAGGGGATAGGTTCCGGAACAGGCGCGGGTTGTTCTTTTTCGGTGCTCGGAACGGGCGGCTGTTGCGGTGTGCGCTGCTTTCCGGTCGGTGCCTTGTGCGGCTCCGAGGCACCTGCCGGCGCCTGCGATCCGGCGGTGCCTGCCTCTGGTGGGGTTGCGGGAACCCGGTCGGGGCCAGCAGAAGGCTCCTGCACTTTCGGGGTGGCCGCAAGGGCCGGGGTGCTTTCGGTCGGAACGGGGGTGCGTTGGCCCGTTTGGGCGACTTGCGGCCTTGTGTCCCGCCCGTTCCCCAGCCACCACCAGCCCATGCCCAGCAGCAGCGCAATGCTCGCTGCTGCCGCCCAGCGTGTCCACAAGGGTAAAACGCGACTTTCGCGTTTGAGCAGTGCCTGCTTCAGAGGGAATGCCACCGGTTCGGGCAGCACGCGTGCGGCCGCAATAAGCCGCTGCTCGCGGCGGGCTTCCGGATGCAGCGAAAGGTACTGCTCCATCGCTGCCAGTTGCACCGCATCCAGGTCGCCTTCCGCTTGTGCGACCAGGAATTCGTTGAGGTGAATGGCGCTTGGCAGCCCGGTGGGCGGGAGGTGCTTTTCCAAGGCCTCTTTTTCATCCAGGCGCACGGTTTCCGCAAGCACCTTGGCTTTGGCCATCGCGGCCGCGTCCCGTGCTGCTTCCGGGTGTTCGTAGAGGTAGCGGCCCAGCTCATGCACCTGGGTCTCCGTAAGGTCACCTTCCAGTTTGGCCGCCAGGAAATCGTTCAAGTGTGCGGCATCGATGGGGCCCGTGGGGGGCAACGGGTGCAGCAGCACGGACTTGTCCGGGAACGCTCCCCTTCCGGCGTCCACCTTCGGCAGCTCGCCTTCATACACGGGCAATTCCGGGTGTGCCGCTAAAAAGGCGTCCAATTCACGTTCCTGTTCCGGGATCAGCGCCCCTTCCAGGCGGTCCAGCAACCAGGCTTCATATGTGGCGCGGTCCAGTTTCAAAGCACATTCTCCAGTTTGCCGATGTATTCCTTCAATGCGGTGCGGCCACGGTAGATGTACACCTTCACCTGGGCGAGGTTCAGGCCGGTGAGCTCCGCGATCTCTTCGTAGCTGTAGCCTTCCAGGTCGCGCAAGAGCACCACGCTGCGCTGCACTTCCGGCAGCGTGGCCAAGGCCGCGTCCACCACTTCCTTCAAGTCCGGTTGGCCCTGCATCGACCACTGCAGCTCCTCATGCCGTTCTTCCATCCGGGTGCTACGGGTATTCCGGCGCACCGAATCCACCATGATGTGGTGCGCGGTGGTGAACAGGTAGCTTTTGCTCTTGGCCCCGTCCACGTCCTCCAACTTTTGCCACAGGCGTGCAAAGCTCTCTTGCACCACGTCCTTGGCCGCTTCCTCGTCGCGCAGGTGCTTTAACGCAAAACGGTAAATCCCGTCAGCATGGGCATGCACCGAACTGTTGTAGTCGTGGAGGGTCACGGCCGGGCGTTTGAGGTGTGACGGAGGCTTCCAGCGAAAGTTACATCCGCGCCAAAGTTTTCATCCACCCCGTAAGAACCAGGCGTGTAATTTCCGCCGGGATCTGCTGGATGGATCAGCAAGTTCCACCTCCATGCCTGGACTTTGGACCAAGGAAGAAGCGTAGCCGTACGGATACGCACGTCATGTGGATGCTGCGGGAGCATAAAGGTTGATGAAGGCCCCGCAGGATCAGCGTCATCGGCCCCCGTAGTGGCCGCCCTCAATCCAGCTTCGGCACTGCCAAGAACGCCTGTTGCGGGATCTCCACGTTGCCCACTTGGCGCATGCGCTTTTTACCCTCCTTCTGCTTCTCCAGCAGTTTGCGCTTGCGCGAAATATCACCACCGTAGCACTTGGCCGTTACGTCCTTGCGGAGGGCCTTGGTGGTTTCGCGCGCCATGATCTTGGGACCGATACACCAGAGCGTGAACGGCACCATGGTGCTGTGGACCGGCAACGTGAACGGCGACGATCGTGTGAAATATACCGGAAGCGGCAACGACCGTGATCCCATCCTCATCTCCATCGGGAGCATCGCGCCCAACAATACGATCAGCGGCTACGTGTTCGAGGACGTGAACCTCGATGGACTGGTCAAGTACACGGGATCGGGCAACGACCGCGACCGCGTGCTGCAGACCATTGGCAGCATCGTGCCCTCGAACGTGCGGGTGGAGCAAATGCCCTGAGCGCTTCTTCACGCGCGAAGACAACCTGCCGGAGTGCGCTGCGTCTTCAAGGTGCCTGCTGGCGGCCACACCGTCCAGCAGGTACCTTTGATCCTGAACCATGCGCCCCCTCATCACCTCTTTGCTGCTCGTAGCATGCATGTACGCCTTCGCTCAACCGGCCTACCTGCGCACCTATGAGCTGCCCGGTGATGCGGAAGTGCAAGGTGCGGACCTGACGCCCGATGGCGGCCTGATCGCGGTCGTGATCGTCGACTCGGTGAACATGCTCATACGTCTGGACGCTGCGGGGAACGTGGTGTGGGGGCGCAGCTACACCGCCACCGGGATCAACCTGTCGGGAACTTTTGATGGCAGCGCCTTTTCCGCACGCTTCATGGACGTGGTGGCCACCGGTAACGGGCTCGTGGTCGCAGGGCATGGACAGGGAGCCTCTTGGGGCTTCACAGGACCGGAGCGGTGCCTGATCCTATTGGACGCACAAGGAACGCCCCAAGCCGCCAAGACCAGCTATCCCGGACCCTGGGGCAGCGGAGCCACCGGTCTTGACCTGTCCGCCGACGAACTGCTGGTGGCCGGTTGGAACGGGGGCATTGAAGGTGGCCACGCCGAGCTTACTCGCATGATGTCGGATACCATCGTTGCCACGGGGTCCTACGCCACACGCGGCATGGATGATGGCCAATCCTCCTGGATCGCGACGCGCCCCACCAGCATTCGCGCCACCCCGGACGGAGGCGCGGTGATGGCCGGATGGGTGACCGGCATGATCGGGTCGCTGTTCATCGTGAAATACAACGCGTCCTACAACGTGGCCTGGAGCGGGCAATGGGAAGTCGGTGATACGTGCATCGTGGACGGACTGACCGATGGCACGGTTCTTTTCGCGGACCACACCCGCGTAGGGCGGTTCGCGCCTGCGGGCACCCTCGAATGGGTTCTCGCGTTACTGCCCGGGGACGGCCACATCACCGGCATGGCGGCACGTCCGAACGGGAACATGGTGCTCACCGGCCCGCGCACGGACGGCACGGCCTGGCTTGCCGAACTGGATCCCACGGGGACGGTGCTCGCCTCGGCGCACTTCGGCGAGCCGGGCGATGGGACCGTGCCCACGCGGTTGCTCTTGACGCCCGATGGCGGCGTGCGCATCGCCGGGGTCGCGGGCAGCGCACCACAGCGCCTGTTCAGCTACGCATCGGCTGGTATCGGTGAACCGGGCGATTGCTCGGTGCCGGACACCTGGCCCACCTTCCAGGCCACCAGCCTTGTGCCCTACGGGACGCTCCTCCACGACTCAGGCACCGGCTCTTTCGACGCCCCGGTGGTGGCCGCAGCAACCAACAGCTACTGCACGGCCGCCACGACCTGCTCCGCAGGCGGGCTCCACCTTCAGGGCACGCTCTTCCACGATGCCGACGGGAACGGTGCCTACGACAGCGGCGAGTCCTGCTTCCCGAACCTGATCACTGAACTACAGCCCGATGCCGTGTATGCGGCAACGAACGCCGAATGTGCCTTTGATCTGTTCACGGCCCAGCCCGGCACCCATGTGCTGGCGCCCGTGCCATTGGACCCGTGGTGGACCATCAGTACGGGCAGTTCCGCCTACACCGTGGAGTACACCGGCGGCGATTCCACCATCACCGGCCTCGATTTCGGGTACATCCCCGGCCTGGACACCACCGTGCTCACCGCCACCCTGGTGACCGCGCCCGTGCTTTGCAACAACTACTTCGGCAACCCCGTGCAAGGCTGGTTGCACGTGCTCAACACCGGGACCACGCTTCCCGATGTGGTGGTCGCATTGACCCTGGACAGCGCGATCGGCGTGGTCTCCTCCGAGCCACCGGTGGACAGCGTGGTGGGGCAGACCGCGTACTGGCACCTCGACGCCCCCGGGTACTACGACATCGCCAGCATCCACATGCAGCTGCAATCGCCGTTCATGCTGGATCCGGGCGATACGCTGCACGGCGAAGGAGCGCTGCTCCTGCCGGGCACGCTCGATACCGTCCAGGTGTTCGATTGGGCCGGGGTGGTATTCTGCTCGTACGACCCGAACGACAAGCTCGTGACCCCGATGGGGGTCGGCACCTATGGCAGCATCCCACCGGACACCGAATGGCTCTCCTACGTGGTACGCTTCCAGAATACAGGTACGTATGCCGCTGCCGACATCACGGTACAGGATCAATTGGACCCGCTCGTCGATCCGCTCTCGCTGCAGGTCCTGGGCGGCTCCCACACGCTCACCGGGCTCCACATCAGCGGTGCGGGCCTGGTGGACTTCCGATTCGACAACATCCAGTTGCCCGACAGCGGTGCCGATGAAGCGGGCAGCCACGGCCATATCGCCTTCCGGGTACGCCCCCGCCCAGGCCTCCATCACCTGGACAGCATCCGGAACAACGCGGCCATCTTCTTCGACCAGAACGCGCCGGTGATCACCAACATGGTGCGCAACACCATCGTCAACTGCCCCGAGGCACCCTGGTCCGCCATGATCATTGCAGGAGGGGAGGACGAGTTATGGGCCAACTACGATCCTAACGGGGTCTTCTTCTTCACGTACCAGTGGTTGTTCAATGGGGAGACCGTTCCGGGGGCCACGGACATGATGCTGGAAGCGACGGCGAACGGCAGTTACTCCGTGCGGCTCACTGATCAATACGGCTGCGTGAAGGAAAGCGAGGCCGTGGAGGTGATCGTCACCGGAATGGCCACGGGTGCCGCGAGGAGGCTCCATATATACCCGGATCCGATGAGCGAACAGGCGGTGGTGGTACTGCCCGAGGGGTGGCATGGGGAAGGACCCCTGCGGATCCTGGACGCCACCGGACGCTTGGTGCGGAGCATTCCGTTGGGCGGAGGCCCCACCGTTGCCATCGAGCGCGGCGGCCTGATGGGTGGCCAGTACGTGCTGCACATCGTTGGCGCGGACGGGGCGGTCGCTGTCGCGCGGCTCATCGTGCGCTGACGATATCGCAGCCAGGTGGCTGCGGGTGAACCGGCCGCTCAACGGGTGCGGTACGGACAACCCTGGTGGCCCGCACTCAATCCAGCTTCAGCACCGCCAAGAACGCCTGTTGCGGGATCTCCACGTTGCCCACTTGGCGCATGCGCTTTTTACCCTCCTTCTGCTTCTCCAGCAGTTTGCGCTTGCGCGAAATATCACCACCGTAGCACTTGGCCGTTACGTCCTTGCGCAGGGCCTTCACCGTTTCGCGGGCCACGATCTTGGCGCCGATGGCCGCCTGGATGGGGATGTCGAACTGCTGGCGCGGCAGCAGTTCCTTCAGCTTGGCGCACATTTTCTTGCCCAGCTCGTGCGCGTGGTCGCGGTGGATCAACGCGCTCAGCGCATCCACCTTGTCGCCGTTCAGCAAAATGTCCAGCTTGATCAGGTCGCTCTCCTTGAAACCGATGGGGTGGTAGTCGAAGCTGGCGTAGCCGCGGCTGATGCTCTTGAGCTTGTCGAAGAAGTCGAACACCACCTCGCCCAGCGGCAGCTCAAAGGTGAGCTCCACGCGGTCCGTGGTGAGGTAGTTCTGCCCGATCAGGATGCCGCGTTTCTCGATGCACAGCGTCATGATGGCACCGATGTACTCGCTCTTGGTGATCACCTGCGCCTTGATGTACGGCTCCTCGATGTGCTCGATGTTCATCACAGGCGGCAGTTCGCTGGGGTTGTGCACGTCCAGCACGGTGCCGTCGGTCTTGGTCACCACGTAGCCCACGTTGGGCACGGTGGTGATCACCGTCATGTTGAATTCGCGCTCCAGCCGCTCCTGGATGATCTCCATGTGCAGCAGCCCCAGGAAGCCGCAGCGGAAACCGAAGCCCAGCGCGGCGCTGCTCTCGGGCGTCCACGTGAGGCTCGCGTCGTTGAGCTTGAGCTTCTCCATGGCGTCGCGCAGCTCCTCGTACTCGTCGGTGTCCACCGGGAAGATGCCCGCCCACACCATGGGCTTCACGTCCTCGAAACCCTTGATGGCCTCGGCACACGGGCGTTCCACGTGGGTGATGGTGTCGCCCACCTTCACCTCGCTGGCCGTCTTGATGCCGCTGATGATGTAGCCCACATCGCCCGCGCTGAGCTGCTTCTTGGGCAGCAGGTCCATCTTCAGCACGCCGATCTCGTCCGCGTCGTACGCCACGCCGGTGTTGAAGAATTTCACCTTTTCGCCGGTGCGGAGGGTGCCGTTCATCACGCGGAAGTAGGCGATGATGCCGCGGAAGGAATTGAACACGCTGTCGAAGATGAGCGCCTGCAACGGTGCTCCGGGGTCGCCCTTGGGCGCGGGTATGCGGTGCACGATCTCCTCCAGCACTTTATCCACGCCTAAACCCGTTTTACCGCTGGCGGCAAGGATATCCTCGCGCTTGCAGCCGATCAGGTCCACGATCTGGTCCTTCACCTCCTCGGGGTTGGCGCTGGGCAGGTCCATCTTGTTGAGAATGGGGATGATCTCCAGGTCGTGCTCCAGGGCCAGGTACAGGTTGCTGATGGTCTGCGCCTGGATGCCCTGCGTGGCGTCCACGATCAGCAGGGCACCCTCGCAGGCGGCGATGCTGCGGCTCACCTCGTAGCTGAAGTCCACATGGCCCGGCGTGTCGATCAGGTTCAGCAGGTACTGCTCGCCGTTCAGCGAGTAGTTCATCTGGATCGCCTTGCTCTTGATGGTGATGCCGCGCTCGCGCTCCAGGTCCATGTCGTCCAGGTTCTGCGCCTGCATGTCGCGGTCGGCAATGGTGCCGGTCATCTGCAGCAGGCGGTCGGCCAGGGTGCTTTTGCCGTGGTCGATGTGGGCGATGATGCAGAAGTTGCGGATGTTCTTCATGGAAAGCCGGGCCGAAAAGGATCGCGAAGGTAGCGCGATGGGCCGATGCTGCCGTAGGAAGCTTCCTGTTTGGAACGGATGGATCGGCAACGATCTTCGCCCAGCTTGACGGGAGGAGGACCTCGGAATACGGGTGCTTGCATTTGGGCGGCCCTCCGTACAATGGGCTGATGATGCGGGTACGGAGATTATCGCAGTTCCTTATCTTCGGAGCCGTGCGGGGTTCGAATGGATTGCCGCTAACGTTCGAGTATTTGCGAAGGCAGGGAATTCATTGATTGTCCAGCCCGGTACAAATGCTCATTTGAAAAACTGAAGTTGAAGATATGAACTAAAGCTGAATAATGAACGTCCAGCCGAAACCGCAGTTGATAGTAGCACATAGCTGATGTTAGCGGTAGTTTTGTCTACCAATTGATTTATTCGTACTTGGAAATTCCAATAGTCACTAACTGTCCAATAGGTGGTGGGTGAAGATACCAAGAGACATAAATGTAAAACTCGTTCGATTTGTATTCTTGAAGAAAATATTCTGGTGCTTGTCTTTCACTACGTATTTCGGTCCTTACTTTATGCACGGCTGGTAGCTTAAATTTGGTTGTCAAGCAAGCATCAATAATTGCAATATTATTATTGAAGATTTCTCTTGCAGTAAGTGAATCAAGTCCGCTATAACATTCAATATTTAATTCATAAGTTCGTTCTTCCTTATCAAATATCACAGTACTTGAAATTCCGTCAAATACATAATTACTTTGAAAAGTTTTGTCAAATTCATCTTCGCTTTTTAAGTCTCCCTTGAATTGAGAAAAATCTGATGGTATGTCATTTACAGCCATTTTAAATTTATCACAAAGCGACAACTCATCAGGTTTAGGTTTTGGAGAGATAATTAATGTGTCAGCGACGATAGGCTTTTGTGCAGGAGAACCAAAGGGCCACTTTGTAATTAAAGCAACGATTATTGAACCTACAACTGAAATGATTGCCAAGGTAAGTGCCAAGGGGAAATTTCCTTTGATTTTGGTGTCCTCGTTTTCCATATTTTCTGTGAGTGATTGATGTCTGTTAAAATTACCGCTAACGGTTTCGAGCTTTGCGTTCGGGCGGGTTTCGAAGCACAAAGTTTCAATTTATTACTAAAGTTCAATAGAAGCACAAAGCTCCAAGTTTGCACGTTAGCCCGCCTGACGCAAAACCCGTGTGTGTGCCCGGCATGGGCCAAGAACGCTGCCGCAAGGTAGCGTCGTTCTTTGAATATCCAGAGGGTGCAAGTCCCTTGCCGGCGAGTTGCCGAAGCCGGTCAGCAAGGCGCAAGGTGGTAGGGGGCGACCCCTGCACTGAAGGAAGCGCGACTGCAAAAGTCCGTACCGACGAACAGGAACCGCATACCGAGGCCGCATGGGGCGGGTAAGCAGGCACATCACTGCAAAGCCCGTAGGCAACAAGCCCAATGTGGTAGATGCGGCGGGGATGGACTTAAAGGATATGGCCCTTACCCGGGGAGATCTCCATGGCCACGTGTGGCGTAATGGAGAGGTCAGCAGAGGTCGTAGTAGCGGGTGGAAACGAGCCGTCACCGCAAGGATAACGGCGGAGGACTCACAAGCCCATGAAGGACCGAACGTTGAGGTGTTCCAAATGCCGCAGGGATCGCCCGCCGCAAGGTGGGGAAGCCCAGCGATAAGCGGAACAGAGAAGGAATGAAGGAGTGAACAGGATGATCGAACGGATCGTAACGAAACCGAACCTGCTCAAGGCTTGTCGGCAGGTGGTGTCCAACAAGGGCGCTGCCGGAGTTGATGGGCTGGGTGTGCGTGCACTTGCCGAACACCTCAGGGTGCATGGCGAGCGGCTGGCCACCTCGGTATGTGCGGGGCGTTACTTGCCGCAGGCCATTCTGGGGGTAGCGATACCCAAGAGCAAAGGGGGTACCCGTTTACTGGGCATCCCCACGGTTACCGACCGCCTGCTGCAACAGGCGGTACACCAAGTGGTCATGCCCCTGTTCGAGGTGGAGTTCAAGGCCCACAGCTACGGCTTCCGCCCCGGACGGAGCGCCCAACAGGCGGTGCAGCGCGCGCTGCGGCACATCAATGAAGGGTATCAACACATCGTTGACATCGACCTGAAAAGCTTCTTTGATGAAGTGGATCATTGCGTGCTTCTGCAACTGCTGTACCGCAAGGTGAAGTGCCCCCTGACGATGCGCCTGATCCGCCGCTGGCTCCGTGCGCCTATCCAAGTGGATGGGAAGCTGGTGAAGCGGCGCAAGGGCGTGCCACAGGGCAGCCCGCTCAGCCCCTTGCTGTCCAACATCATGCTCCACGAATTGGACCGTGAACTGGAACGGCAAGGGCTGCGCTACGTGCGTTATGCGGACGACTTCAGCATCTACCTGAAGGGCCGTTCCCAAGCGCGGAAAGTGGGCAACAGCATCTACCTGTTCCTGCGGGAACGGTTGAAGCTGCCCATCAACCGTGCGAAGAGCGGCATCCGGAAACCCGTGCAGTTCGAGCTGCTGGGCCACGGGTTCGTCCCCACGTATGAGAAGGGCGTGAAAGGGCAATACCAACTGGTGGTGGGTGCCCAAGGGTGGGCAAACTTGAAGCGGAAGGTGAAAGCCATTACGCGCAAGACCGCTCCGCTACCGCTGGCCGAGCGCATCACACGCCTAAAGACCGTGCAACGTGGCTGGTTGAACTACTTCCGTTTGGCAAGTATGACCGGCAAACTGCGCGATGTGGACGGCTGGGTGCGCAACCGCTTGCGGTACTGCATCTGGAAGGACTGGAAGAAACCCGAACGGAAACGGAAGAACCTGATCCGCCTGGGAGTAGACCAGCACCACGCCTATGCTTGGAGCCGAACGCGCAAAGGCGGCTGGGCCATCGCCCAAAGCCCCGTCCTAAGCACTACGATCACCTTGGACCGCTTGGCCAAACGCGGCTACGAAGCCCTGCTCGACCACTACCGGAAAGTCGCTCCACACCTCAACGAACCGCTGTATACGAGGCCCGTACGTACAGTGGTGTGAGAGGCGCACCCCGTCGCTAATTAGCGGCGGGGCCGCCTACTCGATTAG